>Ga0075458_10000151_pt1 | contig 22183 bp, 32 predicted proteins | sample DEB3_08_DNA_FD_77576 | JGI IMG/M metagenome (GOLD analysis project Ga0075458, IMG submission 77576) | Aqueous microbial communities from the Delaware River and Bay under freshwater to marine salinity gradient to study organic matter... | ecosystem: Environmental > Aquatic > Marine > Coastal ... | reverse complement strand
CCTGTCCGCGCCCTCACTTGATCCTGCGCCGTATGCCGCGCCTTCCAGCCCGCCAGCCACCATGCCGCGCCCGATAGCCCCTGTGAGGCTTGTTGCCCCGCTCATGATGGGGGCGGTCGCAGCCCCGCCAGCAGCCGCGCCGCCGATGATTTCCCCGCCATACGCCGCGACAGGATGATCCCGGCGCGAGGCGTCCAGAAGACCACGCGTCCGTTGCAGGGCGGCGTCGTAAGTGTCGTTCGGGCCGAGCGCGTGAAGCCCCGCCACGATTTCGTCCGAAAGGCCGAACGTGCCGCCCTGCGCCGCACCCGCCGCGAATGACGCCAGCCGCCCAGGCTGATAGGTGGAGGCCACCAGGTCTTTCATGCCCTGCGCGTTCAACTTTTCCGCCCGCGCCGCGCTTTCCGGTGAAACATCCAGTGTTCCGGCCTTCGCCGCCGCAATTCGGTCCTTCTGGTCCTGCGTGACGCCGCTGGAAAGCATCTGCTGCAGCGCCGCGAACGCGCCTTCTGCGTTCTCTCCGGTGACGCGGTATTTCTTGCCGTCCGGGGCGGTGATGTTGAATACAGCCATCAGTTGCTTTCCTCGATGGTGTAGCCGTTGATCGTCGTCGCGTTGCCCTGAACCGGAGCGCCGTCAACCTTGGCTTGTGCCTTGTCCATCGCCTGCCGCACGATCTTTTCGTAATCGGCCAGCGCCTCAAGAAAGCCCTCTTCGGTCATTGACGTCTTCATCCGCGTCACGGCCGCAGTCGCGGTCGCGCCTTCCGCGTTGGACAGCGCGCCCATGCCGCGAAGTTGCTGGATCGCCGTCATGAAAGCCCCGCTCTTGGCCTGCTCAACCTTCAGGTTGAAGTCGTAAGACGCGGTCCCGGGGATGGCCCCGACGAAGGCGGATTTGCCCGTAGCCATTCGGCGCGCTGGGTCGTTTCGGATGCTGTCAATCAGGTCCAGAGCGTTTTGCGCCGCCTGCACATCGGACGAAGCCGAAGCCATCGCGGAACCGGCTGCCTTCCCGGTTTCTGTCCCGTAGGCCCCTTCATACGACTTGACCGCAAGGTCAGGCGTGACGCCATCGGGGATATCCGTCGCAACCGCCACACCGTTTTTGCCGAGTTGCATCACGACCACGTTGCCGTCCTTGTCGCGCCCGTAAACAGGCTGCAGGCCGAATTCCGTTCCGCCGCCCCGCTTCGGGAGTTCGCCGGTCAGGATGTATGTCTGGTATTCCGGCATGTCCGGCGTAAGCCCGGCCTGTTCGGCCAGCATGACGCGCGAGCGCACGGCATCGGGGACGTTCGCCTGCGGATTGCGCAGCGCCTCAAGTTCAAGCTGCGCCCGCTCCATTTCAATCCGCTTCATGGGATCGGCGGCGTCCATGCGCTGCTGCAGGAGCGCCCCGAGGATCGCCTTGCGCCCCGGGGACAGATATGGGTCGCCAAGCAGCTCGGCAATCGTGCCAATGTCGGCATTAGCAGGCTGGACGGTTTCACCGAATTTGCCGGTCCACTTGCCAGCGAAATCCGCCGCCGTCATGCCCGCGTTGCCGCCATTCAGCCCGACGGCATCGCCGCCGACAATCGAGGCGGCAGGGGCGTTCCCCGCCGCGAGGAGCTTGGCAGCGCCGCCAGCGCCTTGCTGGTGCGCAAGATACAACTCTCCCGCCGTGGGCTCACGCCCGAGTGCCTTTGCCAGATAGGCCCTGTTGTCAGCCGCCAGCCGCGCAGCGGCATCCGCCGAGGCGAGCGGGTCGGTCTTGTCGGTCAGCCCGTATTGCTTGGCCGTGCTGTCGATGAATTGGAACATGCCCCCGGCGCTGGAATTGGGGTTTTGTGCGTTCGGATTGCCGCCGCTTTCGATCATGGCCGTCCGCTCGAGGTATCCGGCAGGCAGCCCGTATTGGGCTTCCAGAGCGGAGAAGTCGGGTGCCTTCCCGAGCGCCTTCATCGTATCGTTCGCCACGCCTTGCGGGCTGTTGGGATCGACCGGGGCAGTTATGCCCGGCGCGGCCATGCTTGGGGCTGCCCCCGGGGCGCCGCCACCGAACAATTCAAGCCACTTGCGATCCGACTCCCCTTTCAGTTCGGCATCGCGCTTGTCGGCCTTCTTGTTGATGCCGCGAATGGCCAAGGCCCGGCCAATGGCCGTCAGCCCCTCGCCCACGTTGCGCGGCGTGCCCATGTTCGCCGCCATGAGTTCTTCCGCGATCCGCCGCTTGCTTTGCAGTTGCTCATAGGTCCACGGGGTGTTGCCGCCGAAAATGAAGCCCATCAGAAAAGCCCCCCGGAGATTGCCGAAGCACCCAGACCGAACAACCCGCCCAAAAGGCTTTGCTGCTGCGCAACCTGCTGCTGCCAGCCCTGAAGCCGCTGGTTATAGTTCTGGTTTATCAGCCCGGCCACGTCGGTTGTCGCCGCCCCCTGCGGTTGCGCCATCGAAACGCCCGGCTGCGTCACCTGCGAACCGCTCAGAAGCGCGGTAATCTGGTTGATCGGGTTGTTGACCTCGGTCATGGCCTGCCCGCGCCCGGTCAACATCAACTGGTTGTAAGCGTCGTTCTCATTCTGGCCGAGAAGTTGCATTTCGCGGTTATAGGCTTCCGATCCGGGCGTAATCCCCTGGTTCGCCAGCCGCGTGTGCAAGGCGTTCCGCTGGTCGGCAAACCTCGGGTCAAGCCGCTGCCTGCCAAGATCATACAGCTTGCTGTCGATCTGGTCCGTCAGCCCTTCCGTGCCCTTGAGGTAGTCCTTCAGGAAGTCCGACCGCTCGACCGCCAGATCGGCAAGGTTCTTCTGCGTCTGCGTGTTGCGGTCCAACAGCCCCTGTTGACCTGCGGAAAGGGTCGTCGTCGCCGTGTAGCGCGGCAGTTCGTAGGACTTGCCGGTGTAGGGGTCTTTGTAGGTATACGTCCCGGTTTGGGTGTAGTTCATGTTCCCGTAGGGCGTGACCTGATCGATCATCCCCATGACGTTGTTGCCAACGGCGGTGCCGATGTTCGTTCCGGTCTGCGCCGCCCCCGTTTCCTTGGGATCGGGGGGAGCCGGAGCCTTTGGTGCACACATGCTGCAACCTCAAAATTGGTAGGACATGAGGGACGCCACGTCCCTGAAGCCCATGCGTTTCCAGATTTTCCCCACCCGCAGATCGGTCACGGGACTGATGACAACGCGCTTGACGCCGCGCGCCTCAAGGTCCGCGAGGATGTGCTTCACAAGGGTCTTGCCGATGCCGTTGCGATGCTCCGGCAGGATGTAGATCGTATCTTCCTGCGCGATCAGTTCGCCGTTGTGCATGTCGTTCGTCAGGTAGACGTTGGAATACCCGACTGCCGCGCCGTCCTTGCGGACAACGAAATTCAGAAGCCACCCGCCCGCGAACGCCCGGAAATATTCATCCAGACGCGGTGCGTATTCCCCGATTGTCACCCCGTCCGACGCCAGACGCGCCTGCATTTCGCCGTAGTGCCGCCGATAGAGCGGCTCAAGTTCCGGGTAGTTCACATCGCCCCGTTCAAGGGTGATGTCATAGCGCAGCGGCGGCTTCATACCTGATCCGCGTGGCGAGGATTTCCAGCATCGGAAGCGGTTGCTGGTTCGACGTCACAAGGAAGGCGTGCGAAACTGCATGACCCGCCGCCCGGATGCCCTTCCACACGGTGTAAACCTGCGCCGAACTTGTCCCGCCCCACACGAACGTGCCCCACACGCCCGTGCCCCAAACCGAACCTTCATCCGTCGTCATGGCAACCGGAGCGGAAATCGACGGAACGGAATAATCCGACAGGCCCACCATCTTGAATGTCGGCGTTCCGTTCGACGAAAACGTCGCGGCCGCATGGTTGACGATCTTCAGCCCCGGATACCCGGCCGTCGTGAATTTAGGAACGTATTTACCGGTATACTGCGCCCCGTTGTCGTTGCCGCCCGTCTCGCCTTCCAGCACAAGCCCGGCATTGGTGGCGAAATACAGCAGCCCGTTCGCCGTCGCGCCACACCGCACATCCCAGCCGGTGTAGCGGCACCACGCCCCGGTGCGGGCATTGGCGACATAGGCCACGTTGTCAGCCCCAGGAACACCGATCATCAGCAGCGATTGCGGCTGCCAGAGCGTTGCCGTGACCGGAAATGCCGTGGTTGCGTTGGCAACAGCGGCCTTCCACGCATCCTCGATAGGATAGGTGATCGCCACGGCCTGCAGGGCAGACCTATCCTTTTTCAGAGCCTCGGAAACCGGGATAATTCCGTCATCCGTCAGGATCGCCAGATCGCCGCCCGCCTTGAAGTAGGCGTGCTTGTTGAGCGGCGGCGCAATGTCGTAAACGCCGGTCAGCGCCCATGTGCTGGACGATGCCGGGTCCGTCCCCTGGTAAACCGCAATCTCGCCATTGGTCGAGACGAAGATGCACACGTCATCAAGCCCGGACCCGCTGTCGAGCGACCACGTCGCCCCGAACATCAGGGTTCCGCCCTTGCGGAACACCGCCCCGAGGTCGATTTCCGTCGCCGCGCCGCCGATGGACTTTACCGGCAGATACCAGACCGACAGGCTGTTTTCCTCGACGAAGAACAGCCGTTCCTTGAACAGCCAGACCTGCGACAGGGACGCCGTGGCAATGCCGGTGATGGTGATGGCCGATCCGGCCGAGGATGCGCCGTTCGCCGTCGCCGCGCCGGTTGCCGAAGTCAGCGCCTCGTTATCCTGAAACGGTCCCGCCGTGATGGCCCCGAGCCGCAGCGTGCCCGTGGTGGCGCTGGCCTGCGTAATCCCGACGATAGTAGCCGAAGCCCCCGACGTTCCTCCCGTGACCGTCTGGCCCACGGCAAAAGCCGTAACCAGCGCGTCGTAGGAGAGGTTGTTGACCGCCGCCGTGGTAATCGGCTGCCATGCCGTGCCGTTGTAGTATTGGGCGTGATCCGTGCCGTTGACCGCAACGGAATACTGCCCCGAGGCGTTCGAGATTTGCGCCGCCGACCAGTCGCCGGAGCCAAGCCCGGCCACATCGGCAAATACCGCGCCGCCGCCGTTGATCCGATCCGCGTTGTAAAGCCCGGAAGCCGTCGCCGCCCACAAGCTGTCAGAACCGGACGAATGGACGATCATCCGCACGACCGCCGCGCCAATGTCGGCATAGGCCGAAGACCCGCCGCGCAGCCTCGCCCCCTGAGCCGTCGGAAAGAAGTCATCCAGCACTTCCGCCTGATCCGACGGCGCGGACGTGATGTTGCCGGACTGCACCCAGCCCTTGACGGGCGCAGGAAACGCCATGTCCCGCGTCACGGGGACGCGGTTCTGTGTCGCGGCGCGGTGCAGCATGCTTAACTCGGGATTGTATTCGGGACGTTGTCTTGCCAGCGAACGGCCTTCCGCTCGCCAAGGTTGACAACCCTGCGCCCACGGGTGTCATTCGACAGCCGGGCAATGAGGGCTTCGTATTCCAGGTATTTGTCCTGATACGGCAGGCCGCGGCGTTCCCGCCAGCGCCATACCGTGCCTGCCTCGATGACCCTGCGCGGCAGAAGCAGCACGTCGGCGGGATCGGTCAGGTCGGATTTGGCCGTGCCGTTGATCAGCCAGTTTTTCGAGACATAGCTGACGACAATCGACGTGCCAGACGAAGGCGCATCCTCGAATGTGATGGACCACGCCCCGTCGTAGCCGGTCAGGCGGTAGAACCGTTCGGCACCGGGGCCAACGTCCGTCAGGTCCGTCCATGCCCCGTCCGTCGTGACGGGGTGGACGATCCTGTCCTGCGTCGTGTCATAGACCGCCATGCGGTCGCGGGCGAGCCGCTTGAAGTCCGACGGCAGGGAATAGGTCGCGGACCCGTCCCCCGCAATCGTGGTCTGCGCGCCAATCGGGGACGGCAGGTCGAGCCGTTCCAGAATGTCATCGACGGCTTCAAGCATGAAATCATCGCGCAATTCGACGTGCTGATCTTCCGTCGCCGTCAGCCAGCTTGACGGAGCCGTGATCGAACATTGCCGCGCAATGCGGTCGAGCGCCTCCGTCACCAGTGTCATGCGGCTTCATCCTTGCGCGGACGGCCGGGGCCGCGTTTCTGCGAGGCTTCAAGCATTTCTTCCATCGCCGCCATGCGTTCCTGCATTTCAGCAATCTGGCGGTCCTTGTCGGCGGCATCCCGGCCGGACAGGAAGTCGCCCGCCAGCTTCGGCAGTTGCCGCGCGCCGGGGAACGGCAGGCGCGTCAAGGCGCCCTCGCCCATATCGCGGACGTGCTCCACGGTAAGGATGCCCATGCCGCGCAGCAGCGCCGCCTGATCCTGCGTCACGCCAGACCACGCGCCCAGCGGTGTGCCCGTCTCGGGGACGGCATTGCCGACGCGCCACGCGTCATAGGCAGGGCCGACAACCTCCCATCGCGCAGCCATCGCCTTATAGGTCAGGCTTTCACGCTTGGTTTCATCCCAGTTGGGCGGGCGCAGCTTTTCGACCCGGTGCCATGTGCGCACCTTGTCGAAGTTGTCACCGGCAGGGGCCAGAAGGACCATATCGGTCGCCCGGTCGCCACTGTATTCGGTCTTGAATTCAATCACGCGAATGCCTGACATTTTCCGTCTTTCATTGATCCAGAGGGAAAGGCGGGGCCATGACAGCCCCGCCCGGTTTTTACCACGGGAAGTCGCACATCACGATCTTGGCCGACGCATCAATCGCGTAGGCGCAGATCGCGTCCGTCACGAGCGCCGACACGTCAAGCGTGCCGTCAGTCGACCCGACCGGCGTCAGCGCGTTGCCGTCGCCACCAGCGGTCAGGGCGGTGTTGAGCGTGGCCGGGCCTTTGATCTGCACCCAGCAATACTCGTCATTGGCCGGGGCCGACTGCAGAACGCCAGCCCCAAGACCTGCGCTGTCCGACAGGTCGGACGTGACGGCGGTCGTCGAGCCAGCCGATGCCCCGCTCGGGGCGTAGTAATAGGCCACGTTGCCCGCAACAGCCGCGACGGAACCCGCAGCGGTCTTGTATTGAACGAACTTGTAGACCTTGGCCCCGACGAAGGCGATGTCGCCCAGCGCGGGGGTATTGCCTTCCGTCAGCGACGTGTAGGTCGCCGTCAGGTTGGCACCGGAGTAGATACCCATTTCCGTCCCTCCTTATGCCGCGTCGAACAGGACGCCCTGCAAACTTCTGTTCGTGCACACCATGTTCCCCATCCAGTAGAGCGGGATCATGATGGCATCCTGGTTGATGGGCTTCTTTTCCTCGTCCATCGTCCACTGCGCATCCGGGTGTTGCACCAGATACAGGTAGTCGGTGTTGAGGAAGTAGGCCTTTTCGGCCGTGGTCGAGAAGTTGGTGTTGTCATCGAATATGACATCCGCGTTCTTGAACTTCAGGCTGTTGAAGCCGGCCTTCGCCATGTCGGCGTCGGCGTAGCGCTGCAGTTGCTGCTCGCCCAGTTCGTAAAGCGCATAGAAGTCATGCGACATCACGATCAGGTCGGGCTTGTCGGCCGCGCGCACCAGCGACAGCCAGAGCGCGTTCATGTCGGCTTTCATGCTGGCGGCGTTCGTGGTGGACGGCGAGGCAGCGAGGTTGGTGCCCGTCATTTCCTTGAACTGGTTGCGCCAAAAGGTCCAGGTTGCCGAGTTGATCCCGCCGACCGTCCCCTGACCGTTGGTCTGGATGATGTTGGCGAGGCCGTTGATCTGGTTGGACAGCGCGCCGTCCGAGTAGATATCGACCGCGAAGAAGTTTGCCGCCGAACGCATGGCGTTTTTCTTGCGCGATTTGACCAGATCGATCATTGCCTGTTTGCCCGAGTTCAGGAGCAGTTCGCGGCCCGAGGCGGTGACGTGCATGGCGATCTGCTGCAGCGGATACTTGGCCGAGGTCAGCACGTCCGAGGCGGAGGTGTTGAGGCTTTCATACCCGGTGTAGCGCTGTGTCGTGCCGTTGTCGGCGTAATCCAGAGGCTCCTGGATTTCATAGCCGCCGCTGAACGACCTGATGTTGCCCTTCTTCTTCATGCGATTGAGAAGGGCGTTGTTGTTGCTCACGTTGTCCGTGACTTCCGTCCCCGAGTTGCGAAGGGTGGTCGTCACCAGTTCCGTGAACACGGTAGAGGGCGTAGCCATCTGTCAGTGTCCTTATTTCCTGTGGGCGCGGTCGAAGGCTGCCGAAAGAACTTCATCCTCGGTTATCACCCGGGTCGCCCCGCTCGCCGTTGCCCGAACGTTTACGGATTTGGCTTTCAACGCTGCTTCGGTCTTAGGGTCGGGTTGGACGGCTGTTGCAGCGGCCTGCGCCTGAGCCTTCACGTCTGGCAGGTAGATCGTCAGTGCAGCATCGTAGGCAGCCGCGAGCACGTCCTTGGCGGAGGCGTTCTGGCCGAGTTTTTCGCGCATGATCGGCACAAAGGACGGGATGTGGTTCTCCACTTCCGCCCAATGGTCCGCGCCCTGCGCGAATGCGGTGACTTCGTCGATGATCTGCCTTTCGGCCGACACCGCCGACACCTGCGACCGGACATATTCCGGGTCGGAAACGCGCTGTAGCTGCTGTTTCAGCGCGCTTATCTCGTTTTGCAGGGCGATTGCCTGCGATGCGTCTTGCGGCGCGTCCCCGAGGGCCTGCCGAAGCGCGTTTTCCATGCCGTGCTTCTTTGCCAGCCCGAGAAGCGTCTCGACCGGCTTTTCCGCGAAGTCGCGCGACACCTTTGCCAGCGACATGACTTCCGCCGCGACCTGTTCCGGCCGCATGTTGGCCAGATTGGGCATTTCCCGCGCCGCCTGCGCCAGAACGTCCCGGATCGGCCCGAGGCCGTTCACGAAACGGGTCTGCTCCGCCAGCTTGCGCGACATTTCACGATGCGAATTGGTGACGGCTTCCCGCGCTTCCTGCGTCAGGGATGCCCATGCCGTTTTCACCCCGGCCGGAAGGTCGGACGGTGCCGGTTCCTGCTCCGGCTCCTGGGGCTGTTCCGGCGCGGCTTCCGCCTCAGTGGCCGGTTGTTCGACGTCTTCGATGGGGTCGTCGGCCGTGATCCGGTCAAAAGCGGCGGAAAGATCGGCGTCCGGCATGGCTTCATCAGCCACGAGCGCTGGCGCGGTCGTGTCGGTCATGTGAATGTCCCTTGTTTTACCCGAGAAGGTGCTGAAGCCCGTGCTTCTTGGCGAAGGCTTCGTTTTTCAGCCGCCCGCCCGTGGGCGACGGAAGGTCGTTCGCGTCAACGCAGTTGTTTTTTTCAAGGTCATATCGGCGCGCCCGGCGTCCCTCGATCATGCTTCCGTCAACCGGGCTACGATAGGCCGGAAGATCGGACCACACGCGCGGCGTGACCGGCTGCCACGGGCCGGAAACCATCGGTTCACGCGTCACCTTGTCCACCATGACCCCGAGGGCCTTGTCATACACATAGATTGCCATGTCATGCCGCCAGCAAAAGAGCCGTGATTTCATCATCGAGAAGCTGCTGCGCAAGGATGGCCGCATTCAGGGCCTCAAGCGCCGCTTCCCGTTCCGCCAGTGCCCGCCGCAACAGCCGGACATCGTCGCGCCTCGGGGCTTCCTGCCTGCCGAGGGCCGCAATGACGCGATCCGATATGCGCCGAAGATCGGCCCTGCGCTTCGGCGGGGCCGTTTCCGCGATTTCCTCGACCGCCTCCTCTACGTCGTCCAGATCGACGACATTGCCGTCGCGGTCCACATACTTGATCGGCAACCAGCCGCCCGGCTGTTCCTGCGTTCCGGTGGAAAGGACCACATCCGGCAGGGCTGCGGAATATTCCAGCGTGTCGAGCGCGACCGTCGCGCTTGCGGCAACGCCCACATCCGGCAGGGCCGTCGAATAGGCCAGTGCGTCCAGTGCAACCGGCGTTCCGACCGTGGCCGTCGCATCCGGCAGGCTTGCCGAATAGGCCAGAGCATCGAGCGCAACCGTTGTGCCCGTCGATACGCTCACATCCGGCAGCGACGCGGCGTATGACAGGCTGTCGAGCGATATGACGGCCGGGACTTCCAGCGTCATATCCGGCAGGCTGGCGGTATAGCCGAGGCTATCCAGCGCGACGGGCGTATTGACCGCCGCTGTTAGGTCTGGAAGCGCTTCTGAATAGGCCAGCGTGTCGAATGCGACCGGCGTATCGACCTGCGCCGTCAGGCTGTTGACCGTCTCCGTATAGGCCAGCGTGTCGAGATTGACCGACGTGCCGCTTGCCGCAGGCCGCAGCGCCAGAACGACACTCGCCCGGCTGTCCGTCGCTGCGGTTTCCGTTCCGGTCCATGCCGCCGCGTCGAAGGCCCCGGAAGTCCAGGACTTGTGTCCGACGCCATAGGCGAGGTCGTAGACATTCGAGACGATGCCCGACGTGAAATCCGTCAGGTCGGACGACGAATAGGCGGTGGAAAGTGCAGCCGCGTTCGCAGCGCCGCAGCCCCAGACGACAATCAGTGCCCCGCTTGTCGTCGGGGTGATGGACGGCGGGTCAACCAGCAGGCCGTTTGTCCCTGTGGCCGTGGTCCGCGCCACGTCCATCGCGGTTGTGGTATCGACGCCGCGATAGCCACGGGCGATGATCCGCGCCGGATGGGTGGATGACCCCGGACCGCTCACATCGACGCTGCTATCGGGCGTAGACCCCATGCGCTTCCACGACACCGATAGGTTGGCGTCGTAGGTGTCGTTCGCAAAAAGTTCCGCCTCTTCGGTATATCCCGCCGTGTTGACGCCGATAGACCTGTCGGTATTCGACGCCAGTAAAAAGCCGACGACGACGACGTCATCCTGCTGCAGGGATAGCGAGGTAAGCGAGACAGTCATCCCGCCGACAGAACCGTCGTGCGTGGCAGCGACCTCGCCGAGGTAGGTGATAGCCATCTATCAGGTGACGGTAAACAGCCCGTTGGCGTTCAGCGTGATCGTCGCCGTCTGCCCCGTGGTCAGCGTGATTGCCGAGCCGTGATCCCACACCCCGACCAAGGGATCGGCCGGCGAAGTCGGCGTGTCGTCATAGACGTAGATATACCGGAACGTCGCAATCGAACCGCCCGAGGCCGTGATGGTGAAGTCGCCCGCGTCAAATTTCGTCACCCCGCCCGTTTCGGCCCAGGTCACGCTTTCCAGCGTCCGGTCAACGGCCAGCGTGTCGGTGTAGTTGGTGTAGGCGATCTGCGTCACGTTCGCCAGAACCCCGTTACCTGTGGCCGTCGGGTTGCTCGCCTCGGATGCCGGTGCGGTGTTCGACAATGCGACCTTGAACGTGTCGGACGACATGTTCACGACCGTGCCGAGGTTCTCGATCCAGTCGGCAATCTTGCTGCCAGTGGCCATGTTTCAGCCCTCAGTTGAGAATGGTTTCGACGCCGACGGGCCTGCCGTTCGCGTCCTTGATCACCCGTTTCGGCGCGGTCATGGCCGCGACAATCGACGAATTGCCCTGCTGCAGTGCCATGCCGAGTTGCTGGATCAGACCCGCAAGCGCCTGATTGCCGCCCCGGATTTCCTCCAGGATCGGCACGAAAGCCTGTTGCACCATGCCAGCAAGCACGTCCTGCCCCTGCGCCATCTGCCCCGCCGCTTCCTGCGAACGGGCCTGCATGTCAGCCTGCCGCGCCTGCACGTCCAACCCGAACCGCGCCTTGTCCAGTTCAAACTTTTCCTTGTCGAGTTGCACCTTCGCCGCCTCGACCTGGCCCTTCATCTGCAGTTCGGCCTGTTTCAGCCCCATTTCGGCCTGCTTCGACTGCATTTCGGCCTGCTTTGCCTCGGCCTCGGGGTTCGGGCGCGGCTGCGAAGCGGCTTGCGCTGCCATGTCCGCGAATTTCTCCATGGCGTCTTCGGCCTGTTTCCCAAGGTTGAATTGCCGGGAAAACGCCGCATACATTTCCACCAGCGGGCCAGCCGCTTCCGGGGCCTGCCCGACAATCGGGGCCATCGTCGAGAAGAATTGCGCCGTCCCCTGCAGGAATTCGGCCATTTCCTGACGGCTGCGGGTCAGGTCAGCCCTGACCGTGCTGTCGCTTTCGACGTTGATCCGGTAGTGATCGAGAGGGCTTTGCAGAAGCGCCTGCGTCTGCGGGTCAATCTCGATCCCAGCCATGCTTTGCAGCGTCGGGATGGTGAAATGGCGGCTGATGATTTCCGCCGCGATGACGAAAATATCCCGAACCTGCCGTTCAATGAGCCGCTGCATCTTCTTGATGCGAAGCGCGCCCCATTGCGTCTTGATCTGCTGCGCCGTGGCGGTTTCGCCCGCGTTGCCCTGCCCCCGGACGATGTCTGAAATGCCGGTTATTTCGTAGATCGCCTGCTTCGTCTGTTCCCGCTGCAGGTAAAGCTGCTGCAACACGGCAACGGCCTTGTCAACCGGCCACCACATGACGGCCTTTTCCAGCCCGCCAGCCGCCACGAGGTTCTCGATATTGCCGACCGTGATCAGTTCGTTGTCATCGGCCTCGGCCAGGTTCTCGATGGCCGCAGCGTCAGCCGCGATGATGCCCCGGAGCTTCAGGCCCTTCATGATGCCGTTGATGCGCCGCGTCTGGCGGTCCAGTTCCTCGGCCAGCGTCTTGTAGACCGTATACGGGCAGACCGGCGTCCGCTTGGACGTGCCGGTAATCGGCTGGATCGGCTCGGGCATCGGGAAAAACCCGGACAGCCCTAGCGGATCGTCCTTGATTGCCAGCACCTTCTGGCTATCGCGGTCCACGAAATAGACGCGGCCCGACGACTTGCACCAGATTTCCCAGACAGCGCGGTCATCGTCGCCGTCCAAGGTTGCTTCCGGCTGCGCCTCGGCAAGCGTGTCATCCTCGATCCGCTCAGCCTCTTCCTTGCTGATGAAGTGGCAAAACGCCACCCACGGCACATCGGACCAGCGCCGGGCCGGGCCTTCGCGGTAGGCAGACCACGGCACCGCCTCGAATACCAGCCGCTCGTTTGCAACGCCGCCCGCCGTTTCGTCGGCGTCGAAGCGGATGCGCACCACCCCGCGACCAGCCATGAAGGCATCCTGCGCCGACCGCTCGATTTCCGCGTCAAGGCGGTTGTCGTCGATCTGCGTGGCAATCGCCCGCTCAAGGATTTCCCCTGCCAGCTTGGCAGCGCCGTCCTTGTTGTTGTGGCGCGGGCGAATGTCGGGGACCGGCGTCGAGTTGTAGATCGACGGCACAATCGTCTCGACGTTGGAATGCAGGATGTTGAATTCCGGCATGTCGTTGGACGACGTGTCGCAGAGGTAAGCCTTTTCGGCCCGCTCGGCGTCCTTGATCCACCGATCCTCGCGCTTTTCTGCGGCGGCGATGCGATCCAGCCATTTCGAGCCGATCTGCTGCAGCCCTTGGGCGGTGTATTCGGCCATTATTCCCGTGCCCTTCTGCGCCGCACCATCGCTTCAACCGCCGATTTCACGTCCATGTTGCCCCGGATCGTGCCATCACGCTCCACGGCGTATTCCAGCCGGTCAGGCGGCTTCGGCTTGTCAACCGGCGGGGCAACGCTGCGCCATGCCAGCGAGAGATACCGGAACGAAGACCCGATGTGTTCCGCCCAATCCTTCACCGGCGTCTCGCGGAACGTCTTGCGCTCGTCGTCCCAATCGCGCCGGTAGTTTTTCAGCCCCTCGATGCCGTCCGACACACGCGGGTTATCGTCGAACACCGCCGCGTTGATCGTCGTGCGGCCCGCCTGCAGGCCATCGGCCACGGATACCATCGGCAAACGCACCGGCTTGCGGCCCATGCTCTGCAGCGTTTCGAACCGCGTCCGCTTTGATCCCCATTCCGTCACAAGAATGTCGTGCGGAACGTAGTCATTGCCCCTGTATCCCTTGTCGTCGAGCCACTTGATCCAGTCGGCCAGATCGTCGCTATCGGGGCGGTAGAAATCCACGATGCGCGGCTTTCCGGCGATGACCTGGAAACACCAGATCGGGTTGTTGACCGCCTTGCCCAAATCCCATGCCGTATGCACCGGATGCGACCAGTCGATGCCGATCTCCCTTACCCGGCCCTCGCGTTCGGCGCGGTTGAGTTCAGCGCCCCAATAGGCACCGATCATCGCCCCGGAGAAGCTGCAAAGGTATTCCTGCTCGAACATGGCCCGGCCGAAGTCGAGGCCATAGATGGCTTGGTATTCGATCAACGCTTCACGCTGTTGCTCTGCGTTCAATGCGCCGGTTTCGTTGACGCTTAGAACCTGAGCGAACCAACGTGGGTCGCTCTTCGCAACGTCGTATAGCGATTTCGCATGGTTATTGCCGCGCGGTGTTGTGATGAATGCGGCCCAGCCGTTGTTTTCTTCCAGCATCGGGCGGATGTAGCCCCAGGCTGAAGGGTTCGCCAAAGCAAATTCCGAGAATGTCACCCCGGCCACGCCAGCGCCTACTAGGCTGTCATATCGATCTGACCCAACAAGCTGCCACGTCGAGCCATTCTTGAACCGAATGAACATTTCTTGCTCATTCGTGGCTTCCCGCAGTTCATGCGGAAAGGCTTGGTCGATCCTGCGCTTGCCCGTGTGAGGATCAACCGCGTTCCATAGCGCCTTTCGGGCTTGAGCATACTCAGGAAGCGCGGTCCAATATGTTGCTGGCCTTTCAAACGCTGCAACTGCAGTGCGGTTTAACAGAACATCGTCTTTGCCAGCGCGGCGGTGCCATATGCCTAGCGCCCGCTTACCTCCGTTTTCGAGGTATGACCACAGCGGCATCTGATACGGGCGAGGCTTCCACCCGCTGGGCAATAGCACTTCCACGCTTTCGCCTGTTCAAAGCCTGCTCACGACGGCTAGACCACCGACAATTGCCGGGTTCGTAATCGCCATCATTGTCAATCCTGTCTATCTGGCGGAAAACCGCCTTAAGTGACTTTGGGATGGCGCGGACAAATGTAAGCCTGTTCTCCATTCCGCTATCATACAGCGGAAAGCAGTGCGCATCAACCAGAGAAGCGCTGAATTGTGACCTTCAGCAAATGTTCGCCGTTCTCGCCCGCGCCTTTCATTTCGACGTTGGACAGATCGGGCAGAACTTTGCGCAGAAGGCCGAGGCCGGCAGTCACCTGATGCGGCGACATCTCGACCTTGCACCCGTTCTCCTCGCCGCCCTCTGCAAATAGGATCAAACGCTTGAGAATACGGGAGTTGGCGATTTTAGTCCTGTGTTCGTCCGGCATCTTGAAGCCGGGGGCGCGGCCCCTTGCTGCCATGTCATTCAACCCGGCGCTGGCGCGGCGGGCCTCCTGTGTCTTGTGATGGGGAAACCACGCCACTCTGGACGCGGTAAAGCAAAGGGCCGCCCCGTTTGAGGACAGCCCGGAAATCTTCGATAATCAATTCGTAGCCCGATCTGGATTTCCCGTCAACCATCAATCGTTTGACGGCCCACATTCTGCGTCGGCCAGTCGTCGGGGCGGTATCCGTTGAGATAGGCGCGCAGCAGCAGCGCGGCGGCGTTGTCTATCTCACGCTCGGCCCCTTCCCATTGCTGGATATTGCGGAGCGTGCGGCCGAGCATGGCGGCAGCCTGGGATTGTGTCAGCCCAAGCTGCTTTCTGGCGATGCGGAATTCGGCGGGTGTCATGCGTTTTCTGCGATGATCTTGGCCGCTTCCTCTTTCGAAAGCGTGTATTCCCCGTTTGCGTCCGCGGAAAATCCCATCTCAGCCCAAACAGCATCGGCCCCGATCTCGCGCGCCATATCCTTGAGCCACGCCTCAGCCACGGTAACATCAGACCAAGATGGCTGAACTTTCTTGATTTCGGTGATGTCCATTTCGTTTCTCCCTGCTGCGGGCTTCCCCGTTTCCATATCCTATATATACGCACGTTGTGCGCAGGATGCAAGGGGGAAATGCACCCGCCCGCTATTTTTTCGCCAGCGCCGATGCCAGCCTGTCGAGGGCATCGCGCAGGTGTTCCAGCCCGGCCTGATATGCGCGCCCCTTGTATCGCCGCAGGGATGCCGGGGTTGCGCCTGACAGGACGCAGGCCGACAGAATGTCCCGGTCGTCGGGATGCACACAGCGGGCAATCGAGTGGTAGCGGCTGAGGCGCGTGATCTGGATGGTGACGGCGTGATCGGGCTTCGGGCTGCTGTCCACGCGTTCGGCCTCGGGCCAGCCGGGGGCGCATTGGGTGCGCTCGAATGCATCGCGGAGTTTCTCGGCGGCGTTGTATCCGTCTGTGCTGATGACGCGCTTGCGGTGCCACACCTCGATCATATCGACGCGGCGCATCCTCACAACTCCGTTCGGGTTCGACTTCTTCCCCGTCTCGGGGTCGATTTCGACCGCGTCCTCCTGTTCCAGCCCGTGCCGGTTTGCCTTGCCATCGGCCCCCATGTCCCAGGTTGTCGGGGCCAGCGTGATCGGCGCGCGGGACGCTCCCTGACGGCTGCCGAATTTCAGCTTGCGTTTCTTCATTTCAGCACCCCCAATTCCAGAATTGCAGACACGGGCCGATCTTCCTGCCCCTGATATTTACCGTCATATGCGGTGGGTTCTGTGATGCGATGAAAAAGTGCCTGCGCAATTCCAGCGCCTGCCGGGATGCGAATAATTCCGCGCCCGTGGTATACCAGTTCGAGTGTCAGCCAGCCATGCCATCCCGGCTCAATCACGGTGTTTAATACCGAAAGACCGCGCCGCGCCCATGTCGATTTGTCATGCACGACTGCGACCAGATCGGACGGCATCTCAAACCTCTCGACGGTGGACGCTAACGCGAACCGCTTGAACGGGTAAAGAGTGACGGACTGCTTGATGCGCAGGTCATAGCCCGCTTCACTCAGGCCGTGGGAAACGCCATGCGCGCGGGCCTTTTCCGAAAGCATTGGATTGAGAGGGCGGGCTTCCCAAAGCTGACTGCCATTAACGATCACGTTTGCGCCTTTCGATTTCTGTCATTCTTCGCTCCACAGCCTCAATTCACGCCTCCTGAAAACGCGCCGCAGCACATATGCCCGCGTGAATGACAGCCCGGCGAACATGCAGGTGACGCCGATTGATCCAGCCGGGGAATAGCCGAGGATCAGCCACGTTGCCGCCCATGAGGCTAGAAAGCCGATTGCGGTATTGGCGAGGGCTTCGGCGGCGATCATACCGCGTCCCCCTCAGTCCATCCGCAATGGCGGGCTTCCCAAAGGTGACTGCCATTAACGATCACGTTTGCGCCTTTCGATTTCCCTGGCGATGTAGAATGCCGCCTTTTCCAAGTCCTCGATGCCGTTGCCTTTCAGATCGGCGCGCCAAATGTATTTCAACGCATTCCCGAGGCAGAAATTCATGTGCTCTGTGATCTGGATACACTCCACGCCAGACGGGTGTGACGTGTAATGCGGCGGGTGGTTCACCATGTCGATCATACCGCGTCCCCCTCGGCCCATCCGCAGTGGCGGCACTCCCATTCCAGCCAGCCGTCGAACGGGCGTATCCGTAGGCACCTCTCGCGCGATTTGCGCCTGGTGTGGCTGCACATCGGGCAGGTGGTGCGGGCCGAGTGCAGCGGCGGCGGCGTGATGCCATGCCGCGACAGGACGGCGGCGATTTCCGGCGTGACGTTCATTCCTGCACCCCCCGAATTTTCGCCGCTGACGGCCCGTCTATGGTTTCGCCGGTATCACCCCCGCCGAAACCATCGACTTGCGCCTGTAGCCACGCTCCCTTGCGCCGCACGATGCGCCCGGTGAGGATCAACCCGCTCGCGTTGATGGTGGCCACGCCGTCGCGCTCGGAAATCAGGTAGCCCTGCGCCAGCGAGCCGGGGAGTTCGATGGTGACGATCATGCCAGCCCCCAGATATTTTCCGAACGGCTCGTTTTCCCGACGACCTTGGCTTGCTTGTAGCCCCGCAAAACCCGCAGATGGTGCCCGGTTTTCTCCGCGCTGATGCCCATGGCTTCCGCAGCCTGGGCAATGGTGACCGGCCGTTCTGCCATCATCGCCAGCAACTGTTCCCTGCGTTTCATGCCGCGCAGAATGTTCCCCTGAATGCCCCGCGAACGGTTTTCGCGCATCACCTCGGCTTCCTGCCGCGAGAGGAATTTCGTGCGGCCGAACCTCCCCCACATTAGTTCTGTCTCTTGCTTCGCGGTTTTTGCCATATGCGCCCGGAGCAATTCCCCCGTCCTGCACGGGCTATCCAGCCGAATATCTATTCTCTGCCCTCCGTTTTTCGTATGATTTGATGCCGTGAATAATCGTGGTGTGATCCCGACCTAATTCGCGGCCGATTGCCGTTGTTGAGTGACCGGCCCGGCTTGCCAGCCACATGACTTCCTGCCTCGGGCGCACGAATTCATGCCTGCGGCTGTCGCCGTAAATATGAGCCGGGGAAACGCCGTGGCGGCGCGCGACGAAAACGACAAACGTGTTTATATCCGCTCTTGGTTTGGGAACCCCGGCGGTTTGGAGAACCGATGCCATGAATGAATACCGGCTCATTCAAACGCCTCGTTGATTGAACGCAGGCTGCCGAGAATGCGGTTGTGATGGGATGTTTCGTCCCGCGTCGGCTCCTGTCCCGCCGCTGCAGCCATTTGCCGTTCGTCCAGATCGTAGCCGCGATATTTGGCGTCACGCTCGTTTTTCAAAATCCCGCGCCGGATCAATTCCGCCGTCCGGTTCGGCCTGCCCATGCGCGGCATTTGAGAGCCGAACTTTGCGTGCCACTCGGACATGATGCGCAGGCTGTTTTGCTCGACAGCCTCTTCATTACCGGGTGCCCGCTGGCCGGATACCTCACGGCATGAGGCGTCGATTTCGCTCGGGATCGGCCAGCCGTGGGTTTTCATGCGGCGGCTCAGGTTGTCCTCGAAACGATCCCACCACAGATCAATCCCGGTCGTCGGGGCGTAGCGGGCGATGGTTTTCACCATTGCGGCGACCTCGGCCCGCTGCCCCTCTTGGCTGCCCTTGATCGCGGCAGGCGGGGTTTTGCGGCTCAGAATTCCGACAAGTGCGGTTTTGATGAATTCGTCGCGGTTCATTGGTGCGGTCCCGAAATGTCGATGGTTGCCATGATTGCGGACAGGTCAGCGACCTTCGGCGGCGATCCGAGGCGGGCGGTGATCCACGCCACAGGCTCAACCGGGCGTTCCCGGCTGGCGGCGTCGAATGCTGAGAAAACGGATGCTGCCTCGTGGTCCCTGAGCCACTTCCCGATGACGGTCCGGGCGTTGCGTTCCGAGACGCCACGAGCCTGCAGAAACCGCACACCCCTCGCCCAAACCTCTTCCCGAAAATCCGGCTCGGACGACGCGTCAGCGTCAGAAGCGATAGCTTCTGTATCTTCTATTCTATTCTCTTCTATTCTGGTTGAAGCAGTAGCTTGGCTTGGTTCGTTGATTTCCAATGCCTTAGCCGCGTTTTCAGCGCGGGTTCGTCCACCTTTCGCACCCCTTTCGGCACTCGAAATGTGCGCGAACTGTCTGCGAACCACATCCGAACGCGCACGATCATTCCAGATTTTGCCGTCCTCGATGGTGATCTTGCCTGCCTTCATAAGGGCATCGACAAGCCCCCTCGCCTTGCGTGTCGAGCACCGAAAAAGCCCCGCCAGAACGCGGTCAACGTTCGGAACCGGGGCGTCGTGCTTGTGGATTGCGTTGATGATCCGAAGATACGCGGCCTCTTCCTCAAGGCTCAATTCCGAGGTGCCGAAATCCCACGCGGCGGGGTCCATCTTGTAAAAACCGCTCATGCCACCCCCCACGCTTCAAGCGCCTCGTCAACGTCATCGACGCTGCGAACGACGGCATGGCGGAACCCGGCAGCGGTGAGTTTTTCGCCCACGGCCTTCTGCTCAGCCGTCATGTAATTGCCTTCCGCCTTCACCTCGAAAAACAGCGCGCCGTGGCTGGTGAACGCGACAAGATCGGGGAAACCCACGGCCATGCCCAAATGCTTGGCCTTGGCGATCTGCATGGCAACCTCGCGGCCTTTGAGGGCCAGTTCATTGGGGCTGTGGTGGATCACGCAGCCGGGGAATTTCAGCCGCAGATAGTGCAGCACGGCCAGGTGGATCGGGCGTTCGCGGTCAACCCTCATTTTACCCTCAGCATGTCATGGCGGGCCGAATAGATCGCCCTGCGCAGTTGGCCCCGGCGCGGATCGTGGCGGCTCATGGCGTTCAGACGGGCGATCTGGCATTCCAGCGCCGATAGCCGCAGCGCGTCTTGCCTCGCCTGCCTGTCGGTGGTTGTGACAGGTCCAGAGATAGCCCCTTCGTCCTTCGGGTTTTTGCGAGCGAAGGCCGGGAAGCCCAAAGCCGAAAGGGCCTTCATGGCCGCAGACGAAACACGTGCCCACATCACGCCGCCCCGGAAAAGAGCCGGGGCCGAAGCCCCGGCAGGCTCACCAGAGAGGAAACGGGGGCGAAGCGCCGGCCCCCTGCGGCATTCGTGCGGGCGGTCATTCCGCCCCCCGGGCATGGGTTTCCATACCATCAACGCCGCGCCCTTGATTTTCGCCCGGATTGCCACTATTCTTGGTGTATTGTTTCCAGTTGAACGCGTCCAGAGGGCAGTAAATGCCGTGACTCTCGCAGAGTTCCTTGATGGGCCGGTACCACATCGCCGCAAACCGGCCAGTGGATTTGGCATGGCGGATAGAACGCTCCGTCATCCCGAGTTCGTGCTGAAGCACGTCAGGCGAGAGAGCGTCGATGATCTTGGGGGCGTATTTCTGCTGCATAGGCCCACAATGCCAAACGGTTTGGCATTCGTCAAGCCAAACGAAACCGCCTTGCCCCAAGAAGTTTGTCAGGCCAATCTGGCCGACATGACCCTTGAGGATAAGCCCTTCGGCGATATTGCTTCCAGAATCCGCTGGCACCGGAAGCTGGAAGGGTTATCGCAGGCCGAATACGCGGCCAAAGCCGGGGTCAAGCGCGCGCAGCTATCGAATTGGGAGTCTGGCGACTACCGCCTGTCGCTAGATGGGGCGCTCGCGCTGCGGAAGACATACGGGCTGTCGCTCGACTTCATGTTTGCCGGCATAGACGACGCATTGCCAATGACTTTGCGCGCCGCCTAGAGAGACAAGCCCTGAGTTAGTGCCGCAAGAAAATCAATCATGAAGCCGCTCGCGTCTGCGCCCTCGCGCAGCATGTCAATCCTGTCCATTGCAATCATCCCGCCAATAGTGCCACCCGCACTATGGCTGCGGCTCGCCCATCGTCAACCGAAATCGGCGTTTTGAGCGCCAAATTGCGTTGTCAGAGGATTTGTCACTTTCCTGTTGACCGGCCAAATTTCTTGGCCTATCGTCAGTCTACCAACACCGGAGACTGACATGCTCAAGATTGACAAAGGTATCCCGATCCCTGCCCACAACAATGGGCCGAAGCCGAGGTATCCGTTCGCGCAAATGTCTGTCGGGGACAGCTTCTTCGCCGCCAAAAGCAGGAACACCATCCTCGCATCGGCCTTGCGGCACGCAAAGATCCACGGCGGGAAATTCACCATGCGCGCCACCGTCGAGGATGGCGTCACCGGCTACCGCGTCTGGCGGATCGAGTAGGAGACTGACATGACCCTCCACACATTCACCATCGACGTTTGTCCCGATCAGGGGCCGTGCCTCAACGATTGGGAAGCGACGTTTTCCTGCACCCATGAGCGCGCGGATCGCGCTGCCGGTTTCCCCGGTGGGTGGACCTGCGAATTCCTGTGGGCGCATCTTGGCGGTCTGACCGTCACCCGCTCGATGCTGGAACTGATCACCTCGCGCGACGAGGTCGAGGCCATCGAGGCCCGCGTTATCGAACAGATGACGGCGGATAGCTGGGCGGAGGTCGCGTGATGCTGGCTTACAAGGGCCTCAACGCCGATTTCTCCTGCCGTGGTTTCCATTTCGATGTGGGCGAGACCTACACCGTCGCGGGCGAAATCGTTGCCTGCAAAAACGGATTTCACGCCTGCGAAAACCCGTTCGACGTGTGGTCGTATTATCCGGTCGTCGCGGATGACGGGTCGCTGGCGCGGTATGCGGAAGTCGTGCTGTCCGGGGCGACCGCTAAAGACGGCGACAAGATTGCCGCCGCACAGATCACGATCAAGGCGGAATTGAGGCTGCCCGAATTTGTGAAGCGCGCAGTCGCGGCGGTCATCGCCGCAACGAAAGGCAAAGGTGACAACCCCAGCGGCTACGACGCGCGGATCGGGTCCAGCGGCGACGACGCGCGGATCGGGTCCAGCGGCAACTACGCGCGGATCGGGTCCAGCGGCG
>Ga0075458_10000148_pt1 | contig 22369 bp, 27 predicted proteins | sample DEB3_08_DNA_FD_77576 | JGI IMG/M metagenome (GOLD analysis project Ga0075458, IMG submission 77576) | Aqueous microbial communities from the Delaware River and Bay under freshwater to marine salinity gradient to study organic matter... | ecosystem: Environmental > Aquatic > Marine > Coastal ... | reverse complement strand
ACCTTAACGCCACTAAACAGAAGTGTTTAGATGAAGCCAGCCAGCAAGAGACAGCGGAAGCTGCCTTTGGCTTGCTTAAAGAAGCGGGAGGTGTTATAAAGGCTATAGAACATTTGCAGTTCCGAGCAGTTACGCCCAAGGACGAGGGGAGCAAGACCCAAAAATAAACACGCTCAGTTACCTTGCTCCTCTACCCCTGAGCGTACCTTAAAAAAATAGGAGAAAAAGATGGACGAAACCACAACTTCGGACAGTGGCGCTATTACAGCACAACCACAAATAGACGAAGCGGGCTCGAACGAGGCTATAGAAGGCAACGAACAAGTCATATCAACTGACGAGAACGGTACACCTTCACTACAACCTCTTTCATCGCAAGCACCCACCCAAAGTGCAGACGAAGCCGTTTCCGAAACAGAGTCTAAAGACTCAACAGAAACAAAAGAGACACAAGCTGAATACGCAGCAGACAAGACTGACGACGAGATACTCGCTTGGTCGGAGAAGAAGGGGATTAAACTTAACCCCGATAACCCGAATGAAGTGAACTTAGCTCGTATGCAGCTCGAAGCTGAACGTAAAATGCACCAAGCAAACCAACGGCCAGCAGTTACACCACCTGAAGAAATCCCAATTACAGGCGACCCAAACATCGACCAAGTAGTTGAAAGACAAAATCAGACTGAACTACGGATGTACGTTAGAGACTGGTTCGAGGCTAATCCTGATATGAAGGACCACCGCACCGAACTACAAGAAATTGCTCAACAGCGACCATGGCTAACTGACATGGACGACATCAAAGCTCATTTCTTAGCAGACCCTAGCCGAACAGACAAACTAAAGGCTGAAGGTGGCAAGCAAGCTCTTCAAAACCTCGCTCAGAAACAACAAGCAATACCCCCAGAAGCTGCTGCTACTAATAGTGCAGTCTTTGAATCCCAGAACATTACGCCTCAAAACGTCTTTGAACTGGTAGATAAGAATGACCAAAAGTGGTACGAAAAGAACTACGAAGCTATTAACAAAGCAATCTCTGGTAAATAAATAACAAAGGACAAATAAAACAATGACAACTGGAGCATTTAACTCTGGAAACGTGAACATTGGCGCAACAGCTGCTAACGTTTTCCGACCTAACATCTGGAGTCGTGAAGTTTTGATGTTTGTAAAAAGCAACCTAGTTTTGCTTCCACTCATCAAACACTACGACGCTGACGTGCAGAGCTCAGGCCAAACTTTGGAAATTCCAAACGTTACAACCATTTCTGCAAACCTAAAATCACAAAACACTGTAGTTACTTTGAACTACAACACAGAAACCAAAACTACTATTACTTTGAACAAGCACTACGAAAGCTCATTCTTAGTAGAAGACCTAGTAAAAATCCAATCTGCATACGACTTAAGAAGCGACTACACACAAGCTGCTGCTTACGCAATCGCTGAAAAAGTTGACAACGACATCGCTCGTTACATGACCACAGCTTGGACTGGTTACGGCGCTTACGGCACAGCCCTAAACGACAACCTAATCCTAACCGTAAACCGATACTTGAGCGAGAACAAAGCACCACGCTCTGACCGTTCAATCGTAGTTCACCCTAAAGGTGAAGCTGAAATGTTAGCTATCGACAAGTATGTTCGTTACGACGCACTTGGTGTAGGTGGCGACCAGAACAGCATTAAAAACGGTAAAATCGGACGCATCTACGGCGCTGATGTCTACATGAGCCAGAACTTATACTGGTTAGACACCGCAACTGACGAATATAGCTCTCTATTCTTCCACAAGGAAGCATTTGCAGTAGCTATGCAGTTGACACCTCGAACTCAAGCACAGTACAAACAAGAACACCTTGGCTGGCTTGTAACAGTAGATGTCCTCTACGGCATAATGCCACTTCGCTCAGGTTTTGGCTTCGTGCTAAAACACTAAAAACCAAAAGGGGGGCGCTTCGGCGTCCTCCATCCATAGATAGGAACTATTATGGCTAAACCCAAAAAAGTAGTAGAAACACCCGTTGTTGTCGAGGAAGTAGCTGTACCAATCAGTTTAGTACCTCCTGTAAACGACGAAGGTTTCAACGTCTAACATTAAGCCCTTAATCTCAAGGGCTTTTTGTATTTATAACAATACTGTTGCTTTTTTTTGTACGTTATTGGTAATATATAACCATAAACAAGGAACAAACAATGAAAAGTCCATTACAAGTAGATAAAGACACAGTAAAAGAGTTCAACATCCCACCAGAGGCTGAACTTCACCCTAGGCAAAAACTAGCTTTCCTAGAGAATCAACTCCACGAACTTAAGAGTATGGCGTGGAGAGCTAGGGTAGATGTAGTTCACGCTAAAAGACTACAAGAGAGTCCTATTGAAGCACTCCAGACCAAGGGCAATAACAATATGTTGGAACACAAAAACCAGGTACAGCAATTTACTGGTGGCATCTTGATGATACAAAAAATGATTGAAGAACTCAGAGATGAAAACCCAGACATCACGGGCGAAATTACCGAGTCAGTCTAGAGCTAAGTTAGCAGTTGTTTTACCATCCAGAGGGTTGATGTTCAGCCAAACGCTAGAGGAGCTGCTTAACGAGCTTTCTGACTTTGATTACGAAATATACTGGGCGCACGCTAAAAGCCTTCCAGAGTGCTTTAATGAGCCCACAGAGCGTGCTTTAGCTGACCCTGATGTCTACGCTATTCTTTTCTGCGAGGATGACATGATTATCCCTAAAGGCATCTTGAAAGACATGTTTGCTGAGGGTTATCCAGTAGTAGCCCTAGACTACCCGTTTCAACAGAATGGTGACGCTACAGTATTACACGACCCACAGGGGATGGCTTACTGGTCTGGTACTGGTTTCCTACTGGTAGCTCGACAGGTATTAGAACAGGTAGAAAAGCCTATTTGGAGGACCGACAGAACTTTTGACCCATTTATTGATAAAGATACTCTGCACTTCTGGCCCCGCAAACTAAACAAGGTATTCTACGGACTACACGACTTAAACTTTGGCCTAGTTCTTTATTCAGCCAGTCTACCAGTCAAACCTATGGCTAAAACGGCTGGACAACGTAAATTAGTACAACTGGGTGATGCTCGCTCTAATAATGGAGCTCACAGGATAGAAGAATTAACAGTGGTTGGCAGAGACCTAGTATCTGGCATGATTAACCCCGAAAACGCTAATATGTTCCGAGGTGCCCTGAACCGAGTCAAACGAGTTAAGTTTTGGGAAGACATCCCCCCTTTCATCTCTTATGACGAAGACAATCAACCATATTTAAACGATGGGCGGAAATATGAAGTCGTCCAATAAACCAATAAAAGTAGCCGTTATTCTACCATCCCGTGGGCTGATATTCTCGCAGACAGCCGACGAAATACTCCAAAACGTTAAACAGGTTCCACACAAGTTCTTCTTCTCACACGGCCAACCAATTCCAAACTGTTTTGAAGAACCAACTCAACGAGCCCTAAAAGATGATTCCATTACCCACCTATGGTTTGTAGAAGACGATATGATTCTACCCGACGGCCTACTGTTAAAGATGATACAAGAGAACGCCAACGCCGTTACCTGTGATTACCCCACCAATAAAGAGGGCCGTGGTTCAGTATTCTTTGACCGTGGTGGTTCGGTAGTGTTCTGTGGTACAGGTTGTTTGCTAGTTAAGCGAAGTGTTTTTGATTCTATTAAGACCCCGTACTTTACAGACAAGGTGCGTTGGACAATGCTCAACTATGGTAGTGCCATTAAATTGGTAGCCAGTGAAGCCACTAAACTAGATGGTTATGGACTACATGACATTACCTTTTGCATGAAACTCTGGAAGACAGGAGTTATTATTAAAACTTTACCTGTTAAGTTAGGACAACGTAAATTACTGGCATGGGGTAAAGCTGGTTCTAATGACGGCGCTCATAAGATAGAAAAATGGACAAAGATTAAAAAAGATATGCGTTTAAAAGCTATAGAAAGACAACCTCTAGCTACGGGAGCTAAGGGCAAATTGGTGGTGGTAGACACTCCTACGGGAGCAGTTTCAACTAGCAAAAAACACGCCGATAACTTAGTGGCTCAAGGCTTGGCTACCTACCCCCCAAAACGACATACCATAATTGATGATGGAGACGTAGAGATATGAAACTAGCTATTTGTTTAGTAACCCACAACCGATTAGATTACACCAAAAAAACTATTAGAAGTCTTTTAGATACTATAGAAGTCCCCTACTACTTAGTAGCTGTAGACAATGCCTCTACTGATGGAACTCAAGAATACCTGAGTAGTCTACTAGAACGGGGAAGATTAAACGATTTCATACCCAGCACTACAAATCTTTATCCAGGTAAAGCCTGTAATTTGGGTTGGCAACGTGCTCTAGAGTTCTATCCTCAAGCTACGCATTTAATGCGACTAGACAATGATATGCACTTTGAGCGAGGCTGGGATTTGCGAGCTCAAGAATACTTCCAAAACATAGACCGACTGGGTCAACTCGGTTTAGATTTTGATGGTGGTGAGAATAAAGTACCCCAATTTTATAATGGCATGGGCTTGATAGAGTGGCCTGGGTGCGTTGGTGGGCCAAATATCCTACGTCGCACAATATGGGATGGTGGCCTCAGATATGACGAAACACCGTGGGAAGGTAGTCGCTCCAAACTTCAAGAAGATTCTAAATTATCTCGCCAGGTACTTAAAGAGGGCTGGCTAGTTGGCCACATGGATGAACGATTAAGCTGGACATTTGCTGACGAAAGTAACTGGAAAGACTACCCTGAATATTATGAGAAGACTTTTTATGACCGTGGTTATGATGAGAACGTTTTAAAAATAAGGGGGGTCAAATGAAGTATCAAAAAAAACCCGTAACCATAGAGGCTATCCAATGGACGGGCAATAATTACTCAGAGGTTAGCGCTTTCGTAGAAGAGGCTGATAAGGTGGCGATTACCACTGTAGATGGCACCATAAGACTAATGAGCCTCAATGGCTATATGTCTGCGCAAGAGGGAGATTATATTATTAAAACTCAACGCAACGAAGTTTACCCCTGTAATCAAGTATCATTCAAGGAAATCTACGAGGCAGTATGAAAGTTATGAGCATAGTCGGCACCAGGCCCGAACTAATTAAAATGTCCGAGATAGTTAAAACTTTAGATAAACACGTTAATCATATCTTTGTACACACAGGCCAAAATTATGACTACGAGTTAAACGAGATATTCTACAAAGACCTAGAGCTACGCAAACCAGACCACTTTCTGAACTGGAAAGGTGGTAGTTTAGCAGAAACAGTTGGACATGTAATGGTGGGTGTAGAGAAACTACTAAAATCAGAAAAGCCCGATGCCGTAGTAATACTCGGTGATACTAACTCAGCTTTGGCTGGAATCATAGTTAAACGAATGAAAATACCACTATTCCACCTAGAGGCTGGCAATCGTTGTTTCGATGATAATGTTCCCGAAGAAATTAATCGTCGTATTCTAGACCATATCTCTGATGTCAACATGGTTTACACCGACGCCCAACGACATTACTTAATTCAAGAGGGTGTAGCAAAGGACAGAATCTTTTTAATGGGTAGCCCAATGGCAGAAGTGATTGCTAACGCCAACAGCCACTTAGACAATACCGACATATTGGACCGCTTAAATTTACGCAGTGTTCCTTACTTTCTAGTAAACATCCACCGAGATGAAAGCACTGAGATACAAAAGAACCTGGATATTTTAGTAGATACGCTCAATACAATCGCCGAGAAATACGAATCAGACATCATCCTGTCCACACATCCAAGGCTCCAAAAGAAAATAAGCGATAAGAAGATAATCTTTAATAATAGAGTTAGGGTAATGAAACCCTTTGGATTCTTCGACTACCTAAACCTACAGACTTATGCTCGCTGTGTGCTTAGTGACAGTGGCACGATTGCCGAGGAGTCAGCTATCTTAGGCTTCCCCGCTATTACCATCAGAAATGCTATAGAACGACCTGAAGCTATCGACCACGGCTCTATTTTGATGACCGGGGTAGACAAGGAAAACATACTACTCTGTCTAGATGCCGTAAAGGAACCAGTGATGGCTCCTGGAGACTACTTTATTGAGAACTGTTCTGAACGAGTGCTTAAAGTAATACTTGGCTATACAGGCTACGTGAATCGAGTGGTATGGCGAAAATAGTTATAACTGGGGGTACGGGTAGTTTTGGTAATGCCTTTGTAAAGAGATACTACACCAGCCACGACTTAACTGTCTTTAGTAGAGACGAAAATAAACAATTTGAGATGAGAAAGCTCTATCCTAACGCCAGATATGAGATAGGCGATATTAGAGACAGGGCTAGGGTTGGAGAAGTTATTAACGGCCACGATTATGTCTTTCACGCTGCTGCCCTAAAACAAGTACCTAGTTGCGAGTTCTTCCCCTTTGAAGCCGTCAAGACCAACATACTTGGCGCAGAACACGTTATAGACGCAGGGCAGAGAGCTGGTGCTAAGGTAGTATGTTTATCAACCGATAAGGCAGTTTATCCCATAAACGCTATGGGTATTTCTAAGGCTATGATGGAACGTTTAGCTGTATCTAAGGGTGCAGTAGTAACTCGCTATGGTAACGTTATGCGCTCCAGGGGTTCAATTATTCCTATTTGGGAAGCTGCTGCTGAGAAGGGCGAGCCGCTAACCATAACCAGCCCCAACATGACTAGATTCTTATTATCACTCCAAGACTCTATTAACCTCGTTATGTTTGCCTTAGAGAATGGCCAGCCTGGAGATACTTTTGTAAAGAAAGCACCCGCCTGTACTATGCTAGACCTAGCAACTGCTATCAGCGACCACCACCAGATTATAGGCATCCGTCATGGTGAGAAAATGCACGAATCTCTTATATCCGAGGAAGAGATGTACCGAGCCGAAGATATGGGTGATTACTATAGAGTAAAGGCCGACTCTAGAGATATGAATTATGACCAGTATTTCGTAGAAGGTCAGACGACCACTCCGAAAGCCGCCTACACCTCAGCCAACACCAAACAGTTAAACATTGAACAAATCAAGGAGTTGCTATGGACTACAAAAAACTAGAAACCTTCTCTGACGATAGGGGTACGCTTGTAGAAGCCTTTAAGTTTCCCACCGATGGCCAGCTATTCTATGTCGTAGCTCCACCTAATCAGACCAGAGGTAATCATTATCACAAGATTAAAACTGAGCACTTTCTAGTAGTCTATGGCTCGGCTTTGATGAAAGTTAGAGACCGCAAAGATAAGGGAGTAGTTAGAGTAGAACTTGGTGGTGATAATCCAATGGTAGTTTCCGTACCACCCAATCATACCCACTCTATTACATCAGGTAGTGATGGCTGTATATTTATTGTTTGGGTAGATACCTTATTTGATTATAAAAAACCAGACACCTTTAGGGAGGAGGTCTAAATGAATCCATACATTTATGTGCAAGAAGCTGTAAAAGGGGGTAAGAGTTTATTATCGCTGTGTGCTGGCATTGGTCTAGAACTGAACAATCTAGATACTCAGGATGTTACAGCGGTTGACTTAGCTCCACAGTACCTTGAAGCTCTAGAAAAGCGAATTAGTGGCGTTAAGACAGTTGTTAGTGATGCTTTAGAATATACCAAGAAACAACCCGACAACTCTGTAGATGTTATATCAATTATTGATGGTATAGAACACATGGATAAAAAGACGGGTGTAAAGTTAATTAAAGAGATGAAACGTGTAGCTAGGGAGAAGATACTACTGTTTACGCCTCAAGGCCCAGGTGAGGACGGTTATCTTAAGAACGAACCGCACAACGCCTGGGGCATCGAAGGTGCCGACCATTTCCAACTGCATCTTAGCGGCTGGACCTCCGACGAATTACAAGACCTAGGTTTCAAGATTTTAATTAAAGCTGGCGATACCTCACAACACGGTGAACCATATTACGCCATTATGGCGGAATGGAGTAAGTAATGTTTTCATTTGTATTCCCCATGGATAGCAACCGACTAGAACAATTTACAGTTACTAAACGGCTCTATGACAGGATGCCTCAGACCAAGGAGTTTATTATTTTTACTAGAGAAGAGTTCCAGGTGGGGCGTTACCTAGACAACCACAAGCTAATGAAAGATGTTCGGCTATTCCCCTATAAAGTAAAAGAAGGCTTCAATCCTAGTCGAGCCTTTAATCTTGGAGTAAAGAAAGCTAAGTACGACAACATTATCATTACAAGTCCCGAAGTTAAGCCATTGACCGATGTACTGGGCCAGCTCGAAGGTTTTATAGGCAAGAACATTGTCTGCCAGGTATTTGATGAAGTAGAACCTGGGGGCGAACACACGACTCTAGTATGTAAGATATTTAGGGCCGAGACTCCCGCCATGTACTTTCTAGCGATGTTTAAAAAATCGGACATTGAGAAGATAAATGGTTGGGATGAAGAATTTATGAAGGGCTACGCTTATGAGGACAATGACTTTGGCGATAGATGGGTTAGGGCTGGTCTGCCATTTGAAGTTGTAGACGAGATAAAAGGACTACACCAGTACCATCCCAGAAGCGAAACAATCCACGGAGGTATGGCCAGGAATCTTCAGCACTACCATGACAATACTGACGCTGGTGTTATAAAATGTGCAAACGGGCTCATTAAATGATATTATTTAACCAACTGAAGTGTTAGGAATAACAATGGACCTAGACAAAATTCAACAGTACCGTAAACAACAACAAGTTAATCAAGAAAAACAAGACAGGATAAAAAGGCAGAGGGCTGCTACTGATGACGTAGTAAGCACCATTAGAAGTGGCTCGAAAATGACAGCTGCGACTATTATGGCTGCTAATAAAAAATCTACCGAAGAACTAGCTAAGGAGCTTAAAGAATCAGGCTCTACTGTAATGGAGGCTATTCAAAGCTCCAATAACACCTTATCCGATGCTCTCAACAACCTAGTCCTAGCAACGGTGGTAGCCAAAGACCCAGCACTTATAGAGACCGCCAAAGGCTTAGAAACATTACTACGAGATATTGCTCAGGCGGGTGAAGATTTCAAGGGCTCCAAGATAAACGACCTACCCTCTGCCAACGAAAAGTTAGCGACAGCTATCAATGGCTTAGCCAATAAACTAACCAAACAGCCAGAAAAAGACTACTCTAAAGACTTTGCTGCATTACTACAAGCTATTAACAGTAAGAATTGGGCACCAAATATTGTTGTTGATAGTCCGATGGTTTCCGTACCCCCCGTTGATTTGAAACCTGTAGCCGATGCTATTGACCGCAGTAGACCAACCGAGAGCATAGACCTTGAACAGTACAAAGCTCAGGACTTAGCTGGGGACGATACTTTTCAATACGTCGGTTTTGTAGCCCCTAACGGGAGCTGGTACATAATAGAAAATGATATTGCTGGCAATTCACTCAGATACAAGTTCGGTGTTAAGAATTACCGTACAGCTTGGAAGAGTTTTAATGGCCATGTATATAGATTGTTAAACGAGGCTATCCGTGAGATTCAGGCTTAACCCACTAGCACCTAACGGCATCTCTGTTGTCGAAGAGAATACTACTATCATGGCTGGTGGTAGTTCAAGCAGTTCTGGTGACTCAGTTTCAGATACAGCCTACGGTTCAAGTTGGAACGGAGTTACTGATGTAGCACCATCAAAAAATGCTGTTTATGACGAAATGGAAACTAAAGCAGATGTAACCGAACTGGGTGCTATCAAAGTTGGTGGGCTGGCTTATTTAGGACACTCTTTTACCGCAGGTTTTGGTATAGCAACCACTGGTATACCGCAATTCCAAAGGCAAGGCTTTATTGGACGCTTGGCTGGTATGCTTCAAGTGCCAGAGCAAAACCTTAAACCAATAGCCACTTCTGGTTCATACTTAGCAAGAACTACCTCTAGCTTTAACTCACCCTATTCTGGCTGGAGTGGCATGTTTGCTTTCTTTGGGCCATATTCTTCTTATAACTTTTATAGCCTATCTCAGACTTACTACACACACCCTGCTGTTGCTCAACCCTGGCCGTTGCTTATAACGCATGGTATTAACGATATTGGCTATTATGGAGCAACTGGCACATCGTCACTTACCAAGCTACAAATTAGAAACGCCTGGAAACACGCTATGCGAGGAGTGCTATCTAAGCACCGAAGCGGTAACGAGTGGGGCAGCTACTATAACGGAAGTGCTGCAGCCACCTGGCGTTCTGGTTTGACATTTAGTGGTACATGGAGCGACCAAACAGTAAGCCCAACGGATAAAGAGTTGGGTGGTGCTTCTGGGCCGTTTCGCAAAGCCACTGCTACCAATACCGATTATGTAGAATTTGCCATACCCTCAGACTTTGTGGGTGGCACTTTTGCTTTCTCTTTTATATCTCAATTAAATGGCAAGACGACTCTATCAACCGCTTCAATGAACAATACAGATGTTACTACCGCTATAACTGTGGCTGACGGCTCAACAACTTTTCCTGCTAGTGGCAATTTTAGAATAAAGATGTCTGGTTCAAACGAAGAAATGCTAGTAACCGCAGGACAAGGCACTAACAACTGGACAGTAACTAGAGGCTTTAATGGCACTTCTAAAACCACCCACGCAAGCGGTGAGCAAATAACCATGATGGACACTGGTCTAATTGCTACTTGGTCTACAAGCGGTTCAAACGCCTCAATAACTGGCACTACTACCCTGCAATCTCAGGGAGCTATGGGTTCTCCAGTCTGTGTAGTTACAAGGTTTGCTTGCACCTCTGCTGACGCTGGCAAGACTATCAGAGCTACAATATCTGGAATAGTAGCCTCAGATACCTATACTAAAGCTCAGTTTGACGCTGTGTGGCTGGAAACTAATAAGCCCAATCCTTGCGTAATAGAGAACGCAACTAGCTGGCACAATGCAGCAGGTTACAGCGGCTATACTGCTAACTCAGTAACCGACTACGACAACCTAAACGCTGATACCGCTACTGTTGTAGCCGAGTTTGACAACCTAATTCAAATAGCTGATGTAAGCTCGGCTTTCTACAAGCGGACTTGCTACCCACAGAGCTCAATGAACAACACTGACGCTACTACTACTGTGAGCGTTACTGCTAACGACCCGACAACTTTTGCAGCACTAGGCACTGGCTGGCTATTAACTGGTTTTGCCGAGGATATGCTAGTTACTGCTAACACCTTAGTGTCTGGCTCTACCTTTTCAATCACTGTTACCAGAGGGTATAACGGAACTACTAAGTCTAGTCACCCAACAACTTCAATAATGGGCGACATGACCTGGATGAGTTCTGACCATGTTCACCCTAACTCTGAGGGTGCTATTGTTAGAGCAGATATAATCTATGACGCTTTCGCAGCTTGCGCTCCTTACTATAGTGAATATGGCGAGGCAGCAGCTTCTTCAAGCTCAACCCAAGACGCTCACGATACCCACTTTGGCGTAACCGATAACTGGTGGCAACAAGCCCCAACAGGCGGTAACTTAACTGCTAACACTACATTTACTAAAGATAAGCAGTGGTACTGGCCTTTTAGAGTGCCTGAGAGGGTGATTTTGGCAGGAGTGGCGATTGTTACTGGTACATCTGCTGGTACATCTACCAACGTAAGGTTTGGCTTATATACACCAGGTATTGACCGCTCTACTCCTGGCGATTTAGTACGAGAACTTGGAACATCTGCAACCACAGCCACCACCTCATCAAGAGAAGTTACAACGCATGTTGTCTTAGAGCCTGGCATTTACTGGATAAGCGTGGTCAACCAGGGCACAACCGCAGGTGGTGTTAGAACAGTAACGGGTGCAAACATGGTGCCGTTTTCTCCGCAATATGTATCATCTGTGAATACGGGTGTAGCGTTAAACACTTTCTTTGCTGAAACTGGTGTGAGTAGTAACTGCCCAAGTTCGGCAACGCCTGTATCTGACGCTGGCCCAATACCTTATGTGTGGCTTAAATTTAGGAAACCGAGGTACTTTTAAATGGAATTTCAAGATAAAGCATATATTTACCCTATGGATTTTCAAAAAGGGGATATTATCTGGAACGATAAAGGTGATAAGAAGTATATCCATGGAGTTGTGGAGATTAAGAACGATTACTTAGTATCTGAGGGCGACACTGGCGATGGCGAAAAGAAACCTGTGAACGCTATGGAGCTAATGGGCTATACATTGTTTAGTAGAACCGCTAACGAAGTATAGTTTTACCTAAACAAAAAATATCAATATTATGGTACAATCAGAATAACTGAGTGATAGGATAATACCTTGAGCTACCAATTTTCAGATTTAAAGACAAAGCTACAGTCCCAAGTTGGGGACTCTAACCTAGATAGTACCCTGGCTGGTGATGCTATTAATGATGCTCAACAAGCTATATTTAACAACTTTGATTTAACCCTCAACTCTGGTACCCAATCAAACACTGTAGCGGCTGGAGCTAACAGTTTAACTTCTGCTTTACCGAGTGATTTTCAGAGGGTTTATTCTTTGTACATTAGTTCTCCTGCCGCTCAAGCCTGTGACCTGACCGACTTCTACTTATCACCCAAGAACTTCCGCACCTTATACCCATCGGTCTATACAACTGGCCCACTCCAAGACTGGACATACTACACCAGTATTATCTTCTCTACTCTGGCCGCTGAAGATTACACCCTATCAATTGATTACATTAAGTCTGTGCCAATTCTAACTGCCGACGCTGATGTACCAGTTGTGCCTGAATCTTTTAAAGAATTACTGATGCTTGGAGCTAAAATGAGAATCTACGAGCAAAAAGAAGACTTTGATTACGCTGGACAATTTACTAATCGTTATGCTGATTTATTAGAATCTTTTATTACTCGATATGGTATGAGGCAGGTAGATAATCAGGTTATAGTTCCAGGCGCAAGGCGACGAATCGGAGGTTTCTAGTGAAACTACGCAGAGGACCCCAACAGTTCACGGGACGTAGGGTTAAAGAAATATCAGTTGGTGGTAGTGGTTCACCTTTTGCTGGGCTCAACACCACTTTCCCATATACTCAGCTTAAAGATGGCGAAAGCCCTTCTTTTTATAATGTCCGACTATACGCTAGAAAGTCTGATGACCGACGTGTAGCTGTGGCTACTAGAAAAGGGCCAGGCTTCTATTCTGTTCCACTGGGAGAAACTCTAGACGCTCAGGTTACCTCAACTACTGGCGCATCCGATGCTACACTTACTACAACTAGCTGGGTGGCTGATAAGTTTACTAACAATACTGCTGGCCGATTAACTAAAGTATCTCTAAACCTAAAAACTGGTACTACTCCCACCCAACACGTTATGGTGGCTATCTATACTAACAGTGGCGGTTCGCCAGGTTCACTACTAGCAACTTCCAGTATTTTATCCAGTAGCATAACATCCAGCTACACCTACCTAACCGCTAGATTTATTGAAGCTCCTGAAGTATCTGCTGCTACTGATTACTGGGTTGTCGCTTATATGCAAAATGGTGGCTCTGGTAGCTGGTTGTGGTCTTCTAACACCTCAGTGACTACTGCCAAAACTTCCAGCAACTCAGGTGGTTCATGGTCTGCTACTAGCTATGGATTAAACTGGAAAACCTATGTTTCTACTAACAGTCCACTCTTGGGCGGTACACGCTACACACCATCAAATGCTACGGCTAAAACAGTTATCGCTCACGGTACTAATGTCTACAGTGTTTCTGAAGTTGACGGCACAACCACTTCCATTAAATCTGCTCTCAATGCTTCAGCTACCGAGTACAACTTTGCTCAGGCAAGCGATAATCTTTATTGGTGTAATGGCTATGATGCTCTCTATAAGTGGGATGGGGCTACAGTCACAACAGTAGCTGGCTCACCACCGATTGCTAAGTATTTGGCTTTTCATAAAGGTAGACTATTTCTAGCGGGGCAGAGCGACCCGACTAAACTAACTTGGTCAGACTTTGCTGATTACGAAACTTGGAGCTCTACTGGCTTCGTGTATGTACCTCAATCTAAGACTGGCGACCCAATCACTGGTATGACGGTCTTCCAAGACAACCTGGTTATCTTTACCCGTAACACTAAGTACATCCTGTTTGGTGATGACCCAGGTAATTTCGTGCTACGACAAGCCTCTGGTAAAAAGGGTGCTGTTAATAACGCTGTTATCAAGAGTGACCCGAACTACATCTACTTCTTATCAGATGATGGAGTCTACAGATTTAATGGTTCACAAGACGAACTAATGTCTGATTCAGTCCAGACCGAGACCGATAATATAGAAGATAAAACTAAGTGTGCTGCCGTAGTTCAGGGTAACTACTACCGCCTTTACTACCCACGCACCACTTCGGTAGTTAATGATGCCTGTATTCTCTGGGACACACTAAATAACTTCTGGCTGAGAGATACCGATACTTATATAGATAAACCCTTTGTAGATGAAGAAAACAACTTAATAGAGGGTAGCTCGGTAATGGGTGCAGTATTTAGAGCAGAACAGGCTTATTCAGATATGGGTAAACCAATAGACTTCATTTACTGGACTAAGTATTACGGCGATGGTTTGCGCAAGATATTCCTTAGAAGGTTAATACTTTCCCTACGCCTACAGACCCAACCCTACTCACTTAATGTTTACATAGATATTGACCAACGCAACACTAACTCTATAAGTTACCAGGTAGATGCTCAGGCTTCTGGAGCAGAGTACGGTGACGGTACTCAGTTTGGTGATGGTACAACCTGGGGCTCACAGGTAGTATCAGTTCCAGAAACTTTAGTTGGCACCGAGGCTTACTGGCACCAGATTAGATTTGAACGAAATGGTGTTGACACTCCTGTTGAAATCCTTAGTTACTTAATGCAGATTAGAGTTAGAAGGACTGAGTAGTGAGTGGTTTTAGAAGCATTACACCTGGTATTACAGTTAATACTGGCTCCGCTCAACTGCGCACCGAATTATTAAATACCTTTTCTCGTTTAGACGGTCAACTAACTGCTGCTCCATATAGGTTATCTACACAGAATGGCCCAGTTGGTAATGTTGGAGCTGCCGAATCAGACCTAATGAGTTTTCAATTAAACTTTAACACCCTATCTAATGTTGGCTCTTCCATCCTAATCTACGCCTGTGGGACAACCGCCGCCAACGCCAATAATAAAACATTCAAACTAAACTTAGGTAACACTACAGTATTTACTTCTGGAGCCCTGGCTTTAAATAATGTTGACTGGTCTTTTCAGGCTGAAATAGTTGGTAACGGTTCTACCTCACAGATTACTTGGGGACAATTTAATCGAAATGGTGGAAGCCCCGTCATCGAAACTAATACCTCATCCGAGAATCTCGGTACCAATTTAGACATAGTGTTTACGGGCACAGGAACAGCCAATAACGACATCAGCCTGTATTATTACAAAGCCCTCCTATTGACTTAGGGTTGACTATTTGACAAAATTAAACTAACTGAGTCCCCACATAAGGAAATAAAAACATGCCACGGGCATTAGAACAAATAATCCAAGAGCTCAACACCGTCTACAATCCTCAACGAGACGTTTATAACAAATCATTAGAAGCCCTACCTGGCCAACAGGAAGCTGAACTAAAAGGTCTAGAAGCGGCCAAGACCGATTCTTTCGACCAAATAGTAACTGGAGCTAATCGTCGTGGTGTAGCCTTCGGTGGTATTCCTTTAGCTGAACAAGCTAAATACTTAGGTTCTACATACCTACCTGCTGTTGCTAATCTAAAAGGACGCTTTGAAGGTAATCGTAACAGCCTTAGCCTGGCTCTAGCTGAATTAGCTGCTAAACAACGTGGCGATGCTCAAGACATCTGGAATACTGAATACAATCGTGAAGAAGAACAACGTCGATGGGAGCAACAGCAAGCTGCTGCTAGAGAAGCTGCTGCCCGTTCTGCATCGAGTGGCTTCGGTGGCTTTGGTGGTACTACTAAAGGTGCTTCCACTCAGAGTGCGGGTGGCGGTGCATTAGGGAATGTCGACCCCAAACTACAGTCTCTATACAACCAAGTATTCATAAAACCCGATGGAACAGAATGGGATAATCAATCACTTGTTAACGACTATAACGCTACATTAAAGAGTGCTCAGTACGGTAATGCTCGAGATAAACTAAAAATAGAACTTTATCACAGGGCTCGCCCAGATTTATTCGGAGCAAGTATACCAATAGCCGCCACAGCTAATGGCGGGTCAGTGAGTTTCTAAATGGACGCTAATACAATAGCTTTACTACGAGCTAACGCAGCAGCCCCAACTAATAGGGGGGGTAGTGTTAAATATGTTAATGGACGATATGTTTTAGATAAAGGTAAACCAAAAGGCAGAGGTGGTTTTCTATCATCTCTTATATCTGAAGGTAGTGCAGCGGGTGGTGCAGCGGGTGGTGCAGCGGTTGGTGCTAGTGTGGGTTCAGTAGTGCCAGTTCTGGGTACAGCTATTGGTGGTGTACTTGGTGCTGGAATTGGTGGTTTTCTAGGTGGAACAGCTGGACGAGGTGTAGAAAACAAAGTACGAGATGACCAAAACTTTTTAGGTGCTGGTGGTTCTGCTAAATCAGCATTAGGTGAGGGTGTTTTATCGGGAGTACTTGGCGGTGTGGGTACTGGTGTTTCAGCATTTAGAGGGATTAAGGCTGCTGGTGGAGTTAATGAGTTAAGGGCAATCACAAATAGCTCAGACGACTTAACTAAAGCTATTCTCAAGGGAGGTAAGAAAACTGGCAAAGTTATCGCAAATGGTGGAGAAAGCCTTAATGCACTACAAAAAAGTGGTCGTGGCATTGCTACTAATGCAATGGGCATTGGTCAGGGCGCTAAAGCCTCTGGCATTGATAATCTTGGAGCTCAACAAAGTGATGAATTATTAAAAACTTTAACTCAAAAACTAGGACTTAAACGGGGTAATCCCGAACAAGTACAACGTGCTCTTGAGCCAATAATGAAAAAAACTGGTGCTGAGTTAGCCGATATATATGCTAAATCTGGTGTAAAGATTACCAGCGAACAGACATCCCCTGTGTTAGATAGAATACTAAACAGAATTATTAAAGACCCATCTATCAATTTAAATAAAAGGGGTGAAAACGAACTGATTAGGCAACTCCAGCTGTTGGGCAATAAACGCTCGCCATCTGAGGTTTGGGAGTTTCAAAAGCTATTGGGCAATAGTATTAACTTCGGCAAGAACACCAGTGCCAAGTTGGTTGACCGAGAAGCTGTAGCACGGATTATAAGAGAAGAGACTGGTGCCCTATTAGATGATGTGGTTAAAGAGGCTGTTGATACCCGTGCCATATATAGCAATGCTAAAACTGCTGACACACTCCTACGCACCGCTTCTAAACAAGCCGACAAATCAGGAGTAGTTGCTAGAGTTATGACCTCAGCCCCAGTAAGGAAGGCGGAAGCTAAGCTTGGTGGAATGATTGAAGGTGGCGGTAATCTCGCTGCTGGGGCTAACACTGGATTGCCAATGCGATTAGCAAAAGGTACAGCAGTTCGTGGTTTGGCTAATAATATGATATTCCCACAAGACCAAGGTCAACCAGTAGAACAGAATCAGTATCAAGATGTGGGTGGTGTCGGAATGTTATCTTCAGAAGGATTATTTGGTAATGGTGCTCTAAGTGGTGCTGCTACTGGTGGAGCCGAAACTCCTCAGCAGTATGGTCTAGAACAAGCCTTAAGTGATGCCTACGGTTTACTTGGCCCAAATGAATCACCATCTTCTTACCTACAATATGCTAAGGCACTTATGGACCAAAAGGGACAATCAAATGGCCCAGATACTACTAAGGTTACTGCTCAACAGTACAGCCTTGCACAGCGTGGTCAACAAGCTCTACAACAAATGACTCAACTACTACAAGAAAACCCTGACGTTCTTAACCGCACCGCAACTCCTGGACGTAAACTACCTATCGTTGGTGGTTTCATAAGCAACGCTGCTGGTACTGGTGACTTTGACGCAATCGGTTACAACATAGCCAGCTCACTACTTAGGATTGAAACTGGTGCTCAAGCTAATGAATCAGAAATAAGAAACCTACAATCCCAGATGATACCTAGAGCTGGAGATAGCGAAGAAACTGTGGCCCGTAAAATTCAGCAATTAAACCAAGCATTTTCAGTAATTATAAACGCAGCCAATGGCAATCAAAGTTCTGGCAACTTAAGTGACGCTATGACGCAACTACAAGGAGCATATTAAGATGGGTACAGTATCAGTTTCATTACCAAGTGACGGCCAGACAATAGATGCCGCCGACTACAACACACCAATAAACACTATAGTAAGTGAGATAAATGGTAACTTAGATAATTCTAATATAGCTTCTGATGCAGCTATAGATAGGTCTAAAATATCTGGCTTTACTGATGGGTGGGAGAGTTTGGGCGACACCCCAGATACAGTCACCTATAACGGTAATAGAAGTTATGATTTGGTTTTTAACTCCACAGATTTAACAGGTGATGTTTCCAACGGTATGAGACTTAAACTCACCCGTACAGTAACAGCTCCTACTCAATGTACTGACTTAGAGAGTGGGAGTTCACAATACTGGTCTAAGACTTCACCAGCAGGATTATCTTTTACAGACACCTATACTTGTATGGCTTGGGTTAAATTAGAAAGTTACACAAGGGGCGGCATTATAGCTCGTAGAAATGCCGACACAGAAGGTTGGTCAATGCAGGTCAACGTATCAGGACAGCTTGAATTATATGGTTTAAGAATTGCAGCCAACAACCGACAAGTTGTTACTTATCAATCACTACCACTAAATAAGTGGGTACACGTTGCCGCATCTATAACTATGTCTACTGGAGTTGCTACAACCTACTTTGACGGAGTCAGCGTTCCTAACTCTGTAACAACCAATGGAACTGCTACAGCTATAGTACAAGGTACTACTGCCTTAGTGGTGGGTGCTGAAAAATCAGCAGGAACTAATCCATTTGACGGAAAAATAGCTCAAGCTGCTGTATTCTCATCTGTACTCTCCGCAGCCACTATCGCTTCTTACGCTTCTCAAACCCTTTCTGGTGCAGAATCAACCAACGTAGCTTGCTTTAAATTCAACGGTGATGCCAACGACTCTAACGCCAATGCCAATAACCTATCAGCCAACGGTTCAGCCACCGCTACCGCTACAGATACACCTTTTGCTGGTGGAGCTACAGGCACTACTGAATACGGAATAATCACTGCCAACACATTCTCTACAGACACCACTCTTACAGTACAAGTACCAGAAGGTTACGCTATACCTACAAGTGGTGGAGTGAGTGCAGTTTCTTATAGTACACAAGCAATACCTTATGGTTTTGTTGCTGATAGAAGTAAATGGGTAGTCGGCTCATACTACAGGGTTCAACAAACCGAAAAAACCAACACAACCTACGCACAATTTTACGGCGACCAGCTAATAGTACCGACTGGTAGTTGGCGAATGGTAGCTAGGATACCTTTTTATGCAAGTGCAAGTGCAACAGGAACGGCAGCGGACTATGCTATATCAACTTCAACCTCTGCTGTTGATAGTGGAGATGGTACCGCTAATATCAGGATAAATAATGACCCAGCCGTCTTAGCTAGAGCAAATTACGAAATAGTTAAATATCTTCAACCAACTACAGCAACTACATACTACGGAATTGGAAAAACAGGGAATGCCGCTGTTTCTTACGGATATGATGGTGATGATTTAATTGCAAACATAACAGTTGAACTTCTATATGTCTAAGAGGTGAACAATGGAAGATAAAAAAGTACCTACCAGAATAAAGGAATGACCAATGACTCCTACCAAGAAAGAAAACAACTCAGAACTAGTAACCTACCGCTTAGACTCTATAGATAAAAAACTGGTAGATATAGACAAGAAGATTGACCACAACTTTGTTAATAAAGATACCTATGAAGTTGAGATGGCTTCAGTTAAAGATGACGTTAAGTATTTAAAGAACCTGGTTTATGGGGCGGTGGGTACATTTATTGCCTTAGCATTGAGCGCTATAGTCGCAGGAAGATGGCTGGTTAAATGAGAGATGTCGAACGACTTTTAGTACGCTCACTGACTGCTGTGTTTTACGGCATAACTGTATTCGTATTGGTTGGTATGATTTTCTGGTTTTACCCAAGAAAAATAATACGCTCTGCTACCCCAATGAAAACAGATAAAACAACTTATTCTCATGGTGAAAGGGTAACGGTGTCGGGCGAAACCTGGACAAACACTAACAGCCCCGCCACCTTTGATGTTCGCCTAATTTGTAACAACATTAAATATCCCTACGACTACATAGAGCTAAACGTATCCGAACAAGATGTACCAGTTAAATACTCATTCCCCTATAAAGAGATACCAGACTTTATCCCACAATCAGAGTGTCGCATTGAAACCACCGCCAACTACACAGTCCAAGTCCTGCCCCTACTTACTAGAAACTATCAATACATATTCACGAGCAATAATTTTAACGTAAAGGAGTAAGAGTATGAGGCAACCCGTACAAGTAAAGCCAGGCTACCCGTTTGGTGCAACACCTTATCCACTCAGGATAATAAACCCAGACGGAACAGTCTTTGGTTTTAGACACGGTGGACAAGACTATCCTTGCGCTGTAGGTACTCAAGTAGTAGCACCACACGGCGGTAAGGTAACATTCGCTGGCCCTAACGGTTCAGCAGGTAATGAAGTAAGAATAGTATCTGGCAATATGCAGACACGTCTATTACACAACTCTGTAATTCAAGTTAAAGCAGGTCAAATGGTAAGTGAGGGTCAAGCCGTAGCCAAATCAGGTAACACTGGATTCACTACTGGCCCACACGTTCACTGGTACTTATCTATCAATGGTAAGTATGTAAACCCACTACTTTACGTTACACCACCAAGCGCACCCACCACTGGCAAAATGCCACCTGTAGGCTCAAGCGTTAGATTCACAATTAACCGTACTGCTTTCAAAGCTGGTACTACTACTGTCGCTGGAACACTACCAGCCGACATCAGAGTTGTCAGGGGATATGACCCTGTATATGGAAACCGCATCTTAGTCAATTCAGCTTCACTAGGAAATGGAGTAGCAGTCGCTCTTTATATGGTTAATGGCTCAAGAATAGAGGGATGGACTACTGTATGAGAAGACAGGTCAGCCACTGTGAAGCGTCTAATATATCCTCCTGCGGGACAAGACAGGAGACTAGGCAATACTGCAACAAACACTACGACCAAGTTAGAAAACACGGTAAGCCAATGATTACAAGATTTGACCGTAGACCAGCAGTGATTAAGGGCAACATGGCTAAAATCCCGCTTGGGATAAATGCAAAAGACGGTTATGCGCTCGTAAGTACAGAGGATGCTTGGATAGATAAATATAACTGGTCTCTAGCAACCATTGGATACGTTCAGGCACGTGTTAACGGCCAGTACGTTTTAATGCACCAACTGCTACTGGGTAAAAAAGCGGGCAAAGAAATTGACCACATAAACATTGACCGATTAGACAATAGGCGCTCAAACCTACGGCACGTTACCCACAACCAGAATATGTACAACCTGCCCATTGCCCAAAACAACACGAGTGGTGTTCGGGGAGTTTCTAAGGACAAAAGAAGAAACAAGTGGTACGCCCAGATTCAGAAATCTGGAAAACATATATTTTTAGGCTATTTCAAAACAATTGAAGAAGCACAGGGCGCACGCCTACGGGCTGAACAAACCCTGTTTAAACAAATTTAAAAGGAGAACTAAATGAACGATATTATCGTACGAGCGCTAAAAACTTTTGTACAAGCGTTCCTAGCAGCAATCGCTGTATCAGTGGCAAACGTAACTAATTGGGATAGTGCTAAAGCGGCTCTATTTGCAGCCGTAGCTGCTGGTATCTCAGCCGTTTGGAACGTCATTTTGAGCGTTCGCACACAAGAATAATGTGATGAAAAACTTGGTATTCTGGGTTATGTATCTCGGAATAGCAGCAGGAGTCCTGTACTTGTATTGTGCAGGGCTTCTTTTAATAATGGAGAAATGAAATGGAAAATGGCTGGCCCGAAAGATACATAATCTTTCCTAGAGTAGAGAAAACGATTGAGCGAATTAAGAATATTGCAGGTGGAATTGGCTGGATAGTCTTTAACCACCTACTGTACGAGGGGAAGTCGGACCATTACCACACCCCTGGAGAGTCAACTAAAGCATTTCATCAAGCTGAGTATGCTAGACAAATGGCCTTACCTGTTGGTTATTTAGAAGATGATGGAGGATATTGGGACCGCTTCAACCTAGAAGCT
>Ga0075458_10000147_pt1 | contig 22383 bp, 20 predicted proteins | sample DEB3_08_DNA_FD_77576 | JGI IMG/M metagenome (GOLD analysis project Ga0075458, IMG submission 77576) | Aqueous microbial communities from the Delaware River and Bay under freshwater to marine salinity gradient to study organic matter... | ecosystem: Environmental > Aquatic > Marine > Coastal ... | reverse complement strand
TGTTTCCGAAGTACACGGTGTTCAGGTAGCGCTCGACGATCTTGCGCTTCGGCACCTGCTTCTCCAGCATGACCGCGTAGCGTGCCTGGAGGATCTTGTACCGGCCGTCGCGCGGCAGCCCCGCGAGGTACTCGTTCTTCACGACCTGCTGCGTGATCGTCGAGGCGCCCTGGCGCGCCGAGCTGTACTGGAAGTTCGCGAGGGTCGCGCGAACGAGGGCCCGCAGGTTGACTCCCTTGTGCTTCTCGAACCCGGAGTCCTCCACCGCGAGCAGGGCAGCCACGACATGATCGGGAACGGTGTCGATGGAGAGGGGCTGGCTGTTCTCGAACTCGAACACCCCGATCTGCTGGTTGTTCACGTCGAGGATCTGGGTGCGCGTCGCGAGACCGCTGAACGCCGGCAGCTTGACCGGCACCTCCTCGTGGGCCTTCAGCGCGGTCCACAGGTTCGGCGCGAGACCCACCACGCACGCAGTGATGATGAGTGCCCCGGCCGTGACGGCAACTGCCATCCGGAAGATCCACGATGCGGGGTTTTTCACTCCGCTCCACGGTACTTGTGGCCCGCACACGGCCCATGTCACCCGACACCGCTACCCTCGCCACATGAGCAAATTCCCCCACCGTGGCTTCCGGTTCGGCGTGCAGGCGTCCCGTGCGACAACGGCGCGCGAGTGGGCGGACCTCGCCCGTCGCGCCGAGGCGAACGGGTACGACGTCCTCACCATGCCCGACCACTTCACCGACCAACTCGCGCCGGTGCCGGCGCTGATGGCGGCAGCCGATGCCACGACGGACCTGCGCGTCGGCGCACTCGTGTTCGACAACGACTACAAGCACCCCGTCGTGCTCGCGAAGGAACTCGCCACGATCGACCTGCTCTCGGAGGGGCGCCTCGAGATCGGTCTCGGTGCAGGATGGATGATCAGCGACTACGAGGAAGCGGGCATCCCGTACGACTCGCCGAAGGTGCGCATCGACCGTTTCGTCGAGGGCCTGAAGATCATCAAGGGCACCATGGGCGAGGGCCCGTACTCGTTCTCGGGTGACCACTACACGGTCACCAACTACAACGGCCAGCCGAAGCCCCTGCAGAAGCCGTGCCCGCCGGTGCTCATCGGCGGGGGCGGCAAGCGCGTCCTCACCATTGCCGCACGCGAGGCGGACATCGTCGGCATCAACGGCACGCTGCACGCCGGCGTCATCGGCACCGAGGCGGTCGCCACCATGACCGCCGATGCGGTCGACGAGAAGGTCGCCATCGTGGCGGAAGCCGGCGCGCACCGTCTTGCCGACATCGAGATGAACATCCGCACGTTCTTCGTGAAGGTCACCGACGACCGCGCGGGCATGATCAACGCGGTTGCCGGGATGTTCAAGATTCCCGCGGAGCTCATCGAGGACTCCCCGTTCGGGCTGATCGGCAGCGTCGACTCGATCATCGAGAGCATCCACGCGGCACGCGAGCGGTGGGGCTTCAGCTATTTCATCGTCGGTGGCGAGAACATCGAGGAGATCGCACCCGTCGTCGCCGCGCTCAAGGGCAAGTAGGCCCTAGAACAGCCCGGTCACCCGCCCCTCGGCATCGAGGTCGATGGACAGTGCGGCGGGGTGTGCCCCGAGCCCGGGCATCGTGCGCATGTCGCCGCAGATCGGGTAGACGAAACCGGCACCGACCGACGCCCGCACCTCGCGCACGTTGAGCGTGTGCCCCGTGGGCGCACCCTTCAGGGACGGGTCACCGCTGATGCTCAGGTGTGTCTTTGCGATGCACACGGGCAGGTTGCCGAAGCCGTTCTTCTCGTAACGCGCCAGTTGCGTCCGGGCCTCGTTCGAGTACTCCACCCGCGCCGCCCCGTAGATGCGCGTGGCGACCGCCTCGATCTTGTCGGCGAGCGATGCGTCATCGGGATAGAGGAACCGGAAGTCGGTGGGTTCCTCGCACGCGCGCACCACGGCGTGGGCAAGGTCCACCGCGCCGGCGCCGCCGTCGGAGAAGTGCGTGCACACGGCCACCCGCGCGCCGAGCGACTCCGCGATCTCCCTGATCACCGCGTGTTCGCTCGGGTGGTCCGTGGGGAACGCATTGATCGCGACGACCGGCGACACACCGTGCACCTTCACGTTCTCGATCTGCTTGGCCAGGTTTGCGGCGCCGGCGCGCACGTCATCGGGGTTCTCGGCCAGTAGTTCCTCCGGCAGGGGCCGTCCCGCGACGATGCGGAACCGGCCGGAGTGCGCCTTCAGGGCACGCACGGTGGTGACGAGGACCGCTGCGTCGGGTCGCAGACCCGACACGCGGCACTTGATGTTGAAGAACCGCTCGGCGCCCATGTCGGCACCGAACCCTGCCTCGGTGATGAGGTACTCGGAGAGGTGGATGCCGAGGAGGTCAGCGATGACCGAGGAGTTGCCCGTGGCGATGTTCCCGAACGGCCCGGCATGGATGAGAGCCGGGGTGTTCTCGAGCGTCTGCATAAGGTTCGGCTTGAGTGCGTCGCGCATGATGACCGCCATCGCGCCCGCCGCGCCGATCTGCCCGGCGGTCACTGCGACATCGTCATCGGTGTAGCCCACCACGATGCGGCCGAGCCGCGCGCGCATGTCCTCAACCGACGTGGAGAGCGCGAGGATCGCCATCACCTCCGATGCCGCAGTGATGTCGAACCCGGACTGGCGCGTGACCCCGTCGTCCTTGCCGCCGAGACCGATGATGACGTTGCGCAGCGACCTGTCGTTCACGTCCAGCACCCGGCGCCACGTGATCGTCTTCGGGTTGATGCCGCACGCGTTCCCGTGATGCAGGTGGTTGTCGAGGATCGCCGCACACATGTTGTGTGCCGCAGTCACCGCGTGGAAGTCACCGGTGAGGTGCAGGTTCAGCAGTTCCATCGGCACCACCTGGCTGTGCCCGCCGCCCGCCGCACCGCCCTTGATGCCGAACGTGGGCCCCATGGACGGCTGGCGCAGCGCAAGGAGCCCCTTCTTCCCGATCCTCGCCATTGCCTGGGCGAGACCGACCGACGTCGTCGTCTTCCCCTCGCCCAACGGTGTCGGCGTGATGGCGGTGACCACCACGTACTTCGCCCTCGGTTTCGCCGACGCGGCGGCGATGGCATCGAGCTCGATCTTTGCGACGTGCTTCCCGTGCGTCTCCACATGGTCCGGTGACAGTCCGAGCGCGGCGGCAATCTCCGTGATCGGTCGCAGCGAAGCGGCCTGGGCTATCTCTAGGTCGGACGGGAAACTCACGCCGAGATTCTCCCCCAACGGACGGGGAGGGCACGATTTCGCCCCCGGCAGTAGCCTCGGCGCGATGGGCATCCTCCGGTCGCTGCGTTCCGTGGCCAGCTTCGACACCCCGGTCGTGTCGCCACGCAAACGCCGCTTCGCACGCGCGGCGAACATCGCGGACCTGAGGCTCATCGCCGAGCGTCGCCTGCCCGGCGGGATCTTCGACTACATCGACGGCGCGGCCGAGGACGAGACATCGCTGCGCAACAACAGCGAGGCCTTCGGCCGTTACGAGTTCAGGCCCCGGGTGATGCGCGACGTGTCGTCCATCGACACCTCCGCGTCGCTCCTCGGCCACCGCCTGCAGTTCCCGTTGGTGTTCTCCCCCACCGGTTTCACCCGCATCGCCCACTCACAGGGCGAGCTCGCGGTCGCACGCGTGGCCGCAGAGCACGGTCTCCCTTACACGCTCTCCACTCTCTCCACCCGCTCCATCGAGGAGGTCGCAGCAGTCAGTGACGGGCCGAAGTGGTTCCAGGTGTACGCCTGGCGCGACCGGTCGATGGTGCGGGACATGCTGCAGCGCGCAGCCGCGAACGGGTACGACTCGATCATGCTGACGGTGGACACGGCCGTTCTCGGGCGGCGCGAGCGCGACGTGCGACGCGGCTTCACGCTGCCCCCGAAGCTGGGCCCGGGCACCATCGTCGACGGCATCATGCACCCGTCCTGGACGTGGGACTTCGTGCGCAACGATCCGATCACCTTCGCGAACGTCGCGCAGTCCTCCAACAACGGCAGCGGCACGGCGGTGACGCTCTCCACGTTCATCAGCGAGCAGTTCGACCCCGCACTCTCCTGGAACGACATCGACTGGTTCCGCGGAGAGTGGAACGGCACCATCTCCATCAAGGGCATCCAGACGGTCGAGGACGCGGTCATCGCCGCCGACCGTGGTGTCGACGCCGTCCTGCTGTCGAACCACGGCGGGCGCCAACTGGACGGTGCACCGGCCCCCATCTCCCTCGTGCGCCCGGTGGTGGAGGCCCTCGGTGGTCGCGTCCCCGTCATCTGCGACGGCGGCATCAGGCGGGGCGGCGACATCGTGAAGGCGCTCGCTCTCGGCGCCACCGCGTGCACGATGGGCCGCTCGTACCTCTACGGACTCGGCGCGGCCGGCGAAGCCGGCGTCGAACGCGCACTCGCGATGCTCACCGACGAGATGGTGCGCACCATGAGACTGTGCGGTGCCCGGTCGCTCGCCGAGCTCACGCCCGACCTTCTCACCGAACTGTCACAGGGAGACCCACGATGACCGACCAGAACATGCCCGCTGTGTCCGAGGCGACGGTGTCACTCGATGCTCCCCGCTCCATCGGTCAGCTCCCGCCGGTAGGACCGATCGCGTTCGGTTGCTGGCGACTGACGGGACCGGACGATGCCACCGCCGCCGCGGTGAATGCGGCCGTCGACCTCGGGATGAATCTCATCGACACCGCCGATGTCTACGGACTCGATTGGGGAGGCTCCGCGTTCGGCTCCTGCGAGGAGGCACTCGGCCGCCTGCTCACCCGCCAGCCCGGTCTGCGCGAGCGCATCGTGCTCGCGACGAAGGGCGGCATCATCCCCGGCCAGCCGTACGACTCGTCGTCGAAGTACCTGGTCGAGGCGTGCGAGGCGTCGCTGCGCAGGCTCGCCACCGACCATGTCGACCTGTACCAGGTGCACCGGCCCGACATGTTCACGCATCCCGACGAGGTGTTCGCGGCGTTCTCGAACCTGCGCAGCCGCGGACTCGTGCGGGAGGTGGGCGTGTCCAACCACACGCTCAGCCAGACGACGCTGCTGGAGGCACGGCTCTCGTTCAACCTCGCGAGCGTCCAGCCCGAGTACTCCGCCGCACATCTCGAGCCACTGCGTGACGGCACACTCGACCACTGCATGAAGAAGTCCCTCGTGCCTCTCGCATGGAGCCCACTGGCGGGTGGCCGCATCGCCACGGGCGAGGGAATCCGCCCGGGACTCCTTGCCGTTCTCGACGAACTCGCCGCCAAGAACGACGTGACGCGTTCCGCCGTCGCGATTGCGTTCGTCCTCGCCCACCCGTCGAAGCCTGTCGCGATCATCGGGTCGCAAAACCCGTCACGACTCGCCGAAGCGGCGCGGGCAACGGCAGTGACACTGACGAGGCGCGACCTCTACCGCATCGTCGAAGCGAGCGAGGGAGTCCCGCTGCCGTGACCGGCACCATCGAGGTCAGTTGGTTCGGCGCGCTGTGCGACGACGACTACGAACAGCTCGGTGTCGTCCGGGACGACCTGCTCAGCAGCTGGGAGCACTGTGCCGACATCGTCGGGCGCGTGGACGAGCTCGGGTTCGACAACGTCCTCCTGCCGTCCGGCTACCAGCTCGGCATCGACACGGTCGCGTTCGCATCCGCCATCGCGCCACGCATCCGGAACTCGCGTTTGCTCGTGGCCGTGCGCGTGGGCGAGATGTGGGTGCCGCAGCTGGCGCGGCAACTGACGACACTCAACCGGATCCTCGACGGACGCCTGACCGTGAACATCATCTCCTCCGAGATGCCCGGCGAGACCCTCAATGGGCCCGCCCGCTACCGCAGGACTGCAGAGACGATGGATGCGCTGCGCACGCTGATGGACGGCGACCATCTGTCGATCGACGGTGAGTTCCTGCACTTCGACATCGACCCGCCGCGAATCGCCGCGGGGCACACATCGCCACCGTTCTACTTCGGCGGCCTCAGCACCGAAGCGCGTGACGCCGCGGCCCACGGGGCGGACGTGTACCTCATGTGGCCAGACACCACCGACGAGATTCGGCGGACCATCGACGACGTGTCGGCGCGCGCGGCGGCCGTCGGCCGGTCGCTGTCGTTCGGGTACCGCGTGCACGTCGTCGTGCGCGAGACGTCGCAGCAGGCCCACGCCGCGGCCGCCCACCTGATTGCCGCGGTCGACGAGGAGGAGGGCAACAGGATCCGCTCCCGTTCCCTCGACAGCCAGAGCGCGGGCGTTCGCCGACAGGCCGAACTGCGGGGCTCGTCGTCGGGTGACGGTTTCGTCGAGCCGGTCCTCTGGACGGGCATCGGCAAGGCACGCAGCGGATGCGGCGCTGCCCTCGTCGGGAGCCCCGCCGAGGTCACCGAGAAGATCCTCCAGTACCGCGAACTCGGGCTCAGTGCCTTCATCTTCTCGGGCTACCCGCACATCGACGAGGCGGAGCGTTTCGCCGAGTGGGTGCTGCCGAACCTGCCCCACGGACCGCTCCGCGCCGGATGAGAAACCGTCCCCGGCCGGGGCGTAGTGTTCGCTCCCATGAGTGATGTCACATCCCTGAACGTCGAGTTCCTCTTCCACCTCCACGCCACCCTCGATGCGCCGGCCGTCGTGCCCGGCGGCCCCCACGGCACGCGCGTGATCGTCGGCATCAACGGCGGCACTGTCACGGGCCCGAAGGTCAACGGAACGGTCGCCCACCTGGGCGCCGACTGGCTGACCATGCGCGCCGACGGCACCGCGCAGCTCGACGTCCGTGCGCTCATCAACACCGATGACGGTGCGGTGATCCACACGCACTACCGCGGGATCATGGCCCCCACCGACAGCGGCCCGCGCATCACCACCGCGCCGCTCTTCGAGACCGGCGACGAGCGCTACGCGTGGCTGAACGGCATCCAGGCGGTCGCAGTCGGCACCCCGGGTGCGGGCACAGTCGACTACGACGTGTACCGCATCCTCTGAGCATCCCGCATTCGCACCGCGCCTTGCCCTGAACACCCCCTAACAAGGAGAATGACCCCATGAGCACCGACACCGCAACGTCACGCGTCGAGGCAGCACTCGACGCATTCCTCGCAGCAAACGACCCGAAGAAGATGGACAACATCGCGTTCCGCGGCGCGCGTTTCGACGCGGGCCTCGCGTGGGTCCACTTCCCCGAGGGACACGGCGGCATGGGCCTTCGGCCCGAGCTGAACCGCGTCGTCGAGGATCGCCTCCGCAAGGCCGGTGCAGCTCCGCAGGATCCCGCCACGTTCTTCATCGCGCTCGCCGGACCGACCATCGTCACCCACGGCAGCGAGGAAGTGAAGAAGCGCTTCCTGCGCCCCATGTTCACGGGCGAGGAGAAGTGGTGCCAGTTGTTCAGTGAGCCGGGCGCCGGTTCCGACTTCGCCGGTCTCGGCACGAAGGCCGTGCGCGACGGCGACGAATGGGTCATCAACGGCCAGAAGGTGTGGAACACGCTCGCCCACCTCGCTGACTGGGGAATGCTCGTCACCCGCACAGATCCCGACGCGCCGAAGCACAAGGGCATGACCTACTTCGCCCTCGACATGAAGGCACCGGGCGTGGAGGTGCGTCCGCTGCGCCAGATCACCGGTGAGGCCGAGTTCAACGAGGTCTACATGACCGATGCGCGTGTGCCCGACGCCCACCGCGTCGGCGACGTCGGTGAGGGTTGGCGCGTCGCGCTGACCACCCTCATGAACGAGCGCACCGCAATCGGCGGCGGGGGCGGCGGCAATGCGAAGCGCCGTGGCCCGATCGACGACGCCATCCGCGTCTGGCAGGACACCCCGGCGGACCAGCGCAACGCCGCCCACAAGGACACCCTCATGCAGTTGTTCTGCAAGAGCGAGGCGCTGCGCCTCACCAACATGAAGGGCGCCCAGGCCGCGAAGGCCGGCAACCCCGGGCCCGAGGGTTCGATCGCCAAGTTGATGCTGGCCGAGTTCAACAAGAAGGTCTCGGAGTTCACGCTGGAGTTGATGGGCGCGGACGCGATGGTCGGCTACGACTTCACCTTCCGCCGCCCCGAGAGCCTCTCGGTTGACGGCAGCGACGGCGGCGTGCGCCACAGCTTCCTGCGCGTCCGTGCCAACTCCATCGAGGGCGGCACCAGCGAGATCATGCGCAACATCCTCGGCGAGCAGGTGCTCGGCCTGCCCGGCGAGCCGCGCGTGGACAAGGACCTGCCCTGGAGCAAGGTCCCCCGCAGCTAGCCGTCGATCGTCACCGACTGGTCAGACTTCGCGGTGCCCGACGGCACGGCGCAATAGACGCTCAGCATCACCTTCGCCCCGGCCTTCACCGAGAGCGATTTCTTGAGCGTCGCGGACGTGATCGACGTGGTGATGAGCCCGTCGGCATCCTTTTTCGCCGACAGCACCGACTTCGACTTCGTCCCCGACTTTGCGGTCACGCCGCATTTCGCCCCCGGGGCAGCCGACATCTTCACCGTTGTCAGAGTGGAGCCGTCGGTGCCGGTGCCGAGCGCCCGCTTGCCGCCAACCTTCGCCGGGCTCACGATGCGCACGGTCGCCTTGGCGCCTTTGAGGAGGCTCATCTTCAGGCCGTCCGCCGTGTCGGCAGTGTTGGCCTGCACGAGTGACGCGACGGATTCGAGGACGAACGACTGCAGCCGCGCGGACGCCACCTTCACGCTGGAGGTGACGGGGATCATGATCGGTGCGATGTCGGAATGCGTGAACGACCCGGTGCCGGACGTGTCGGCGAAGTAGCCGGTGCCACCGACCACGAAGACGTTCGCACTGGTGGTGATGGGCACGCAGTAGGGCTTCACCGACGCACCCATGTTCTGGTACTGCGACGGACACGTGACCGACTGCCCGTCACCGGAGAACGATGACACCTGCTCGATCGTGCCTGACAACTTCGATGACTTGGCGTCGTTGAAGGACATCGCCCACGCGCACGCCTGGAAGCCGTTCAACGAATTCTTGATGTTGGAGACCGTTGCCGTGGCCGGCTGTCCCGCCGTCGCAGCCATCGTCGTGGCGACGTCGAAGGACATCTCGATTGTCTGCTTCATGTCGCACGTCTGGCTCATCGAACCCGACCCGACATTCACGTTCGTGACCGTGCCCGTGAGTGCGGCGTTCGTCTGCACGGTCTCCCGCTTGCTCGAACACGTCACGGTGGGCGGGTTGCCCGGCTGCGACCATCGCCCGACCACGTTGTCGAAGAAGTTCTGCAGGGTGGTGGACATGCCGTTCGCGGTGCAGGTGATCGTGGGTTGTGTCCCGCCGCCACCCGAACCCTGCTGCGGGTTGTTCATCGTCACGGTGAATTCACCCGGGTCGATTGCGGCGGCGACGGCTGGCCCGCCCGGCGGGACGGTGACGAGAGCCAGCCCGAGGGCCGCGGCGGAGAGGATGCGGAGTCGAGTTCCCATGCCAGAAACTTATTCACAAACCCGGCCCGGGGCGAACAAGGGAACCAGAAAGGGCCACCGCCGAGGCGGTGGCCCTTCCGTTGGAGGTGTTCTGTTGGAACTGTGGCTCAGGCGGCGCGGAGCGTCGTGAGACCACGGCTGATGAAGGACACGATCGCGTCCTTGACCGGCACCATGCCGTAGACGATGGCGCCATCAACGCAGATGGTCATCCAGGAGTTGCGCATGTCGCCGACCCAGCCGGAGACGATGTGGACGTTGAGGGCCCAGACGAGCAGGATGCTGATTGCCAGAGTGACGTGGGCACCGACGACCGGGATGGCCTTGATGATCTTGTCCAGCTTGAGCGTGTGGGTCAGCGTGTTGAACACGGGCATGACCGCACCGAGCAGGATTGCCATCAGGATGAGTGATCCGAGTGTGTACATGGGACTTACCTCTTTCGAGTTAGTACCCCGCCCACTGGTGAATGTAACGGAGGTCACACGGGAGGTGGTGGATTTGTGCATTCGTGACGCGCCAACAGATCCGGGCGGGCGGAATCCCTTGTGGCACAGGCGTTTGATGGAGTCCCACCGAAATTCGGCAGGTGGTCTTCGCCGCTTGAATCCCCCGGAATCAGGGCTTCGCCCCCAACGGGGCGATTTCCCGACCGGCATGTAACCACCACCTGCCCCATGCGGAAGAAACAGCTCCGCTATCGGGCACGCACGGCCGTCCCCCTACGACTCTCCGGGAATCGAGACAAGTGGGGTGTTGTACTGTTCAAAGATGTCACAACACAGGCCGATGCGGTCATCACATCTCGGAATGGTCATCGTCGGTTTGGTGCTCGCATCCTGTGGCTCCGCCGGCTCCTCGATCTCGGATATACGGCAGAGTTTCGTCGATTCCGGCGGAAAATGTACGTCTGCGACGCCCGCGACAACCACAACCGTGGAGACGTCAGGTGAGGACAAGCGTTGGTTGCTCAGCTCTCAGGAATCAATCAACTGCGGAGAGAACGAACCAACAATCGCGATGTACCCATCCGTGGAGGAAGCCAGAAGGGCAGCCTATTTTCTCGATGCATTCAAGGCGGGTCTGATGCTCTCCGTTGGTTCGCAACCCTTTGAATCACAAACCATCATCGCGAAGACTGCGCTGATCAACCTCGACACCGAGGAATACTCAGAGTCAGAGGCCAAGGGCATCGCGGAAAAGATGAACGCCACTCTTCACCTCGGACTGGACGAAAGCGCCCGCAAGCAAGTCTTCGATGAGCTCGTAAAGCCCGAGGCGAATGGGGGCCTCTCAATTACTGCCGAAGCTTGCCTTGGCATAGACCAACTCTCATCAGACGGAAAGTCGGCGTCGTTCGATACCAAAGGCCAAGAGGACTCTGAAGGCGACCTCCTCGGCAGTGCATACTGCGTTCTGCGCGGCTTGATGGCGCCTGACTACGTTTTCCAGAATATTGGGGAGACGCGGGCGCTGGATGGCCTCCTCGAGGAGTCGTGGGGCGAATTCCGGGCTAGCTGGCGGTACCACCCCGACACGGGTCTGCGCTTGACCATCATCCACCAACCCTGAAACAGATGGCCGAAACTGCCAGCATCGGCAATCTAGGAAGTCCGAGCCTGACCCGCAGGGCCATTTATGTTGTGGCCCTCGTTCTTGCTAGCGCTCTTGTGTCATGTTCATCGCAGGGAGCATCTTGCGGGGGTGACTCGTCCGGTCTGATGGGTTCAGATTCATCTCACATCGTCATTCTCCTGGATGACTCTCAGTCGATGGAAAACCTGGTACACGAGGTGGTCAGCAGCTTCAACAATCTTCTGTCCAAACTGCCTCAGAACGCGACCCTCAGTCTCTACGGATTCGGGAACGCAAACGGTGTCAAAGTGATCATTGACAGGGAGATTGTCTCATCGGTAAAGCCACTCAAGATCAGTGACTATGAACCGACAGGCCAGACTCCGCTTTACGACGCGATCAATTTTTCGTTGAACCGCAACATGTCTATCTCCGGCAACCAGTCCGAGAAGTTCACGTTCTTCATTATTTCGGACGGAGGCGAGAACGCAAGTGTCAGTTTCGAACTTGCACAAACCAGGTCGCGCATCCAAAAGGCAACCGATTCCGGCATCACCATCCGTTTCGTGGCGTTGGGCGAAGATGCAACCCTCGAGGCCACGAATCTGGGTCTGGACACCTCGGACACGGAAAGTTTCCGACCGGATAGTGGTGGGGTCAATGACGCCTTCGAGAACATCGGCGGGTCGTTGAACCAACAAACTGGCAACGAAGTGTGCAATCGCTTCATGCCGTAGGGCACCGTGCGGGGGAAATCAAATCGACTCGATCGCGGAATTACGAGAGAACCCCACGTGGTGGGCGTTGAGGGACTCGAACCCCCGACCCTCTCCTTGTAAGGGAGATGCTCTATGAAATTGAGCGGAGACCACGTACATGCCATTGCTCCCCAGTTGCGAACATGGGTTGGATCACCCTTAGACGCTCAATCGCCGGAATTCCTCAACCAAATCGCCAACCGATTGTCTAGCCACTGAAGATTTGACTGCGAGCCGCAAATCCGAGCATCTCTTCAGAGGTACCTGACAGCGCGCACTAACCTAAATGCCACAACAACAGCACCCATCGAAGTACATTGTAAAAAGTTGCCACGCAAAATTTAGTGAAAATCAGAGATTATGAAATCGAAAAATGGACTTGCCGCATTGCTAACTTTTGGACTTGCATTCTCAATGCTGATTTCCTCATGCTCTTCAAGTGTTGGTTCCGGCGAGTCAACAGAAAATCAGATTGCGGAGTCAAGTGAAGTCAAGACATCGACCACACTGAGTGCTGCCGAGCAGACCGCTAGTGATGAGGTCTTGGTACGGAAAATGTTTTATGAACGTCAGCAACTCCTGCAAGGACTTTCATCTGCCGACGCACGAGGACCCGCCTTTGACTTTGATGTACAGACCGCTTTCCCTCCGTATATAGAACTGTTTTCAAAGGCCGAATTGTCCAAATGCCGAAGCCAGTACATAGATAGTGGAGTGGATGAATTCAACTACGTACCCCAACTTGGATCTTCGGTTTCCACTCCAGAGTGGATCCTGACGACAGATGGGAAATCATGGAAATTCCAACCCAGCGACAGTGGTCGCACATATCTGATTAGGGTTAAGTCAACGCAAATCGATGACGCATCAAATTTAGAAGAATCGGACATTCACTATGTGATTATCGACGAAGTGGCGTATTGGTTCCCAAACCTCGACTGGTGCCTCGGACTGTAGAACCACAATTCGGCTTGCGAAGGTCAATTACTGAACGAACAAAAGTCCGCGTGGTCTTACGGTTCTTACTGGTGGGCGTTGAGGGACTCGAACCCCCGACCCTCTCCTTGTAAGGGAGATGCTCTAGCCAACTGAGCTAAACGCCCCGGGTGCCCGCCATCACTGTCGGACGAGTCCTCACCCTACCGCCGGTCCCCTAGCGGCGCTGTCCGATGATCTCCCTGGCGACATCCACGACATTCCGCCTCTCCGTGCGGGCCTTCGTGCGCAGCACTCGGAACGCGGAGTCCATGTCATGTCCGTTCCGTTCGGCGAGAACACCTTTGGCCTGCTCGATGAGGACACGGCTGTCGAGCGCCGTCTGTAACTGTGACACAAGGGTTGCCGCAATGGAGGCGTTGTGTGCGTACTGCATCATCGTGCCCGCGACGGTCGCCATCGACATCGTCATCTCGGCACGCGCCGGTTCGAGTCGTACGTCCCTTCGGTCGAGCAGCACCAACGCCCCCATCACCCGGTCGCGGTAGCGCAACGGGAACAGGTACTCGAAGCGGAAGCCTTGCCGTATCGCCTCACCCACGTACGGCTCGAACAGTACGTCACCCGGTGCGAATTCCTCCGTCACCGGTATCCCGTGCGACAGGCACGCAGCAAGCGACGAGCGCCGGAGAGCCGATCCATTCCTCTGGAGTGCGAGCACCGAATCACCCGACGCCACCGCCACGTGGAGCGTGCCGGAACCGTCGTCGATGACCAGTGCACCGTCGTTCACGTGCGCCACCTCGGCCGCCTGCAGCAGGACGGTGAGGTAGCGGTCCCCGTCGATGGCATCGGAGAAGACGTCCACCACCTCCAGGAACGCCGATGCCACTCTCGCCTCGGCCAATTGCTCTTTCGTGTTCACTTTGTCAGTTCCGCCTTTCTTATCTGGGCTATGTAGAGATCTGCCTCGTGCTCGAATTCCTCGATCGTCATCCCGTAGACCTGCACGAAGTCACCCGGGAACCCCTGTGCCGAGTTGTGCAGGTGGAACACCTTCACGATGTTCTGCAGGCCACCGTGCCGTGCGATCAGCAGCTCGACGGCGAGAGGGCCCATGAAGTACTCACAGCCGTTCGTCCCTGCCTGCACTGTGCGGTACTCGCGCAGGGGTCTGTTGCATTGGTCAACCCAGTGCACGAACTTCCGCAGGCGCAGGACGTGCCAGTCGCGGTAGGTCATCCTGCTCTGGAACGTGTTCACCACCGACACCGAGGCCCACATCGAGGCGAGACCCTCCTTCACCCACGCGGGCTCGTCCACCAGTACCCGTCCCTGTTGACCGGCTGCCCGGTAACTGTGCGCCCACTCGTGTGCGAGTCCCTCGAGACTGCGGATCTCCAGTTGGTACGGCATGGACGACGCACGGGGCTCCCGGCGTTGCTCCATCGCGCTCGTGATGGGCTGGTCAGGGGCGGTCAGGAACAGGAAACCAGTCAGGTTGGAGATGAGCACGTGCCGGCCGCACACCGCGGCACCCAAGAGAACCTCCCCGCCCGTCTGCGAGAGGTCGGGAGCGCAGCCGAGCTCGGCCAGTTGCGACTTGATGTACGACTGGCTTCGCCCGACGATGACGTCGATGTGCCACGCAGCGAACGTCCCGTTGAATTTCTCGAGGACCTGCTGGAGGTTGCGCACCACCTGGCGCTGCATTGACAGATGCTCGGACTTCTCGAGCCCGGGTTCGATGTGCCAGACACCCCTGTTGACTGCGGGCTTCAGGCGGATCTGCGAGAGCCTCAGGTGGGAGCTCATCCGGGTGACGACGTCGAGTTCTTTCGTGGTGAGAAAGACCCGCACCGGGCGTGCGTACGTGCCAAGAAACGGCGTCGCAAGGACGTAGCGACCGGAGAGCGCCGACGCCGGGGACGGGGCCTGGATGAACTGTGTGACGAGACTCATCAGGAGGACGAAGAGCACCCGGCGCATGCGCGCACCGTAGGAGACTCAAGTGTTGCTGTCGCCGTACGAATGTACGGGGTTGGCGGTTCATCGGCGTGGCCCGCGTGGTCGGGACATCCATTCATTGAGCCAGGCCCGCGGGAGCCGTACGGTACGTGCACACCGTGATCCCGGACCATCGATCACATCGTTCGTCGAGCCGCACCCAGCACCCGTGCAGCCGGCACTCACGAATCGGATGAAGCAATGTTCCAGCCCACACGGAGGCAGCTCGCAACGGCGTTGTTGCTGTCCATCTTTTCCATCTTCTTCGTAGGCAGGATTGTCGCTTCCGCCACGACCTCGGTGCAGCTTGACCAGTGCGCCAACCTCGGCACCACATGTGACACGTCGCATGCGTCGCAGTGGCAGAACGGCAACCTCGGGTCGTCGAACTCGCACTACAGCGAAGGAGAATCAGTCCCCTACCGGGCCACGCTCGTGGACCTGACGGTGGGCGCCACCTACGGCGTCCAGCTCGAGTGGGACACCACGCAATCCGGCCTCCATGCCCTCGACTACATAACGTCGGTCGCGCGGACGGAATCAACTGCGGATGCCTGTGCCGGGATCTCCTGCTCGGCACCTGTGTCGACCCTGCCGATCCCCCTTGACCCACTGGTCACGGGTGCGGGCGTCACCCAGGTGGCCGCCCAGTCCATCCGCATCGATGGAGGCACCTTCCCGGCGAGCGGTGCCGTCGTCTCCAACTCCGGCGACCTCTGCGGACTCGCGAGCTGCACTCTCGCGGCCAACCCGTCGGCCTACGCCCACACCGGAACATTCGCGGGAACCAGCACCGCCACCACCACCGTCTACTTCACCGCTTCAACGCCCACGATCGTTCTCTCATGGTCCGGGCACATCGCGTCACAGGCTGACTGGGGGGCCGGCAAGTCCGCCTCCTCCATCAACGGCTCCCCGTACCACATGCGTCTCATCGACTTCATGTGCTCGGACAAGAACTGTTCCGTCGGCAACCAGGACCGCTCCATGAGCAGCGGTGCGATTGTCGCCCCGGTCACCACCACCACGGCCGCGCCCACAACGACCAGCACCACATCGACAACGATTGCCCCGTCGACCACGACAACGACGATTGCGCCCACCACCACGACGACGATCGCACCCACGACCACTACAATCGCCCCGACGACGACAACGACCATCGCACCGACCACGACAACGACAATCGCCCCGACCACCACGACGATCGCACCCACGACCACCACAATCGCCCCGACCACGACCGTTCTCGGGACCACAACCACACTCGGACCGCCTGTCACGATTGCGGCAACAACCACTGTCGCACCGACAACGACGGCAGTCGCCGTGACGACGACAACCACCGGGGCCGACCTGTTCACTGTCTTCCCCACCACGACCGTCCCGAACGACGATGACTTCATCACGTTGTTCCCCACACAACTTCCGACCACCGGTCGTCTGTGGACCTCACCGTTCCTGATCGCGATCGGCCTGCTCATCATCGGTGCGGCCGCATGGGTCTCCACCCGTCGCGGAGTATCAAAGCGGAGGCACTAAGTATGGAAATTTGTGGCAATCACGGAACTCGAAGGTCACACTCATTGCACGCGCAACCGCGCCTGACACTAGGGAGCAGCACATGAACGCACGAATGGTCATCTGTCATCGATCAGAGACAGCAGCAAACCACCTGGCCGAGGCCCTGTTGCGGTCGAGAATCGCCCTCTCCGCCGATGTCTCGGTGGGGCTTTCGAAGATCCCCACGGTCTTCTCGGAGCCGGCCAGGGTCGACGCATGCCTCATCGATGCTGCGCTCCTGCCGAAGTGTCTCGAACCCGACACGTTGCCCCGGCTTCCGCGCGGGTCCACGATGAAGAGGATCGTGATGGCGCCGGCAGTGCCGAATTCGTTGCTCATCCAGGCCGCCCAGGCCGGCCTCGACGACGTGATCGACATGTCGCAGTCACCCGAGAAGCTTCTGGCCCAGTTCCGCGAGTCCCTCGCCGGCAGGCACTCCCTGCGGGCCCACCCCATCTGGAACTCGATCCACCTGCCGAAGGACGTGCACGACCTGACGTCGCCCTACCGCGACACCATCGACCGCGAGATCGTGTCGATGATCGCTGCAGGCCTGACCGACGACGAGATCTCCCACGGCGTGTACCTGTCGTGCCAGACGGTGCGCAACCGCATCAGCCGCATGCTGGAGCGCTCGGGCACGCGCAACCGCACGCAGTTGGCTGCCACGTACATCCGCGAGCAGTACCAGGACCTGGACTCGTCCGCCCCGCGGGGCGGGTCTGACGACCTTCTCCTAGCGGCGCGGTTCCCCGTCGCCATCTGACAGACCCCGCAGCGCGCCCACATACAGACGCCGTATACGCCCGTCAGGTTGTTGTCGTTGCTGCGACGGTTGTTGTCGTCGACGGCGCGATGGTCGTGGTGGTGGTCGGGGCGACCGTTGTGGTCGTCGTTGTCGTCGTGGTGGTGGCCGGCGGGATCACGAAGCCATTGGCCCAGCCCCACCTGATGTCGGTGGGGGCACCCACCGGGAACCCGACGGTCGAGGACTGAGCATCGAGGTACCTGCGCAGTTGCGACCACCCGTCCCATGCCGACACGCCGGTCGTCGGGCAGCCGCCGGACACCTGGGTGCACGCAGCCGTTTGCACGGTGATCGAAGCGATGCGCAACGGCATCCCCATCTGGATCGCCCGTGCGGCGAGCACCGCCCACTGCCGCGCCTGCGAACCTGACTGCGTGTGGATCTGCGGCATCGCGAGCACGTTCGGCCCGGCATGCGACGACACCCAGAGCACGTCATCGATGGTCCATCCGTTGTTGCACGTGAGATCCGTCGTGAACGTCTGCGGGCATCCGTCCGCAGACCCGAAATTCCAGAGTCGCGCCGACGTCCAGTCGACGTATCCGTCCACCCACGCCCGTGCCTGGCCCGACGGACCCCAACCGGGTTCGAGGTCGACGGCACCGGAGATGACGACGCGCGGGTCCGACTCGGCGCGGGCTGCGGCCACCACCTTGGACCACGAACGCCCGCCGAGATAGCCGTTGTAGGCGGTGACACCGCCGGAGTTGCTGGTGCCGATGGCGACCTCCCACGGACCGGGACCGCATTCGGCGAGACCTGCCGCCCACGCAGACGCCGTGGCCACCATCTCCGAGTTGGGGATGGTCTGCCCGAAGCCGTTTGCACCACCCGCAACCTGCTTCCCGAACGACAGCACAACCACGCCCTGGCGCACCTTCTTTGCCTGGTCGCACGCTGCAGCCCGGATCACCGGGACCGCCGTGTCGATCGGCTGCACGTCACGGCCGCGCACGTAGCTGCCGATCGGCACCACCCACTCGGCAGAGGTCTTGGCAGGCACCGCCGTGGGGTACCACGGCGCCTGGGAGTTCACGGCCTGTGACGACGCCTCCCGGTCGAGGATGCGCGGTGAGCGCGTGCAGCCCTTCGCGCATGTGGCGGCGGACGGGCCGAACGCATCGATGTTGACGGTGGTCCCCTTCGAGTTCCGGTTGCGGGTGGACAGCGCAACAGCCATCACCGTGTTCTTCGTCCTGGACGACCTGATCATGACCGCCTTGCGGGTCGTGCGCGAGGCGTACTGGTCGAGCACCCGCACCTTCTTGCCGTTCACGAAGATGGCGACCCTCCCGTTCTTCGGCCCCGCAACGAACCACAGGGCGAACGACTTGCGGTTGACCTCGAACAACGCGGATGACCCGGTGATGGACGTCGAGTGAACCGTGCCCCCGTGCGCGACGGACACGGAGCGTGGCTGCCATGCCGACGGGACGGGCACTGCGGGGGCAGGAGCCGCGTGCGCGACAACCGGTGCGGACACCGACGCGGCAACGAGGAGACCGACGAGTCGAGATGAGCGCATGCACCCACGGTACCCGCGCGGCGGGACACCCGACCGTCAGCCGAACGCCCGGACAGCCCGAGTGCGAATCGCCTTCACTCCCTTGGAGGGATCGGGGACCTTCCACTTCTCGCGGTCGAACAACTGGCCGTCCTTCATGTTCACCGTCCATGCTGTGTCGTAGTTGTACTCACTCGACGACCAGTAGAAGCTGCGCCGGATGGTGTTGATCGTCGGCACCGCGGTGAACAGCACGCGGTGCGCCTCGTTCAGCTCGTCCTGCGAAGGAAGGAACCAGTCGGTCTTCCCCCCGTGGACGAGTTCCCACGCCTTCCACGCCGCGTAATTGCCGGCGCCGTAGTTGCGCACGATTCTCTTCGTGTTGATGAAGCCCATGCCGATGGCTTTCGACCTCACGCGTTGGTACTTGGCGAGACCGTTCGCGTCATTCCGGTACAGCGGGCGCTGACGGTCGACGACCGACAGTTTCTTCCACGGGATGCCCTCGAACTCTGTCTCCACCGGCGCCATCTCCAGGTAACGGCCCCACGGTTTGTGCGACCCCGCGTCGTAGAACACGATTCCTCCGCCCGGCCCCGTGTCGCCCACGGCGCACGGACCGACGTCCGTGCACACGCGCCCCGTCACCTGCGGGTTCGACGTGGCAGGACGAACCCCGGCAGTGTCGCCGAATGCCCTGACCGCCACGAGCCGGAACAACAACGCACCGAAACCGGATCCCCTGTGCACCGGCATGCGGCGCAACTGCTTGTTCGATGCGACGTTGCCGAGACCGTTCTCATCGGAGAACTGGGTGCCGTCCTGGAACAGTTGGTAGAAGGCGTAATTCGGCCCGTTCTCCGACGACGACCAGTACGGGGCCTTCGCCATCGCCGGCTTCGCGTGGAGCGCGTAGAAGTCGTAGAGGGAATTCAGCTCATCCTTCGACGGCAGGAACCAGTCCGACTTGCCGCCACTGACGATGCCGTCGACGTACGCCGCGGCCGAGCCGGTAGGTCCGCCCTGGGCGACGATCAACGAGGTGTTCTCGCGCCCGTACCCGATGCCGGTGTGGTCGATGATCTGCCGGGCGGCGTCCGCACCAGTGAACAATGACGTCGTTGGCATCGTGGACCACGGCAACCCGGCCCCGCGGTTGAGCGGCTTAGCCTCCATCGACGTTCCCCACCACTGCGGCGACGACGCGACGTGGAAGACGATTCCGCCGCCGGGCCCGACGTTGCCCTCCCGGCACGGGCCCCCCTGTGCGCAGGTTGCCGTGGCCCGCGCAGTTGCGGGCGCAGTGAACGGGACCAGCACGCAGAGTGCCACGGCCAGGACGGTCAGTCGCGGGCGGTGCGCTGTCGTGCGGAGAGAAGTGCGTCGAGCAATGGTCTCGAGTTTGCCACCACGGGCGACCTGCGTTCGGCGGGATCGAGAACAAGGAGATCCCTACCGCGTGCATCCTCCACGAGACACCCAGCCTCGCGGCAAATGAGCACTGCGGCAAGGTAATCCCACACGCCGTGGTCATGGAAGTCGACGTACCCGTCGAGGGCACCCTTGGCGACAAGCGAGATGTCGAGCGCCGCGGCACCCATGGAGCGCGTCTGCCACCAACCGGCGTCTGCGGGAGGTGCCCCGTTCACACCGATGACCGCGCCGGTGATGTTCGTCATCGGCCGCACGCGCATCGGCACGCCGTCGCAGTTCGCGCCGCCGCCGCGGACCGCGGCGAATCGCGTCTCGCTCCCCGACTGCTCGGCAACGAGGGCTGCCCGCAGCCCGTCCCGGTCGACGATGCAGATGGATGTCGCGAACCACGGGACGCCGCGGCTCGCATTGGTGGAACCGTCGAGCGGGTCGACCACCGCGAGCAGTCTGTTGTCGGTGATGGGAAGAGCATCGGTGGTGAGACCGCTCTCCTCCGAGAGCACCTCGAAACCGCTCGCCTCCAGCAGCGCCACGACGACATCGTCCACCACGACGTCGGCCGAGTACTGGCCGTCGCGGTCACCGGAGAAATCCCAGTTGTCCACCTCGTCGAGAGTGTCGGCCGCCGCATCGGCGACGTCGTGGAGGAAGCCGATGAGGTCGCGATCCGCGGAGTCGTAATCGAAGTGGGGCACGTTGAAACGGTAGTGTGCGGGACGTGGCAGTCATTGACATTGCGGGCTTCGTCTCCGACCTGAAGAGCCACGCAGTCGACCACGGGTTCCATGTCCACGACGAGCGCCACTTCGTGGAGACCTACTCGTTGCGCCAGCTGTGGGAGGTTGACCTTCACCCAGAGGAAGCATGCAGCGGTCCCATCGACCTGCACGTCAGCCTCGAGATCGACCCCAGGACGCTTCTCAGTTTCGAGGACGTCGTCCTGGAGATGGACGACCCGGATGACGACCCGCCGGGTGACTTCATGTTCCCCCTCGTCTTCACCTGGACGTTCCCCCCGCTCACGTCCCCGCCGGACCTTCTCGTGCTGGCCACCGAGGTGGCGGGCATCGGCGGCGTGGAGCTGCCCCTCGAGATCTCCGCGATCGACTCGTTCCACCAGGTCACCGATGCGCCGGAGCGCAGTCTCTCCGTGGTGTCGAAGATCAACGTGACTCTCGCGAGCGTCTACAAGGCGAACGACGAACCGCTCTGCGCCGTTCTCGACCGGTGCCGCGAGGTCAGCCTCGACCTTCTCGAGCGCGTGCCGCAGTGGCTCGACGAACGGCGCTGATCAGCGAGCGACGAGCCGCACCCGTGCACGGATGCCGCCACCGGGGTTGCCGAGAAGCTCTGCCTCCCCACCGCTCGCAACGGCGAGCTGGCGAACAATCGCAAGACCCAGACCGCTGCCGTTGACCCCGGTCGAGGCCGGACCGCGCCAGAACCTGTCGAACGCGAAGTCGCGCTGTTCGTCCGTCAGCCCCGGACCACGGTCAGAGACGTCGATCTGCACATGACCGTCGTCATCGATCACCTCGACCCGGATCTCGCTCCCCTGCGGTGCCACCGACATCGCGTTGTCGATGAAATTGTCGATGATCTGCTCGAGTCCGCCCTCCACCACCGCACAACGGGCGGAAGTCGGCACCTGCACGGAGATGGTGATGCCCTGCTCGTCGGCGAGTGGCTCCCACATCTCCACGCGGTCGCGCACCACCCGTGCGGCATCGACGTCGACGGTCTTCGTGGCGGACCCCTCGAGCCGTGTGAGCGCGAGCAACTGCTCAATCATGTCCTGGAGCCTGTCGGTCTCTGTCCGCGATGCCTCGAGGGCCTCGGCGACAGCACTGTCGTCGCGACCGACGGAGGCCTCGGCCTGCTCGAGGCGCAGACGCAATGCCGTGAGTGGCGTGCGCAGCTGGTGCGAGACCGAACCGGCGAAGTGCCGCTGGTTCTCCACCATCAGGCCCAACCTGCCCGACATCGCATTGAAGCTGCGGGCAAGCTCGCGCACCTCGCGCGGTCCCTGGTCGTCCTCCGCGCGTGCATCGAAGTCGCCGCGCCCGAGCTTGTCGGTGGCGCGGCGCAGGCGGCCGATGGGCCGCGAGATGGTCGACCCGAGAAGGACTGCCACCACCAGTGCCGCGACGAACGATATGAGACCTGCCCCGATGATGCCGTACACGCGGTTCCGGACGCGTTCGTCGACGTGAGACTTCGGGTGAGACAGGCGCACCGCGCCGAGAGTGTCGTCGCCCGACAGCACGGGGACGGCCACATACGCGAGCACCTGGCCGAGTGTCGACGAGTCCCTCTCGCCGGTCGCCGGCGCGCCCTTCAGCG
>Ga0075458_10000146_pt1 | contig 22386 bp, 24 predicted proteins | sample DEB3_08_DNA_FD_77576 | JGI IMG/M metagenome (GOLD analysis project Ga0075458, IMG submission 77576) | Aqueous microbial communities from the Delaware River and Bay under freshwater to marine salinity gradient to study organic matter... | ecosystem: Environmental > Aquatic > Marine > Coastal ... | reverse complement strand
TGGACTACTGGTTTGTAAGAAGTGATAAAATTAACCTCTAAGAGTAATTTTCTGAATTATCCTCCCACCTCCGCCAGAAATTGGAATCATTAGTGGCTTAAGATTGGCCTTGCTAAAGTATTCGTCTACAGCTCTCCTTGCCCCATCCCAATGCCCGTAGTCATCAAGAATGAGAATTCCTCCCACGACTAGTCGGGGCCATAAAATTTCAAGTTCAACAAGAGTTGATTCATAGAAGTCTGTGTCTAATCTCAGAAGAGATATCTCAGAAGGGACATCTTCTCCATGTAATGTAGTTGCTACATCACCCTGAACGAAGACTAGTGATTCGTCCAGAAGTCCGTATCGTGCAAAGTTTTCTTTAACTTCACCAATTGAGGCAAAGACCCAAGTGTTATGGCCTTGCTTTTGATTCTCAAGCCATTTTGATTTTGTACTTTCTGCATCACTACTACCCACTCTGAAGTCAAATTTACTTGGTTCAGTCATTCCTTCATAAGTGTCAAATAGAAAGAATTTTCTACCATTAAGCATCTTTTTTGCCACAATTGAAGATCCACCTCGCCAGATCCCTGCCTCTACAAAATCACCGGGCACCCGTGAGTCGTGTATGTACTTTGACGCAATTGCAAGAGTTGTTAATGATTCAAAACTTGTCATTGTAAGAGAGTCGGAGTACACCTTTGAGATAAAAGCCAGTTCTTCAATTGATAGCTCCGGAAACTGAACTGGAGCAGAGTTGAGTGAGATTCTGTAGCCGAGTAACGAGAGAACTTTACGAAAAACCTTAAAGAGGATTTTTCCGAGCATTAAGTCAACCCCCTAGTGAGCATGAAACCAATGTTTCAACAATGCAGCAAGATCCAATCCAAGTCAAGAGCTTTGCCCCTTTTGTTGATCTAAATTCAAATTAACCGCCACTTACTATTTTATGTTTAGGTAGCAGACCCCAAAGTGTCACTCGCAGCATAGCCTCAATGACAATTTTCATATTCATTTTACTAACTCCGAATTCACGCTCAATGAAGATAATTGGGACTTCTCGAATTTTTCCATTTAGTGCTAAAACTTTTCGTGTCATCTCTATTTGGAAGCAATAGCCCTGACTCTGAACTGTTGTAAAATCTATTAGTTCTATAATTGATGTTGTATAGACTCTAAATCCAGCAGTAACATCATTGACTCCCACACCTAGCATCAACTTCGCATATTTATTTGCAGCCCTTGATAGGAGCTCGCGACTCTTGGCCCAGTTCCTAACAGCCCCACCATTGACCCAGCGTGACCCAATAACAAGATCCAAATGTGGATTAGCTCGCGAAACTTCGATTAGTTCAACCAAATCTTCGGGGCGGTGAGAACCATCAGCATCCATTTCAACGAGGGTTTCATATCCGTGCGCTATCCCCCAAGTAAACCCAGCCAGGTATGCAGCACCCAACCCCGCTTTTTCTTTTCTACGCATGACATGAATGCGACCATCCAATTCACCTTCTGCCATGGCCTCCACCAGATTAGCGGTGCCATCAGGTGAGCCGTCATCAACTACCAATATGTGCACATCAGATAAGAGCTCGGCAACCCGAGAGATTAGTCTGGGAGCACTTTCCACTTCGTTATACGTTGGCACAATCACCAGGGTCTTAGGGGTGCTCACGGGTTGATTATTGCAGTTTCACGCTTACCTATTTGCTCTATGGCATCAAGATTTGGTCACGAGCACCCCTTTTCATAGGGTTAGATTTACCCATGCGCTTAGACCATGTCTCATATGTAACCTCCCATGATCAACTAGCCGACACAGTTCAACGCCTTGGCTCACGCCTTGGCTCAACTTTTGTTGATGGAGGCGTTCACCCACGCTTTGGCACACGAAACTTCACATTGCCATTACAGAACGGTCACTACATCGAAGTTGTATGTCCACTCGATCACCCAGCATCAGATGCTTCACCTTTTGGTAAAGCAGTATCAAAGCGTGCTGCAGAAGGTGGCGGATGGCTCACTTGGGTTGTCTCAGTGGATGATGTCTCAAAGGTTGAAGCACGCTTAGGTCGACAAGCTGTAGATGGCCATCGCACAAAGCCAGATGGACATGATCTTTCTTGGAAGCAGATCGGTGTTCTAGGAACTTTAGAAGACAAACAGCTTCCTTTCTTTATTGAATGGAAATCACTTGATCACCCATCCACAGATGGCAAAGCAATTGCAAAGATTGTTAAAGTTGAAATCGCAGGAGATGAAAAGCGCATCACAGACTGGCTAGGAAATGAATTAGCTACAGCCCTAGGCAGTGAAGTTGATGTTATCTGGTTGAGCCCAGCCGATACTGAGGGTGAGTCTGGAATTGTTGCAGTGCACTTGATGACACCAAGTGGTGTTGTGAGAGTGGATTAAAGCTTTAGTATTTCGTCAACAATTCTTTTTGCACCATTTAAGTCAATTAGATTGGCAGATTTTGCCTTTAAAGTTACACGAAAGGTTTCCGAGCTGAGCAACTCTTGAATTAACTCGGCATCTAAGTGCCATTCATTGTTTAAGAACTCACCAATAGGCGCTGCATAATCACCACCACTTAACTCTTTGTAGTAAAGCTCTTGATTATCAACCGCACAACCGATGGCGACGGCGGACCCGCGCGCTAAGAATTCAAGACTTGTGGTGCTCGCAGTTGTGAATACGAGATCTGCTGTATTGGCAATTAGGTCTAAGTTCAATCCAACCTCAGAAACTGTAAAACGCTCTCCCAAGTCCATGCTCAAGAAGGAATTTGTAAAAATTGTGGCATGAAAATCTTGAGTTAACTGAGTTAACAGATTCACTACTGCCGGTACAAATCCATAAGCATCTGACCCACCTCCAACAACAAGCACTTCCAAAGTACCTTTGGGAGTATGTTCTGTGGAATTCTTTATTGATTTACGTAGTGGTACAAACTTCGGTCCGCTAAGCGTGCTCCCTGAAAACCGCTTTGGCCAAGCCTTGGTTAAACCGGGATGGATTCGTAAATCGCATGAATAATCTGGAGTCAATTCATCAAAAATACTGACAACCTTGGACCAATTTCGTAACTGTACAAATACATCATCAGTCGGAATTTCATATGAGTCAAGTATTAGAATGTCTTCATTCTCATCAGGGATAAACTCTGAAGAATTCTCAAGAACTTGGATGAACCCTAAACCCCGGATTCGTTCACTCACCCAAGTTAGATCTGAAATCTTGCCCACAAAAAAACTCGGAATGCCGCGGGCAATAGCCTCTTCGGCAATGGCCGAAGATCGCATAACATGCCCGGAGCCGATAGACGTGGAAGCATCTGCACGAAATACAAATCTCATAGGGGATAAGGGTATGCTCCAACCAGTGTGTTTTAGGTCTTTAACCCAAAGCGATATAGGAGGTCACGGATGTCTCAACTGGACGGAGCCTCCGTACTAATCACTGGGGGCACAGGCTCATTAGGTAAATCACTTGTGCACTATCTTCTCACGGAGACGAAAGCTCGTCGAATCGCGGTCTTTTCTCGCGATGAACTCAAACAACACGACCTTCGGATCCACTTTAAAGATGACCCACGCCTACGCTGGTTTCTCGGCGATATTCGCGATTTAGATCGCCTAAAACGTGCTTTCCATGGCGTTGACTTCGTTATCCACGCAGCCGCGCTAAAGCAAGTCGATACCGGCGAATATAACCCGATGGAATTCATAAAGACAAACGTTTTGGGGAGCCAGAATGTGATTGACGCATCAATTGATGCAGGCGTTAAACGTGTTGTTGCGCTTTCCACAGATAAGGCTTCCTCCCCAATTAACTTGTACGGGGCAACAAAACTTACAGCAGACAAACTATTTGTGGCCGCGAATAACTATAGCTACACCTACGGAACCACTTTTTCTGTAGTCCGCTACGGGAATGTGATGGGTAGTCGTGGTTCTGTAATCCCATTCTTTAAAAATCTCGCCGCTCAAGGCAAGCCTTTGCCAATCACAGATCTACGAATGACTCGATTCTGGATAAGTATTGAAGACGCAGTGAAGTTTGTGATTGACTCGCTAGAAATGATGACGGGTGGTGAACTATATGTGCCACGTATTCCAAGTATGAAAATCCTTGATCTTGCACATGCGGTATCGGCTGATTCAAAGTTGGAGGAAATTGGAATGCGCCCAGGCGAGAAACTGCACGAAGAAATGATTTCAGCCGATGACAGCAGGCGCACAATAATTCTGGACAATCGATTTGTTGTAACACCTGTAGTTGCCGAATGGGGCTACAGCGCACCTACGGGGCAAACGATGCCAGAAGGTCAGGCTTATCGTTCAGACACGAATGACATGTGGATATCGGCTTCAGATATCAAGAAGTTTATCGACCAACTCTAATAAATCATGATTCCATACGGCCGCCATTCAATTAATGATGAAGATATAGATGCAGTTGTAAAAGCCTTAAAAAGCGATTGGCTCACCACAGGCCCACTAGTTGAAGCTTTTGAAGCTGCACTTGAAAAAGTTGTTGGAGCACCATGTATTAGCGTTAGCTCTGGAACGGCTGCCCTCCACTGCGCATATGCAGCAATTGGTTTGCAACCAGGTGACGAAGTGATTACCCCACCGATTACATTCATTGCAACCCAGGCTACAGCAGCGTTTTTTGGTGCCAAAATTGTATTTGCTGATATTCAACCAGACACCGCAAATATTGATCCGCAAGCAGTAGAAGCAGCGATAACGCCAAGAACCAAAGCGATTGTGGCTGTTGATTATGCAGGCCATCCGGCTGACCTTGATGAGCTCAGGGCTATTGCCGATAAACACAAAATTTATTTGATTGAAGATGCGGCGCACAGTATCGGATCAATCTATAAAGGTCGGCAAGTTGGTTCAATTGCAGACATAACAACATTTTCTTTCTTCCCTACGAAGAATATGACAACCGCAGAAGGAGGGGCTGTCGCATCCATAAACCCAGATCTACTTTTGAGAGCTAAGAGGTTTTCTCGCCAAGGCTTGATTAGAAATCCTGAAGAATTCATAATTGAAGGTGAGGGACCTTGGCATCAAGAAGTCCATGAATTTGGTTTGAATTACCGCTTACCAGATGTGTTATGTGCACTTGGGATAAGCCAGCTCACAAGGCTAGAAGAATCAAAGTCCAAGAAATTAGATATTTTCCATGAGTATTCGAGTGAATTTGGAAATCACGAAAACTTGACATTACCAACCATTAGGCCAGATATAGTCCCAAATTGGCACCTTTATCCTCTCAGAGTGCCTATGATTCAAAGACGCCAAGTAATTGAAGAAATGACCGCGCAAGGCATTCGCGCTCAAGTGAATTATATACCCGCTTATTGGCACCCCGTATTTCAGGATAGAGCTTTCAAAAAAGATCAATACTTAAATAGTTATAACTTCTACCAGTCCGAAATATCAATACCAATGTTTTCAAGTTTGACTAAAAATGAAATAAGCTTCGTTATCAATACAGTCGTTGAAATAATTAATCGGATAGTTTGAGAGAGAGTACTGAAACATCCGACTTCTCACCGTTAAGCACTCTGGTTTCTACATTTTCAAGCTTGAAATTATTTTTTAAGAAAAAGTGAAAAGATATTAAGTTAGTTTTTAAGATTTCTGCCGTCAGAAATTTAATATCTGCAGTTCTGGACCGTTGGATCAATTCTCTTAAGAGTGTACACCCAACACCTTTGTTGCTGAATTCGGGACTAATATTTATAGAAATTTTAGGAGCAAGATTTCTAAAGTCATTCAGAGAAGCTATACCAATAACTTCACCATTTAACTCTGCGACAAGAGTGAAAAATCGTGATGTAGATATTCTCTCCACAAACCATTTATGATGTATTTCAGGAGATACAGGTGCGTTGTCAAAAAACCATTTGTAGTTATCTGGATGATTTCTTATTGAAAGAATTCCAAATTCGTCTTTACTAGTGACTTCACGAATATTGAGATTGTTCATTGAAATTTCAATTTCTCTTTCGGATAAAACCTACCTCAAAAGCCTCAGCGTACTCAAAGCCCATGAAATTGCCCCTATGTCTTGCTAATGCTTTTACTGAATCGTAGGATCGGGCGCTTGGCGATTCATCCATTTCTGTAGCGTACGCGGATAAGGCGGCTTCTTTTTGTGAGATAGATTCAGAAATATCAATAAAATATGTGGGCAAGAATTGTTTAGCTCCGAATTGCCAGCCTGTACTCGAGAGAACTTCGTAGAAATAAAGCTCATCGACCGAGCTGTTGGGCTTGGGTCTTGCGGCAACTATGCTGGCTTCGGCCGTTAATCTGTGGTCGACATTCAAATCACTGTGAAAATTAGTAAAAATTATATTGGGTTGTATTTCATCGACTTTTGATTCAATGTACTTTGCGATACCCAATAAGCCGACGGAATCAAAAGAGTTGTCCGGAAAATCACCTATACTTATGTGGCTGCACCCAAGTAAGTTCAGCGCCCTATTTGCAGCCGCCAAACGTGCAGCACTATCTTCTCGATTGGTGTCTCTGGATCCCACGCCCGACGACAAAAATAGTACGTGCAAAGTATGTCCAGCTTTTAATAATCGATGAATAGTTCCTCCCATCCCTAAAGATTCATCATCAGGATGTGCTGCAATTACTAAAACTGTGTCTTTAATCGCCATGATTACTTCTCCTCAAGTTGAGAGCTAAACGTTAATTTACCATCTCGAAGTTGGGCGTTACTTAGAACAAGTTTGTGTGGACCAACTTTTATGTGCGCAGGAGGGTAATCTAATCCATCTAGCATCCGAATTCTGTCATAAATCCCTCGCACATCGAGTGACTCCAAATCTAATTCAGACTCTTGTGGTTTCAACCGCTTAGATGTCAAGAGCGAACCTATTTGTGGTCTGGGTGCCAATTTCTCAGTCAAAATCAACCGAGTCATTCGTGCGATAGCTTTAGAAATATTCTTCAATATTTCCTCAATCGATCCATGTTCGAGAGAAATGGGTTCGTCGCAGAGCACACCACCTGCATCAATTTCATTTACGAGTTTCATGGCTGAGACAAATGTGTTGTATTCACCTCGCAAAATCTTATGTTGAATTGGGCTTCCTCCACGGTCACCAGGTAAATCTCCTGTATGAAAACCTATGCAGTAGCTTCTTTCTAAAAATACCTCAGAGATGACTTTTGAATAATGCGGGAAAAAAATGAAATCAAAATTGGTCCCAGCATCCATATGCTCCTGGATCTCCCAGATGTCTCCGGACGAAACTATTTCAATCTCCAAGCCGGTAAGTGCGTTTCGAATGTCTTCTGCATAGAAAGGATGCTTTGCAACTATTGCTACTTGTCGCCTCAAACCCAACCTTGAATTCATTTCCATTGGCCTAGTTTCTCACGAAACATCTGAGTATATCTCCCAATCGTGTAATCCAAAACATTAATGGATATACTCCAAGTATGAAGTCGCCACTATTTATCGCAGAAGTTTCAGCCAACCATCTAGGCTCGCTCGAGCGGGCACTTCGGATTATTGAAGCTGCAGCTTTAGCCGGTGCAACTGCAGTGAAGTTTCAAACTTATACAGCTTCAACAATGACTTTAGATATTGATGACTTTAATGTTAGTTCGGACCACGCTCTTTGGGGCGGCAGAAAACTCTTCGAGCTATATGAAGAGGCATACACGCCATGGGAATGGCATAAAGAGATGTTTGAATACTCTAGAAAGTTGGGGGTAATTCCATTTAGTTCACCGTTCGATTTGACTGCCGTAGAGCTACTTGAATCCCTCGATGCACCAATGTACAAAATCGCTTCACTTGAAACTGGCGATCATAGGCTTATAAAAGCAGTTGCTGAAACTGGAAAGCCACTAATTATCTCCACGGGGGCAACAGAGTGGAATGAGATTGAAGAATTAGTTGAAGTCGTTGATAAAGCCGGTAATAAAGATCTCACTTTATTAGTTTGCACTAGCTCTTATCCGTCGGATCCAGTCGATGCACATTTGCGTCGAATCGAGACCCTTAAGAACAAATTTGGAGTTAAAGTCGGACTATCAGATCACACTCTTGGAATTGGGGTGAGTATTGCTGCGATAGCACTAGGGGCGACTGCTATTGAAAAGCATCTAACTCTTAAACGTACAGATGGTGGAGCAGATGCCGCATTTTCGATGGAGCCCGCGGAGTTTGCGATGTTAGTTACAGAAGGAAACTCCGCAGCATTGGCTTTGGGGAATTCAGAATGGAGCATGCAGGATTCTGAAAAAGAGTCACGCAGACTTCGGAGAAGTTTATATGTTGTGAAGGATGTAACCGAAGGCGATGTAGTAACTCATGAAAACGTTAGAGCAATAAGACCTGGGGGCGGATGTGCTCCAAGTTTGCTCGAAGGATTACTTGGTAAGACATTTATCAAGAGTCACAACGCGGGGACGCCAATGAACCCTAATCTTATTTCTGGTTAACACCAAAATGAATTCCAAAATTGTTGTCGGGACCGCCAATTTTGGCAATCACTATGGAATTGCAAGTCGTGGAAAGTTGCTTACCCTTGATGAATCAAAAGCCATTATCAATTGGGCTCAAGAAAATGACATAAACCAATTTGATACCGCCCTCGCTTACGGCAATGCAGAAGAGATTCTGAGCAGGTATCTCGATCAATCTTTAGCCCCAAAAATTGATACAAAACTAGATACTAAGAGCTGCCAATCTAGCACTTCCGTCATTGAAGCCGCCTGTAAAACCAGAGATAGATTAGGGGTTGAATCCCTATCAACTTTATATCTGCACGATGAAGAGTTACTCCAATCTTCGAGCCAACTTGAAGTTTCTGCTGGCCTACGAGAAGTACTTAATCTTGGGATAGCTAAGCAGATTGGCGTATCGGTCTATTCAGAAGCTGCTGTAATAGCATGCAAGAAAGCGCTTCCAGAATTGACTGTTTTTCAGGTTCCTGAAAATATCTGCGATAGACGTTTGATTGACTCGAAGCATATAAAGGAGCTTGCGGACAAAGGTAATAGTTTTATGGTCCGTTCTATTTTCTTGCAAGGCTTGTTACTGATGGACGCCATGTCGGTTCCACCGAAATTGCATTTGGTACAACCTGAATTACAGAGATTGAATGAAATTGCGAATAAACAGAAAGTAAAAGTTTTGGACTTATGCCTTGCCTACGCATATTCAATTTCTTGGGCAAGTGGCATTGTTATTGGCGTAGCCTCCTTGGCGCAACTAAAGGAAATCTTTGCCGCTCCATCATCTCTGCCTGAGGACTGGGCGTCGACAATTAAAACTCTTCCATCAGAATTACTTGACCCACGAAAATGGCCAAAATGAGTCGAACCTTAGTTGTACTACAAGCGCGAATGTCGTCATCGAGACTACCAGGGAAAGTCATGATGGATATAAATGGTAAGCCAATGATTCATTGGCAGATACAAAGAATTTTAAGTTCGAAGTGTGTAGATTCATTAGTTGTGGCCACATCCGTAGATCCTTCTGATGACTCTCTGGTCCTATTTCTTGAAGAAAATTCAATTAACGTTTATCGAGGCGCATTGAATAATGTGCTTTCTAGATATATTGAAGTGTCAGAGAGGTACGCGCACGATGCATTGATTCGGCTCACGGGGGATTGTCCGCTTGTGATGCCGGAATTGATCGATCAAATGGTAGGCGCGTTTTATGAGCAAGATGTGGACTATCTCTCGAACACTTTGATTCCCACATTTCCGGATGGCCTGGACATTGAAATTATTAGGCAAGGTGCACTTCAAAATTTGAGTGCTTATAATCTTGAGCATAAAGAATTAGAACATGTCACATATGGGATTTATACGAGGCCTGAAGCATTCAAGCTTTCGAACTTCCTTAACGAATTCAATTGTAGCCAAGACAGATGGACTGTGGATTATCAAGAAGACTTAGATTTTGTGCGATTAATATTCAATCAATTCCTTGGACGGGAAACAGAGTTCAACTATCAAGAAGTGAGTGCATTTCTGGAGAAAAATCCCAAACTGCGAGTTCTTAATCATGGACACAATCGAAATGAACAATTAAAAGACCACAAGAGTCATGGATAATCTAGATATGAGTCGCTATTTGAAATCTACAGGGCAGCTAATAAGAGCTGAGCAGACCATCCCTCTTGGATCACAGACTTTTTCTAAGTCCAGGACCCAGTACCCTGTAGGGATTTCACCTTTATATGCTGCGAGGGCAAGAGGTGCAGAAATCTGGGATATAGATGGTAATCGCTACATTGATTTAGTGAGTGCGTTAGCTTCCGTGACCCTTGGATACGGCGACAAAGATGTCGAAAGAGCAGTAAGAAAGCAGCTCAAATGCGGGGTCAGCATGTCTCTACCGGGCTTTCTTGAATCTGAGGTTGCGGAACTAATTGTAGAAATGGTCCCATCAGCGGAAATGGTTCGTTTCGGAAAAAATGGAACCGATGCAACATCTGCAGCTATAAGACTTGCGCGTGCATATACGGGGCGAGATCATGTAATTGTTTGTGGGTACCACGGTTGGCAAGATTGGTATATCGGTTCCACAACCAGAAATAAGGGAGTTCCGAACACCATATCAGCGTTAACGCATAAATTTGAGTACAACAACATATCTTCTTTGCAAGAAGTTCTTGGGAGGTTTGAAGGCCAGATTGCAGCTGTGATTATGGAGCCCATGAACTTGACTTATCCAAATCCAGGATTCTTGGCGTCAGTTCAGCAATTCACTCACGCAGCAGGAGCTCTTCTTATTTTTGACGAGACGATTACCGGTTTTAGATTTGCAAGGGGTGGTGCTCAAGAGTTGTTTGGCGTAGTTCCAGACCTTTCTACTTTTGGTAAAGGGATGGCGAATGGGTTTCCATTATCTGCAGTAGTTGGGCGCCGAGATATCATGATCGAAATGGAAGAAATTTTCTTTTCTGGCACTTTCGGGGGCGAATTACTCTCTTTGGCGGCGGCAAAATCAGTACTTGAACGTCACCTAAAGGGTGGTATTTGCGAAAGACTTTCTGAGTTTGGAGAAAAGTTGGCTGATCTATCTACATTAGCCATTAATGAAAATAACATAGAGGATATATTAACATTATCTGGCCATCCGACATGGAAATTTTTGAATTGGCGAGCAACAGAGAAATATTCAGCCGATGAGATTCGAACCTACTTTATGCAGTTGGCATTTGAAAAAGGATTACTAATCTTATCAAGCCACAATATCACGACTGCATTTTCTGATGCGGTAGTTGCCAGAGCAGCAGCTATTTATGTTGAGATTTTTTCTGAAATTAGCCGTTCAATTTCGAACAACACACTGCAGAATCAGCTAAGAGTTTTACCACTTAAGCCTTTATTTAGGGTCAGATAAATATGCCGCAGATAAATTGCCCATTTGAAGAGAAATCATCAACCCACTGCAAGTGGGTACTGATTTCTGGATCTGTTAGAGATCAACCTGATGTTGGATTGATGAAGTGCAGCGATTGTTATCTTGTGACACATTCAAAAGACTTAAGTCAAGATGTTAATTATGAATCAGGAACGATGCACGATTGGGCATCGGGATATAGCGATTCGCTAGCACCCCCAGTTGAAGACATTAATCGTAGATTAGAAGCGTTAAGAGCTATGCCAATTGCCGGCAGTAAAAAGTTACTGGATTTTGGTTGTGGTTTCGGAACCATGCTCAACGCCTTGGCAAGTGATTTTGAAGTATCAGGCTTGGAACCTGATGAAGGTGCACGACTTGCAGCCAGAGGCGAGGGGCATAAGGTCTTTTCAGATACAAATGAAATCCTAAATCAGAATTTGAAGTTTGATTTTGTGACCTTATTTCATGTTGTGGAACACTTTTACGAACCCTCGGTAGAATTTCAGCGAATTTATGAAATCTTAAATCCTAGCGGTTATTTGATTATTGAGACGCCTAACTCAAACGATGCACTCTTATCGTTTTATGAGAATGAGGAATTCCAGAAATTTACTTATTGGTCACATCACCCAATGCTTCACTCGAGCAAGTCCTTAAGTTCGGTTGTTTCTCGAAATGGTTTCAGAATCACATCAAATGGCGGTGTTCAACGATATGGCTTAAACAACCACCTGTACTGGCTGGCTAACGGCAAACCCGGAGGTCATGAAGCTTGGAAAACTTGGATCCCGACCGAAATTGAGCCGCTTTATGAGCAGATGCTCGTTAATAGAATGGTGTGTGACACCCTTTGGCTAATTGCACAAAAAGAAGCATAGTTTAATCATGAAAAGTGACTCGCAATCTCATAGAGTTAGCTTATGAGCGCGAGAGAATTATTGAGAACCAAGACCGAAACTCTAGAAAAACTATTAGCAGAGGTGTTAGAAAAGCACCTTGAAGATTTTGAACAATGTGCTTTAGTTGCCTCTAAAGCACTGGCTTTAGGGAATACTATATTTTGGTGTGGAAATGGTGGAAGCGCCGCAGAAAGTTCCCATTTGGCTGTTGAGTTAATTGGCAGATTCAAGAATAACCGCCGGCCACTACCATCAATTTCCCTTAATTCTGACACATCAGCCATTACATGTATTGCAAATGATTTTGGATACGAAGAAATATTCAGTCGGCAACTTGAGGGGCTGGCAAGGTTAGGTGATGTCTTAATTGTTCTATCTACTTCGGGAAATAGCGAAAATATAGTGCGCGTTCTTCAGAAAGCCAAAGAAGTGGGAGCCACCAGTATTGCCCTTTTGGGTAAAGATGGGGGCAAGGCCAAGGATTTGGCTGATCTAAAAATCATAATTAATTCGAAAGAAACCGCACGCATACAAGAAATTCACCTCTTGCTAGGTCACACGATTTGTGAGTTCGCTGAAATGGAACTTGGCTTTGAATAAGAATTCACTAGATATAAGTAGGGTCCACACTGTTGTTTTTGATTTTGATGGCGTGTTTACAGATAATCAAGTATATGTTGATTCTAGTGGTAACGAATTAGTTAAGTGCTCAAGAGCAGATAGTTATGGGCTAGACCTCTTGAGAAAAAGTGCAGCTAAGAAAATGATTGATTTTTTTGTCCTCACAACCGAGAGTAACAGCGTGGTTCTTAAACGCTGTCAAAAAATGGGCATCGATTGTTTTGATAGTCAAAGCAATAAACAGAGTTTTCTCGAAGGATGGCTAAAAAAGAATCGTGCTGACTTTGAGAATTCCCTTCTAGGAGTAGCATATTTTGGAAATGATCTGAATGACCTTGAGGTAATGTCCAGGGTTGGAATTTCATTTGCTCCTACTGATGCGCACCCATCCATCAAGAAAGTAGCAACTTTTGTTCTGAATAGCACTGGTGGGTCGGGATTTGTGCGTGAGGGTATAGAGTTGCTTTTAGGAATTCAAAAAATGAGTGTGGAGGAAGTTCGTGACTTTATTTCTAATAGCTGAGGTTGGAATTAACCATAACGGAGATTTGAATATAGCTAAACAGCTAATAGATTCTGCAGTTGACGCTGGTTTTGATGCCGTTAAGTTTCAAAAGAGAACTATAAGCAAGGTTTATACCCCTGAATTCCTAGAAAGCCCACGAGAGAGCCCGTGGGGCACAACGCAAAGGCACCAAAAAGAAGGTTTGGAGTTTTCAGAGCAGCAATATGGGGAGATCGACACTTATTGTAAGAGTAAAGGTATTCAATGGACTGCCTCGGCTTGGGATATTGACGCGCAAAGTTTCTTAGAAAAATTCTCTTGCACTTTTAATAAGGTTGCTTCCCCAATGTTAGGCCATAAGCCGCTCTTGAAAAAGATAGCTTCTGAAGGGAAGAAAACGTTTATCTCTACGGGGATGTCAACACTTGATGAGATTGATGCCGTCGTGGATTTGTTTAGGGCATCAAATTGTGATTTTGAATTAATGCATTGCAATAGTACGTACCCAATGAAAGATGAAGATGCAAATCTCTTGTGTATACCGATGTTAAAGCAGAGATATAACTGCAACGTTGGATATTCAGGACACGAAACTAGTCTTATTAAAGTTTGTACTGCGGCCGTTGCACTTGGAGCTACATCGATCGAACGGCACATAACTCTCGATCGCGCTATGTATGGTTCAGACCAGGCGGCCTCAATTGAAGCACATTCGCTAAAGAATTTTGTTGAAAGCGTACGTGCGATTCCTTCGGTGCTCGGTTCAGGAGAGAAAATTCTTAGCGAGAGCGAGAAGGCGGCTCGCGGAAAGCTCAGAATATCCATAGAAGAGTAGTAATCAATAAATGGGTAGAGTTGTTGCAATCATCCAAGCGAGAATGGGTTCCTCCAGACTTCCAGGGAAGTCAATGATGGATTTAGCAGGAAAGCCCCTCATTCAGCGAGTATTGGAGAGAATAGCTCAAGCCAAATTGCTGGATGAAGTAGTCCTAGCAATTCCAGATACATCCGAGAACAGGGTGCTAGCCGAAGTAGGTGAGGAATGCGGAGTAAAGGTTTTTTCTGGAAGTGAAGGTAATTTACTAGATAGGTATTACAAAGCAGCGCTTGAATCAGATGCAGAATTTATCGTAAGAATTCCGGCAGATAATGCCACACCCTACAGTGTTGAAATCGATAAAATAATTGAACACCATCTGGGGCTAGAGCGTGCAGGGTTCACTTCTAATCTAGCCCAAATATTTAATTCGGGTTATCCAGATGGAATCGGTGCAGAAGTTTTTGATTTCTCATTGTTGGAGGAATCCTGGATGCGTGAGACTCAACCCGATAAATTAGAGCATATTCATCTAAATTTTTTTGACTACTCAAGCCAGCAAGGGGTGGATGAGAAATGGTGCCCAATTTCCACCATTAAATGCCCAGCGGAATACGCAAGGCCAGATGTTGTGCTTGATGTGAACACACAAGACCAATATAAGTATATGTCTAAGCTTTATGCCGATTTGTATCCCAAGAATCCTAACTTTGGTATTCTAGAAATCATTGAATGGCATGACGCACAGCTTGCCAAATTAGCATCGGAGCGGAGCCAAGTTGACTAACATTGGAAGAGTTGTCTATTTAAATGGGGAGTTAGTGCCCGAGGCAGAAGCAAAAATTTCAATTTATGATTCAGCCTTAATGTTTGGGGACATGGTTTTTGAGATGACCCGCTCTTTCGACGGCCATCAGTTTAAACTCAGAGAGCATATTGATCGACTATTTGTCGGGCTTTCCATCTTGAGAATCCCTATGCCCCTGACGAAAGATGAATTAGAACAAGCCTGCTATCAAACAATCGAAGCAAACAAATCTGTTTTTAACGATGACGACGAACACCGCTTGATGATTGATGTCTCTCGGGGTTTGCTTGGGATTTATGAAGGCATAGAAGGACTACATAAGGGTACTAATATTGTAATCGCAGATTTTCCACTTCGATGGACTGTTTCTAGTATGTCGAGTCTGTTTGAAACCGGAATTAATGCAGTAGTTACTTCACAAAGGGCTATCCCCGCATCACTTATGGATCCGAAAATTAAAAATCGAAGCCGACTGTTCTACTTGATGGCAAATATAGAAGCTTCTCAATATGAGGGTGACAACAATTGGGCGCTACTTCTCGATACAGACGGGTTTGTTTCTGAAGGCACTGGAGATAATTTCTTTATTATAAAAGACGGAGTGATATACACCCCTGAAGGGCGAAATATTCTAAGGGGAATTTCTAGACAGTACATTATCGATGAAGTTGGACCACAGTTAGGCCTGCCTGTAGTGGAGAAAAATCTGGAATTGTATGATGTTTATACAGCCGATGAAGCTTTCATGACAGGTACGCCCTTTTGTATGCTCCCAGTGACCTCGATTAATTCAATTGCAATCGGTTCCGGAAAAGTTGGGCCTGTTTTTTCTCAACTTATATCTGCTTGGAGCGCCAACGTAAATGTTGATATAAAATCACAGATCCAATCATGGTCATCTCCTAGTGCAGCAAAAGGGCCTACCCCGTACCAATTTAAGTCAAAAAAGTAGAATCCAAGCGAAATGAAGCCAATAGGTAGCTCAAGAATTGGTTTCATGCAAGGTCGGCTATCACCGATTCGCAATAACAGAATTCAGACGTTTCCTTGGGAAACCTGGAGAAGTGAGTTTGAGATTGCAAGTTCTAATTCAATTCAGAATATGGAATGGACAATCGATAGTGAAAAATTTGCAGAGAATCCACTTGTTTACCTTAGTGAGCATGAGGAAATTAGACAGCTAAGTGCAAAATTCAATGTTGCGATTCCTTCGGTTACTTGCGACTACTTTATGGAGAATCCTCCTTGGATCAACTCCGAAGCGGAGGTAGGGACAAATTTACAGAAAATCATGAACGGCATGTCTAAAATAGGTTCTAATATCTTAGTTATCCCGCTTGTTGATAACTCCACAGTTACAACTGATCTTATTGAATCGCAGTGCATTGGCTTTTTTCAATCACTAATTCCACATCTACAGGAAAACAGAATAAAAATTGCTTTCGAAAGTGACTTTGCACCAAAAAAACTTGGAAAATTCATTATGAATTTCGACGTAGAATTTTTTGGGATAAATTATGATATTGGAAATAGCGCAAGTTTAGGATTTAACCCTACTCAAGAGCTTGAAGCATTTGGAGAACGAATCATTAACGTCCACGTGAAAGATCGCACCTTTGGAGGAACGACGGTGCCTCTTGGTGAAGGGAGTGCAGATTTCCCCACTATTTTTAGACTGTTAGAAGATGTCCATTATAATGGAAACTTAATTATGCAAACTGCCAGAGATAAAAATGAACAACACGTTGAAGCTTTGCTTAAATACAAGCAAATGACTGAATCTTGGCTGAAAGGTGCCCGAAATGAATAAAAATGCAAACGTGATTCTTATATCGGGATCAACATCTGGAATCGGCAAGGCCATTGCTACACGTTTTATAGATGAAGGTTACATTGTTTTACAAAACTCAAGGAATTCCATCCCGCCTGAAGAAATTATTGGACAGAAACACTATGTAGCTGATGTAACCTCGAGTAGTCAATGTATGGGTTTGATAAGCCAGATACTTAGTGATTTTGGCAGACTAGACGTTTTAGTGGCGAATGTAGGCAGCGGTAAAGAGATTTCAGCAGAAATTCAAGCGTCTGAGCGTTTAATGCACTTTCTAAATCTAAATCTTTTTTCAGCAACGAATCTAATCTCGGCTTCTCTAAATGCGCTTAAAGAAACCAAAGGAAATGTTGTGGCGGTGAGTTCAATCTGTGGCCATTTGCCATCTACTTCAGCTCCCGTTGAGTATGCTGTAGCGAAAGCCAGTCTAAATTCCTATATAAAATCGCTTGCCTATAAATACTCCGGAGACAGAATTAGATTTAATGCAGTAGCACCAGGAAATGTTCTCTTTACTGGTTCAACATGGGAAAAGAAGCTTATTGATGATGAATTGCTAACAAAAGAGTATATACAAGATAACGTTCCCCTGAATAATTTCATTTCCATGGAGGAAGTCGCTAGCGCTGTTCATTTCTTAGCAAGTCCTATGAGCTCAAATACGACAGGGACGATATTTACAATTGATGGGGGTCAATCACTGTGACTGAAGAAAAACTGAAAGCTTTTTCAAAATTTCATCTCGATGGAAAGTGGGCGCTGATAACTGGTGGCGCTGGCTTGCTAGGAAAAGAACACGCTAAGGCGCTTCTTGAGGCAGGAGCAAAGGTAATTATATGGGATATCTCCCAGGATGCTCTAGGAGTTGTGAATCAGGAGCTTACCTCAGAATTTGGTCAAGAGAGAGTAAAAGTCTGTGTAGTAGATATAACAGATGAAAAGGAGATTGTTGATGCTGCAGAAAAGTTAAGTTCAGAGAAAATAGATGTAGATATCTTAATCAATAATGCTGCAATCAATCCAAAGTATAATTCTAAGGAGGCTGGTAGAGAGTTTTCACGTGTCGAGAATTTTGAAATACAGGATTGGAACTATCAAATCAGTGTTGGCTTAACAGGGGCTTTTATTTGCTCGAAAATCTTTGGTAGTCAAATGGCAAAGAGAAAACAAGGCGTAATCTTGAATATTGCATCGGATTTATCTGTGATTGCCCCCAATCAGAATCTCTACAAAATTACTGGAATAAATCCAGATGAGCAGCCAGTTAAACCTGCTTCATACTCAGTTATTAAAGCTGGACTAGTCGGCTTAACTAAATACCTTGCAACTTATTGGAATACTTCTGGGGTCCGAGTGAACGCCCTTTCACCAGGTGGGGTTTACGATTCACAAAGCAAAGAATTCCAGGAAAAGATAGCTGAGTTGATTCCGCTGGGCAGAATGGCTAACGCTACTGAGTATCGATCAGCAGTTCAATTCCTCTGCTCGGATGCATCGTCATATATGACTGGTCAAAACGTAGTTATTGATGGGGGAAGAAGCATATGGTGAGTCGAGTCTGCCTTTTTCAGATAAGTTGTCTAGAATTTCTCTCATGCTAAAGTCAAGAATATTTTTCATTCAACGCCAAACCGATATACACTTTTCTAAGATTTTTCTCTATTCCCAGTCTCGAGCGACCCAGGTGCTAAAGGATAAATTGCTTGCTCTTTTTACTTGGCGATCAAGCACATTTACACCAGTCATCGGAGAACAACTAGACAAAGTATCTGTAACTTATGATACTAACCGTGCAATCAACCGTGGTAATAGTTTCAACAAAGGCTTTTCAGACGCTTATAACCTTGATTACATTCCCGATGAATTCCACCTTCTTATCAACAAATATATTAAGGAAATTGAAAAGTATCTTGGAAAGAATTTTCTCTTTGAGAACCCATTAGTTTTTAGAAATCTTAATTTTGATGATCGTTTTGTTAGCTATGATGTTTACTCAAATGTTTGGCATCAAGATTCTCATGACGGTAATCGTTTAGTGAAGATATTTATTCTGATGGAGGATGTCGATTTAACCACTGGCCCATTCAAGTTTTTACCTTGGCAAACAGTAAAATCTAATTGGCCCAAATTGGCTAATCGTTGGGACATGGAAAAGATGAAGTTACTTCCTGCATTTGATGATGAAATCACTTTTACTGGAGATAAAGGCAGTTATGCAATTTTAGATACCTCGAGGCATATGCATCGTGGATCAATCCCAAAAACGTCTAGAGATATGATGCAGATAACACTTTACCCTAAATGGAGAAAGACAAAAGATCGTAAACCCTATGTAAGCAAGTGAGATAAATTTGAAAGTGTATTCAAGTTTTCTTAACCTCTCTTCAAACTTATTTGAGAATTTCTCAGCGAAACCTGAACACCGTAAGAGACGTGATATTCAAACCCTTCGCGCGATTGCAGTAACAGGGGTTTTTCTCTTTCATGCTGGCTTCCCGGTATGGAATGGCTTTCTTGGGGTAGATATCTTCTTTTGTATCTCTGGGTATCTAATATCATCCTTATTACTAAGGCAAGGAACTATAAATCTAAGAATATTCCTTGCCTTTATTTTAGCCAGAGCGAAAAGGTTAGTCCCAGCATATTTAGCAGTTGTCTGCTTTACGATTGTGGTGACGTCTCTTTTGACCTTACCCGAGATATCTCAAGCAACGTTAACGACTGCCCTAATGGGAAACTTGTTCGCTGCAAATATCTACCTAGCAGGAGCTACTTCTGACTATTTTGGTGCATCAGCTAATAACAATGCACTTTTACACACGTGGACTTTATCAGCAGAATGGCAAATGTATTTTATTATTGCGATTCTTTACTGGGTAGTATCAAGAAATACGGAATTTTTTAAAAAAATATCTGTCTTGCTGATGATCTTAGCTACAGGAGTTTCACTATTTCTATGGTTATTGGTAGAGGTAGGCCCAAAAATTGATTGGGGGCACTTATCTAGATTTGTATCCTACTATGGAATTGGAATAAGGTTTTGGGAATTTGGAATCGGGGCTATTGCATCATTTTACACCACTAAGATTGGAAGAGACACTAATCTTAAATTAGTCAATTCTGTACGTGTTGGATCGTGGAGCTTACTTCTAATTGCTCTATTCTACCGCACAGAGAACCTCGTGATAATTTCGACAATAACTGTTGCAGCCACGCTTTCAATTTTGATAACCGGGAATTGCAGTGAACCTAAAAATATCCAACATCCTCTAGGTAGAGTTATCCAACTCATTGGACTTTGCTCTTATTCGATTTACCTGTGGCATTGGCCTTTCATTGTGCTTGCAAAACTTCTATTTCCGGGAATTATATGGATTGCACACACAGCTGCTTTATTATCTCTGATTCCCTCCGCACTTTCATGGCGGCTAATTGAAAGGGACTATCGCAGACATTTAAGCAACAAGAAATATTCAAATGTAAAAATCCTTAGTTTAATACTGTCAACGATTCTATTAATTCAATCATGCCAATATTTGATCAGCCATTTTAATGCGAATATTAGGAATACTGCCAACGTGATGGTCACAGGGGATATAGACCCAGGGAACTTTCAAAAACTCTTGGCACTACGATACCCAAGCTGCGATGATTCCAATATATTCGAGAATGCAATAAGGTATAAGGGCGTAGTAGCTTGTCAACAATCATTTACCAAGAGGCCGATTGACGTAGCCATTTTGGGCGATAGCCATGCGCAGCAGTTATTCTTGGCGATGACACTGGCTTCCCCTTCTACGAATTTCACTTATTTCACCACAGAGTCCGGTTTGCCAATTTTAGAGGATCCGCAGTTTGATCGAATAATGGGGTACTTACTTAAATCAGAGTCGATTAAGACAATTTATCTGTCAGCACGATGGGAAATCCGAGGTGTTCCAGTCACCAAATTGATCAACTCGCTTTCCTTGTTAGCTAAAGACAAAAAGAGAATTTTTCTCTTTGATGACCTACCAACTTTTCCCACGGATGTCTCCTCCTGTAAGTATGAGACGAAATTTACTAAGAGAAATATATGCGAAGTGGACAGTAAATATTTCTTCAAAGTTAGGGCAAGCTATCTGCCCTTGCTGAAGCAGGTAGCTGCTGATATTCCGGCAATATCAGTGGTAGAAATTCCATTTTTCGTATGTGATGAGAGTTTGTGTAAAATGTCAAGAAATAAGAAATTGATTTTTCGGGATTCAAATCACTTAACATTTTACGGTGCAGATTTACTAGGTGAATACATTCTCCGTAGGGATAGTTCTTTGAAAGAAGATTTGACTAAATTTAGGAATTAGTTGAGTATTTTACAATTCTAACTCTTGTAAAGACAATAGAAAATCCTGGTACTCTTTAATGAAAATTTCAATCTTTTTTTGATCGGTAATCTCAATTCCATAAAGAATTGGTTCAATTGTGATTGAGAATTTCATAATGTCATTTATAAACACAGAGGCCGAGTAAGCTGTGCCTTCACTTTTTATGAGACGGAATTTAGTGGGAGAATCAATCAAGTTAGTTAGTGAAAAAGTCCCTGGCATTCCTTCAAACCAGGGGGATCCAGTGACTATAGTTGGTAAACCTCTTAAGCTCCTTTCGATAGCGATAGATCCATTTAAAGTCAGTGGTATTACTGACTCAGTCGTGCTCAAGTCAAAACCAGAATCCAGAAAGTAAACGCCCATGCTCTTCAGGGCCGAATAGTAATAAACTGATCGCGCTACTCCACATCTTGTCGATCTATGCCCTACCGCAAAGAATCGAGTCGCGGGGTGTTCTTTATAAAGTATCGGACCAACGAATCCCAAACTTCGCATGTAGATGACCAAGTCAATGAAATTATATATATCACCTGCTTCGGGGAAGCTTGTCGCTTCCGGCTGAAAATTCGCGGCAATCGCGATTAGGGGATCAGCTGGCGCCTGGTCATTTTGAAGCAACTGCTTAATGTAGGTGAAGTCATTATCGATGAATCTGTCTAAAAGTTTCAGTGATTTTTTGTGAATATTAATTAACTTAATGTCCTGCAAAAAAGATATAGGCTTAAGGGAAGATTGAATATTTTTAAAGCGCGTCAATTCTCTTGAGATACGAAGAGATTCTGAATTTCTGAACCTTAGTATGCTTTTCCAGTAAGTTTTACGAAATTTTCGAACTGTAGTTCTAATTGCATAAACAAGAATCGAAAGAATAGCTTGATTGTAACTTGATTTACCTTCGAAGGTACTGCCAATCGAAGGCGCTTTAAAATTGTCCAGATTCACTGTTGGCGACCATGAAGGGCTAAATTGAGCATCATATAGATTACTGAGTAGCCGCCTATCTTCAATCTTCATTTTTTGCACAATAGGTATACAGCGGTTTGCAACAACTGGTATGTACTGGAAAATTTGAGGAATTTGATTAACCTGACAAGCGATTTCCATAATTAAGGAATCAACGTGGTGACTTGACATAGTAGGG
>Ga0075458_10000145_pt1 | contig 22460 bp, 22 predicted proteins | sample DEB3_08_DNA_FD_77576 | JGI IMG/M metagenome (GOLD analysis project Ga0075458, IMG submission 77576) | Aqueous microbial communities from the Delaware River and Bay under freshwater to marine salinity gradient to study organic matter... | ecosystem: Environmental > Aquatic > Marine > Coastal ... | reverse complement strand
GATCGCGGAATCAGAACGGGGAGCAAACGGCTTCGGCTACGACAGCCTGTTCATTCCCAAGGACGGCGACGGGCGCACGTTCGCCGAGATGACTCCGAAGGAGAAGGATGCGATCTCTCACCGCGCACGCGCGATGGCACAGATTCCGGGCCTGATCGCGCGCATCACGGGCACGGCGCCTGAGTGACTCACCAGCCGCGCAGGTCGATGGGCCACGTGCCGAGGACGTTGCCGTAGGTGTCGGCCACGTAGGCAACGTCGTGCATGGCCATCGTGGGGTCGATGTGGGCCGGCGTCACGAAGACGCGTTCGCCCACCTTCGGCTGCGGCGTCCCCTTATTCGGCGAGAACGTGATGTGCTCGTCGCTGCAGAACCACACGCTGTGCCCGTCGATCGACGGGTTGCCGTGGTCCATGCCGAGCGACTTGAGACCGACATCGCACACGGACCATGAACCGTTCGCGGAGATGACGGTGCCGACAACCCACATTGCCTGTGCGAAGGGGCTGCCGAGCTGGCCGTACTGGGTGTCCATCAGTGCGTAACTGCCCGCCTGCACCTCGTTCACCGTTGTGCCGGCGAACATGTCGTAGGTGCCGGTGCCTCCTGCCGACACGATGTCGCCACCGACATCGGCATGCGCAGCAGCGAGCAGTGCCATCGATTCGTGCACCTTCCGCTTCTTCTCGTCGCGGTCGGCGACCATCATGAGGTGGCCCTCGTACCCCATGACGCCGCGCACGGTGATGCCGCGCACGCGCGCGGAGTCGGCGAGCCAACCCGCATCCTGGGGAGCGATGCCGCAACGGGGGAGACCCACGTTCACGTCGATGAGGACGTTGCGGATCCCGGCCCTGTCCGCTGCGTCGAGAGTGTCGCGGGAATCGACCGCAACGGTGATGAGTGCGTCGTCCTGTGCAGCGGCGAGCGCGGCGAGGCGTTGCGGGTCGACCGTCTCGTTCGCGAGCAGCAGGTCGTTGCCGACGCCGGCCTTCACCAGGCCGAGGATCTCGCGCGGCGTGGCGCACGTGAACGAGTTGTGACCCTTCAGCACCTGTTCGGCCGCGATGCCCGACGACTTGTGGGCCTTCACGTGTGGCCGGAGCCTGTGACCGGGGTGGACGGTCGCCATCGCGTCGAGGTTCCGTCTCATGATCTCGATGTCGATGACCACCGCGGGCGTGGGGAGATCGTTGATGTGCACGTGCCGGTGAAGGGACTCGAACCCCCAACACGCAGGACCTAAACCTGCTGCCTCTGCCAATTGGGCTACACCGGCGTGTGGGCACAGGGTACCCGCGCGGGTGTCTGGGTGGCAGACTGGTGAGGTGACTCTTGCTGATGCTTCCCTCGACACGAACACGCTCATCTCCCAGTTGGGACTCGCCGATTCGGTGGTGGACATGGCGTCACTCGAGAACAGCGTCAAGCGGTTCGCGGCCCAGAACATCGTTCTCCCGACGTTCGCCCAGCTCGCCGACCCGTCGACCATCGACCCCTCGATCACGAAGGGCGTCGACAAGAACGCGGCCGACCCGCGCAACCTCTTCCGTGTCCACTGGTACAACGACCTGAACGGTGACCGCGTGGACGTCCCGAACCATGTGGTCCTGCCGTCGTCGCTCACGGGTGTCGACAGCCCCATCATCGTGGTGTTCGGCGACCGCTTCCCCATGATCACGGCCCACAAGGTGCTCGCCGCGTACTCGTGCTTCGCGCCACGCGTCATCACCGGTCAGTTCGACCCCACCCGCCACCGTGCGGTGTGGCCGTCGACCGGCAACTATGCGCGCGGCGGCATCGCCATCAGCCGACTGATGAACTCGCGCGGCGTCGCCGTTCTCCCCGCCGGAATGTCCAAGGAGCGTTTCGACTGGCTCGACCGGTGGGTCACGGACCCCGCCGACGTGGTGCGCACGCCGGGCACCGAGAGCAACGTGAAGGAGATCTACGACGCGTGCAACGAGATGGCGAAGGACCCGGGCAACTTCATCCTGAACCAGTTCTGCGAGTTCGGCAATCCGGTCGGTCATTATGAGGTGACCGGTCGTGCGCTGGCCCACGCCTACGAGCACGTGAAGGCGAACGGCCACTCGAACCTTCGCCTCGCGGCATTCACTTCCGCAACGGGTTCCGCCGGCACGATCTCCGCTGGCGACCGCCTGAAGGACCTGTACGGCACGAAGATCGTCGCCGTGGAGGCCCTCGAGTGCCCCACGATGCTGGAGAACGGGTTCGGCGAGCACAACATCCAGGGCATCGGCGACAAGCACATCCCGCTCATCCACAACGTGATGAACACCGATCTCGTGGTCGGTGTGTCCGACAAGGCAACGGACGAACTGGACGTCGTGTTCAACACGCCGGCGGGGCAGAAGTACCTCGCGGACCGTCACGGCGCATCCGCAGGACTCATCGACGCACTCACGCACTTCGGGTTCTCGTCCATCTGCAACGTGATCGCGGCGATAAAGACCGCCAAGATGCTGAACCTCGGCGCCAACGATGCCATCGTCACCGTGGCAACCGACGGGAGCGCGCTGTACCCGAGCGAGCGCGAGAAGACGATTGCCCGTCGTTACTCGAACAACTTCACGGCTGTTGATGCAGCCGAAGCCGTGGGCGAGCACCTGTCCTCCATCGACACCGGGAACATGATCGAGTGCACCGAGCGCGACCGCAACCGCATCTTCAACCTCGGGTACTACACGTGGGTGGAGCAGCAGAACACGCCGCTCGATGTCTTCGAGGCGCGCCGCTCACAGGATTTCTGGCGAGGACTGCGCCGTTACGCGCCGGTGTGGGACGAACTCATCGTCGAGTTCAACGCCCGCGTCGCAAAGGCCCGCTGACCCGGCCATGACGGCGCTCGACCGTCCCGTTGTCACGGGAATGGTCTGTGCCGCGTGCGACTCGGTCCTGCCGGTCTCGTCGAACGTCCTCGTCTGCCCGCACGCGACACCCGACGACCGTCACCACGTCCTGCACTTCGTGTCCGAGGTCGCACCGTTCAGGCCCGTCGATAACGACAACCCGTTCGTCGCGTACCGCCGGTACCTCGCAGTTGATGCGTACGGCGAGGCGGTCGGACTGCCGGATGACCGGAGACTCGCGATCATCAACGATCTCGACACCCGGGTGGCGGCGGTCTGCGGCACTGGCTTCCGCAAGACGCCGTTGACCCGTTCGGCCGGGTTGTCGGACCGTCTGGGGTTCACGGGACACGGCGGAGTGTGGGTGAAGGACGAGACGAACAACGTGGCCGGCTCGCACAAGGCGCGGCATCTGTTCACCGAGATGGTGCAGTTGCTCATGTCCGAGGCCGCGGGAACTTCTCGCTGGAACGCGACGTCGCGTCCGCGTCTTGCCATCGCGTCGTGCGGCAACGCCGCGATCGCAGCCTCCACCATCGCCCGCGCCGTGGAGTGGCCGATCGACGTGTTCGTCCCGCCCTCTGCATCGGCGAACGTTCTCGAGCATCTCGCTGCTCTCGGAGCCACCGTCACCGTGTGCCCGCGCAGGGAAGCTGACCCCGCCGGTGACCCGTGCGTCTTCCGGTTCCGCGAGGCCGTCGCGGCAGGTTCCGTCCCGTTCGGTGTGCAGGGCACGGAGAACGCGTGGTGCCGCGACGGTGGCCGCACCATCGGGTGGGAGATCACCGATGTCATGGACCACCGTGCCGACCGTGTCTTCGTGCAGGTGGGCGGTGGTGCCTTCGCCGCGTGCATGGGGTCGTCACTGAAGTCCGCCGGCGTCCACCCGATGCTGCATGCCGTGCAGGCAGCCGGCTGCGCGCCCCTCGAACGGGCATGGCGCCGCGCGATCGCCACCGGCGGTGTGCACAACGTCGGTGTCAGGTGGTCGGAATGCATGTGGCCGTGGGAGGACGAACCCCGTTCGCTCGCCGATGGCATCCTCGACGACGAGACGTACGACTGGATCGGCGTGCTCGACGCCATGGCAGACACCGGCGGCTCGCCGGTCGTGGCGAGCGAGGAGCACATTGTCGAGGCTCACCGACTTGCGCGCGAACTCACCGACATCAACGTGAGCCCCACGGGCAGTGCGGGACTCGCGGGCATTCTTGCGATCCGTGACCACATCGCCGACGATGAGCGCGTGGTGGTTGTTTTCAGCGGCGTGATGCGTTAGGAAACAACCATGGCACGCATCAACAAGGGGCGCTGGTCGGCGGACACCGGCACGGACGGGAAGGTTCTCTTCCTCATCGGAATGCGAATCAACCAAGTGTGGAAGGTGTGGGCGTGGGCGCCGGTGTTCGTCGCGATGCCGCGCATGCTCATCGAGTTGCAGAAGAACCGGTCACTGGGTCTCGTGGGAAAGCCACGAACGCTCGTGTCCGGCCGCACGATCATGGTGCTGCAGTACTGGGAATCGTTCGACAAGCTGAACGCGTACGCGCGTTCGGGGGAGAACTCGCATCTCCCCGCATGGCGGGCCTTCAATCGCCGCATCCGGGACAACGGATCGGTCGGCATCTTCCACGAGACGTACCAGCTGTCCGACGCGACACTCGAGACGGTGTACGGGAACATGCCCGAGTTCGGTCTCGGTGCAGTCACGGGCGTCGTGCCCGCCGGAAAGCGCGGCCAGACCTCGACCGCCCGGCTGAAGGGCGCCGATCCCGAGGCACCGGCAGTCGAACCGTACTGACGGGCGCGACCGCGTCAGTCGACGTGGCGTTGGTCGGCCTCGACCTCGTGCAGTTTCCCGGTCTCCACGTCGTATACGAAACCGCGGATGTGCTCCTTCTCGACGATGAAGGGACTCGAGTGCAGTCTCGACATGCTCTGGCGCACGTCGTCGTAAGGGTCGGCAAAGGTTTCGATGGCCCACCAGGGCTTGATTCCGCATTCCTTCTCGATCTCGGCCTTGAACCCGTCCTCGCTGACGACCTGCAGACCGCAGTTCGTGTGGTGGATCAGGACGATCTCCTGCGTCTTCATGAGCCGCTGCGAGACCACGAGCGAACGGATGACATCGTCGGTGACAACCCCACCGGCGTTCCGGATGATGTGTGCATCGCCGTGGTCAAGACCGAGCATCTGGAAGATGTCCATGCGGCTGTCCATGCAGGCCACGATCGCCAGGTGCCGGCGGGGACGCAACGGCAGGCCGTGGTCGGCGAACTCCGCGACGAACTGGTCGTTGTGCCCGAGGAGCTCGTCGGTGTTGGGGGTGAAGTCACTGGTGGGGGGCACCTGTCCATTATGGCCGAGCAGGTAGCCTTCGGGGCATGAGCACACCCGGCATGCCCGTTTCCTTCGATGGCAACAACGACCCCAGCGCCAACATCTTCACGCGCCTCCTCAAGAACCGTGTCGTCATGCTCGGCACCGACGTGAACGACGACATCGCGAACCAGTTGTGCGCCCAGTTGCTCTACCTCGAGGGCGAAGACCCGAACGCCGACATCTGGCTCTACATCAACAGCCCCGGCGGCTCGGTCACGGCCGGCATGGCCATCTACGACACGATGCAGTTCGTCAGTTGCGACGTCGCGACGGTCTGCATGGGTCTCGCCGCATCGATGGGCCAGTTCCTCCTCACCGCCGGTGCCCCCGGCAAGCGCTACACGTTGCCGAACGCGCGCATCATGATGCACCAGCCACTTGCCGGCCTTCGCGGCCAGGCGTCCGACATCGCCATCCAGGCGGAACAGCTTCGCTACACGAAGAAGCGCATGGCCGAGCTGATTGCGCACCACTCCGGCCAGAGCCTCGAGAAGATCCAGGCCGACAGCGAGCGTGACAACTGGTTCACCGCCGAGGAAGCCAAGGAGTACGGCCTCGTCGACTCCGTCATCCTGAAGCGCGGCCAGATCATCTGACCCGGCCGGCCGGGTCGCCGGCCGTGCTCCCTCGTCAGGGGGCGATTGTCGTTGTCGCCGCGGGCACTGTCGTGGTGGTCGGCGGCACGGTGCGCGGCGGGGCGACCGTCTGGCCCGTGGTGATGTCCACGGCGCACGTGCTGATCACCCAGTCCTTCACGTTCAGAGCGGCCTGGTTCGACTTGTAGGTGTCGTCGGCGAGCTTCTGAACGGCGACCGGGTCCTTGGCGTCGAGCTTCTCCGCCTGTCGCAGGACATCCGTGAGGGCCTTCAGGTCCTTCTCGATGGAGAGGGGGGCCAACTCGAGGAGCCGCTCGTAGCGGTTGACCATCGCACTGGCCTCGGTCTTCGTGGTGATCGGCAGGCCGATGCCCGGTATCTCCTTGCCGAGCTGACGGCAGAACGCGGTCCCGGTTCTCTCTGACGAGCCGCACGAGGCAAGGAGCGTCGACACAACGAGAGCGACTGCCGTCAACCGGGGAAGCCGCGCACACATGGCCCCGATTCTGTCAGAACCATTTCCCGGGGGGACTGCACATGTACGCGGCTGTTTCGTCATCAACACTCCACGGAGTGTTCGGTGCACCGATCACGGTGGAAGTCCACATCGGCCACGGACTGCCGGGGTTCTCGATCGTCGGTCAGCCCGATGAAGCATGCCGCGAGTCGCGTGACCGCGTGCGCGCCGCCCTTCTGTGCTCGGGTCACGAGTGGCCGAACCGCCGCATCACCGTGAACCTCTCCGGCGACGGCGAGAAGAAGGGCGGGGCAACCGCAGATCTCGCGATAGCGGTGGGTGTCCTCATTGCCGAGGGGAAGATCGAGCAAGGGGCCGTCGACCACCTGGCGTTCGTGGGGGAGCTCGGGCTCGACGGATCGTTGCGCGCAACATCGGGGATCGCACCGCTCTCGTACTCCGCCCGCGCCGAATCGGTGGTGGTGCCGATGGTCTCGGTGCACGAGGCCAGGATCGCGGTGGGCGACAGGGCGATCGGTGTGTCGACCCTGCGGCAGGTGTGCGCGGTCCTGGCAGGCGGAGAACCATGGCCGGATACGGGCATTGCCCCTCACCGTGTGCTCGCCGATGTCCCACCCGACATGGCGGACGTGATGGGCCAGGAGAACGCGAAGTTCGCAATGGAGGTGGCGGCGGCCGGCTTCCATCATGTGCTGATGGTCGGCCCGCCCGGCGCGGGGAAGTCGATGCTCGCGCACCGCATGCCCGGAATCCTCCCGCGCCTCGGCACTGCGGAATCGTTCGAGACATCGATGGTCCGCAGTGCGGCAGGCCTGCCCGCCGTCAACCCTCCCTCGCTCGTGCCGCCGTTCCGCGCACCCCACCACACGTCGACGACGGTGTCCGTGGTGGGCGGCGGAAGCCCGGTGAGGCCGGGGGAGATATCTCTGGCGCACAACGGTGTGCTCTTCCTCGACGAGATGGGCGAGTTCGCTCCTTCGCTGCTCGACGCACTGCGCCAGCCGCTCGAGGAGGGCGAGGTCCGCGTCGCGCGTGCCCGCGGTTGCGTCACGTTGCCCGCGCGGTTCCTCCTCATCGGGGCCAGCAATCCGTGCCCGTGCGCGAACGAGATGGTCACGTCCTGCACGTGCACCCCGCAGATGCGCCACAGGTACCTGCGACGGTTCAGCGGCCCGTTGCTCGACCGATTCGACATCCGCATCAACCTCGCGAGACCGGCGTTGTCCGGCATGGTCACCGCCGAACCGGGCGAACCGTCGGCAGCAATCGCCGACCGGGTCTCCGCGGCCCGCTCGCGTGCCGTGGAACGTCAGGGCGCGCCGAACGCGATGATCGCGCCGCATCTTCTCGAGAGGCATGCACCGTTGACGCAGGCGGCGCGAGACGTGATCGAGGCGCGGCTCACCCGCGGTGACCTCACCGCACGCGGGTACCACCGTGTCCGTCGCGTCGCACGGACGATCGCCGACCTCCGTGGTGACCACGCAGTGGTGGAACAGGAGCATGTGGAGAGTGCAATCGCCATGCGCGCGGAGCTGACCGGCCGGTGAGCGCCGCGGCCCTGGCGGCACTCCCGCTCCAGACGCATCACCGCCTGCGGAAACTCATCGCCTGCGGTGACCCGGTGGACGTGTTCCGTGCCATCGCCGCGGGGCAGAGGGTGACGGGCGGGATCGACGAACGTGTCTGGCATGCGTGGAGGAACGTGGCCGGTCTCGACGAGGTGATGGCCCGACGCTGCGGGGAGCACGGGATCTCGGTGGTGTGCTCGCGTGATGATGAGTACCCGACGTCCATCGTTCATGACCGCGAGGCGCCGGCGGTGTTGTTCTACAGGGGTGACCTCTCCGCGCTGCGGCGCAGGCGGGTCGGCATCATCGGCACCCGAACTGCGTCGTTGTCCGGCTGCAACTTCGCCCGCACGCTCGGCCGCGACCTCGCACTGAACGACGTCGCCGTGGTGTCGGGTCTCGCGCGGGGGATAGACGTCCACGCGCACCGCGGTGTGTGCGACGTGGGGACCGGTGCCGCCGTTGCCGTTGTGGCGTGCGGGCTCGACGTGGTCTACCCGCCCGAGCACGAACTCGAGTGGGACGACGTCGCCCGTCGCGGCGTCCTGTTGACCGAAGCACCGCCCGGCACTGCGCCGGAGACACACCGATTCCCGTTGCGCAACCGCATACTCGCCGCACTCAGCGAGGTGCTGGTGGTGGTCGAGTCACGGGCGCGCGGAGGGTCGATGATCACGGTCCGCGAGGCCATGAAACGTGACGTCACCGTGATGGCTGTGCCGGGGTCACCGCACGCCCCGGTCAGTGACGGGACGAACGCGTTGCTGAAGGACGGGTGCGAACCGGTGACCGACGTCGACGATGTTCTCGTGGCGCTCGGGTTGTCATCGGGTTCGTCGCGTCGCGGAGCGGACATGCGCGAGGCTCCCACACCCGCAGAACGGGGCGTTCTCGCCGCCTGCACCACGAGGGCCGTCACCGTTGACGAGATCGTCATGACCATCGGCATCCCCGTCTTTGAAGCGGGTGTGTTGCTCGGCCGGCTCGAACTGAAGGGATGGGTGCAGCAGGTCAATGGTTGGTGGGAGGCACTCACCTAGCAACCGCGTGCAAGTACGGTGGGGCACATGGGCGGAGCAGCCAGGGCGACATCACGCACCACCACGGAGGCGTTCGAGATCCCCCGCTACGTGCGCACACTCCGCGTTGCGGATGCAACCAGGCAGATGCGGTCCGCCGAGCTGGAAGCTGCCGCCCGTCATTTCGCGGGGGCCGGCGTGCACGACCCCCGGCTGGTCGAGGCCTCCCATGTGTCCGGGTACGTGGAGTCGATGGAGAGCAGCGGGTACACCGTGGAGACCGTGGCCCAGGCAGCGACGGTCCTGTCGTCCTACTTCGCATGGCACTGCCGCGAGTTCCCGGCGAAGCGGGGGGAGCCTGCTCGGGTGAACGTGGGCAAGGCCGCCGCACCGGTGCACTCCCCGAGATGCCCTGACTGTGGGCGCGTGCAGGTGACGGCGGCAGACCGTGGCTCGAACCTGAAGGGAACGTGCGCCGAACGCGACTCGCGTCTGCCGCAGTGGCGAGTTGCCGAGTACGAATCATCACTCACCGCGTCGGCCGCAAACACACGTGCCGCGTACAGACGCGACACGGAACTTTTTGCCGAGTGGATGCTCAACATCTCGCCGTCGTCGGGCCCGGGGGGAACCGAGAAGGAGCACGTGCGCGAGTACCTCGCCGTGCTCCACGGCGCCGGTGCGACATCGCGCACCATTGCCCGCCGGATTGCGTCGTTGCGCCGTTACTTCACGTGGGCGGTGCGCGAGGGAATCGCGGGGTCCGACCCCACCGCCGCCGTGCACACGCCGGCCACCAAGGGACGTCTGCCGAGACCGATCGACGTGGACACCATCGCGTCACTCGTCTCCACCGAGGACGAATCAGCGCCCGAATGGCGCCGTGCCCGCGACCGGGCGGTGCTCGAGATCCTCTACGGCAGCGGCCTGCGCGTGTCGGAGGTGTGCGGGCTCACGCTGCAGAGCGTCGGCAACAACGGCACCACCGTGCGCGTGATGGGCAAGGGCTCCAAGGAGCGGATCGTCCCGCTCAGCAACCAGGCGATCCGCGCGATTGAACGCTGGTCGAAGGTGCGACGCGAACTCGTCACGGAGAAGAAGGTGGCGACCTTGTTCCTGACCGCGCGCGGCAACGGCATCACTCGTCGCGACGTCGCCCGTCTGCTCGATGATGCGGCCGAACGTGTCGGTCTCCCCGGCGGCACCCACCCGCACGCGCTCCGCCACTCGTTCGCCACGCACCTCATGGACAACGGTGCCGACACGCGCAGCATCCAGGAGCTCCTCGGCCACAGCGACGCCAGCACCACGCAGCGCTACACGCACGTCAGCAAGGAGAAGCTCCGTCTGGCCTATTCGGAGACGCACCCGCGCGCATGAACGCCATCCCGCAGAGATTCGGCATCGAGTCCGCCTGGCAGTCATGGCACGACTCGAAGGAACCGATGGCGCGCGAGTGGCTCGTCGTCCACTACGCGTCGCTCGTGAAGTTCGTGGCGGGTCGACTCGCGGCCGGTCTCCCGCGCAGCGTCGACACGGGCGATCTCGTCAGTGCGGGTGTGTTCGGGTTGATGAACGCGATCGAACGCTTCGACCCGGCGAACGGAGCGAAGTTCGAGACGTACGCCATCCCGCGCATCCGCGGCGCCATCCTCGACAGCCTGCGCGCACTCGACTGGGTACCGCGTTCGGTCAGGTCGCGCTCGCGGTCCGTTCAGGACGCCATCTCCACCCTTGAGCACGAGCTGGGCCGCACGCCGACGGACGAGGAGATCGCGTCGTCACTGAAGATCACCACGGAGGAACTGGAGCAGTGGCTGGCCGACATCGCCGCCGGTTCCGTGGGTCCGCTCGACCACGTGGCGATGGACTCGACACCCAGCGAGAACACGAACGAGATGCAGCCCGGCCATGCGCTCGAGCAGCAGGAACTGCGCGACACGATGCGCTCGGAAATCACGAGGCTCCCCGAACGGGAGCAGGCCGTGCTCATCCTCTACTACGAGGACGGCCTGACGCTCGCCGAGATCGGCGAGGCCCTCGGCGTCACGGAGAGCAGGGTGAGCCAGATCCACACGAAGGCGGTCCTGCAACTGCGCTCGCGCCTCGCCTCGGCCGGAATGGCCTGAGGAACCGGGACGCCGGAGCGTTCCATCCACGGATTCAACCTCATTCACACATTCACGGGGTGCTTATGCGTCTTGTCTTGTTGTTCCAGTTCTGCGTGGCGTCGCCACCGCCCGCCGTGCTTCCCGGGCCCGTCGTGCGCCCGTTCGTGGCACCCGCATGCGAGAGGTGCGCCGGTCACCGCGGCGTCACGGTGGCGGTGATGGGTCCGGTGCGCGCGCTGCTCGACGGCATCGTCACCTTTGACGGTCAGGTCGGAACACGCAGGTTCACGGTCATGCGGGTGGGGCCGGACGTGCGTCTCACGTACGGTGACCTCGCGGGGCAACGATGGGAGACAGGCACGGTGGTGCCGCGCGGGACGGTGATCGGCACCTCCGCCGGGCTCCTCTACCTTGGGGTCCGCAGGGGAGACCGGCCCATCGACCCGGGTCTCGTGGTGGGAAGAGCGGGGCCCAGATTGCTCCCCCCGGCGGCGCTTTCCTGCCCCGGCGGACCCTTTTGGCCCGCTGGATTGCCCCGATAGCATGGCCAACGGCCCCGGAGCCCCGGGACCACGACAAATACATGCACTCAGGCCACCTGCGGTCGCTTCGGCGTCGGACCTGTGTGTGGGAAACCGCAGAAGGAGAAAATCATGGCCGTCGTCACCATGCGACAGATGCTCGAGGCTGGGGTCCACTTCGGACACCAGACCCGCCGTTGGAACCCCAAGATGAAGCAGTTCATCTTCGGCGAGAAGAACGGCATCCACATCATCAATCTCGACCAGACGCTCGAGCGCACCGAGACCGCCTACGCATTCGTGCGTGACCTCGTGGCGAACGGCGGCACCGTGCTGTTCGTCGGCACGAAGAAGCAGGCCCAGGACCCCATCCGCAGCTACGCCGAGAAGTGCGGCATGCCGTGGATCAACGAGCGCTGGCTCGGCGGAATGCTCACCAACTTCGAGACCATCTCGAAGCGCGTCAGCAAGATGCAGGAGTACGAGCGCATGAAGGCATCGGGCGAGTTCGACGCCATGCCGAAGAAGGAAGCACTCCTTCTCACCCGTGAGCTCGAGAAGCTGCAGAAGAACCTCTCCGGCATGGCCAACATGACCCGTCGTCCCGACGCAGTGTTCGTGCTCGACACCATGAAGGAACACATCGCGGTCACCGAGGCGAACAAGCTGAAGATCCCCGTGGTCGCGGTCGTCGACTCGAACGTCGATCCCGATGCCGTGCAGTACCCCATCCCGGGCAACGACGACGCCATCCGTGCGAACGACCTTCTCACCCGCGTCATCGCCGAGGCCGTCATCGAGGGCCGCTTCATCAACCAGAAGCGCAACCCGCATGCAGCCGCGGCGGCAGCACCCGCAGCAGCCCGCACACCCGAGCAGGAGGCAGCCTTCGAGGCGCAGCAGGCCGAGGCACGCCGCCAGGCAGCAGCCCAGCAGGCCGAGCGCGAGGCCCGCCTCGCCGCGACCAAGACCACCGAAACCCCCGCGGAGTAGTCACCCCCATGTCCTACACAGCAAAAGACGTAGCGAGCCTGCGCGCCACCACGGGCGCCGGCATGATGGATTGCAAGAAGGCACTCGAGGAGAACGGCGGCGACATCGAGGCCGCCAAGCAGTGGCTCCGCGAGAAGGGTCTTGCGGCATCCGCCAAGCGCGACGACCGTGACAACGCCCAGGGTCTCGTGTCGATCCTCGTCGAGGGCAACGTCGCAGCGATGGTGCACATGAAGTGCGAGACCGACTTCGTCGCATCCAGCGACGGGTTCAAGGACGCCGCGCTCGCGCTCACGAAGGCCGTCCTCGCAAAGGGCGAGGCAGCAGTGGCCGAGCAGGCTGCGGTCATCGACGACCTGAAGATCACCCTCAAGGAGAAGATCGAGGTGGGCTCCGTCGTGCGTTACGAGGCTGCAGCCGGCAACGTCATCGACATCTACGAGCACATCCAGGGCGGTCGCGGCGTGAACGGCGTTCTCGTCGAGATGTCCGGCGCAACCCAGGAACTCGCACACGACGTGGCCGTGCACATCGCGTTCGCGCGTCCGAAGTACCTGAAGCGCGATGACGTCCCGGCGGACGTGCTGGAGAAGGAGCGCCAGACGCTCGAGACCATCACCCGCAACGAGGGCAAGCCCGAGAACGCGATCGCAAAGATTGTCGACGGCCGCATCGGCGGCTTCTACAAGGACATCTGCCTGCTCGAGCAGCCGTACGCCAAGGACGACAGGGTGAGCATCGAGAAGCTCATCGGTTCGGCAACAATCGTGCGCTTCGCACAGCTGGAGATCGGCTGACATGTCGGGGAGGCCGGCCTGGTCACGCGTGGTGCTGAAGCTCTCGGGCGAGGCACTTGCTGAACCGACCGGTTTCGGTCTCGACAACTCGGTCCTCACGCAGGTGGCGCAGGAAGTGCGCGAGGCCCGCGAGGAACTGAACGTAGACATCGCCATCGTCGTCGGTGGCGGAAACTTCTGGCGCGGCATCAAGGGTGCCGGCCAGGGCATGGACCAGGCGCAGGCCGACTTCATGGGGATGCTCGCCACGGTCATGAATGGCCTCGCACTGCAGGACGCGCTCGAACGCGCCGGCCAGCACGCACGCGTCATGTCGGCCATCGAGATGCCGAAGGTCGCCGAGCCCTACATCCGCCGCCGCGCCGAGCGCCACCTCGAGAAGGGCCGCGTCGTCATCCTCGCCGGCGGCACGGGCAACCCGTTCTTCACCACGGACACCGCCGCAGCGTTGCGAGCCGCCGAGATCGACGCGCAGGCGATCCTCAAGGGGACGCACTCCGGCGTCGACGGTGTGTACACCGCCGACCCGAAGATCGACAAGAGCGCCACCCGTTACGACCGCATCAGTCACATGGACGTGATCACCAAGGGACTGAAGGTCATGGACTCCACCGCCATCACCTTCTGCATGGAGAAGAACCTTCCCATCGTGGTGTTCGACCTGCTCGCGAAGGGCAACGTCAAGTCCATCCTGCAGGGCAAGCCAGTCGGTACGCTGGTCGGGTGACCGAAGAGACACTTCTCGACGCCGTCGACAAGATGGAGCGCGCCATCGAGCACGCGCAGGGTCAGTTCGCCAGCGTCCGCACCGGACGTGCGAACCCCGCACTGGTGGAGAAACTCCTGGTGGATTACTACGGCGCCCCCACCCCGCTGCAGCAGCTGGCCGGGTTCCAGGTGCCGGAGGCACGCACCCTGGTGGTGAAGCCCCATGACCGTGGTGCGCTGGCCGCCATCGAGAAGTCGATCCGCGAGAGTGACCTCGGTCTGCAACCCTCGAACGACGGCATCGTCATCCGCCTTTCCTTCCCGGCGCTCACCGAGGAGCGCCGCAAGGAGTACGTGAAGGTCGTGAAGAACATGGCCGAGGATGCCCGCATTGCGGTGCGCAACATCCGCCGTGACGCCCGCAAGACCCTGGAAACAGCCGAGAAGAACTCCGAAATCTCGAAGGACGACCTTGAGCGCGCCGAGAAGGAACTGGACAAGCTGACCCAGGACCACGTGGCCAACATCGACAAGGCCGTTGCCCGCAAAGAACAGGAATTGCTCGAGGTCTAGCCCCCGGGGATGCGGGTTGCCCACGGCGCCACCCCCGGCACAACTAGTTTGGGTGCAAACGAATCAGGGGGAACCCATGAGTGACGACATCTGGCGCAAGCGCGACGACACAACGGGCGGGGCGAAGACCCCCGACTACGGGACCGACTACGGATCCGACTTCGGCACCATCCAGTTTGCCGATGACCCCACGTCCGAGCCCGCGATCACGTTCGCTGACACAGACTCCACCGGGCTGCCGCACTGGACGGAACCGCCGACCGGCGAGATCCCGCGTCCTGCCGTCGACGACGATGATGACGCCGACGTATGGTCGACGTTTCAGCAGCCGAGCCAGCCGACACGCCGACCCGACCGCATCACCATCGGTGGCGAGTCGACGGCCGAGCGCGCCCGACCGCGCGACACCACCGCCGACGTCCCGCGTGACATCACCGGCGGCACGAGCCGTCCGACGCCGCGCGGTCCGCAGGTTCGCCGCGGCACGACGCGCGGCGCGCGCGGTGCGGCCGGCAGGGACATGCCGACTGCCGTCACCACCGGTCTCGTGTTGATCGCCGTGTTCATCGGTGCCGTCATGTGGCGACCCGCAGCGGTCATGTTGATCGTGATCGCAGTGCTCGGTCTCGCCGCAGTCGAGTTCTTCAGCAAGGTGACCGAGAAGGGTTACCGCCCGGCCACGTTTGCCGGTCTCATCGCGTGCGTGGCCGCACCGATGGCGGCCTACTGGATCGGGGACGCCGCACTCCCGTTGGTGCTCGCGCTCGGGTTCCTGGCGACATCGATCGGGTTCCTCGGGGCACCGGGAGTCCAGAGTGGCCCCATGCCGAACGTGGCCATCACCAACATGGCCGTCACCTGGATCGGCCTCCTCGGCTCGTTCGCCGCGCTAATCCTGCGCCAGAGCGTGGCTGGCGGAGCGGGGGCGAATGCCGGCACCGACACCATCTTCATCGTTGTTGCCGCCGTCGTCGCCAACGACGTCGGTGCGCTGTTCGTCGGGTCCGCAGCCGGACGCACGCCGTTGCGCGAATGGGTCAGCCCCAACAAGTCGGTCGAGGGACTCCTCGGTGGGGCCCTCGCCACGATCGTGGTGACCGGGCTCATCGCGTCGCAGAACGGCACGTGGAACAACATGGGTGAATGGCTCGCGTTGGCGATCGTCGTGTCGATCATGGCGCCGATGGGCGACCTGGTGGAATCGATGTTCAAGCGCAACCTCGACGTGAAGGACTTCGGGACGATCGTCGCAGGGCACGGCGGCGTGCTCGACCGGTTCGACGGGTTCCTCTTCGTGCTCCCGTCGGTGTACTACCTGATGCAGGTGCTGCAGCCCTGGCTGTCGTGACCCTTGGCGGCCGACGTTGCGGCCGCACGCATTGCTGACACACTGAAACGATGACCCGCACGCGCGTCGCCATTGCCGGCTCCACCGGATCGATCGGCACACAGACGATCGACGTCGTGCGCGCCGAGCCCGATCACTTCGTGGTCACTGCACTCGCGGCGGGTTCGTCGGTCGAGGCGTTGATCGAGCAGGCGAAGTTGCTGCAGCCCGAACTCGTCGTTGTCACGTCCGATGATGCGCGCTCCCGCGTGTCCGCGGCGCTGCCCGGGGTGCAGGTCACTGCGGACCTCTCCGAGGTGGTCGACGTCGCCGACGTGGTGATCAACGGGGTCGTGGGTTTTGCCGGCCTGCCCGTCACCATGGAGACCCTCCGTCGGGGCAAGGTCCTCGGACTGGCGAACAAGGAGAGCCTGATTGCCGCGGGCCCGGTGGTGCAGCCGTTGCGGGCCACACCCGGCGCCGTCCTCGTGCCGGTGGACAGCGAGCACTGTGCCGTGCACCAGAGCATGAGGTCGACCGCCGATGCCGGCAGGGAAGTGGCGCGCATCGTGCTGACCGCCAGCGGGGGTCCGTTCCGCGGTCGCACCCGCGACTCCCTCGCGTCGGTCACCCGCGACGAGGCATTGGCACACCCCACGTGGAAGATGGGCCCGAAGATCACCGTCGACTCGTCGACGCTCATGAACAAGGGACTGGAAGTCATCGAAGCACACGAACTCTTCGGAACGCCGTACTCACAGATTGACGTGGTGGTGCACCCCCAGTCGGTCGTGCACTCCATGGTCGAGTACACCGACGGCTCCACAATCGCCCAGCTCTCCATGCCCGACATGCGCCTGCCCATCGGGTACGCGCTCGGGTGGCCGAACCGCATCGCCACCCCGTACGGACGCATTGATTGGTCCGCTCTCGACCGTCTGGAGTTCCAGGCACCCGACCGTGCCACTTTCAGGTGCCTCGACCTCGCTTACGACGCGGGTCGCCGTGGCGGGACCGCCCCGGCCGCCCTCTCGGCGGCGAACGAGGTGGTCGTCGGGGCTTTCCTCGATGGCCGCATCAACTGGCTGCAGATCGCAGACAAGGTGGAGGCAGCCGTGAACCGCTTTTCCCCCACGGCACCGCGCGACCTGGACGACGTCCTTGCGGCGGACGCAGAAGGACGCCGCCTTGCGCACGAGGTACTGGCGTCATGACCGACTTCTACCAATCCTTCCGCAACGAGATTGCCGCGGGCGGTGCCGTCGACGACGGCGGGGAATCGTCGACCCCCCAGGGCCGGATCATCGGTGTCGTCATGCTGGCCGGACTCGTCGTGCTGGCTTTCGTGTCGCCGTGGACCTTCGTGTTCGTCATCGGCCTGCTTGTGTCGGTGTTCCTGCACGAGGTCGGTCACTTCGTGACGGCCCGACGCACGGGAATGAAGGCGACACAGTTCTTCATGGGATTCGGGCCGCGAGTGTTCAGCTTCCGCCGTGGCGAGACCGAGTACGGCCTGCGCGCGCTGCCGCTCGGGGCGTTCGTGCGCATCATCGGCATGAACAACCTGGACGAGGTCGACGAAGCGGACGAACCGCGGGCGTACCGTTCGAAGTCCTACCCCCGCCGCCTGCTCGTCATCACGGCCGGGTCGATCATGCACATGATCATCGCGTTCGTGTTGTTCGCCGGCGTGTACGTGCTCCACGGCGGCCAGTACCGAAACGGACAGGCGGTGGTGCTGAACACCCTCGACCCCAGCCCGGCGTTCACAGCGGGCATCACGCCCGGCGACGAAATCATCTCGATTGACGGCGTCGAAGTCGGGTCGTACGACTCCATCGTGAAGCAGATCTCGCGCCACACCCCCGGGGACACGATGGACGTGGCGTTCCTAGAGAACGGCACGCTCAAGAAGGTCACGGTCACTCTCGCCGAGAACCCGACCGTGCCCGGTCGCGGGTTCCTCGGCGTCTTCGCCGACGACTGGGAGTACAGGAAACTCAACCCGTTCGTTGCCGCCAAGCGCAGCGTGGGTGACATCGGCGCCACCGCGCGCGACTCGTTCACGGGCATGTTCACGGTCCTGAACCCCGTCAATTCGTGGCAGCAGGTCACCGACAAGGACGCGCCGGTGGAGAAGCGGCCCACCACTGTCGTCGGCATGAGCCAGGTCGGCGGACAAGTGGGGCGGGACTACGGCCTGTCGGGCATCCTGCGCCTGCTCGCGTACGTGAACGTCTTCGTCGGCGTCTTCAACATGCTCCCGTTGCTCCCCTTCGACGGCGGCCATGCCGCCATCGCCACGTACGAGCGGATCAGGTCCCGCGGGGGACGTGTCTACCGGGCCGACATCGGCAAGATGGTCCCCGTTGCCACGGCGGTCGTCGGCCTGTTGTTGATTCTTTTTGTCACAGGGCTCTACCTCGACATCACCCGTCCCATCGGCTGATTCGGGTCTGTTTCCTGCCACACTTGATGCCGATGTTCGAGCGTCGCGCCACCCGCCAGATCACCGTCGGCAAGGTCCCCGTGGGCGGCGGCGCACCCATCACGGTGCAGTCCATGACCACGACGAAGACTGCGGATGTCGAGGGCACCCTCCAGCAGATCTACGCGCTCGCCGCCGCGGGCTGCGACATCGTGCGCTGCACCTGCAACGAACAGGAGGCGGCCGAGGGTCTCGCGCAGATCGTCCCGCGCTCGCCGATCCCGATCATCGCCGACATCCACCACCAGTACCGCATGGCGCTTGCCGCCATGGAGGCCGGCGTGCACGGCCTGCGGTTGAACCCGGGCAACATCCGCAAGCCCGAGCACATCAAGGCAGTGGCCTCCGAGGCACGTGACCGCAACATCCCCATCCGCATCGGTGTGAACGGTGGATCACTCGATCCGTCGCTGTACGAGAAGCACAACGGCCTCACCGCGGCCGCGATGGTCGAGTCGGCCATGCAGGAGATCGCGTACTTCAGGGAGGTCGACTTCGACCTCATCAAGATCTCGGTGAAGGCCAGCAACGTTCCTCTGATGGTGGAGGCATACCGCATGCTGGCCGACACCACGGACATCCCGCTGCACCTCGGTGTCACGGAGGCGGGCCCGCCGCCGGCAGGTCTGGTGAAGGCCACCGCCGGCATTGGCGCACTGCTGCTCGAGGGAATCGGCGACACGATCCGTTACAGCCTGACCGCGGACCCCGTCGAGGAAGCGAAGGCCGGGCGTCAATTGCTGGAGGCCCTCGGCCTGCGCGAGCGCAAGAACGTGGACCTCATTGCGTGCCCGAGTTGCGGTCGTGCCGAGATCGATGTCATCGACGTGGCGAACCGTGCGATGCGCGCGTTCGAGGACAAGAAGCTGCCGCTGCAGATCGCGGTCATGGGTTGCGTCGTCAACGGTCCGGGCGAGGCGCGCGAGGCGGACCTCGGCATCGCCGCGGGCAACAAGCGCGGTCACCTCTTCGTGAAGGGCCGCAACGTGGCGGTCGTGCCCGAGTCCGAGATGGTGGAGGCGCTCGTGGAGTGGGCCGAGTTCATCAACGAGCACGGCACGGACGCAGCCATCGCACGCGCCGACACGTCGCGGGCCGAGCGCGAGGCCGCCAAGGACCGCAATCAACTTCTCGACGAGAAGGGTGCCGACGCGAACCACGCGGCGGAGAAGATCGTCGAGATCCGCAAGACCGTCAACGACTGATCAGTGCTGTCGGCACAGCCACAGGGTGGCGTTGCCCGACAGGTCGATTGACTCGCCGGCAGTGAGCGCGATTGCCTCGTCTGTGCGGATGCCGTCTACGGCGCCCGACGTGCGCACGAGGATGGACGTGCAGTCCGCGGAGACGGTGGTCGACCCCGCGAGGTCGATCCGCCGCACGTCGAACGCACCGCCCGGCCCGGTGTAGGTGCCGTTCTCCGGGCGCAGCTTGGGGTGTTCGAGAACCGTGGAGTCCACGATGTGCTGCAGTTCGTTCACGTCGACGTGCTTCGGCGTGAAGCCCGCGCGGATCACGTTGTCGGATGACTCCATCACCTCGAGCCCGTCCCCGGAGAGATACGCGTGAAGGTTCCCGGCGGGAAGACTGATTGCCTCGCCCGGGGCCAACTGGACGTGGTTGAGGAGCGGGGCAATGCGCAGGCCCCGGTCGCCCGGGTGGAGCTCGCCGATCCGCCGCAACCACGCAGGGCAGGCATCGAGTTCCGGGGCCGTGCGCTGGTCGAATGCCCACAGCATGTAGCCGTCGATGCCGTAGAGGTCCAGAACCTCTGCCTCTTCGCGCCAGCGGTACGCCTTCAGTTGCTCCACGGTGGAGTCGACGTCGTCGAAGCCGCACAGTGCCTCGAACGGGGTGAGCGCGATGAGCATCTCGGGCTTGGCACGGTCGTCGCGATAGTTGCGCCTCGGGTCGTCGAGGGAGAGTCCGGCCGCGTTCTCCTTGGCGAATCCCTTGCGCGCCTGTTCGGTGCCGGGGTGGGTCTGGAGCGACAGGGGAGCCGCGCACGACAGCACCTTCACCAGCATCGACATCTCGCCCGTCACGGACGACAGTGGTTCATCGGTCCCGGAAACTACCGACGGTGCCACGGGGTGCGTGCCGAGCCACCACTCGGCACACGGCGAACTATCGGGGGTGCGGCCGAGCAGCGAGGGGATGAACGTCGTCCCGCCCCACGCGTAGTTCTGCACCGAACCTGTGAAACGGACCGGCATGCTCAGGCCTTCGACAGTGCGACGACCCGTGCCACTGCGTCACCGACGGGCACCGCGTCGTTCGTGCCGCTGTGACGGTCGCGGATCTCCACGTTGCCGTCGGCGAGTGATTTGCCGACCACGACGATTGTCGGGATGCCGATCAGTTCGGCGTCCTTGAACTTCACTCCCGGCGACACGCCGTTGCGGTCGTCGATGAGGACCTCGAGTCCCTGTGCCTCGATGTCGCGGGCGAGTTGTTCTGCTGCCTTGGTGATGTCGTCGTCGTTCTTGCCCGTGACCACGACGTGCACGTCCACGGGGGCGACGGCACGCGGCCACTTCAGGCCGAGCGAGTCGTTGAACGTCTCCGCGATCGATGCCACGGCACGCGAAACACCGATGCCGTACGAACCCATAGTGACGACCTGCTGCTTGCCGTTCTGGTCGAGAACCTGCAGGCCGAGTTTGTCGGCGTACTTCTTGCCGAGCTGGAACACGTGGCCGATCTCGATGCCGCGCGCGATCTCCATGGGGGCACCGCAGTGCGGGCAGGGATCGCCGTTGTTCACCTCGACCGCCTCGATCGTGCCGTCGGCGGTGAAGTCGCGTCCGTTCACCAGGTTGAGCACGTGCTGGTCGCGCACGTTCGCGCCCGTGACCCACGCAGAGCCCGGGACAACGCTCGGGTCAACCAGGTAGCGGACACCGGAGACGCTCCCGCTGCCGAGCACCTGCGGCCCGATGTAGCCGCGCACCAGTTCAGGGTGGGCCGCGAACCCGGCCTCGTCGAGAGCCTCCACCTCGGCGGGGGAGACCTGTGCCTCCACTCGCTTCAGGTCGACATCGCGGTCGCCGGGGACGCCGATGACGAGCGTCTCGCGCGTGCCGTCGGGCATGCGCAGCGACAGCACGACGTTCTTCAGCGTGTCGCCCGCGGTCCATGCACGGTCGGCGCGGGCGTGGTGGGCGTTCAGGTGGTCGACGACTGTCGCGATCGTGGCGCAGTCGGGGGTGGTGACCTGACTGGTTGCCGGGTGCGCGGCGGTGTCGGGTGCCAGCGCGCCCGTGGCGACGGCCTCGGTGTTCGCCGCGTAGTCGCACTTCGTGCATCGAACGAACGTGTCCTCGCCGACCTCGATCGGCGCGAGGAACTCCTCGCTCGCCGATCCGCCCATGGCGCCGCTCATTGCCCTCACGATGACGAAGGGGAGCCCGAGCCGCGTGAAGATGCGCTCGTACGCGGCGCGGTGGTCGTCGTAGGACTTCTGCAGGCCGGCCTCGTCCATGTCGAACGAGTAGCTGTCCTTCATGAGGAACTCACGGCCGCGGAGAAGACCGGCGCGCGGGCGTGCCTCGTCGCGGTACTTCGTCTGGATCTGGTACAGCGAGACGGGGAGATCCTTGTAGCTCGAGTAGAGGTCCTTCACGAGCAGCGTGAACATCTCCTCGTGGGTGGGCCCGAGCAGGTAGTCGGCACCCTTGCGGTCGACGAGACGGAAGAGGTTGTCGCCGTACTCCGTCCAACGGTTCGTTGCCTCGTACACCTCGCGGGGGAGCATGGCGGGGAAGTGAACTTCTTGCGCTCCCATTGAATCCATCTCATCGCGCACGATGGCTTCGACCTTGCGCAGGACCCGCCAACCAAGGGGAGCCACGTGTAACCGCCTGGGGCGGCACGGCGGATATAGCCAGCGCGCACCAACAAACGGTGGCTAGGGACCTCGGCGTCGGCCGGGTCGTCTCGAAGGGTGCGAACGAAGAGTGTGGAGGAACGGAGCATCGGAGCGAAACCTTACTTTGCTTGGATATGATTGTCCCCGTCCT
>Ga0075458_10000144_pt1 | contig 22489 bp, 23 predicted proteins | sample DEB3_08_DNA_FD_77576 | JGI IMG/M metagenome (GOLD analysis project Ga0075458, IMG submission 77576) | Aqueous microbial communities from the Delaware River and Bay under freshwater to marine salinity gradient to study organic matter... | ecosystem: Environmental > Aquatic > Marine > Coastal ... | reverse complement strand
CTGACGATCCCGGTTTCCGGCGTCCTGGTGCACGGCTTTTCTTATACCCTCTCCGGCTGGGCGACAGGCTACACCTACATCCAACGCGCCTTGAATCGGGCCAAGAGCGACGGGACGGTCAAGAAGATCGTTCTGGATATCGATTCCCCCGGCGGTATGGTCATGGGCGCCTTCGAAACGGCGGACATGATCGCCAAGGCCAGCAAACCCGTGGAAGCCTATATTTCGGGCCTGGGGTATTCTGCCGCCTATCTACTGGCCTCCCAAACGGACAAGATCACGGTCTCCCCGTCGGCGGGCGTGGGGTCGATTGGAGTTATCCTGCGCCATATCGACGCCTCGAAAGCTTATGAGCAGGCCGGGCTCAACGTCACCCTCATTTACGCCGGAGCGCACAAAAAGGATGGGAACCCCTACGAACCTCTCTCCGAACTCGCGCTTAAGACCCTTACAAAAGAGGTTGAGGATGACTACGTGGCTTTTGTGAGGGCGGTTTCCGAAGGCCGGGAGCTGGCCGAAGAAATCGTTAGGGGCACTGAAGCGGCGCTTTATTCAGCCGAAGAAGGGCTCCGGGCCAATCTGGTTGACTCGATTATGTCTGAAGTCGATTTTTGGCCCCGTCAGACTTCTAGTGGAGGCTCATCGATGGACGTAAATGAAGCAACCCGCGCCGAGCGCACCCGAATCGCCGCCATCATGGACAGCGAAGAGGCTAAGACCCGCCCGGCGCAGGCCCGCGCTTTGGCGCTTCAGACCGACATGACGGTCGAAGCTGCCGTCAATCTGCTCAAGTCTTTCCCGGCGGAAGCCAAGGCCGAGCCGGAAGCCAAGGCCAAAGCCGAGTCCGAAGATAACCTCTTCGCCAAAGTCATGGCCGCGATCGGCGCCACTGGCGTAAAGGCGCAAGAAGAGGAAAAGCAGGAAGACGACAATTCGCCGCAAACTATCGCTGCGCGCATCATCTCCAACTCGCGTTTCGCGAAGGCGAAGTAAGGGAGCACCTGAATGACTGTCCTTGGCAACTATGTTCCGGGTGTGGCTTTCGGCGAAAGCGAAGTCTTCACCCCTCCGAATCTGCTTCTGGCGGGCGGCCCCGCGCCGACGCGCGTGTCTGAAGGTCTGACGGCTACCGATCTCGCGGCGTATTCGCTCGTCGGCATCGTGACCGAGACGAACATGCTGGTGCTCTCTTCCGCTACGGCGACGGACGGCTCGCAAAACCCTGTCGGCATCACGACCCGCGCGGTCGCGGTCGAAGACTCGAACTCTGCGTTCGTCTCCTCGAACTCTGCCGGTGGTGCGGCCGGCGTCGAAGGCGTCACCTACTACATCGATGGCGGCTTCAATTACGATGCCATTACGAAAGGTGCCGGCTGGACGCTCGCTCTGCTGCGCAACCGCCTCGCCCAAACAGGTACGGGTATCACGGTTGACCAACCGGGCACCGCTACGCCCACTGAACTGACGTAAGGGGGAACCTTAATGGTCACTATTCTTGATCCACGCACCCTTCTGGCGGTCTATCGCGACGCTCGCCTGGAAGCTCCGTCGCGGACGTTCATGCAGCTTGGCGGTTTTGCATCCAATGTGCAGAACTTCACGACCCAAGACATCGTGTTCGAGAAGATCACGGGCCGGCGTCGTGTCGCCCCCTTCGTGCATCCGACTCGCACCGGCGTCGCGACGTGGACCCGCAACGGCTCGCGCGTTGAGACCTACCGTCCGGCGTATATCAAGCCGAAGGATGCGGTTTGGGCCGGCGAGCAATTCTCGCGTCGCTCGGGCGATCTTCTGTCGGACGCCCCGCGCACCCCGGAGCAAAACCGGGACGCGGAAGTCGCTGAAGTGATGGCATGGCATCGTGCCATTATCGAGCGCCGTTGGGAGCAGATGTGCGCCCAAGCTCACATTTACGGCAAGGTTCTCGTCGAGTACGAGGACGGCGACGATCAGCTTGTGGACTTCGGTCGCGCCAGCAACCTCACCGTCACGAAAACGTCGAACTACTGGACCGATACTTATGATGTCGTGCTCGAAATCGAGCAAATGTGCGACCGTATGCGCGAAGCCGAGTTCGGCGGCGCCTGCGTCCGTATCGACATCGGCGGCTCCGTGTGGAAGAAAATCCGCAACAACACGAAGCTCAAGGACTTGATGGACCTGAACTACAAGCGTTCGAACGTCGATATCGAGCGCGGCATCGTGCAAGTGGACCGGAACTCCAACGTTCGTTTCCTTGGCCTCCTGGGTGAAGGCATCGAACTCTGGCTGAACCAGGACTTCTATGAAGACGCCAACGGGAACCAAGTGTTCTTCATGCGTCAGGGCGATGTCGTGTTCACCGGCGCCGATCCGGGCGGCGTCATGGCTTTCGGTGCGATCATGGATCACGAAGCGAACCTTCAGGCCATGAGCGTGTATCCGAAAATGTGGATGCAACCGGACCCGTCCGGCATCTTCATCATGACGCAATCGGCTCCGCTTCCGATCCCCGTCTACCCGAACCGCTCGGCTCGTATCGCCAATGCTGTTCCGGTTGACGACAGCAACAGCCCCGGCCTCTAATTTGGAAGCCGTGAGTTAGGAGAGCCGGCGGCGTGAAAGCGTCGCCGGCTTTTCTTTGGCGCAGATTTTGCGTACAAGAAGGAAATGAAGCGCAAGGATGCAGTTGCTCTCGGGTTGAAAGTTTACGCGGCAGATGCGCCGTGCAAGCGTTGTCGCGGCAATCTGCGGCACGTGGCAACGGGGGCGTGCGTACCGTGCAGGGCCGAATACCAAGCCCGCTATAAACGCGACCCGGTTAAAAAGGCGCACCGAAATACGTTGAACGCGGAAAAGACCCGAAAATCTCGCGAAGAGAAACACGCCGCTCTGCGGGCGGAAAACCCCGAAGGGTTAACCCGCGCGGAAGCTATCGGTTTAGGTTTGTCTATTTACACCCCGCTAAGCCCCTGTAAATCAGGTCACTATAAGCGATACACTAATGGCGCGTGTGTTGTTTGTTGCGCCGCCTACCAAAAAAGATACGGCCGGGAAAACCGGGGCAAAATCCAGAAACAACAAACCGCGTGGAGGTCCGCCCACGCCGCCGCACTTCGGGAAAAACGGCGAACTGAGTATCAAATTAACGACGCGAAGCGCGAGGAGAGCCAGCGCAGAAACAAAACTTGGAAAAAACAGAATCGGGGCCGCGCCACCGCGATTGAAAACAAGCGCCGTGCGGCTAAAATTGAACGCACCCCGCCGTGGGCCGACCACGAAGCGAACGCTCGCGTTTACGTCAATTGCCCGCCCGGAATGACGGTAGACCACATAATCCCACTTCAAGGGCGTCGGGGCGGGAAGAGAATCGTTTCAGGCTTGCACGTGCACACGAATCTCCAATATCTAACACCGGGCAGGAATTCTTCTAAAGGAAACCATTACACCCGTGAAGACGCTGAAGCGGCGGAAGCGTGGCAGATAAACTGGCTTCGGGAGCGAGGATTAGCATGAGTTGGCGCGAACAGCGAGACGCAGCCCGGCAGGCGGTTCACGAGACGTTTAAAGTCGCGGCGTATTACATCGCCTCTCTCCCCTACACCGAAGACTCGAACAGCGAAGGCGGCCTTACGACGCTGTATGTTCGGGTTCACGATCGCATCGCCCTTACCGGCGAGAACCCGGAAGGCGAAGGATGGGCCACGAAATACGACTTCGTCCCGAAGATTATCGCTTTGCGCGCCGATCTCACCGAAGCCGGGATTACCCTTCAGCGCGGCAACGTGTTCTCAGTCGCGACCGGCGAAGCTTATATCGTTGATCTTGTCCGCCCTCACGACAACATCACCGTCACGGCGGAAGTTTCCCGCCTGACCGACGCAGAGGCGGCAGGATTGCCGGTTCCCGATTGATCGAGTTTAAGCCCGCCACCAACGTTCGCCAGCTTCGGCTCGATTTCCAGACAACGGACATTCGAAAGAACGCAGCGCGCGCGGTGAACACCGCGCTCCGTTTCGGCCGGGCAGAAGCTTCCCGCCGCATCCGCCAGCAAATTCGCCTGCCTCGAAGCGAGGTATCTGGCTCGGGTGGCGGTATCGCTATCCGTTTCGCTGGCGGCGCCTCGCTCGAAGGGCGGCTGACTGGGGCCTCCGATCCGCTGCCGCTGGCGCAGTTCAAGACCGGCTCGAAAGGCCGGACAGCGCGCGTCGAAGTTAAGCCGGGCCGAGTCCGCACCCTGCCTAACGTCGTGAATTTCGCGGACGGTGGGTTCGCGATTCGTTCTCCTCGCAAACCCCGTACGGCCTACAAGCCCCGCCGCGTCGGCCGCGATCTGTGGCTTCTGTTCGGCCCGTCCCTAGCCCAAGGGCTCCTTGACAGGACCGCGACGCGAGGCGTATTCGTGGAGGTAGAGCCGCTGATCTTATTGCGCGCCGAGCGAGAATTCCTTCGTCTGAGTAAGGTTTTTGCCTAATGGCTTTTGACACCCCTGTTCGCCTTCGGGTCCTCAACGCACTGACGGGCGTACTCGAAGCCGTCACCGAAGATTCCAACAGCGCCAGCGGCTACCGGCACACGCTTGCCGGCCGCGTCTTTCGGGGTCGGCTGTTCTTCGGCGCTGACGACCCCGTTCCGTGCGTCTCAATCCTGGAAGCCCCCCAGCCTGAAGAGGCGATTATCGAGACCCGGCGGGGGGCTCTGTCCCTGTACGACTGGAACCTGCTCGTGCAGGGTTTCGCCGAGCCGGATCGCGTCAACCCCACTGATCCCGCGTATCATCTCGCAGCGGACGTTGTGGCGGCGCTGGCGGCGGAGCGGGACAAAGCCCGCCTCCACCCCTCTCAAGCGTCTGGGCCGCTCCTAGACCCTGCGCAGGGGCTTCTCGGGGTGCTCCAAAACGGCAAGCCGGTCGTGGACTCCATTTCCATCGGTTCCCCGGTGATCCGGCCGCCCGATGAAAACTCGTCTCAGCATTCCTATTTCTGGCTCCTCCTGACCATCCGTATCGCGGAAAACCTGCGTACCCCTTACCTCTAAGCGGGCTGCGCCCTATTTACCTTAAGGTGTTCAGGCGCGGCCTAACCTGGGAGTTTCGATTATGGCTAATGGCGAAACCAACAACTACGTCCTTGGGCGCGGCGAACTGTATTTCGCCCGGATGACCAACGAGACGACCTACGCCCTCGCGGGCGAACTCTATTTCGGCAACACGCCCGAATTTACCATTTCGCTCGAAGAAGAGAAGCTTGACCACTTCTCCGCCGAAGCCGGTGTCCGCGAGAAGGACGCCTCTATCTCTCTCGAAGTGTCCCGCTCGGGCTCGTTCACGACCGACAACATCAATCTCGACAACGTTGCTCTGTTCTTCTTCGGCTCCAAGGAAAGCGTCGTGGACGCGGGCGGCGCGGCGACGGAAGAATTCAACGACGTTCAGCAAGGCTATTACTACCAACTTGGCATCACGGCGTCCCGTCCCTCCGGCGCGCGAAACATCGTCGGCGCCACCACCGACTCGAACTCGGCCGGCGCCTTTAAGGTTGTCGAGAACGATTCGAACACGCTGGGCGGCGTCGAATACATCGAAGGCACCGACTACGTGATGGATTACCGGCACGGTCGTCTCTGGATCAAGCCGGGCGGCGCCATCGCCGATGGCACGGATATCATCGTCCAGTACATCGTGAAGGCCCGCACCTACGAGCGTGTGCTTTCCGGCTCTACGGCTGTGACGGGCGCTCTGCGCTACATCACGAACAACGCGCGCGGCGATAACGTTACCTACTACTTCCCGTATGTGACGATCTCGCCGAACGGCGATTACGCCCTCAAGGCCGAAAGCGATTGGTTGACTATTCCTTTTAATGTCGAAATCCTCAAGCGCACCGATCGCGCGGCGGCCTACGTGGACGACGCGGCGCTGTTCTAATCCGGGGTGGAAGCCGGTGAGAGGGCGGTTTCTTCGGGGGCCGCCCTTTCGCTTGTCTGCGGCACAGCTTTTGCGTATAATCGGAAACCATGTCGCCCCGCCAACAGGCCCTCGCCTCAGGACAAAACAAATATATGCGGCAAAAACCGTGTAAAAACGGGCATTTCGAGTATTACGTTCACGGGGGTTGCGTAGCGTGTACGTCATCTCGGTACCGAAGGAACAAACCGCAAATACGGGCTTACGAGCGTGAAAGGTACCAACGTAAGAAAGGCGAATACCGAGAGAAAAACGCCGCTTACCACGCAAAAAATAGAGTAGACCACGTTATTCCGCTTCAAGGTGATAGCGTTTCGGGTTTGCACGTGCACACGAACCTACAGTATCTCACTCCCGAACAGAACAGTAAAAAAGGTAACCGCTTTGACCACGCCCTCAGCGCACCGCGATTCGATATCCGCCAAGGCCATCTAAAAGAAGCCGCCGAACTTATCGTCTCTCATCACGGCTACGCCTCTTGCCCGAAAATGCCAACCTACGTTTTCACCGTTTGGGAAGACGGTAAAGTCGTTGCCGCCTATACTTGGGGCCCACCCCCTCCCGGCCCTGCGCAGCTCTACGGGGGCTCCGCTCCGCACGGCGTTCTCGCTTTGACGCGCATGTGCGCCTTACCCAAAGACCAACGCCGTCTCAAGCACGTCTCCAAGCCGCTCCTGTGGCAAATGAAGCACGGCATAGACCGAACCCGCTGGCCGACTTTGCTGACCTACAGCGATTCAGGGCAGGGGCACACCGGGTACGTCTACCAATGCTCGGGCTGGCAAGTGGCGGGCGTTTCGCACCGTCCTACATATACAGTTGACGGAGCCCGCCTCCCGACGTATTCAGGGGGAAAGAGCCGCGACCTGGAAGGTGCAGTCAAAGGCAAAACCGAGCTGATCGCCTGGGTTCACGTAATCCCGGAGCTTGTTGAAGCGTTCGATCAGAACTGGGTTCGGGTTCCTCGTGGAAACCAAAAGTGGGCAAGCGGCTCTCAGGCGTACAAGTTCGTACCGGCAAAGAAAGATGAAAATGGCTAAGCTTAGAGACCTAAAATTCCGCACCCTCCCCGTCGAGATCGGCGAAGACACGATCACCGTCCGGGGCCTCTCGGGTACGGAAATCCTCGCAGTCGTCGCCACCTACGGCGATCTCATTTTCGACATCGTGAACAAGCACTACCCGGAGGGCTTCAACCGTCAAGCCGGCCTTGACGTGGGCTTCCTGTTCACGATCCTCGCCGCCACGGCGCCGGAAGCACTGAAGGACATCATCGCCCACTCGGTCAACGAGTATAACGACGAGGGCCGGGAGGTCGCCGGCCGGCTCCCCGCCTACGCGCAGCTCGCGATTCTCGAAGCGGCCGTCGAGCTGACTTTCGAGGATGCCTCCCTGGGGGAGACGATGGCCGCCGTAAAACGCATCGCCGGGGGCCTTCGGGAAAAGATGCGACTGCTGAACAAGGACAAAAAGGCTCCCGATACCTCCCCGCCGAGCGTCAACTAAGAGAGTGGCTTGAGAGCATCCGCGAGGCCCAAAGCCTCGTTTGCGAGCACGGACGCCCGGAAGCCGCGCACTGGCCGCTGACGCACCTGTTAGCCGAAGCCAAGCGGGTGCGTCGCCGCGCTAACTCCCGGCTTATAACCGAGGCGATTTTGATCCAGGGCGCTATTATATCTGTCCTCGATAGGAAGGGGCAGAAGGCTTTTCGCGCCCTGATTAAATCGCTTCAAGAGGATTAAGCATGGCCCGCCGGGAAGCCGAGCTAGTCATCACAGCCCGCGACAACGCCCGCAAGGCGCTCGACAATGTGTCCGGCGCCCTGGACCGTTTCTCGGCGTCTCAAGCAAAAGCCGGTCAAGCTGCCTCGAAAACGAGCGGGCTTGTCGGGGAACTGGAAACGGAAATCGCCGGCCTTGAGGCCAAGTCGGCGCAGCTCGACAGCTTCGCGAAACTGGCGTCTCAATTCCAACAAGCGGGCGCCGCGCTTCAGGCGCTGGAAGCCCGCGTCGCCGGCAGCCGGGCGGAATTCACGCAACTCTCGGTTTCCGCGTCTCAGGCCGCTACCGCCGTCCAGGAAATCCAGAACGAATTCCGGCAGGCGGAAGCGGCGCTCGCGGCGCAGAAAGCCGAAACCGACGCTACGGTTCAGTCTCAACGCGCTCTCGCTGCGGAAGTCGGGCAAGCTGCCGCGCGCTATCGTCTCCTCATTGCAGCGTACCGTCAGGGCGGACAAGCTAGCGAAACGCTGCGTGAATCGATCCGGGACCAACAGAATGAATTGATCCGATTGACGCAGGCTCAAGTCGCCAATCGCGACGAGCTTGCGCAGCAACGCGCCCGAGTGGCTTCCGCTCAACAGGCTTACAACTCCCTCAGTCGCGAACTGAAAGCTGCCGAACGCAATCTCGTCAACCTTAACCGACAGTTCGATCGCTCGGCGCAAACGACTCTCGAACAGTCGCGTCGGCTTGACGAAGCGAATGCTGCGTATGCGGAACTGAAGAGCGCTACTGACGTGGCCTCGCGCGCTCTCGGCGGGCTGGCCGCAGACGAAAAAGCTATCGCTGAAGCGTCGTCCCGCGCCGCCCAAGAGATTAACGAACTTAACGCCGCGCTACAGCGGCAGCGCTCTCTCGGCAGCTCTGGTGAAGCGGCCCAAACCGTTAAGACGTTGCGCCAACAAGAGTTGGCAGTTAACGGCGCTCGTGACGCGTTCCTGCGAGCCCAAGCGGAAGTCGATCGGCTAGGGCAAGCCATGCGCGCGGCGACGGCGCCGTCCGACTCTCTGGCCCGCTCTTTCCTCATCGCTAAAGCTAACGCGGATCAAGCATCCGCCGCCTATAAGCGCCAGCAACAAGCGCTCGCCGAAGCGCTGCAAACCCAGCGCATTGCGGGGTTCGAGCGGGCCATTCGTTCGCTTACGGGTGTTAACGTTAACCTCGCCCAATCGTTTGAGCGCACTCGCGTTGCGGCCACACAAGCGAACCAAGGCACCGCTGTTTTCGGCAATGGTATTCGTTCGCTCGGACAGATTTCCAAGCGCGTGCGCGGCGAACTGCTTAGCCTAACCGTACAGTTTGCCGGTGTTTATGCTGCGATCATTCAGCTTCAAAGCGTAGTCAAGGTCTTCACTGATCTTGAACGCGCGGCGGCGGCCACGCTTGCGGCGACCGGCGGCGACGCCGTCCTCGCCGGCAACGCACTGCGCTTCGTTCGCGGTGAAGCCGATCGACTCGGCATATCCTACGTCTCGCTGGCGCAGGAGTTTGGTAAGTTCGCGGCTGCCGGGCGGCAGGCTAACATTTCGACAGAAGCAACGCGGGAGATTTTCTCCTCCATTGCGGAAACTGCGCGCGTTCTCGGCCTCACGGTTGAACAGACTCAAGGCACTTACAACGCCTTTACTCAAATCATTTCGAAAGGCGCGTTCTCTCTTGAAGAACTGCGTCAACAGTTGGGTGACCGACTTCCCGGCGCGCTCGGTTTGTTCGCTGAGAGCTTGGGTGTATCCACGGCTGAAGCTATTCGTCTTATCAGCACGGGTCAGCTTGTAGCGAACGAAACCAATCTTCTCAACTTCGCCCGCGCTCTGCGCCAAGAGTTTAGCGGCGGTTTGCCTACGGCGATAGAATCCCTGAACGCCGGTCTCGGCCGTTTCGGCAACGCGCTAACCCGCGCGCAAGCGACGGTCGCGCAAGGCGGGTTTGCCGACGCTCTCGGTCGGGCGCTCGACGATCTCGTGGAGAAGTTCAATTCGGAAGAGGGCCAAGAATTCTTCCTCAAGCTGGGCGCCGCGCTCGGCACGTTCGTCGATATCTTGATCGCGGCAACGGATTTTATTGACGAATTCGCGTTGGCTCTTCAGCTTTTCGTTTCGATTAAAGCGGCGCAATTTGTTCTAAGCCTTACCGCTTCGTTCTCGGCGCTGATAGCCCGCTTAGTCTTGGCGCAACAAGCAACAGCGGCCGGCATCGCTACAGACACGCAAGCCGCCGCTGCGCGTGGCGTTCTGTCGGCTGCGACTTCCAATCTGGCAGTTGCTACGGTTGGGCTTATTCGATCCTTCCAAGCGTATTCGGCTGCCGTTGTCGCAGGGGCAAGCGGCACGGCGGTTATGCAGGCGCGTCTCGCCGCTCTTGCGGCTTCAGCCCGCGCAGCGGGTACGGCCCTTCTGACTGTCGGCCGTGCGTTGGCTCCGCTCGCCGTTGTGACGGCCGCCACTTTCGCTATCGGCAGTCTTTTCGTCGGCGCCGCTTCGGACGTAGACGAGATGAACCAATCGCTGTTTGACACGAATCGTTTGCTCGAACAGTTCCAAGTTGAATCGAAAGCCGCCGCCGACGAAGCTCGTGAATTCAATCGTGCGGCAGTTGACGCAAGCAACGCAGAAGTGTTGGCGATCTTTAACGCTTCCTTCATCGAAACGGCGCAGTCGGTTGTGGAAGCGCGTGCGGAAGTGGACGATATGTCCGACTCTCTGCGCCGGCTCGATGTTTCGAATGAAGAAGCCAAGAACCAAGTCGCCGCTTTGTCTCGGGAATACTCAGCCGGGCGCCTCACCACCTTCGAGTACCGGCGAGAACTGAACGAACTTTTCGAATCGATCGACGACGCGCCGCTGCAAAACTACATCGCGCAATTGATCCGCACTACTCAGGCGGCTTCGGAAGGCGAGCGTGCTACGGCCGAACTTGCGGTTACGGCCGATCGCTTGGGCGCTAAGACGTTCCCCAATCTGGAAGACGCGATCAAGCGCGTCGGCTTGCGCTTCAACGAAGCTACGGGTGAAGTAGAAGCGCTAAACTCTGCGCTGTCTGAGAACGAAGTCCGCGCGCAGCAACGCGCCGATCTTCTGCGCGAGCTTGAAGAAGAAGCCCCGACGATCAGGCGGGAAAACGAACGGAACGCCCAAGATCGGCGCATCGCTCAATTGCGTGAACTGTCTGCCGGCACCGAAGATCAAGCGCGCGCGGAGCGCGCTATCAATGACATCCTCGCGGATCGTGCGCGGCAAGATCGCCGTGGGCGACGGACGGATGCGCAACGGCTGGCGGAAGAACAGCGTCGTTTCCGTGAAGAGCTTGAACAAACTATCCGTGACCGGCAATTCGAAGTCAGCCTGATTGGGCAGACGGCTCGACAACAAGAAGTCCTACAGGCTCTTTACGAAGCGGAGAACGAAGCTAGGGCGGTCCGCCTCGAACTGACGCAACAACAGCGCGACGCAATCACGGAAAGCGTCGGAGCGACGTTTGACGCGATCCAAGCGGAGCGCGTTCGCGCGGACATTGAGGAGCAAACGTTCCGTTTGCGCGAGTTGCGCGGCGAAGCGATTTCCGTACAAGAGCGTTTGGAACGGGAAGCTCGACGGCAGAACATCGATCTTCTTACCGAAGAAGGCCGCCTGTGGGCGGAGATCACCGGACAAATTCTCGAACGCGAAGACGCGGGCGATCGTCTGAACGATCAACTCGAAGAACTGCGCGATCTGGAACAAGATCGTATCGAGGCTCAAGAACGTCTCAACGAGTTGATCAACAATTTCGCCGGCGCCGAAGCGATCGAAGCGCAGCGCGCGAAAGTCGAGCAGCTTACGACTCAGCTTATCGATGCGTCCGTGGCTGCCGAAGAACTGGCGATTCAGCTCGGCGACAAGGACGCAGCGGAAGAAGCTCGCGACGCACGCGGCGCCGACGAACAGATTATACAGCCCGCCCTTATCACGCTTGACCAAATCGTCGAAGTCCTAGAGCGCGATCTCCCGAACGCGGTGTTTGGGGCGCTTGATGCGATTGCGCAAGCCATCGCCGGCACAAGCTCTTGGGGCGATGCGATCGAAGGGGTGGCGAACGCCTTCCGGCAGTTCGCGGCTGACTTCCTGCGCCAGATCGCGCAGATGATCATTCAGGCGCTTATCCTTAAGGCGATCCAATCAACGCTCGGTTTCCTGGGGCTCGGCGGGGTTATCCCTGGTTCACCCGCGCAAGTCGCGCACGAAGGGGGTATTGCTGGCGAACCGGCCCGCCTTCGGGCGGTTCCGGCTTCAGTGTTTCGAAACGCACACCGCTACCACGGCGGCGGCGGCCCCGGCTTGCGCAGCAACGAAGTCCCCGCCATCTTGGAGCGCGGCGAAGAGGTTCTGACAGAAACCGACCCCCGGCACCGCAACAACGGCGGGGGCGCTGGCAAAACAGATGTGACGGTGGTAAACACGATCGACCCCGGAGACTTTGTCTCTCAGGGCCTCTCGACTCGCGCGGGTCAGACCGCAATCGTAAATTTCATGCAAGCGAACAAGCGCAGCATTAAAAAGGCTCTCTCATGACCGCTTACCAAACAGGAACTGCGTCCAGTCACGTTGACCTTTGGGATAAGCTGCTAGCTTTTCTCACAACGGACCCAACTCTCGTCGCGGCCAGCGATCAGTGGACTACGGCTTGGCTCGCGGACGACTCTAACAGCGGCAACCCGAACGACACAGACATCGTCCTGCGCGGCCCCGGCTCAACCGGGACAGACAACATCTACGTCGGCTTGCGCCGCGAAGATAACGTGCCGGAGGACAACTCGACGTTCTACGTCTACGGCATGACGGGTGTTGTGCCGAATGCCGAACAAGTCACCGACCACATTAACGTCACGCCGCGCGCGGTGAAGATGTTCTCGAAGACTACTCCGATGAACTATTGGTTCGTCGCTTCGGGGCGCCGGTTCATCGTTGTCATCAAAGTCGGCACGATCTATCAAGCGTTGTACGCTGGCTTCTTCCTCGCCTATGGAACGCTCACACAATACTCCTATCCGCTGTTTATCGGCGCGGCGGCCGGAGACGGCGGCCCTACGGAAGCGGCGGACTGGCGCGACGTTACCACGAAGCATTCGCTTTTCCCGTTCGCATCTTACAGCGAAGCTGCGACGGGCTGGGAAACGAGCGCATGGCTTTTGTCGCCGCAAGGCGACTGGCTGCGCTGCGCTGCCGATCGCGCTACGGCAAACGTCGCGCTCGGGCCGAACTATTTCGGCACCGGGCTAGGCCTCGGCGAGAGCTTGGTTCAAGACGCGGATAGCGGCGGGTACGGATACAAGTCCGTCGCGGCTCGCGTCGTCGAGACTTACGGCGGGGGCTTCGCCCTCGCGCCGATCTCGCTCAATCAATTCAATCCAGCCGATCAAGCGCTCGGCGTTCTCGACGGCGTCTATCAAGTCACCGGCCGGGGGCAGAGCCCGGAGAACTTGATCTCTGTAGACGATCGCGTCCACGTCGTCTTCTCAAACGCTTTCCGCACCGCGATCGACTCGTGGTTTGCGGTTGAAGTGTTCCCCGAAAACAGCAACAGCCTTCTCGTCGAGGATAGCAATTCGCCATGAGCTACGAACTTCACGCCGTAAGCGCCATCACGGATATCCCGGCCCTGGTCGGGACGTTTGCACAGACGATCGGTTTCAGCGTAGACCTTTCTACGCCGTCTCAGCCGATTATCTGGAATCCCACGCCCAACTCAAACAGCATCTCGAACACGCTGTTCTACGAGAGCGATCCGATCCGCTGGCGACTGCAAGCGTCGGCGGCGGGTCTTACGCACCGTCTCTTCCTGGAAATGTACGACTACACGAGCAACAGTTTGCTCGACACAATCATTACGTCGGGTTGCGATTTCTTCTCACCAATTACTGACCCCGCCCAAACGGCCGCCGCTGTTCTTGTGCCGTCTTTCGTGCATCTCTTCGGCGATTTATCGCCGGCGCCGTACATCGGCATCGTCGTCGAATATCCCGGCGACATTTACCGGCATATGTATATCGGCAACATGGAGAAGATCGGCGACTACGAAGGCGGCGAAGTGATCAGCGCTAGCGACGGCCCCGGTACCATCACGGGCACGACGGCGTACAACTCGACGACGAGAATGAAATATCTTTTCAGTGCGCGTTCCTCCTTCAAGAGCGCCGCCTTTTCTGGCGGCGTTTACGCCGACGCCGGCTCTAACGACGTTCCGTGGCGCAAATTCCTCGGCCCGATCAGCACCGCCCCGTTGAGCAACATGGGCAACGAGGCGGTCATAGGCGGGTTCAACGACAGTATCAATGACGGGTATCTCGCGAGAGCGCGAGCGCCCTTCGCTGGTTCCAACATTCTTGTGCCGATCAATCTTTACGCAACGGAGCAGTTGATCGGCGATTCGTCTTTCATTCCAATCGGCCGCCCGGCTGGAATCCGCGCAGTCAACATGCAAGACTTGTCGCCGAAGCAAGAGATCATCGTCGGCGGCTTCGAGTGGTTCGTGTTTCCCGCCCTCTCGCGGCAGCTCTCGAAGAACATGACCAAGAGCAGCGCGTCGTCGTATCCCGTGAGCTTGAGTAGCCACTGGGTCGGCTATGCCTACAGAACAGGCGAAGAGGACAGCAACAGCTAATGCCCGGCGTTCGGTACGGCCTCCTCGAAACCTTCGCGATCAACAGCGAAGGCGGGATCAACGAAGCCCTAGTCCAGAATCGGATTACGGCGGAGGACGGCCGCGACCTGGGTTTCGGGCGTTTCCAGCACGTCTTGGAGCAACAGACGAATCAGCAATCGTTCGTCCCGAGCTACTATCTGTTTTCGTTCGTGCACGACTTCTACAATCGCATCTACTTTTTGCCGAACCCTTTGCAGTTCGGCACGATGGCCGAGCAAGAGACGCAAACGTTCCTCGTGTGGAACGCCTTTCTCGATCCGGTCATCCTGACGAACTTCACCACTACGGACACGGCTGAAGTCGGAATTCTAGGTCCGGCGACTCCCACGACGTACCAGCACCTACAGGCGCGCGAGTACAACGCAACGGCGTTCTTCACGACGGAGCAAACGCTTTCCGAGACCGGGCTCTTCACTTTCACGACCGACGACAACCCGGCTCTTGTCGCCGAGCTGCCTATCTCCGGCAACCGTTCGCCAGACTTCAACTTCGACATCTACCCGTTCGTGCACAACTGGAATTCGTCGTTCGTGGTCTCCTATGAATTCCAAACCGGGATCATCGTCAGCGCGAACGGGAGCGAACAGCGACGCGCTAATCGACAGACACCGCGCAAACGCATCGAGATGGCGTCACTGCTTATGAATCTGGAAGACAGCTTGTTGCTGCAACAGATCATGACGGCGAATCAGAAGGGCACCTTCATGGTGCCTGAATTCTCGCGCTACGTCACGACGACCGAAGACATGAATTCGCTGGACGATACCGTGGCGATCGACCAAACGCCGCCGTGGTGGGCGCAGCGCTTGAACTATGTCGTACTGCGCCATGGGCGCCGCGTGGCCCTACGTCGCATCTCCGATCTCCCGGAGAACAGCAACAGCACCAGCGATTATAACGTTTTGGAATTCACGACCGGCGACGCAACGGCGTGGCCCGCCGGCACGCGCATTCATCCGGCTATTCGTAGCTGGCCGCAAGATTCGATCAGCGTTGCAGCCCCCTCCCGGTATCTTACGCAAGCCCCGATGGACTTCACTGCGGTCCCCGGCGAGGAACCGATCGAAACGATTCCGGCCGCGACGGAGTTTATCGACGGCCGAGAAGTGTGGCGAAAAGAACCGAACTGGGTGTCGGGTGTTCCGATCGAAATGATTTGGCCGACGACATTCGTGGACGCCGGTTACGGCCGCGTTGATCGTGGCTATTCGATCGATCACATGCGGTCCCGCTGGCGCTTCAACTACACTTGTCGCTCTCACGCAGAGTTTGAGCAGGTGCGCCATTTCTTCTACCGAATGAAGGGGCGGCTCGGCGAATTCTACATCCCGGATTGGCGGGATGAAGACCCGGTCGCGGCGAGCGGGGTTACGCTCGGGCAGAGTACGCTTGTTGTCGAAGGCACGCTTTTCGGCGCCTACTATTTCGAAGTCCGCACGCGCGGTATGTTGAAGATCGAATTCACCGACGAGACGATCTATAAGCGCATCTCAAGCATCGTGTTGGGCACGGGCGGGAACCTTGGCAAAACCATCATCACGTTCGCCGAACCGTTCGACGCGACCCGCCCCTTGGTTGACATCGTCGGCCTCGAATGGTTCCATCTGTGTCGGCTTTCCAGCGATAATCTCGTCGCCGAGTGGCTAACGCAAACTAAGTGTTCTACGTCCCTTACCTTCGAGACGCTTCCTGACGACCAGGGCAGCGACATCGAAGACAGCAACTCTTCAACGGCCTGACTATGTCTTTTGAGCAAAGAGAAACTAGCCGCTACCACGGCTCCCCGGCGAACCTATTCCTGTTTCGCTACGGCGAGAACGCGCTTGCGCGGTTCGGCTGCACCGACGCCGAACAGTCGCAAGTCTACGACGGCGTCAATTACGTCCCGAGATCAATCTCTCTGCCGGAGATTACGCAAAGCTCGCAGTTGGACCAACAAACGCTCGAAATCACTATGGCGGACACCAACGAAATCGCCGCGCTCTTCCGGGGTTTCCCGCCCTCATACAACGTCGCTCTGACCGTGTATCGCGGCCACTTGTCCGAAGAGACGCCAGACTGGCGGGTTCTCTGGACTGGCCGCGTCCTGTCGGCCAAGTTCGACCCTGACGACAACACTGCGCAATTGTCGTGCGAGCCGCTTTCGTCGGCGTTCCGGCGCCCCGGCCTGCGCCGTTCGTGGATGGTCATGTGTCCGCACGTACTCTACGGGGCGCAGTGTAAAGCCTCGCGCGAGGCGAATAGCTTCAGCGTCGTCCCCAGCGCTCTCGGGGCCGGGTACATCGATCTCCCCGCCTCGTGGGTTTCGCCCGAGGAAACGAAGGCGAAGTTCGTTGGTGGGCTGGTGGAGTGGCAAGGGCCGAACGGCGTCGTGCTGCGCACGATCCTTTCCGTAACCAGTACCCGGCTTGTGCTCAACGGCGACACGTCCGGGCTTATCGCCGGCCAGTCGGTGAAGTTGTCGATCGGCTGCAATCACCAAGTTGACGACTGCAAAGACATTCACAATAATATCCTGAACTACGGCGGCCAGCCCTTCATGCCGGGCGATCAGCCTGTCGCTTCGTCCAGCTCCATCTATTATTGAGGTACGATCATGCCGCTACCGATCATCGCTCAAGTCGCCATCTCTGTTGGCCTGCTTGTACTTTCGTACCTGATCGCACCGCGCCCGCCTGGATCAGACGTGACGCCGGCCGAGCTGGAAAGTCCCACGATTGAGCGAGGTCGAAAGATCGGCGTCGTGTTCGGAACCGTGACCGTGAAAGAACTGCAAATGCTGTGGTTCGGCGACAAGTCCCAGCGGACCTATGAAGTTGAAGCCTGACCGAATCACCGTCAGCGAGGCCCGCAACGCAGGTTACTGCCCGCGCGGAATTCGTCGCTGGTGCGAGCTTCGCGGGCTGTCGTTCAAGGAAGTGCTACGCGACGGCATTGACCCTGCGCTGGCTCAAGAAGACGCATACGTGTTACGCATATTGAAGGCTCGAAATGGGAACGCCTAGCGCCAAACAAGAAGTGACCGAATACCGGCTATCCGTGCACATGGGTGTGTGCGCGGGGCCGGCGGTCATCAAGAAACTATGGTTCGGCGAAAAGCTGGCGTGGGAGGGTTCCGCCTCCGGTTTGTCGTATGCGTACATTAGACAGCCCGAGCTTTTCGGCGGCGAGAAGAAAGAGGGCGGGCTTGTCGCGCTTGCCTATTTCATGGACGGGGCGGGAGGGCAAGTTATCCCGCAAGACTTGGCCGCGCGTTTCGGCCGCACAAGCGAAGAATGTCCTGCGTTTCGCGGAACTACAACTTTCGCGCTTGTATCCGCCGACGATCCCGGTGATTCCACAGCCCTGCCCGCCGAGGAATCAAACGCGGGTTTTCTGCCGACGCTGTTTCAGCGGTTCTTCCGACCGCCATCCGGCAAAGGTGCTGTGATCTCACACAACGTTCCGTACATTAAAACGCTGTGGGCCACAGTGTTCCGCCGACCTGTCGCCGCAAACCTGCAATCCGAGTTCGCAGTTATTGATGGCACGGAGGCCAACCCCGCGCATATAATCTACGAGTGCATCACGAATAGCGACTGGGGCATCGCCATGCCCGCGTCGCTAATCGATGTTACGAGTTTCCGCGCAGCCGCCGAGACCCTGTTCAATGAGTCTTTCGGCCTTTCGCTGCACTGGACGGGGCAGACCACGATCGAAGATTTCATCGTCCAAGTCTGCGAGCATATTTCGGCGTTCGTTTTCGTCGATCCGAAGACGGGCCTCGTCAACCTGAAACTTCTACGAGACGACTATACGGCTTCGGAGTTGCCGCTGCTTGACGAAAGCAACGCTACCCTTTTGGAATTTCAGCGCCGTAGCCTGAGCGAGACGATCAACGAAATCGAAGTCAAGTGGCTCAATCCCGAATTTGAGGATTTCGATAGCGTAAGTTACCAAGACCTAGCGAACGTGATTATCCAAGGCGGCGTGGTCTCTGAAACGCGGGAGTACGAAGGCGTTCGAAACGGCGAACTGGCGGCGCGAATCTGCGCCCGAGACTTGCGCCAAGCTTCGGCGCCTCTCGCGTCGATCAAAATGACGACGGATCGCCGGCAGTGGAACATAAATCCTGGATCAGTCGTGCGGGTCACGAACCAGCGCTACAGCCTGGACGAAGTCGTATTCCGGGTCATGCGCGTGAACAACGGCACCACGACTTCGCCCGAGATTACGCTTGAGCTGTTGGAAGATATATACTCTTTCTCGGTGTCGTCCACGATCGCGCCCCCGAACTCGCTCTTCATCGATCCTCGTACAGACCCGGACCCGATTGATTACAGCGCGCTCTTCAGCACGCCTCGCTACTTTCTGAACCAGCTAGACCTCACGGTTGAGGACGGGGACGCCTACACCACGATTTTGGCCGCGTCAGAGAACGGGGATACGATAGGCTACGAACTTTACGTCGAAGGTTTGAGCGCTAGCGGTGCGCTGGAATATCAAATCGCCGGCAGCCGCCAAATCCTGACGCACGCCGTCACCGTAGAGGCGCTCGATCAGGAAGCCGAAAGCGAAGTGTCCTTCGTGCAGACGGCCGGCGGCATCGGCCCGGCCTATGAGGGTTTCGTGCTTCTCGGCGGAGAGGACGAAGAAACGCAGGAGATTTGCCAATTCACGGGCGTCGATAGCAACGGGGCTTACACCATAGAGCGCGGGTGCTTCGACACAGTGCCTCGCGCGTGGCCCGCCGGGACCAGCGCATTCTTCTTCGAACCGGACACCGCGTTTATCGATCAGACCCCGCGCTCCGAGACCGAGGCGGTCAACTACAAACTAGCGACGCGAACCAGTCGGGGTGTGCTCGACCTAGGCGCGACCCCCGTAGACTCGGTGACGCTCACCAATCGGGCCAGCAAACCGAACCGTCCCGGCAAGGTGCGGATCAACGGCACGGGGTTCGGCCTGGTAGACGCAACAAGCGCAGCCAATCTCGACATCACTTGGAATACACGGAACCACGAGCTTGAGGACAACGTCGTTATCCGCTGGAACGACGACGCCGTAACGCCGCCCGCCGGCCAAACCACGACCGTTCGCGTGTTCGATTCTACGGGCACGACCGAGCTTTCGGAAGACGCCGGCCTCTCGGGCTCTTCGTTAACCTTGGCGGTGTCGGCGTATGCAGGCGAGTCGATCTTGCTGGTGCGCGTCTCTTCTGTCTTGAGCGGCGAAGAGAGTTTGCAATACTACGAACTTCCTGTACAAATCGGTCTGTTCGGTTGGGGGCTTTCCTGGGGCTACGCTTGGGGCGGCCCGCCGCCGTGACACGAAACCCCGGAAGGGCGCAGAATCAATGATCGAAGCTTTATTCTTTCTCTACGTTTTCGCCTTCTTGAATCTTTTCAGCGGCGGGCGTTGGTGGTGGCAAAAGCACTGGCGCGGGCGTCCGGTGTGGTACGCATCGATCGCCCTCGCCGTGTGCCTGATGCTGTATCTCGGGACGTGGCAAGCCCTGATCATCGCCGGATCGTTTTTGCTTTGGCGGACGCCCGGCTGGTACGGTGCGGAAGACGCCGGGGTGATTGCTCACACGCCCGAGCGAGACTTCCTCGTTATGTTCGCGCGCGGGCTTCTGTTCCCGGCCTATTGGATCGCGGGTGGGTTCGGCGTTGCGCTCATGATCGCGCAGGCTTTCGGGATTGCGGTTATTTACCGTATTACTATTCCGTCTACGACGCTGGACCGTCTAGGCGTTGATCGTCTTGCCGCTGCGGAGTGGTTCTCGGGCGCTTGGATCGGCGCCTGCGTTTTCTCGCTTATCGGGGGTGCGTCTTGAAAGACGGCAAGCCCTGGCGGCAGCGGAAAGCCGAAAAAGCGCAGCGCCGAATCGAGGAGGGTCTGCGACAGCGCCCCGTCACGCAAACAACGCGCAAGCGACCGAAAGTGCTTGATCGACATCCGGTCACGGGGCTAAAGCTTGTGCCGCCAGACCATAATCCACACGCCGAGAGGGGGATTCGCGCGTGGAAAGTGGAACAAATGTGGAACGGGGAAACGGTGTGCCTGATCGGCGGCGGTCCGTCCCTGCGCGGTTTCGACCTTACCCCGACGCAGGGGTTTAAGACGATCGCGATCAACAACTCCTACCTGATCGCCCCGTGGGCGCAGCTCCTACACTTCGCAGACGCGCAGTGGTGGCAGTGGAACAAGGCCGACGTGCTCGCCAGATGGCCCGAGGACCGGCTCATCTCGACGGCGACCAGCGACACTACGACAACCAACGAGGCCCGCCTCCTGCGCCTGTGGCGCGATCGGAACGACTTTTCGTTCGACCCCTGCCGGGTATACGGATGGGATAGTGGGAATCAGGCGATCAACCTTGCCTATCATTTAGGCGCCAGGCGGATTGTTCTCTTCGGCTTCGACATGCGGCCGGCGCCGGACGGCGCCACGCAATGGCACAACCTTCATAAGCGGGTAACCTTAACGGACAATTACCAAAGCAAGTTCATCCCCGCCCTCAAACGGTCGATCTCGATGCTTAAGGGGGTAGGCGTCGAAGTGGTGCGGGCAACCGAGCCGGGCATTGCGGAAGCTCCGTACCTCCCCCTGAATCAAGCGCTGGTTCAACCTATATCTCGTTGAGGAGAACACCCCATGAACATTAAACTGAACCTCAAAGGCTTCCGCACTTTCCTCTACGCCGCCGGCCTCGCCGTGCTAGGCGTCCTGGAAACGACGCAGTGGACCGATCTAATTACGGGCGAGAACGCCGGCCCTTGGCTGACCGCCATAGCCGTTGGCGTGGCCGTACTGCGCGTCCTGACCAAGACGGCGCCGGGGAAAGGCGAGTAATGTTCACGATGGTCAAATGGCTCAAATGGGCCGGCGCAGCGATTGGGGCTGCGGTTTTCCTGTTCGTCACCGGGCGATTCCTGGGGGAGCGGAAAGGCAAGCGGGAAGCGAAACGGGAAGCAGAAATGAAAGGCCAAGAACGTGCAGCGGAAATCCATGAAACTGCGTCTGAGGCTCGGGCTCGGGCTGATCGCTCCAATGCTGATCCTGAACGGCTGCGCGACGATGACGGATGGCGCAGACCCGATTGACCGGGCGTATTGCACTCAGTTCCGGCCGATCCCGTGGAGCGTGCGGGATACCGACCAAACCATCAAAGACGTGAAAGCCCACAACGCCGTATTCGCGGCGTTGTGCCCTGAAGAGGCGGAAAGATTGCGCAATGGCCGATAAAGACCCCGTAACCTTAACGCATGAGGAGATTGAGGAAATCGTCGATGCGACGGTACGCCGGACCCTGCTCACAATGGGCCTGGACACGTCCGACGCCTCTAACGTGCTCTCCGCTCAAAAGGACTTCGCCTATTTACGCGCCCTGCGGGAAGGCTCGAAAGCATCCCGGTTCGCCATCCTGAGTATCTTCATCGGCACTAGCTGCACGGCGCTCGGTACGATGCTTTGGCTGGGGTTCAAGGCGCTTTTTTCCCAAAGCGGAGGCCCCCAGTAATGCGCCGCCTCGTCGTAATCGCTATTGCGGCCTCGCTTGCGGCTTTTGCGCCTTTCCTAGCCTCAAGCCAGGAGCGCCGCCCGTATCGGCTTCAGGACCGTCCGTATTTCGTTTCTGTTGTGCAGGTGTGCCTTTGGGAGCGCGATAAGCCCGAGACTGTTCAGTGCGCCATGATGCCGGAGGCCGTTTTCGCTACCGAACGGGAGTGCCAACAGCGGGTAGAGGCGGCCGTCAGAAACGCCGTCCAGCCGGCGCTTGAAAGCGGCTACGACGCTTTAGCCCGCGTCGCCTGTGTCCGTAGCGTTGACGCCTAGAATCGCGTCGATCGCCAGATCAACCGCATCCGCGTCCCGACGGCCGCTAGCCGCCGCTTCGGGGAAATCAGCCTCAGTCTCGTCAGCCACCCAGCGGAGATGCGTTGCAAGATCGCTGAGGCGGCTAACTACTTCTTCGCGATCCATCACAGCTTCCACGCGATGCGATCCAGACGCCGCGCCGCTTCGGCGGCCAGCGCCGCGATCTCAGCCAGCTCTTCGGCGTTTCGCCGGGGTGCCCGGACGCTGAGTTCCGAGAGGACGTCGC
>Ga0075458_10000143_pt1 | contig 22643 bp, 15 predicted proteins | sample DEB3_08_DNA_FD_77576 | JGI IMG/M metagenome (GOLD analysis project Ga0075458, IMG submission 77576) | Aqueous microbial communities from the Delaware River and Bay under freshwater to marine salinity gradient to study organic matter... | ecosystem: Environmental > Aquatic > Marine > Coastal ... | reverse complement strand
AACCAAAACTGGTGAGAAGAAGCGTTGCTTGACGAATAGTGACTTCGCCATCTTCATTCCCTCTTGGTCGCCTGATGCAGAAGACTCCTTCCATAGTGCAGAAGCAAACTCACAAACTGGACACTCATCACCGTAGTTGCGCTTTGGACACAGAACCGAAACGTTCTTGCCATTAACTTCCATGTAGTGGAAGTGTAGATCGCGGAACGGATCGCCGTCTGATGGACTTACAATACGAACATCGTGGTCACCGTCAGTAATCTTCCATAGAACGGACTGCTTATCGCCGCCGCCTTCGCCCTTGCTACGCAGAGCCTCTAGTTTAGCCTTCATTTTAGATAGATCAATAGCCATTTTATTTCTCCTTTAATGGTTTGAGTACAACTCTATAGTCAACGTGGCACTTCTCCACGTCGCTTAACTTTGAATGATTGATGTTGATTTGATAAACCAACAATAGTCCACTTTATATGTGGTTGGGTAAATCCCATAAGAAACCGAATGGTCTTCGGTTATTTTAGTTTTCAGTTCTGATTTGATTTTTTTGAGTGTGTCGGAGGATGCTTTCAGTCTGTCCTCGTTCACACCATACATATAACGGGTCGCCCTAGCGCTGTCAAGTTCAAACAGGTCTGTCTCCTGCCCTCCTGACAACTCCTTGACACCTACAGTAGAGATTCTACAAGTGTCGGGTGGAGCCTCTAAAACTCCCATTACGGGGTCTTGGTGTGTGTAAACGTTGACCATATGAAAAGTCGAAGCGATGAAATCATTTATTTTATCCCAGAATCCAATAACTGGAAGGTCTCCAAGAGTTTCTTCCACCTTTTGGTTTGACACTATGTAAAGGTTTCTGAATGCCCCTGACCTTGCTTTCTGTTGAAGGACATTATAAACGACTTTTTCGTGCATCTTCTTCATTTGGCTTAACATTTCTGTGTCTGTTTTGATGTAAAGAACATCAACTGGCTTATGTTTCAGTTGTTCCAAGACAACCAAAGACAAAGCCGAAGTGAATGAAGCACCGCAAACAATAAAAAGAACTTCGTCTTCTAAAGAATTAATAATCTTTTCTAGGTTCGGGGCTAGAGATTCATATTTTTCTGGATGACTTTGTTCTTTTACTATTACTGTGTCTCCGTGGTCTTGGTTTGCGATGGTTCCGACAGTGTATTGAGGATATTTCTCAAAACACTTTGCTATTTTTGATCCAACATTACCAAGACCAATCACATTCATAGTTTAATTTCTCTCATTTCTCCAAAATTCTTGCCTGTTGAGGTATTAACGACAAAGTTGTCTTTACGCAAGACAGCAAGAATGTCGTTAATAATCGCTCTTTCTGACCAATCAAGGTCAATAACAATAGAATCGTGGATTGTTGTGAAGATTTTTGTGTTTTTGTCTTTCAAAAGAACATTAACTTCATTCAATCTCCTCAAAACATAGTCCGCTGTGGTTGATTGAATAAGATAAGGAATAGCGTGGTCTTTATCACACTCTATTTCTCTTCCGAAAGGATTTACAATCTTACCTTCTTTGTAGAAGGTGTCAAGTATTTTGTTTCTTTCGTAATACTTTTCCAATTGTTGATCTTCTTTGTTTAGATCATACAACCAAGCAAACATCGCTTTCTTTGCTTGGTCTCTGTCAATAGCATTTTTATAGACAACTGTGGTATTCCAATCGTGAAGATCGCCTTTTGGTTGTGGTTTATTCAAGACATAGAAGAAAGAACGCAAATCGGCAGCGTTGTAATCAAATTCCACAAACCAATCGTTGTTTGGTTTAAATGCTTTTCTGTATTCCTTATCCAAGTTCAAAATTGGGATAGCATTATCCTTCAAAGTCAAGCGACCTGTCTTTGAACCATAAGGAGAGAAAGCAATTTTCTTGTTTGAGTTTTGTAGTTTATCCCAAACTGCTTTGCCTTTCTGGGTAAATCTCTTTGTTGCCAACCATTCCCAATCAATATTTACATTGTTTCGTTCAATCTCTGCAAGAGACGCATAAAGCGAAACCATAAATCCATAGTTGATGGGTCTGGAATAATTCTGAAAAACAGATTCAGTAATTTTATCTTTAAGAGTTGCATACTCTTTTATGTCCCCTTCATTAACTAGGTCATAAAAGCAGGTTTCGTTAAGATCAATTTTAGCAATATTAAAAGATCTATATAATGCTTTTAGTTTATTGTCAATTGTCTTAAAGTTGTCTTTTAGATTTTCCGGACAAACTTCTTCAAGAGACTTGCCGCCGGTCCAAATCTGTGCTACTTCGGCACCACTTGGAATGTTCGGGTTCCAAGACCAAGTTTTAAAATTGTTTCCTACAAGGGTCATCATCGCCTCACCGCCCACATAGTAACACGGGCAGTCAGGCTTGTCGTCAAGGGTTTGAAAAATCATAAATCACTCTATCAAATGGGATTAAATGCTTCAATATAATATTTTTCTAATATTGCTTGTTTAGCACTAATATCATATCCTTGGTTTTTAAAAAACTTTTTAGTCTCCTCGTATTGGAGACTTCCGGGGTAATGATTATTAAATGTAAACTTACTGTCAATATACTTTATTGCTGAGTCTAGACCATTTAATTTATAAGCCGAAAGTGCAGTTCTCTTAAGGAATTCTAACTCTTGTTTCGGAAAATTAATTGTGGAAAACTTATTTTTTAATAAAATGTAATAAGACATTAATTTATAATTTTCTTCATTAGTTAAATTATCAAAAACAATTTTTTCTCTTTTTGCGAAAACAGAACGTAAAGTATGACATTTAGTCTCTTCAAAATACTTAAAATTTATACCATAAGTGTCTATGAAATTATTATAGGATGTCATAAGTTCGTAAATGTAGTAGGTATAATCAACTTCTATAGGATTATAATATTCTTCTAAAATAGTTTGCGTATCTAATCTTTCAAATTTTAAAAGATTTGGACTAGATTGATATATGAATGATTGCATTTGTGGTGAACTAATATCTGCCATAAGTCTCCATGGAATATTTTTGTCTATTATGAATCCATAAGAGAATGCTAAATCTTGATAAAATGAAAAATTTATATCTTGATAAAAGTTTTTTATAGGATACGATATATCGTTATAAGCTCCAGCCCCTGGATTATGTATCTCTATGAATAGACCTGTGTTCAATAGACTGTTTTGAGTTGATAAAACATAATCTGTTATAAAATAGTTTTTTTGTCTAATACTTGAAAAACTAGATGGTTGTAACAAGAAAGAAACATATACATCTATATAATCCGAAAAATTTCTGATTTTAATGGACTTAGATTTTTGAGAAAAATACTCAAATAATTGACGAAATATCGGAACAAAGTTTCTTCTAGTGTATTCCGTAACAGGGTCAGTATATCCTTTAATAAATTTTAATTCATAGATTCTACCAGAGTCATCATTAATATTGGAACCTATTGGCGGTGCAAAAACTTTTCCTTCTGTTATGGCATTCTGTAGCCTAAATTTCATCGCTTCATATGCTTTTACAACAAAATCAAAAGCTTTTGGTTGCGAGATACCGGTACTAGGATAATAAATTGATGATACTATTTTTTCTTGTTTTGGTAATATTACAGAATCATTGAGGTCTAATTTCCCTATATTATATCTTTCATTTATATAAAAATCTTTAATTGCTCTGTTTTCCAGTTGTGGATTAGGTACTCTTACGCTTGGTATGAAGTCATTTTGTATTCTTAAAGCGTTATCTCTAAAACTTGTTCTAACTTCATATAATTCTACAGAACTTTTTCCATAAGGGCCTCTTAATAAAACTGGCTTAGATAAATCTTTTTTTATCTTTTCCTGAATCTCAGATATCTCAGAGTCTTCAAATTCAAAATCAAACTTTTTTTGCATTTTAATAACTCCGTTGTTTTATACTTCGCCACGCGATACAAATCTACATTTTACTTTTGTTGTAAAATTTCCATCATTATTTATATTACTTGATATTTCGGTTACTAAAAACAAACCGCCAAGTCCCATGATATAAGATAGAGATCCAGGATCATTTGGGTTCCCAAGTGATGGAGAAAGAGAACTGGAGTCTACCCAAATCAAATCACCAAGAGTAAACAAGTCGTTACCAACTGTTTCAAAAGATGCATCATATACGTTTGTCAATTGAGATATTACGTTTGTTTTATTTGCTCTCTGGAACCTAGCTTCTTTGACAAAAGGCTGGTCAGTTTTACTTAAAGAAATACTTTTAAAGATTCCATGATCTGATTTATATACAAAATGAGCTATACCATTTTTAAAATCTTCAGCAAAATTTCCACTACTTGCTCTTCCAAAATTCTTAGGCTCAAAATTCATATATAAAATGTCTGTAGATACAGAGCCACCTCTTTGCAAAAGAGCATCCGGTTCAAAATATGTCTGTATTCTTGAAGAAAGCGTGTCTAAATCAATTCCAGGAACAGACACATCGTGCAAGCTCGCGCCATATCTTCCGTAATCAGTTATTTGTAACAACCTTGGTCTATATTTTGGGAAACTGTCAGAATCAAAACATGTGGCTCCCATACTTTGTAGCAACAATTCGTTAAACAAATCTCTTAAAACAGACATTAGTGGATAAATTGATTTCTTTTCTGATATTATCTTTGTTGTATATGATTTTAGAGATTCTAAAGCTATTGGTATTGAAGCTACGCTAATAGGTATCCAAGTGCTTGGATCTTTAACGTTACCTGTTGAAAAGCTTGGTAATTTAGCTATTCCTAGAACTATTAACAAGTCTTTTAAATATTCTTCTTTATTTTCACCTCTTATAGTTTCAAAGATAATATCTAATAGATCACCAAAATAAACAAATGGATAAGTATTCATTGCACTGGACACATCGTTGATGGCCGAGTACAGTGCGATTATGCCTGGTATAGCTCCACCAACACCAGTTGTTGTAGCCAAGCCTCCGACAATAGCTTTAGTAAAAGCACTAGTTAATTTTGTAAGTGTAGGATAACTTTCGGCAGGAGAAGCTTTTACATATTCTTTGTATTCCGTATCTATTTGAGAAAAATCTATTTGAAAAACTCTATTAGTTTCATACAACTTTTCTTCTACTCTTTTATAAAATGACGTATTATAAACAGAATATACATTTTTTAATAACTCTTCGCAATTTTTAATTTCTTCTTCAATTGATGTTGCATCTTGGGATTCTGAGATATTTTCCCTTCTATTTTTGGCATCATCTATATATTCTTCAACCTCTTTGACAAATACTTTTAATTTTACGGTCTTTTTTTGTCCACTAGTACCAGTAACTCCGCGTGCTAAATTTGCGGCATCCTCAGAGCCAGCTTGTGCTGGGTTTATTACAGCAGTTACTCCTCTTACAAAATTTATTCCTACTTCCTCGGAATAAGATATGTATTTATCGGCTATTTGTTTTGGGGCTAAAGACCCAAAATCATCAATCTCTGATGTTGTCAAATTCGCATCATAAGGTATTGTTGCACTAAGTTCTGGATCCCTAAGAGAACCTTCTAATCTCGCTCTATAGCTTATCTTTATCTCAACAAAACCGTTTTCTTTTAAATCAATTGTATGGTCTACTACAACAAGATACAGCGAAGTTTGCAACCTATTAAAATTTTCCTTATTCAATGGAACGTCACTGACTCTCTTGGAAGAAATGGCTAAATCTTTTATTGTATTTCCGCTGGTTGTATTTTCTAGACTTATCAAAGTATTTAAAGTTGTTTCATCTACCTCATATCCAACTTTTGCAACTATTTCATAACATTCTGGTTTATATTTTATAGTGCCCTGCGATCCTATCTCGGAAAAATTTGTACTAGATGGGCTACTAACACTTTTTGGTGTTGTTTTTTCATAGCAACTTGGCGATATAAACAAATCAGAAATTCTATAGATTACACTAGGTTTATCAGGGTGTCTTCGTTCAGCAAAAACCGCCTCTAGACTTTCGGCAACTATTGTCAATTCAGCCTTGATATCTCTTTCTGCTGTAAATCTATCAGTTCCAATGAAACTGTATTCAAAGTTTTTTATGCCAATTTGCCAATTTAAATTTTTTAAGAGTTGTTCTGGCGTTGTGGCAGTATAAGCTCCTTCTACAAACACTTTACCCAGAGAATCGTTCATTGTGTTTGGGATATCTATTTTATATACATCTAACACTTCTTTACTATTGACTGTTTTTTTAATTTTATAGAATTCTATTTTTGGGACCATAGATGAATATACGTGATTTTTTAAATAAAAAAGATGCATTGCGCCATTATTTTTATTTTTATTCATACTATAAAGATTGGCTCCAACACTACTAGAACCAGGGACAGCAACTTTTAATATATCTCCATTGATATAAAGCTTGCCTTCCGATTGAATTCTAGCAGGAGCTATAATTTCATTATAATGTTTCGCTAAACCTTCGTATAAACGGAATATTTTACATTGTGTTGAATCTGATTTATTATCAAGTTCCGCTTCCGCTTCCGCTGCTGCTTGTGTTTGTTGTTCAGTTGGGACTGCTGGCACTGGCGCTTCTGGTATTGGTGTTGCGGAAATCTCCTCTGGTGTTGCGTTTTTAGGAGGGGTTGGTGCGACTATATCAACTAAAGAGGTTTTTATATTAAACCCTCTTTCATCTACACCTGCCAGTCTAAGATATTCTTCGGCACCAATTCTACTTGAAGCTGAAGAAAACTGCACTCCTTTGGTTTCTAGCCAGACTTCTGCTGGTGTCAGAATGTTCCGTAATCTAGCAGCGGTAGCAGCCGCTCCCGCTCTAGTTTGATAATCTATATCTTCTTTTCTAACTTTGTTAGTTGCTGCATTAATTATTCTACCACCATTTTCCGCTTCAGAAATTGCTAACAAATTTATAAATTCATTTACTAGTTTTTTATAAGTGAGTAAAACCGAATTCGTATCAGCAGTATAAAAATTTTGAAAATCTTTATAATTGCCATAAGCTTTATTATAAGCATCTATATCTAAGAAAAAATCAGCCATTTTGTCTGACTCTCTTTATTATTTCCTCGGGATTCGTAGGTATATACACAATATCTCCAGGCTTCCAGTGGACATCTGTTGGTTTAGTGTTAACTAAACCTATTACCCACCACAGTTCAGTTGTTCCATAATATTCGTATGACAACTTATGCAGTTTTGTACTAATTGTCCATGTTGTTTGTTTAAAACGTAAATTTTTAACAAACTCTGGGGTTAGCCCAAGGTCTTGCGTTTGACGATGATGATAAATTACATTCAGATCTCTATTCTCTAATAAATCTGAATAAAAATCTAAATCATTTTTAACAACTTCTTTTTTAAAATATCTTGACATTTTTATCCTATTCACCAAACCTTATAACGTCGCCGTTTATTAAATTCTCACCGAATAGAGCACCAGGATCTATTGTATTTAAATGCATTACTTTCATATTAAAAGTAATTGTATTACCGAAAGGTGCGACACTCCCATCAGCACCAACCAACCTTGTAGGTCCTATCATATTACCCGTTCCTACATCAACTTTATCAAGATAACAATAAAACATTCCATCATATCTTTTTGGTAGATTTACCAAAAATATAGGAGGCGTAGCCAGTGTCCTATTTGAGTTATAGTGCGGAAAAGCAGAAGATAAAAGTCTTTGACCTTGTGTAGAATTTATGGACTGCCTAATACCGTCTTGGTCTACTACAATAGTATCTGAAATGGAAAAAGAAACATTAATATTTCTTTTTGTTCCTCCATAAATATAAATTGGATCTGTTCTACCAAATATTTTTGTTTCTCCAACTTCCATGTCAGCAGTATCTGTTATTTGATATGTAATAGAATCATTTATAAAAAATGCAGCAACTGGTATTGTTTTACTAAAAAATGGATTAAAAAAAGCCAAATAATCTTTATATTGCGCTACTCTTGGTACAGTTAAACTCATTATACAGCCTCCTGACCTCTATTAATCATTGAAGCAATTGAATTATATAGCTCTGGGCTTTTGGTTCTATCTACTTTAACTTTATTTATTACAGTTCTTATTTGATCTCCGTCTATAGAAAGAGTTATATTTAGTGGAGGTATTTGTTGCCCATTAGTTGTATTATTTGTGGTTGTAGTACTATTTGTGGTTGTAGAAACCGTCTCACCTACCCCGGCATTTGTTCCAGCAGCGACACTGGCTCCAAATGAAGTAGCAGCAGTAGTCGCGGCCATAGCGGCAGGTCCAAGAGCAATGGCCGCAGGAGTAGAAGCTGCAACCAATGCTGTCATAGCAATTGTCTTGGCTAAAGGCAATTCATCAAGTGCCTTACTGATTTCATATATGCCCATAGCAATACCCATAAATACATCACCAGCAATATTGGAAATTGCAGCAACCATTTTTTCAACACCCAGTGAAGCTATATAGATAGCTCCACCAAAAGCAAGAGCCGCAACAGATAGTACAGAGAATGCTGCAATCATCGGCCAGACAAATGGCTGTGCGATTGAAAAAGCAATTCCGAGTCCTAGTATTGCCCCTGCCAAAGCACCTATTGCAAATATTAGCGGTGGCGAGCATCCAACTACAAGACAAGTTGCCAACATTGAGAAGGCAGCTACCAATAAAGCTATGCCTCCACCAAAAAGCGTGGTTCCCTTTTCGGCTATTCCAAGAAGTATTACCATTCCAGCAATCCCTGCTATAGCTGTTGCTACGTATCCAACTGCATCACCAAATTGAAAAAGCCAATTTAGAACACCAAAGCCTAAAATTGCTGCTCCCACAATCGTTCCAGCCATTGCTGCCTTCTGTTGAATAAGAGCCGCATTCTGTGCTTCTAGTGCAACAGTTGAAGCGCCCGTAGCACCAGCAACTAACGTTTCCACAAGTGCTTGAAGTTCCATTACAGCAACAACAGAAGCAACTACTGTTTTATAAGCTCCATAACCCATAACTAAGTATGATAATGCTGGGCCAATTACAGCGAATAGGTCTAAGACAATTTTTAATACATCCACCAACGGCCCTAATCCAATAGCCAAGCTCATCATTGCTGATTGAAATTTTTCAGAAACAGTATTAAACTGATTCATTTGCATCTTCATATCGATAATAGATTGTGCGTCCATCTCTGGCGGTTGTAATCCCTCCATATTACCACTTAAGACTAATGCTAAATCATTTACGTCTTGCAAACCCAAAGCATCAGCATATGCCTTCTTTTCATAGTAAGATAGAGTATCAAAACTTCCAGCAGCTTGTTGGACAGCTTCAGCAACCATTTTATATCTTTCTGATGGATCTGTTTCGCTTATCATTTCCAATGTGCTCAAATATGGTCCACCCATAATTGCATTTAATCTTCCTACACTTTGAGCAGCAGAATCAAATGTATCAAACTTAGACGTAATAGAAAGTACTTTATCTAATTCTAAGTTCGTTTCTTTTACTATTGCTTGTAAATTAGCAAAATTTTGTCCCACATCGCCACCGACAGCCCCTAAAACTGATTTAGCTTTATCAAAATCTGCTGTAATTTGATCTACTGAAAGGCCGAGATTATTAGCAAGAGAAACCAATTTCGTATTAAATTGACCAGCTTCCTGTGCTGACATTGAAAAAGATTTTGTTAGGAATACCATATTGGAAGAAAATTGTTGTGATGATACACCCATCTTTTCTAACAAACCAGCAGTTACAGTTAGTTCTCTTCTTTCACTTTTGTTTAAATCTGTGAAGTCTTTGTATGTTTTAAAAAGATTAGTAAAAGCTTGAGTTGAAGCACCAACATCTACGCCAGAACGAGTCAATTCTTGGGATAAATTTCTTAGTTCTGAGTTATAAGTCCCGGCTTGACCAGTGACTTTGTTAAAAGAAACAACTGCTTGATCTTGAGCAACAGCAAGCGCAATAGAAGATTCAACAACCTTTTCAAGAGTAGAGGACAAAAGGTTCGCAGGAGTCATCATATCTGTGAATCCATCTACTGCTTTTGATGAAAATGCTAGTGGATCTTTTAGAAAGTTCCCTATCGTAGAATCTTCTGCTCTTCCGACTCCAAAACTTTGGGCTAATTTTCTTCCAAATCCTAGTCCCTTTTCTTGTACGTCTAAAGATTCTCTTTGTGCTTTTATTATTTTTTGCTGTTCAATATATTGTTTCTTGTATTCTTCAGTAAGAGTACCAGCTTTTTTGGCTGCTTCAAACTGATTCTTCAATTCTTCTGATTGAACTCTTAATTTTTGGTTTTCAATTTCCAGCAACTTATCATTAATGATAAACTGAGTTTGCATGTCGGAAGTTACTTGTTTTATCAAATCAAGTTCTTCTTTTAATTGATTTAAATGTTTTCTTTGAAGTTCTATACTTGTTCCAATTTCTTCATTTATAGATTTTTCTAATCTTTCTATTTCTGCCAATCTTTCGGCGCTTGTATTTGGATTTTGTTTTTCTTCTTGAAGCCTTCTAAGAATCTCTTGTGGTGTTTTTGGAGGTGCCATTTATCAACTAAAAGGCCATTTAAGGCCAGTCTCCTTTTCAAATCCAGATACAGCTTTATCTAGTAAAGATTTTGAAGCATACGTTGTTGGATGATCTAACCCATACTTTTTTGCTATTTCTAGGTATCTTTTTTCGTTATAAAAAACTTTTCCAAATGCTTCTACATCTTTCCTAGAACCGCGAACATTTACAGGCACAGAAAATCCAGATAACATTTTGGACAATATTGTCTCCATCCAACTTCCAAACATTCTTATCCAAGATTCATTTAGCTTATTTGTCTTTAGTTTATCTAAATCTATTACATATATTTTTTTATCTAATGCTAAAGATTCTGTTACATTTTCAGTATCTTTTGACTCTTCGCTTTCAAGGGATTGATTAGTTATTTGTGATATAGCAAATTTTAATCTAGCAAATTGCTTTTCTGGTACTGAAGCATAAGATTCTACGAATTGTTCATCGGTTATATCGGGTTGTCTTGCAACATTTTGTTGATAATATAAATTAGCAGTTCTATATATTTCTTGAATTATTTCTTCCGAGGACCCTTTAAGATATATTGGGGCAGTTTTGTCTATTCCTTTTTTTAGTTTTAATAAAACTTCTTTTATTGGAATCAAAATTTGTCTAATATCTTTAAGTATTATTCTAAAATTTGTTTCATGTGTAGCATCAAGATCTTTGTTTAATAAAAACATATTAGAGATTGTGCTTGATAATCTTGCTTTCTCAAATTTTAAAATAATATTATTTTTTATTTCATTATTAAAATTTCTAAGATCTTTTACTTCTTCTCTAACATTATTTCTAACAACATCCGACCCCATCGCAAATGAAGCAAGTTCTCTTGTTCTGTTATTGTCTGGTGCTTTGAGTACAAATTCTTCTGCTATAGTTTTTACGTCGCTTGCATTTGGATCCACACTATTGGCCATAAAGATGGCAACTTTTATTAGATTAAACATTTCATCTGATAATTGCGGAGTAGTTGAAATATATTTAGTATATTGTTTCTTAAATTTCTCTATAAACTCTGGTGTTCTTTGAATATTGGTAAAAAACGGAAGAACTTTTTTATTAGCCATATTTCTAATATTTTTATCATATTGTTTGCCAACTTCAGTTTTTCTAAATTTCTCGTTAGCTTTAGATAACTGTTCTGAAAATGGTCTGGCAATAAAGAAATCATTATTTTCTATAATATCAAATATAGTTTTATCATTAAAAACCGGAATCTCATTGCCGGTTGTACTAAATTTAAATATTTGTTTATAAATAAGTGAAACGGTATTAAAAATTAATGTAGAATTATTTGCTGATTCTTCCTCTGTTATTGCAGTAGGATTATCTAAATCATCTAATAATGTATCAAGAACTGCTTTTTCTTGTGGTGAAAGTCTACTTGTTGTCTGAGCGTATGCTTGATCATAGTTTTCCGTCCTACCATCTTCTCTCATTCTATGAAGATTTTTAGCTATTTCTTTTAAATCACTTTGATCTTCTGCTGATATTGTCTGATTGGGTTTTGTCTTTTTTTCTTGAATTTCTTTTAATGTATAAACAAGGCCAATAAAATACATGACTTCTTTGTAAAGATTAACATCTTTATTATAAAATCTTAATAGTTTTGACTCTATATTACTTACGTCTGTTTCGCTAGCTTGTGCCCTGTTCAAGCCTCTGGAAATATCTACAAAATAATCTTCTTCTTTCAGCATAACTATCCTCAAAATAAATAGTTTATTAAACAAATAAAGCCAGGCTTTTACCTGGCTTTAGGGGTTTTAGTATTTTTTTCGTATTCTTCTTTTTCTTCTTCTTTTTGTTTAACCAATCTTTGGAGTAGCCAGCGACGTATAAGAATAGGTAAACTATAACTCTCTATTATGGAAAACCCGCCATGATATTTTAAAAGAAAAATCTCTTCATATACGTTTTGTATATATTCGTCACTTAGACCAAAAAAAGTCAACCGTTACCGGGATACTCACCTCCTGATCATATCCGCATTTAGAACAGTTAAATTCCTGAGTCATATCAAGATTAGGTATTATTTGAGTATAAATATCTCTGATATATCTTGAATCAAATGAAGGTAGTGTTTCTACGACACGATGTATTTCGCTTCTGTTTGAATTACCATTTATTGATTTAATTATATAAGATAGTTGTGTTGTTGCGCTTGATGAAGGTAACCCTTTTTTCTCTCTCTTTTCCAAGGAAAGAAGCATTTCTGCTTCATCTTTCCCGGTCAATAATCTTAATTCTACTTCATACCCTGTTCTTGGAAGTGTAACCAAAAAGGTTCCTTCTTCTGTTCTATCAACCCCAAGAACGTCCCAATCTGGTTCTTCTTTGTTTTCTAATTCTGACAAATCAAATGAATGTTGCGTGATGCTAGAGCAATTAGGACAAGTTACTCTTGTACTATACTCTGGTCCAAATCCTGTTACCCTTGCGGCAACAAGAATAGCGTTTTTATCTCCTGTTAATAAATCTTTGGCTTTAATCTTTTTGTTTAATACAACATTCTCCAAAAATCTATCAATTGCTATGCCTTGTTTTAGCAAAGACTTAGAAGTAAGAATATCTTCATCTTTTGCTGTCATGTATTTAATTTCTACAAATTCTTCATCACATAGAGGGTGATCTTCTGGGTAATACTTACCACCGGAAGGGATCTTTACCATTTCTGTTTGCAGTGGAAAATTGACATTTTGTTGAGATACGCTTTCGTTTCTAATATCTCTATCTACTATTTTTTGAGCCGCTGCCAGTTGACTTGTGATATCGTCATTTAATTCTGGACTTACTCTGTCGCTATTTCTTCTCATGTTTCCTCTCTAATATTAATATAACATGTTTATTTTATAAGTCAAATAATTTATTAAATCACAAAGCACCACCAATTGGTCCTTCCGACTCAGTAAAAGGATTTCCCCCATTACCCTGCCCAGTTGATTGAGTTTGCTGTTCTGGCGGTGCCCAAGAAGGCGGTGGTGTTCTTGGTGGTGTTGGGACTGCCGGAGGAGAACCTCCCCCTGTGCTAGCACCAGGTGTTGGAGCTTGTCCGCTAGGCTTTGGACCCGAACCTTTTGCTGCTGCTTCTTGATCTTCTAAAAGTTTTCTGGCATCTTCTTTTGCTTTTAGACGGTCTTCTATTGTTCTTGGCAAGTAATCTTTATTATATTTAAACTCAATTTCTCTTTTATCGTTTATATCATATGTCTCAACTTGCCAAGATCCAAAAATAACTTCTATATCTATTTCTAATAAATCGTCTACGCCATACTCCATTGAGCCAAAGTTTACAGATAATAAGATACACTCGTTAAAAAACCACCTCTCAGCTACATATAGCTCAGAACTTTTAAAAGATTTATTATTTACATTATTTGATCCTTTAGAATACCCAGTTGGATCTGATACAGGTATTGGTATGTATTGATATAACTGCATTTGGCCCATTATAAAACGATGGGTGTCAAGGTCAAAGTTACCTTCAGAATAAGTGCCATCTAAAAGTCTTATGCTTTTGTCTCCAAATCCAGATCTTCTAAGAATTCTCAATAACTTTCTTGTAGCATTTGGATAAGAGGGGTCTATCAACTTTATCTTTAACGGTTCCCAAGTTACTGCGTTAAAAGCATATTCTTTAACCGTACTACCAAAAACATATTTTTCGTTAAACTCTCCGTTGACACCAACAGCTTCAAGTTTGATAGAAGGTTTAGACACAGATTTAACATACCATACGAGACCGTTTGTATCATCATCAAAAGCATCAGTCTGAACGCATCTGGCATTTGTTCTTTCGTCAAGCATAGCCATACCAAACCCGCAAGCGGGAGCTTGGCCTTTATCTCCCATCCTAAGCATGAATAAACTTCTCTGCTTAGGTTGGTGTACTTCGTGAGCATTGGGATTGGCCCAAAAGTTTTTGAAATTCTCTGCCGATTTTACAAATGCCATATCTTAATTAGATACGAAAATTAATTTATCACGAAGGAGAGAAAATCTTTGACCCAGCAGCACCAGCAAATTGGCTACTAAATTCTGCCCAATCATAACGAATTTTTAAAGAAATTTCCATAAGGTCTTCGTTACCATAGTCTAGATCTGAAAACTTAACTTCTCTGGCCCAAGCGTGTTGAAGTGTCCATTGGTGATTATAATTACCATCTGCATCTAATTGTTCAATAAGGACGTTACCAAGAGCAAGAGTAGCTGCTGCTTTTGAAACCGAGGTGAAGTTACCGTTGGTTGGTACAACAAATCCAGCATTTTGGATAGCTGAAAGGAATTGAGTAGAAACATCAGGCTGTACCGGATCTACTAATGTCATTTCTAGTTCATTCCACTCAACTTTTCCTGGCCAATAAAATTTGTGCATCATAAAGTCATGCTTTGCTTCGCCAATAGTAACTGATGGTTGGGTCACTTTTTTAGCATACCAGATACCTTGTGCGGTAGAGGAATCACCAAATTGTGAATTATTATTAAATGTGACTCTAAATCTAAAGTTTCTCTTAGGATCTTTAGAGTTAATCAATAAATTATCGGTCCAGAAAGGCATTATCAGTTTCTCCTATTTATATTAATTAGGCTATAATTAAGTTTTTCAGTCATCAAAAGATGCGCCAGATCTTGTAATTATGAAATCAAGTGCGACAAATTCGATAGAACGAGTTGGCTTGACGTAGACTTGAGCGTATAGGATATTTCTATCAATCAAGTCAGGTGTTGTTGTAGTTTCATCAAGAACAACTCTGTAATCATCTAATCCAAAACGGACCTTAACACCAGATAGGAAATTGTCTGCTCTAGTTTTGAAATCGTTCCAAGTTGCTTGAACATTTTGTTCAAAGAGCACTGTTGAAGCTATTTGTGAAATTCCTTTCTTCAAGAAGATCATAAGTCTACGAACATTGATTCTAGACAATGCTGATGCCTCTGGGGCTGCTTGTAGGGTCTTTTGTCCAAATATTACTATTCCTTCTGATGGGAAGCTGGCAATAGGATTTACATTTCTCTTGTAGAGGTCGTCTCTATCTGTGCTTGTTAGTTTCTGATCAACAGATACTACAGGATAACCTGCTGCACCAAAAGACAAACCGCCTCTTCTAAATCCTGCTGGAGCGAACCATACGTCATTAACTCTTTCAGTATTAGCCAATACACCCAAAGCTACAACAGATGGTGGAACCTTGACAAACGCCGCTGTTCTGTCATCTCTAATTGTTACCCAAGGGTAATATGCTGCTGCATAAGAGTTGTTTAAGTTTCTTGTATCCAAACTTGAATAAACGTCAGTCAAAACGCCTCTTCTTGCTGTTTCTGTGGATTGGTAACTTTCATGCGCTGGATCGTATCCGCCTGGCAAATCTACGACTGCCATTGCATCTCCTCTATTTTGACAAACATCCATTAGCTTTTTGGTCAAGCCAGCGTTTGTTAATCCAGGAATAGAAGCAAGGTTATATTCTACAAACTCAGGGCTTGAAATAATATTTATTGCCCTATCGTATGTTGCTTGAACATAATTGGTGTCTGCACTATCGCCAGATTGAATGTATGAATTTCTGAGTGGTTCTCTCTCGAATGCATTTAATCCGTCAAAGCCACCAAACATAGGCATAGTGAATCTGTTTACACCAATGTCAATAATATTTTTGTAGCTTGCTGAAGCGGGTAAAGTACTTCCATCATCAACTGTTGTCCAAGAAGTGTCACCAGCTCTGGAACCAGAGACCCATGTAACGTCAGTGATATTACGCTTAGGCGAACCAGAGAAGTCATATCCAGTTGCTGTTGTGACAACTAATTCATCCAATGAGAATCCATATTGGTATTCTAGACCACTTGGTGCGCTTCCTAGACCGAAAGAATCTCCCCAAACAGTAGAAGAGATTAAGTTACTTCCAAGGAACCTGACATAATCGATGTATCCAGGATTGTAGACAGAAACTGTCTCGCTTCTATTGGTATCAACACCGAAGTAAGCATTCAAATGGTTGGTTGCGTGTGATGAAGCAGACAATCTCATAGGAATAGATGGGAAGCTGATAGAAGCTGTAGTTTGGCTTTCACTATGTGTTCCAGCACCAAATACGATTGTAGCAGAAGGGCCTAAGAAACCATTTGCTTTTATGTAAGTGTTTGGTTGGAGGGTCTTATTGGTTTCAATACTTGCCGATTTTGGTCTTACAGTTCCGTGGAAACCAAATGGAACATCTTGTGGTTTAATGTTTGTTTGAGCATATGGACTCATAACAACACGGACATATCTAGAATTATTAGGTCTGTCACCATGCACTCTTACTTCTTCAGTAGCTGAATCAAATTCAACATATTGATCACCAATTCTTGTGGCGATATAATCAGAAGAATTTGGATTTAGATTTAGATTTGAGAATCTTTCTAATACTGTTTGTTTTACATCGTTATCTTTTGCGTCTCTAACAACAACATCAAATGTAGAGTAAACATCATTTTCATTTACTGAGTATCTTATGTTATCGATTGAAACTTTGATATTGCTTGAACAATAATCACCTTGTCCGTTGAGAGAAACAAGTTTAAATAGTTTATCCATTTCAGCAGGATTGTAAGATCCTGGATTACCTGAAGTATCTTGTTTGATTACCCATGGTGTTTGTGCTTCTCTGTAAGAAGAACGGTTATCGGCTTTAGAATTTGAAGAACCAGAAACCAAAGGAACCATAATATAAGAGATGGTATTAAATGGTCTGTCAATTATTTCTTTCTTTACAGTTCTTTCAAATGTTTCACCAAGCCAGTATTTCTTTATATTAGAGGAATCTTCTACAGAAGTACCATCTTTTCTAGAAGAGCCAATAAGTTGAGGATTGGTGTTGAATACGTTTCTGATAAAGTTTGGAGAATTACGATCAAAAGAGACTCGGTACTTAGTAGCTCCAGATGAAGAAGAAAGAATCAAACGTGCTTCTTTAAGCGCATTTCCGGAAACTATAGTATTCATACCTTTAATGGAATCATCTACATTTGTTGGGAATATGGCAGAACCAGATGTGTAGAATATAGCACCTAATGTTCCTGTCATATTTTGACTTGTGCTGTCACTTCCAAGCACAAACAAGCCGTATGCTCCATCTACGCTTTGTGCTTCGCTGTTAAATGCGCTGTATTGAGAAATATTCCATCCTGCTCTTGATCTTACACCCGAGTTACTATCCGAAGTATTGATACCAGCAAGTCTCATGAATGTGATAGGAGTGGAACCAACTGTTAAATAAGCTTTAGCAGCGTAAGCACCGTAAAGCGTGGCCGACTTAGAACCTTCTCTCCAAACATCTGTTAGTTGTTGGTTGCCAGGTTCTGGATCACCGAAAATACTTGTAAATTCTGCAAGAGAGCTAACTTTGACAGGAACCATTGATGGTCCTTTTTGTGCTCTACCAATAATAACCGGTCCTATCGCTTCTGGAATAGCGGGGATTTGGGAGCGGTCTATTTCGTTAATAGAAATTCCTGGTGATATAAACTTAAACTTTCTTTCGTCAGCCATTATATTAACTCCTTAATACTCAAAATAAATAGTTTGTTTGTAAATCAAAAACCTTATGGTTTATAAAATGATTTATCTGTGGTGATATTTGGTGTATTTAGTAAAACATTCTCTCTTGGCAACTTTACTTCAACAAAGTTCTCTTCCACTGTATACACAGGTCTTTTATCGTTAGGTCCTTCTCCCATAAGATACCCCAAGACTCTAAACTTTATAGTTGTTTCATAAAACCTTTCTTGGGTTTCGTCGTTTAAAGTGTTAGTAAAACTGTAGTCTGATTCAACAAAAACTTCATAACGATGTTTTTCATATACTATAGAAAAAGAATTTATTTGTCCTGTAGACGTTATAAAAGGTATAATTAAATCATTCATTTGTTGTTGATAATTTGTTCTTATTTTTAAATCATACATAATTTTAACATAAACAGGTATTGGAGCGTATACTGTTTGATATACAACCTTTGAGTTCTTTCTTTTTTTATTAGGATCAAGATTATAATTTATCGTGTAAGCTGTACCGCTTTTCCTTTTTGCATCTGCTGTTGCAAAATTATTTGTTTTATCTTGTACTATTTTTCTAGCTATTGGGACAGCTTTTCTTTCTGCACCTGTCCCTTCTGAAAAATGGGCTTGAAATGCCCCTTTAAATGTTTTATCTTTTTCAATTGAAGTTCTATTAAGAGACATTATCGGTAAAATATAAGTTCCTGTATCATCTCTGGCTTCTGGATCTGATTTTATCTGAAACGATCTTTCGGACCCAAGCCATATCAATTTTAGTCTTTTGTATCCATCATTTGAGTAGGCAAATAAATCTACTTTTTCTTTTATGTAATTAAACATAGCTGTATCTACTGTCTCAATTGTTGATGGAGATATAAGTTGCTCGTTTATTATATTATTTGCGTTATCTACTTTTGTGTAACTATAATCAGGAGGCATCGAAAACCCCTTTTCTTGACTTTATGCATTTGGCCAATATTTCAATAGAATTTCTATCATCTTCTATCTGACCAAATATTTGCTTAGGTTCAGAAAGAGAAGCTATTTCATAAAATATACCGTCATATCTTACAAAATCTCCTTCACGAACAAATAGATTTTGATCTTCTGTCAACCTGCGTCTGTGAAAATGTATTGTTATTTCTGTTTGTTTATCAAGGCCATACCCTTCAAGAACTTTAGTTCCATAGGATGACCACTCAACCAAAGCATATATTCTTATAGGAGGTAAAAAGTTTTTTACTTGTGCTTCTCCATATAACGGATGAAAATTAGTTGTTTCATAATCTATTGGATAATAAATTATTAATTGACCTATTACTCTTTCAAGTAATTCATCGTTAACTTGTTTAACTAAGTCTTTTTCTTTTTGCCCAAGAAATAAAGGTGCTGGTGGTGATTCTGGTGGTGTCCATTTATTGTTTGCCATTTATCATCCTTGGTAAATTAGTAATGGTATTTCTTCAAGAATCTTTGCTGCACTCTCTACCTGTGATGCTTTTAGTTCAGCAAGTTTAGCATAAGTTAATTCATCTAGAATTGTCTTTAGTTCTTCTTTAAGTTTTGTTTGTTCTTCTCTTGCTTCTGAGATTAGAGCAGTACCGTTGAGTTGAACCGAATCTCCTGGGATTGGAATATTACCAAACTTGGATCGAATTTGTCCGAGTGTTTCTTTTACAAGAGCCAGAGCATAACGACGAATCCACTGTTTGCCGATTGAATTTATATTTTTAAAAGGGATATTATCAAAAGGCAAAGCATTCATATTTGTAATGCCACCTTCTTTATTATCAATACCACCGACTTTATCCCAAGGATTGGTTCCATCATCTATTGTAAACTCAAACCACATCTTGGTGAACAAGCCTGTATCTGGTGTTGGAAAAATTCTTAATTTATTATTGAATATTTCAAAAGAATAATGTGAAAGTCTTGTATATATATGGTCTTCAAAAGCCATAGCTTGTAGTTTATTGTGCCAAGCAGGTATTATTTCAAAAGTGGTGTCATCTGCAAATTGGCCATAATAATTTAAATTTCCTACAACGTTAAGACCCCCATAATATCCATAAAATCTCCACATTGATTGAGGTGTTTTAAAATACACTCTTCTTATTAATGTTCTTTTTGATAACGAACCTGAGAAAGCGCTTGCATAAGGCAAACTTGGATCTGACGTAACCTTATCTTTTAATATTTGTTGTATATCGTAATCTTGTTTGCTCATAACAAGATCGATAGAAGCACTATAATGTGGCATAGAGCCATTTACTATTCCAGAAGCATCCCCAATTCCTTGTGCCATTCTTAGAATAGCTTCAAAAGATTGACGACCATAAGCAAGATTAATGTGTGATCCCGATAAAGAGTTTTCTTTTATTTGTCCATCGTGATCAAATGTGCCAGTTGTTGCTCCAAGATAATCTCCAAGAACATTTTTGGATTGGTGAAGATTGATCATATAAGAATATTCAAGCACAGCTTCTTCATAAGCGTTGTGAACATTCGCAGGCATTATTTCTAAATCTAATACATCACCGCCAAGTTTGTGATAAACATAAGCAACTTGATCTGATGCGCCTGAAATAAAATTTGAATCATAAAGCGGAGAAGTGGGATCCACATACATACCAAAAGCATAATTTGATAAGTTGCCCGCTCCGTTACCTGTTGTTGCTGTTGAGCCTGTGGCGGGCAGAACAACGGCACTTATTGTTGATGCTGGCGTTAAAACTGGTAATGCCATTCATTAGACCTCCGCTGTATTAAGTAGTTTATCCCAAAAGAAAAAGGCCCCGATCCCGAAGGACCGAGGCCAGAGGTTATCTATAAGATAAGATCTCTATCAGGCTCCTGCTTCACCTAGAAGACCACGAACGATAACGAGACCGTACATGTCTGGGCGAACCATCTTCTTGGCGTAGCGGGTCATGACACCCTTGCGAGGTACGAAGTCCTCAGTACCAAAGATGGTAGGAGTGACTTGTAGTGGAACGTAAGGAGCGTAAACGAAGCCGCTCTCTAGGAAGCTACCACCCTTGCGACCGACCAATAGGAGGTTGCGTGGGAAGTAAGGATCAACGTGAACGTCAAACTTCTTGGAGAGTGAACCGACCTTGACTGCTCCGATTGAACCACGCTCATCGTCAGCGGTGACGGAGGCACGGAAGCCAGCGGTGAACTCTAGGATGTTGGCAACTTCTGGAGATGTTACGACGAAGTTAGCGCCACCACGAAGGGTCTTGCGATGGATTTGAGCCGAAACGTCATTGATTGTTTCGATGAGGGTTTCGTACCACATTGATACGTTACCAGTGAATTCTGGAGCAGCAGAGCTTGCGCCAATTTCAGCACCAGTAACACGGTTTACGAATAGACCTGGGGAACGTGACCAGTAGAATGTACCGGCTGTGGCACCCTTGATCAAGTCCTCAAGGATTTCGCGGTCGATTTCGAGAGCGATTTGTTCCGAGAGGATTGAGGTCAATTCAACTTCGGCATCAAGATTGTGGTAAGCATTGAGATCTTGTCCCAACTCTGGGGTCCACTTGGCCTTGAGCTTCTTGGTGACGGCTGTGACAGCAACTGAATCGACTTTGATGTCGATTTCTGGAATGCGGGTTTCGCCTTCTAGACCCCAAGTAGTTGTACCAACGACTGCACCCAAAGGAGCACCAGTTGCTGTAAAAGCATCTTTTCTTGGCCAAGCAAGACCAACTGTTGCCTTACCACCAGCAAGTGCTGTTGGGGTATACGAACCATCTACCGATGCAAATACCAAGTAGATGTTTGGTGACGATGGGCCACCTGGGTAACTGTCAATTGAAGCAGAATATGCTGTCAATCTTCTTACCAATGTTTGCGAACCAGTTAGCGAACTAGTTGTAGCAATTGCTACCAAGTTGTTGACATTCAAGTCTGAGAACGAAGAGACTGCTGCTCTAGCAATATAGACTGAAGTAGTACCAGAAACTAAATCTGGATCGAATCTACAAATCTTGTCAAATTGATTTTGTGTTAAGCCACCCAATGTTGCTGTGCTACCAGTTCCACCAAAGGTTCCTGAAGCAACTGCTGTCAATGTAACAACAGCAGAACCAGTTGCAGATGCATAGCCATTGTTCAAGTAATATGGGCCAGACTCACTAATAGTGACACCACCAGTGATTTGGCTTGCAATGACACCGCCACCATAGAGAGAATCTCTAGCAGCACCTGAGCCATAACCAAGGCGAGGAACACCTGGACCGCTTGTTGAAGTGGTAAAGTCAAGGAAGAAGATGAGACCCGATGGGAGGCTCATTGGTTGAACGCTGACAAGATCGTTGGCCAAAAGACCAGCGAAAACACGGCGAACGAGTGGGAATGCGACCGAAGAGAAACCTTGGACATCGCCACCGGCCATCGAGCTTGATTCCTTCAAAAGTTGTGCAGCTTGGTTTTCTAATAGGCGTGCCATACCTGCACGGGCATGATCGCTATCGAGTCCTTCAAGAAGACCTGTTCTTTCCCACTTGGTGAGAAGAGCAGCACCTTCTTCACGGAGACTACGATTAACGATGCCTTCTGTCAATTTTTCT
>Ga0075458_10000142_pt1 | contig 22699 bp, 32 predicted proteins | sample DEB3_08_DNA_FD_77576 | JGI IMG/M metagenome (GOLD analysis project Ga0075458, IMG submission 77576) | Aqueous microbial communities from the Delaware River and Bay under freshwater to marine salinity gradient to study organic matter... | ecosystem: Environmental > Aquatic > Marine > Coastal ... | reverse complement strand
CCGCTGTTCCCGTAGCCGCTGTTCCAGTAGCCGCTGTTCCTGTCGCCGCTGTTCCTGTCGCCGCTGTTCCCGTCGCCGCTGTTCCAGTCGCCGCTGTTCCCGTCGCCGCTGTTCCAGTAGCCGCTGTTATTCGCACCTGTGTTGTTTTTGTTGTCGCTCACTTTATCGCCTCCTCTTAAACTCAAGCCAAAGATACCCGCCAACCAAGATTGGAAGGCATACGAATATCGAAAACACTGATATCCAAGCTCCAGCTTCGTGTGCTACTCGCACTGCCCACGGTAAAGAACTCCATGCGTCGCTCATCTCACCCTCTCCGCTAATACTCTCTTTTTTTTATAAACCCCCTCTGGCGCAATCTCTCTAATGTTAAGATAGCGGGGCAGGTCGATCCCGAACCCCACTAGGATGTGATCCTCACTCGGTGACATACGCTTACCGCCTGTCGGGTCGATGAACTTAATCCTCCCACCCGTGACGAAGCACACCGAGGCGAATGAGAGGCAATCCTGAAACCACGCCATGCCAGTTCGCGATGGTAGAAGCAACAAGATCCTACCCGCCTCGCCTCCGGCCTTCTTGACCCACGGAGAGATGTCGCTGTAAGGCGGGTTGCAAAAGACTATTCCATTCCACTCGTTATCTAAGCCCGAATTCTGCTCGGTGTAGTATTTGTCGCAGAGGTGGTTTTCGTCGCTCGCTGCTGCATCCAGTGTGAACGGGCCAAACTCCGCATTTAGGTAGTCAAACAACCAGCGAGGTGTTCTCCAGCTATCGTTTCCCATTAGCGCACCCTCTCTGCTAATACTCGTTTAAGAACTTCGACCGCAACGCACCCATCTTTGCCTCGTAGCTCGTCCAGTATCGCCACCACCTGCCTCATCTGCCGTTCTTTAGCTGCGTCGATTGACCCTATAAAAACTGCTGCTAAATCCTCTAGCTCGATTTTGGGTAGGATCATCTCGCCTAGCGCTGGAAGTCCTTTCAGGTGTGTGAATTTCGGGTCCATGCTCATCTCCTCATTTTAAAAGGTGCGTGAACTGCTCTAGAAATAACCATCAGGAAAACCTGTAGATTTTGGATCACCATCCTTGATTCGAGCAGTTCACGCATAATCAATCTCTCAAGTAAGCTTCTAAAATCTTGATCGCCTCGTCCGCTCCGTAGCAAACTCCTGCCGCAAAATCCTCTTCGACTATCCACTCAATCCACTTCTTTTGATCCGGGCCAAGCTTGCTGTTCTTTTTTGCTTTTAACTCAATATAAAGCCCCGAATAATGCCCGCGTTTAACTGGCAAACAGTAGTCTGGTACCCCGGCCTTTACGCCCTCCTCTTTCAACTCCCTAGCAACCTTCGGGTGCCTAAAACCTCCGTTCGGGATATGGTAAAGCTTCTTGAGCTTTGGGTATTTTCGGGTGTTGCGCTCAACCCAAGCCATCAACTCTAATGCTTCTGCCCTCTCGTATCGCTTCATGCTGCCTCTGCTTTAACTCGCTTGAGCCCCGTCACCGCCCGGAACTCAAAGAAGTCCTTGAATTGTGGATAGTAATCAGCAACCGCCCGCGCCGTGTACGCTGCGTAATCGTTGTTCAGCTTCCAGTGCCCGCGCTCGTCGGTTGTCTTGATGTCGTGCTCGTATCGGATATGCTCCCAGATTGTCTTGGCTCCGTACTTCCTGATCCCTCGCTCCCAGAGGTCGAAACAGGCTTTGACGAAAGCGATCCAGACTTCCGGGTTGGCCTTGATCCAAATCCTGAAAGCGTGACGAGTGATAGGGTCGAGCTCGTCAAGATGCGGGGTGGGCATTCTCACTCGGTTCTGCATTAGTCCTCCGCTACGAAATACTCGCGATTCCCGCGTATGCACTTCTTGAGGCCGCCGACTAGATCCTTGCGCTCCCAGCTTAGGGACCATCGGTTATCGCCGAGCTTTCGGAGAACCGGGACCGAACCAAGCCGCGAGTAAAAATCGACCGTCTCGTTCCGCTCGGTAGCGTCGCACCGGCAGAACCAAAGCCCTGATTTTGCGTCTCTATGGGATTCCATTTGGTTTTCCTTGTCGTGCGTAAATGCTTAGAAGCTCTTTCTCGGTGCCGTTCGGGGAGAATGGTTGCCGCCCTGGTCGCTCGTTCACATACGGGCCGCGCTTTGGAGTGAACCAACCTTTGCCCGCAGCCTTATCGGAGCGTATGAAAGCCCGCAGGGTGCGATTGCAATCGCGACCTCGCTTCTTGGGGTTGTTGTCTAGGTAGTCGTCAACCGACTGGTAATAGAACTCCCGCATCGCCTTGTCCGGATACTCGGCTTTGAATCGAGCAACCTCCTCAGGTGTCATCCGAACGTGAGCAAACGGAGGAACTACGGGCTTTTCGGTTTTCTTAGGTTTTTCAAGAACGAGCGGAGGGGGTGCGATCTCGCACACCACCTCTCTAGTTAAAATAGATGTATTAAGATCTTCTCTGATCTCATCTACTCTACTCTTCTCTTCTCTTCTCTGGTTGACGTTTGTTGACGTTTGTTGACTTGTGTTGACTTGTGTTGACCTTTGCTCGGCTGATTTCTTGCCCGCTTTTGAGCGTAACTCTTTGATTCTTTTCACTCTCCCCATACGCTCCTCGATCTCTTCGTTGGCTCGTGGGGAAAAGATGCCCTCCTGGTTCCTGTGCCAAAGCCCAGAGGTGATCGCAATTTCGAGGATGCTTACTTGCTGCTCTTGAGATAATCCGAGCACGTTTGCGAGGGTGTTGAGCGTTGTATAGTTTTGTTGGGCTTTGTTGGTTCTGTGCATCTCTTCGACCACCGCCCAGAAAAACCCGTAACCCGCCGCGCCGGTTTTAATAATAAAAAGCTGCATAGCCGGAACCAAGCGCGAGTCGATATCGTGCTTGCACCAGTTTTCGCTTGTACTTTTTTGATTTTCTAGAGTAGAATTTTCGTGTGCTTCGGTCATTTGAGCTGATTCCTCAAATATCGAACCACCCTAAAACCTGCTAGAAATAGCGGGTTTTTTTGTGTTTCGACGTTGATTAAAAGCTCGCCACGGAAACTATAATTCTCGCGCGAGCATGATCATAATCATACTGCTTCCGATTTACGTCAACATCTTTTTTCCAACTACCATTTTATAATCCAACAGGTTCGCTGGATTATCTTCACGCCTGACAAACCGCTTATCATAAACCTCGACCATATACACCGAACTGTGGCGGCTGAACTCTTGCACCGCCCGGTAGTCATGTCCGTCGGTCAGAAGCTTGGTGATCGCCGTCGCCCTCGCGCTGTGGGGTGTTAAGCGCCGGGTGAATCCGCACTTCTTGCAGTATTTCTTAAAGACAGTGTAGACACTGTAAGACGATAGCCCTATGAACAATCGATCCGCGTGCGTCGCTCCCTCTGCGTATCTGAGTTGCATATAGTCGTTTACCGCTCGAAACGCCCATGATGGGATCCCCTGGTTCGCCGCGTCGCCGTTCTTAGTCTGACTGAGCCGTAAAACGCAATACCGCCCTACCAACCGAACGTCGCTAATTTTGAGCCCTACGACCTCCGATCTACGAAGCCCGCCACCAAACAAAAGGCATAGTATCGCCCTATCCCGAACCCCGACCGCCGTGCTTGCATCAGGTGCGGAGATTAGCGCTTGTACGTCTGCTGGCTCAAGGGCTTCCGTCGGCCTCACCTGAGCCCACCTAGAGGGCTTACGAGGCATCTGGCCTAAAAACGGGTTGAAGTCGATTATACGAGCCATCACCAACTTGTCGTAAAAAGCCGACATTAGACACGCTTTTGTTCGACGGGTACTTGGTGCGTTCTCAGAAATCGCCCTGAGATAATTCCCCGCCTCAACGTGCGTCACTCGCGCCGCCCTCCTGAGCTCTTTAACTCCCGTCTCGACCAGGAATTGATCCATGATCGTGGTGTACTTCTTGCGACTAGATTCGCTGACGTTCATCAACATAGATTTCCAGTATATTTCAAGGTTCACAGCAAGCCCTCCGAATAAAACAACATCTTTCTAATTTATCGGAGAGCCTAGGATTTAGTTTCCTAGCGATCTTGCGATTCTCAATAGAACTTTTTCCGAGTGGTTCCGAGATTCTTTGCACACGATGCGTCCGTCCTTTACGCACTTAGGCCCGCCGTTATACGCAGCCAGCGCCAGGGCCAAATCGTCACCATATCTGTTGAGCTCATACCGCAGGATACGAGCCCCGCAGGTGGTGTTAATTGCCGGGTTGAATAGATCCTCAACCGTCCTAGCCTCTGGGCATAAAACCCCGCCGATGTGAGCTTTGTTGATTTGCATTAAGCCGTAGGCCCCCGCGCTAGATTGCGCTCTGGGCTTGTTTGATGATTCAACGAAGGTCAGCGCCTCAATCGTCGGGACTGATATCGCGAACCGTCTCGATATCTGCTGTTTTTGCTGCTCAAAGCTCGCCCGTTTCGGTGCCTTTCCTTGTTGCAACTCTGTTGCAATAGAATCCGCAACAATAGAACCTAGCCCTAAAACTGCCGATGTGATCAGTGCTGCTCTTTTCATATCGCTCCGATAAAAAAGCCCTCCCCCGGTGGGACCGAAGGAAGGCCAAAGGTTAAACAGCTAGACTTGTCCAAATAGTTTCAGAATAAACGTCCCCAGATCTGGAAATGAGATAGAACTCAAAACGCGTATAAAAAAATAAAAAGAAGCACCGTCGATAATGTACCTGCCAAACTCAGCCATATAACCTCCGTGTAAAATTCAACCTTTTGCCATTCCTTACTCGATTTCATTGGTGCCCCCGGTGTCTACGTTCGTAACGTTAGAGGCTCCGTTCCGAGCAAATATCGAGGAGAAGAACGAGGGCTTCATGGATCGCTTTGTTATCTCCTTCTCCTGCTCCATTCGCGCCCGTTGGTGCCCTGATAGCTTGTCTGGTGAAGCCTTCCCGCCAGAGATAAGCCCGTTCATCCCGTCGAACATAGCCCGCAGCCCTTCCGGTGAACCCGAGAGGGTCGCTTGCTCCCCTGCTACGCTGAGATTTCCAGCGCAACCAGTCAAAGCCACCAACCCAGCAACAACGATCATCTTGTTTGTGTTTCTCATAACCTTTTCTCTCTATAACCAACCCGGCGTTATTGCCAAGTTGAAGGGCCTCACTCGTTGGAATGAAGCCGATCAACCTCCGTTATTTAACCTGTAGGTGTGTCTTCTTAACTAACGAACAGCCAGGGATTTCCGCGCCGTTCTTTAGATCTTCCTTAATCTGCTTTTTGTCTGGCTCATACTTGAGGATCTCGCGCATGTAGGCTGCCGGTATGTGCTCAACATTCCCAATCTCTACCGCCTCACTATTGCGATACCCGACCGTGTGGATGCCATTCGTCCACTTCTCCCCTGCCAGCGTTCGCCCAAGATACCACCGGGCTGATTCAGCCAGCTTGAGCATGTGGGCTGATTTGCGCCGTATCCTCTCCCCTTCCACGTCTAAAGCCTCTGCATTGGCCTCGTAGTTCTTAATCACCGCGCACAATGCGTTGAGCTTCTGATCTCGTGCTAGTGTAAGTTTCTCGAGCCGCTCGAGTATGCTTTCCGGGGTTTCCCCCGTCTCGTCGCATAGCTCGAGCGCCGTCAGCTCTGCCTCTATCTCTTTGTCTATTTCATAGAGCTTCATGCGGCCTCCGCTGTCATCTTGGCTGCCCGTCTCTTGGCCTTCTCTAATGGTGTTTCTTGCGGTATCTCGTCAGCCGGTTTGAGGTCGAAAGGAATCTCCATCTCTATCGGTGGAGCATCAAGCGCCGCCTTTTCCTTTACCCTAAACCCCTCAAGCCGTGGCCCGAGGTTGATAGGGCAAGCCCACACCCCTGTTTCGGTGTTGTATACGCATCCCCTCTTCTCAAAGAATAAGCGCTGATCGTGCGTAATATCTGAGACGCTGTACTCTGTAGGCTCGGGCTTTGGCTCTGGTTTTGGTGCCAGCTCTGGAGGGTATACAGCCGCTACCGGGGCAACGGCTTCAACCTCAACCGCCTCCCCCATCTCCTCCTCGGTATGCGTACCACCAAGCTGTTGGGGGAAAGCCTCCCTAAGAGCTATAGACTTCGCGACCTTCGCTATCATTATCGAGGGCTTCGAGTCCCACACCGTAGGCTTATAATCGCCCTTATACTCTCTCCCCTTCTGGTAGTACTCAGAGAATAGCGCCTCCCCTACCGATGGGAATTTTCGATCCTTTCTATATACCTTACACACCGCGCTAACCGGCCTCTTATTCTCGTCGCGCTCTATTTCGCACTTCATGCCGTCATATTCTGGGTGTTTATTGGCAATCGCGAGATAGCCCATGATCCCGGTCATTATCTGGACCTTTCCCTCTACCACCTCCCCGTTGTTCTTCGTGTATCCCTTGCTCTTGATAAACCAGATTTCGCGCTTGAGGGGGTTGAGCCCTGTCGACTTACATATCTCGACGAACATTCTGAACTCTGCCTCTGTAGCGCCCTGGCACACCGTATTTTTCAGCGTGTCGAGCATCGTCTTGTCTTCGTAGTTGATTAGTTCCATGTTTATACTCTCCCAGAATGTAAAAACTTAACCGGCTCGCCTAAATCACCCTTCTCGCAATCGTCGCAGCAATACTCATCCGACGAGTCCATCAAGAGAGCGCCGCACACACACCAATTCGCCTTATCACTCGTCGCAAACATCTCTCGCAGTTTCTCTAGCTCTTTTTCTAGCCGCTCGATTCGAATCTGCTTTTGCCCTAGCTTTATGAGTAGTTCTTCGTTTGTCATACGCCTCCCATGTCTAAAACTTTGAGATCCTTTAATCGCCGACGCATTGCTGCTGTCTTGCGCTTCTTTGAGCTCAGGCAGGTTGTCGCCGCTTCTGCCCATAGCAATAAAGCCGCTGCTACCTTCTTGCTGTTCTCTGTTGGTTTTTGCTGTTTCATAGAGTCCCCTTTTCAAAACTACCTAAACTAAGATGACACACTTTCGTGTCAGTTGCAATATTAATCGACATAATTTAATGTCACTTTAGACATTTTTTTGTGTCACTTGTGTGCTATAGTGGTATTAATAGGTAATTTCTAGGGGTTTCGCGAAGTTATGAAGAATGATAAATCCGTGCGCATGGGTAGCATTAAAGAATATATAGAGGGCTTGGAGACTCAATACGGTGGTTTAAGAGCCGCTGGTAGGGCTTTGGGCATCGATTATCAGCGGCTCCAGTACTATAAAAAGAGCGGTCACAAGTTGCAGCAATTCCTTGATTTCATTGAACAGGCCCGCAAAAAAGCGAAAATATCAAAGAGCGCCGCATGGGATGCTCTCGTAAAGAAAGATTGATTAGCGAACTGAACTGCGTAGAATTCGCGTAGGGCTGGGTAATCAACATAGAATGGAAGGGGGTGTTGTGGATTCCGATCTAATGAAGAGTGTTTGGTTGTTTGTTGTAATGGGGGGCGTGAGCACATGCTTAGCGACAACCCATAAGAGTGTTAAGTCACTACGAGTGGCCGCTATGTATGGCTTTGGCGGTTGGGGCATTCTGCTTTATTTAGCGCAGAATTGGAGTGAGATTCAGAGCAGAGTTGGAGTTCAATGGAAATACTTAGGCGGTCCGTTTTTTTTGCTCGGGGCTTTGCTGCTTTATTTTATTCCTTGGATGGTTGCGGCAACTCGGGGGCACAAAGAGATCACGCCGATATTTCTGGTCAACTTACTTCTGGGCTGGACGTTTATCGGCTGGGTTGTCGCGCTTATATGGTCAACGACTTCGAACGTGACTAAGAAAGAGTCGGTCAATTTGATGCTGGTTGGGTTTTTTCTAATCGCTGCTAGGGCTGAGGCGCTTGATCATTCTGGATCTTACCTCGGAGATATCCCGCTGACTCAAAATTCAAGCTCGGGTTATACCCGCCCTGCTAGTATATTTGATTTTGATTTTTTTGTTTACCTGGGAACAAACGGATACTCAAGCTCTTTTAAGGATACCGAGCTTGTTCCTATGTCGATTGAAGGGCCGAGAGCGTTGTCTGCATATTATAATACTCGATTTCGTGATAATCGCGGCGTACTTTGTAGCCAAAAGATTCGACTGTCATTATCTGCAATCAGGAAGCGTAGCGCAGTTGCGAAAGTGAGATATAAGTTGCTATGCGTTGACGGTAATTTTCAAAGAGTAACATGGAACGGTAAGGTTGGCAGATATTAAGCCCTAACCTCCATTACCACGACGTACTGAAGCACTGAAGAATCCGAGAGCGTCACAGTAAACGTGATCCGGTGATTCGTCCCGTTCGTCCCTGCTCGTATAACTGCTCGCGCTTCGTTGCCGCTGATTGTGGCCGTGGTGCTGCCGAGCACTGTGGCCGCCGTGCTTGTGCCGGTTTCCGTGTCTACAGCCGCAACCGTGCCGCTTGATATCGTTACCCCCGTTCCGAGCTGGTCGGTGAAGTCTATCGCCAGGGTTTTGAGTTCGGTCGGTGTTTTTACTATGCGATCGTATTGGTCCACGGTTATACCTTGAAAAGTTTTTTAGCTTTTGCGCGAAGCTTGAGAAGAGATCCAGACTTTGCCGAGATCACCTTGCGAGGGGCTCGAAGCGTAACAACCGGAGTTCCCGGCGTGATAACTGTTGATCGAAAAAGTAGTAGTAAGCTCATGCTACTGTAAGCCCCCATTTGGTAGAGCCGCACGCCGTTTTGATATCGCCAATCGTGCTACTCGATAAAGCCGAATCCCACATCACCATCTCCCCCATCTGCCCGTTAAACTTATAGGAGCCGCTATACTGCGCGATCTGTGGCTCTACGTTTGCGACCGTGTTCGAGGTGCTACCGCTACCGCCAAAGCCCGAGGTCGTCTCTGCTCTAACCGTGGAGTTTCGATTGTAGATTGTCCAATCGCCATTGGTGAAATCAAATACCCAGAACAGGATATCCCAAGCGCCATAGGGGAGATCGTTGGCATCGTATAGGCCGTATGACGAGCCGCTATCCGTTCGGTTGATATCCGCCTGTGGCTTGTAGTTCGTCCCGTCCTGGTTCGTAACGTAGATCGAGAGTCGATCCGCGCCGCCGTTGTCCTGGACATAAAACTCTACCTGATACTGATCCTGTAGGGTAGGCTTGTGAACCATCATAAGAGTAAGCCCCGCCCTATTCTGAGCGACATCGGTAGCGTTCTCGAATGTGAAATATTGATCGGACGTGTTGGTAAAATCGATAACACTAAGCGAGTTCTGTTGATTGGTTTTGAATATGGGCCGATTCGCGTCGGTCGTCTGCCGAGCGTTTCGCGTGTTACCTGTGCGATCCGTCCACTTGTCAACCTTCCCGTTATTCACCGACGCCGCGCCGCCCGAGTCGAGAACATACGCTGCGTCCGATGCGTCGAGCCAGAAAAGGGCCGTCCCATAATCCGACGGATCGAACCCCGTCTCTGGCTCGGTCGGCGTATAGGTCGATTTAAGGTTGGTAAATCCCACCTTGGGAATGCAGGTCGATATTGGCATTACACACCTTCCGCGACTGAAACGGTGTTGATACTTCCGCCGCTGGTTTGGTAAACCGTGACCGCTGCTGTTGGGCAATAGTTGGCGGGCGTCTCGTAAGCCGCCCCCGGCGCAATCACGATCCCAACATTGCTTGATGTCGGGACGATCCCGGTTAGAGTTCCGTTGTTAAGGTTTATCATAATGTTCGCTGCAGAGTTGTTCTGTACAAGCAAATATTTCCTCTGCGTACTCGCCGCGACTAGCGTCACGTTAGTAGAGTCAGCGATGGTCGGCTGCGTATGCGTTAGCGTATTTCTCCGAACTGTATCGACATAGAGATATCCCTCTACGTTCTGATTTATAAATCCAGCGTCTCCTGACGCGCTCGGGTTTGCGCTCGGTGTATCTATTCTCCTCGCGCCAGCCATAACGACAGCTGCGCCCTCAGATACCGAAGAGTCTTCAAGCCTTATTACCGAAGTTCCTGTCTGAAAGCTCGCGTCGAAGTTAATCTGAACGGCCCCCACGCTGTTGACTGATATCGGAGAATAGTCTCCTGTCGTTCCAGCGAAGGACGCCGCCGAGTCGTTTCTGACCGCGAGCGCCATCACGCCGGTATCTCCGGTTGTGTGTGCTGCGTCTTCAGCCTTTCCCAAGCTGGTCGCGCTTGTTCCCGGTACGATACTAAGGATATCAACGTCGCCAATATCGACCCCAGAATTCGCCGCGAGCTTGCCGATAGCATTAGTTCCCGCAGGAAGTGCTGCGCTAATAGTAACCGCGCCTGTGTTGCATGCGGTGACTTTCCCGTTGAGAGTTGAGAGCGTTGACTCTGTAGATGCTCCGGTGGGGAGAGATACCGTTCCCGAGACGTTTGTCACGTCCCAGGTCCCGCCCTGGTTGGCCGTCACCGTACCCGATACCGGCTGAGTCACTGCAGATCCATCGACCTTGAGAGCCGTCATGGACGCGATACCCTGAACCGTTATCACGTCAGAGGATGCCGTTCCCGCTGTCCCTAGCGCTGGTTGTTTTGCTGCTGTCGCCGCACCGCTAGGTAGCGCCGACGAGGAAACCACCACCGCGCCGGTGTTGACCGCCGTCACCTTGCCGTTGAGAGTCGATAGAGTTGACTCTGTGGCAAATCCCGTTATCGCTGCCGGAGGTGTTAGTGTAGAAATCTGAGCTGCTGTCAGAACTACAGGCACGGACGCCGCTTCAAGAGCTTGCCCAAGCGCAGGGGTTTTGCCGTCTATGCTCGAAAGAGAAGAGTTTCCCGTGTCCTGTTTGGCCGATGTCGCCGCTCCCGAAGGTAGCGCCGAAGTTGATACGGTAACCGCACCAGTGTTGCAGGCCGTAATCTTACCGTCGATACTAGACAACGAGGCGTTGCCGGTATCCTGTCGCGCCGCCGTTGCTGCCCCCGATGGAAGCTCTGATCGTGTCACGTCAACCGCAAGGCCGTAAGTAACATCGACCGGGGCCACGCCTGTATTAGTTGACGGGTCGCCGAGAACAACCACCTGCCGATGATCGCCCGTTCCCACGGTACGAGTATCGACAGGTGTGCCCGATCCCGCTGTAATTTCCACGCTGGAATCAGCCATTTTCTACACTCCTAGAAGCTTAAGAATATTAGCGATCAGATCCGGACTAACTGCACCGAAGCCGAGAGCCCCGATGAATGCAATCGCGAAAGCCTTCGCGCCTTTCTTTAGTGCTTCGATTAACTTTTCTTTGTTCATGGTTCACCCCTTAAAAGGTGGTTTATAAAATTGAATTCTTGAGAATCAACAACAAAACTCCGATCCCTTGCATAACGAAATCGACTAGCGATTCCCTGGGGGCCGCCCCACCATAGGAGAATGTGGCAGTTGTTGTTTCTTGCTCGTCGGATATAAGCAGGCACTTCGGGTGCTTGTATTCGACCGTCGCCCGGCCTTGATGGTCCTGTGAAATCGATATCCGTTCCGTCGTTGTTTGATATGCACTGATCAGTTGAGGCGTATTCTGGCCTATCGCTGTGCAGCTCGATAAAGTCAGCGTAAGCACGATCAATGCGCTTCTCATAAGTTCGTCTCGGTGATCTAACTAAAAATATTTCTGGCGGTAGCTGTCGCCTGAGCGTTAGCGCGATCCGCCTGTAGGCCGAATTGGTAAAACTGTCCTCAAGCCCTGTAGAGACGAACCATGTAGTTCTGTCGCTCCCCTCCGCCGCTATCAGATTCGATATCTGTTTGGCTTGACGCTTGATCGCTCTAATAACTGAGCCGCGCCGCTGTTGTAGTGCTGCGTTATACTCGTCGGTCGTTAGGTGCGGCAGAAACTCGTAAGCCGCGAGCCTCCTATTGTTTCGTCCCGCCTCGTTCGAGAAGTGAATCTCTACCGCGTGTCGTGCGCTCGCCTTCTGTTTTATGAATCTGCGTAGGCACTGCCAGTTATATCGAGAGTCGAAGGTGCGCCAGAGAACCGCCACCATCGGGCGATCTACTCCTGTAAAGCCCGCAAGAGCCACCTTGCACTGTGCGGGTGAGTAGCTATTGATCGCGAATAACGAGATACCCCGGAATTCTGCTCGCGCCGTACTCGCGAAGAGTAGAGCCGCGCTAATTACTAATCGGATCAATTATGGTTAATTTAAAAGCGTTCTCTAGTGATGTCGCACGGAGGAACTCCCCGAATGCGTCCTTTGAGTTAAGTATCCATCCCGCTCTATCTGCCCCGCCGAGAGCCATCCCGGTGAGTACGCATCCTTGCGTGTCTTTGATTGAGTTGCCGACATGAAACAGAATCCCGGTCCTGCCAGGTACTCCGGTGATCTCAAATGTCTCGGGTATATACGAGCCGCCGCCCGTCGTTCTGTCGTATACCCTTTTGCACTCGTATATCCCCGCAGGAATTCGCGACACGTTCTGCGCGTTATTTTTCCACGGTAGCTCCAGAGTCAAGCACACCGGGTCGTTGTCTACGATTAAAGCCCCTATCGTCTCACCCTTGCCGCCGAATCGAATTAGCGAGACGTTCAAGGCTTTGCCTCGGCTTGATTCGTAACACTCAACCAGTCGCCGAGCCTGAAGTTTTTGCTTGAATCTTTTACCGCTAAAAAAATGACGAGCCCGCCAAGCACCGCGACCATAGCAAGGTGGGCAGGTAGTGAGACATGTTTCTTGCTTATCGCCGCGTCGAGAAGGGCGTTGCCGATGCCCTCAAGAGTCGCCGTGACTTTATCCAATGCCGTCACGATTCGACTCGTATTCTGATCCATCTTCTTTTCGAGCGAGTCCAGCTTAATATGCCACTCTTGGAATATCTCCTCTGTGTGGCGCTTTGAACCGTTGGTGTCCATGTATATCCGCCTAAGTATTTTGTAAAACGATAGCCGCTAATCTTTGGTGAGCTGAGTATAGAGTCCCAGAGACACAAGCCCACTGCAGCGTGTACGAGTACGTTCCTGCCGATGGGGCGTCGATTGCAAAGATGGGCATTGAGTTTGTATATCCGGCTGTGCTGGAAACGTAGGTAGTTGATGCCACCCCGTTGGTGAGCGTACTGCCGCCTCTAGCTATGTATAAGCTCATTTGCCCGCCGAGTGTGCCGTGGGACCAAGAGCATAGCCCAAGCAATACCACGATTTCTCCGCTTGCTACGGTTACCGAGGTGCCGGTCCCCGTCATGTCAACAATGCTTGTTGATGTCGTGTTGATAACACTCGATAGATTCGTGTATGTATATTTGCACAGGAGGCCATCGATTAGACTGGCCGCCGTTTCGAGCGTCGGCGTTGCTGCCCTTAGTCCATCTGCATAGGTCATGTTGGATCCACTGGAAAGTTTACAAGTAATCTAACTGAAAGCCTTAGAGTCGGGATTGATCCCGGGTTGAGGTTTATCTCTTTGCCCTCTATCTGTGCTCTGTATCGCGTCGCCCGCTTTAGGTATGTTCCCGTCGCAATATCAACCTCGGATCCGGCATAGCTTGGATTCTTCGCGACTGCGCTCGATCCAAAGTATGACGGAAGATCCGGGTGTATAATCTCGACTATATCGAGCATCTCAAGAGCTTTGTATTTGAAATAAGGCACCTCAAGAGAGACGAACACGTCGGGCTGTGCGTATCTGCAGGCGTAATACTTCGCCAGAATCTCCCCGTCGGTATTGAGCCAGTTAAATATATCGTCGACCTGATACCTGTCGCCGTAAATATCTGCCGACTCCTGAGAGATTAGAGTTGTCTCTGTGTTCCGATCTGGCGTCCATTGGTAATTCTGAGAGTATCCGGTTAGCTGCCCCTGGGATGCGATATCGACCGCTGTAGCTTCCTTTAGTCGTGCATCATGGATGATAGAAACTAGGTTTATGACAGTATCCGCGCCGCGCCCGACCACAGATAGAATCGTCGCGTCCTCGTCGTCTATCTCACGCGCTGTTGATGCTGTGGTGCCCCACGCCCAAAGTGCGAGTTGCTTCGACGATCCGTTGTATAGCGTTACCCTCGACGCGCTGTTTTTGCATAGCTGCGAGAGTATCTGATCCGTGGTTGCTCTGCCTTCCGTCTTGCCGTTTAGTAACCGACTAAGATCTCCAGTCGCTCCGTCGATGGTTGCGCTATGGGTCGATGAGAACTTGGTGAAATCAAAATCACCCGCGATCCAGTTCGCACCGTCGAATCGAGTTTCTAGCGCAGCGATTGCATACCGGGCATTGTTTAGTGATGTATTAGCCGCACCTGTAAGCGTTCCCGATGAGTCATCCTTGAGCCCGCTTATATTTAGAATTATGTCGAACTCCGCGAGCCCGGGGTTTGTTTGACCGCTCGCTGCAGTTTTTTGACTTAGTTCAACCGCTGCGTATCCGAGCCCCTCATAGGGTAGCGTCCCTGGTACTGGTTGATCGGTGAACTTTACGCCGTACAGCTCCAGTCTTGGGTCATAAGGATACCCCGTCCCGTCCGCTATCCAACCGAAAGCTGCATTATATTTGTAGATGCCTCCTGTGTTGTCGGCTCGAATCTTCAGAATATCGACTCCCGCAGTTCCCTCTGGGTCGTAGAACGTGACTAGGTAGCTCTTATCCGAGCGCATTATCACAGGAACATTGAAGCTAAACTCCATCGAATACTGCGCCGTCGTTTGGATCTGGCTTGTGTATGCGAGCTTGCCGATCTTCGCGATAGCCTTCGGCGTTCGCCCCCAAGATCCGTACCCTCGATCAGAGGCCGGAGTATCGCTCTCGTATATCTTGATATTAAAATCGCCGTTGACGGTGCCGGAGAAAGTCCCGTCTCCGTGCATGTCAATGTATCCACCACGGACGAGATAGTTGTTGGCGCTCGTATCTACCACACACCCGATCTCTTCGGTTGTAGCGGAGAAGGTCGTCGAGTAGGTTGGCAGATTAGAGTATACCGGGGTGCCGGTGGCCGCTGCGCTCTCTACTTCTATGTATTCGTTCGTCGCCGAATCTTTGATGTAAATGCTATTGATTCCGTCATTAACGAAATCCTCCCCGAGCGTTGTCGCGTAAGCGTAGAGCGGTGCCGTAGTCGCCGCGCTTGATACGGGTATCGCCCTAACCTCTACGCTGTCGCCGATACAGATCGGCAGATACTTGCCAATTGAAGAGGTTGGCGCCGTGGTGAAAGTCTCCGAGTCGATAATTCTAGTCATCACCCTTCGAGGTACGATGTCCGCTGCGATTGTTAGCGCGAGCTCTGGCGCGTCGCCCCCTCGCATCTCCCACCCTACTACCTTCGCCTTCCATACCTGATCCGCGCTTGATACGGAAAGATCGTAGTCGTCTATCTCTTTCTGAATCGCGTATATTATAACTGTCTGCTCAATCGGCGTGTATCGCTCGAATAGGTCAACGATGCGTCGCTGATACGCCAGGCTGCCCGGTGAGTTATCAAGAACTATGGTCGAGGTCGTGGGTTGCGGTAGATATGTATCAAGATAGGTGCCAAGCCCGTCCACCTTCTTTAGAATCGGGTGTATGGCTGAATTCTTGAGCACTGGCCGAGAGCCGAAGTATATAGTCGTCGAGCTGCTCGAATCGGTCTTTAATACTAATGTGAGCGCTGCGTATACGAGAAAATAGCTTTCTGAGGTTGCCATTAGATGCATTCCTCAAAAGTCGCTGTTATTGTGTTGACGTTATGCGCCACCGATTCTTCGCCGAAGTCTATCAGCCTCGCGTGTAGCAGTGATTGACCGGCAAGGGTCACGGTGTTGGTTTTCGCGTATAGAAAGATTGGGTTCTCTGCATACTGGATAACGTAATCAAAGAATAGGTTTCTCTTGGTGTTGGTAATTCCCTGCCATTCGAACTGAAATACATAAGGGTCTCGCCGAGTGTGTCCCGTCGATAATGGTCTAGATACCTCCCTCGACCAGAGAGGGTCGCGCCCAAGATCTAGAAAGTTGCCGATGTGAAGCTTCGAGAACTCGCAGGCAACCGAGGCGGTCGTTGTAAGTGTAAAACGCCAATAACGAAATGCAGAGGCATAACTAAACTCCGAGATTAAATCTTCACCGCCCGGGCCGTCTAAGTCGCTCGTGTCGAACGTGTCGGTTTTTGTTTCGGGTGACGTAATCGAGGCCGACGCTGAACCGCTAACCGTCCATGTGGTCGATGCGCTGTCCTTCTTTCTAACCAGATCCGCCCTGGCGATTATAATATGATCCGGCTGTGCTGTGACCCCCGAGCCGAGATCGAAGTCCCAAGAGGTAGATGTTCCCGCTGTGCTTCGCTTGAACGTAGCACCCCTCGATCCTGTGTAGATGTTCTTCGTGCTGTAGTTGGTCGCTGCCGTTGGTAAATTACTCGGCGTCCCTCTGAATGGTATATCAGGGTAGCTAATGAGAAGGTTGGTTGTCATCCTACCACCTCCTCGAATGTAGCTCTCACCTCGTGATAGTTGCTCTTATCTCCAATATTACGCGATTGCGCGTCGACTAATCGACAGTGTACTAACCTCTGATCGTCTAAGAACTGGTGGTTTGTGGCCGTGTAAAGGAACACCCCCGGGTGATGCCGCTGCGTCTTAACCACGTTCTCGAAGAAACTAGCGAGAATCGCGTCACTAACCGGAGCCCATGAGAACTCAAAAGAATAAACCTCATCTGCAGCTCTGCCCACATGCACCGCGCCCGAAGATGCTCTATAGCTCGTCCCGACTCGATGCTTCCGCTCTATGGTGTACTCGACCGGCTCGACGCCGAAGTCAAAGAACGTGCCTAGGTATATCTGCGAGTTATATAGAAGATTCGTGTCGTCCTTGGTTATCTGTATGCGCCAGGCTCGCTTTGCTGCCGAGGTTGCAAACGTGCCTATGTAGTCGTGCGAGCGAGGGCCGTATAGGGTAGCCGTCGAGAACGAGGCGTCGGTGTAGTAGGTCGTCGGACCAGAGAATGCTGTAGTAGTATCACCCTTTACATAGACGGCTGTAACGTCATTTTTGCCCCCTACGTTATCGAGTAGGACATCAGCCCGTGAAATGATGATGTGGTCGCAGGTCGCGGTATTACCGCTGCCCATGTCCATGTCGATATAGGTATCGGCATTGATCCCCGCCGCGAGCCCGGCACGAAGCCCGCGCCGCCCGGAGATAATATTCTCTAAAGGGTATAGGTCGGCAAAAGTATGGTTTGAGGTAATGGCTGCCGCTCTCCGAGGTATGTCGGAGTAGGAGATTAAAAGGTTAGTCGTCATCGGATCGCCTTGCTCCCCGGTCGACTGTACTGCGAGCCGCTCGTTGATATGCCCTCACCTGCTGGTAGTCGGGTGCCTAACTGGCCGCTCTCGACTATCTGCTTCGCGCCCGAATCCTGGTACTTGGTCGATACGTTGATCTCTAGGTTGGTCTTGATGAAACTTGGTATTCCTGTGAGCTGTTCAACTGCAGCCGATGCGCCATCCGCATATTCTTTGAACGGGAATTTGAGCGCCTCAAGCTGAGAGGCTACAGCGATCAATGTGGTCGTGCTTGCGTTCTGTAGCTGGTCAAGGCTCGATACCCCGTTGTCCGATAGCGCCTTAAATAGCGTCTCTATTTCTTGGGCTGTAAACTTGCCAGAGTTAAGCAGGAAGTTCTTGGTGTCTGTAAGGGTCTTCTGATTAAGCTCCTTCGCCTCGTACGCGATATCTTTAAGCGCGTCCACGGTTACACGCCCGCCCTTTTCCCCGGCGTTCTTGAGATTGTCGAAGGCATCCACCACCGCGCCGAGTGCGTCGGGAATCCCCTTCTCTGAGGTTTTCTGAATTGCATTAAGGGCTGTCTGCGCTTCTGTCGCGCTTATCGTGCCCTTTAGAAATGCATCTTCGATGCCCTTGCCGAGATTCTCGAACGATACGCCGCTTGCCTCAAGTAGTAACTGAAGGTTGTTAAGAGAGCCCCCGACGTTATTAGCCAGCACGCTGCCGAGCTCTACCGCTAACTCCTGGCCGTAGCCGAAAGTCGTCTCTATCGCGAGCCCTACGCCGTCGAACGCCTCTTTGAGCTGATCGGTCATCCCGGCGAATAGGTTGTTGTTGGTATTGCTTCCGGTGAACTGAAGGTCTGTGATCTTTGTTAGCTCGTCGTTGATGAGCGCCTGAAAGTTGGCACCCTCGAGAGCTTCGGCGAAGAATTTATCGAGCGCCTTTCGCGCCTTGGTCCCCGCGCTGTCGGTGTCGAACGCTTGGACTATGGTATCGATAGCGACCTCTGTAAGCGCCTCCCCTAGCTGCTTACCAACCTCTGCCCCAATAGGGCCGCCGATTGATTCGCCAAGGGCTGCGCCACCCTGCCCGCCTAGCTCTATGCCGATATTCTTGAGGGCTTCGCTTCCGCTGTCGCCTCTAATAACATCAGAAAGCGCAGATCCGAGCCCGCGAGCCAGAGTCGCGCCGATGTCGTCTAGGCTGATTGATGTATTGGATAGATCCTCAAGATCCTTTCTCGCCTTGATAGCGTCGTCGCTAATAGCCTCGAGGGTCTTGCCGAGTGACTTGTCTATGGTATCGCTTGCGAGCTTGGCCGAGCCGCCCGACTTGACGAACTCAGATTGTAACTTATTCAGCTCGTCGGAGAAGTAGCCTATATCTATGTAGCCTTCCCGGTAGAGCTTCGTTAGTTTCTCGGTTTCTGAAATTAGATCGGGAATACCGCCGAACGCGCCGAGCTTCTTGGCTTCTTCGCCGACTCTCTTTAGAGCCTCGCCAGTTTTTGTTAGTGGGATTTGGGTTTTCTCGAGCGAGAGCCCGAGATCTTGGAATTTCTTTTTGAGCTCTTCGTACTTAGGGGCGACAATAGCCGCCGCGCTCGCGTTCTTCGATAGAGCTTCTTTGATGTCGAGAAACTTGTTGACGTACTGCTGCAGTTCTTTCTTGGTCGCGCCCGCGAGGTTCTTTGAGATATCATCGAAGGCCGATAGTGTCTTCTTGGCCGTTTCGGTTATCTTCGCCAGGTCTTTATTCTGCTTCTCTAGCTGTAGCGCCTTGAACGACTCGCCGAGTGTTTGACCGCCCGCAAAACTTGCGACTGCGCTCGCTAGGTCGATTGTGTAGGCTGTAGCGTCGGCAACGTCATCGATGTACCCCTTGAAGTCAATCGACCGGAGCCCACGCGCAAAGTCTGCCACAAGAGCGATCAGGGTTTCGTTGCTCGCGATATAGTTCGCCGCCTCGTCTACCGTGTCCTGTATGGCCGCTCTTACTTGCGCTATGGCGTCGGCTGAGTCGGTTTGAACCGCTGCGCCTTCCTCTGCCTTTTTATTGAGAGCCTCGAGCGCTGCGACTCTTGTCGCCTCAATCTTTTCAAGCTCGGTAAGCGCTTCTCTCGTGGTGCCTATCGATGCCGCGTACTTGTCGAGAGCCGTGTTGGTGTCGAGGTAAATGCCTCGCGTCTTCAAAAACTTATCGTTGCCGGTTATGAGAGCCTTTGTTAGCCCTTCAATTTCTTCCGTTAAGCTGCCGCCCGTTTCCTCTGCGAGCGCTCTAGCTGCTTGGGTGACTTTGATTATCTCGTCAGGCTTGAGCCCCGCCCGGAGGCTTTCGTTCGCCTGTTTCATGAGGTCGAAGCTTGAGATCGTATTATCCGCAGCCGTCTTTAATTCCCCGAGGAGAAGGTCCGCAGTGCCGCCCGCCTGTTGGGTCAGGTTGGTAAATGCGTCGCTTAGATCTCCTACCGCCGAGCCCCTTTCGATTGTTGCAATTGCTACCGCGAGCCCGCCCGAGAGCGCCGAGAACGCAGCTACCGAAAGATTTACCGCCGATTCCAGCGTTATAATACTAGCTTGGGTTTTAGAGAATCCTTGCGTAGCGTCCTCGGTCGTCTTCTCAACCTCTCCGATCTTTTTTCCAAGATTGTCGAATGATTGAATAGCCCCTGATTGCTCTACCTTTACGTTGATTTCTATGTCGTTAGAGTTAGGGCCAAAAGCCATCTAGTTACTGCCTGAAAGTGATACGGTCTAAAGTTGATTGAAGGTATAAGCCCATAAGGGAATTCCGAGACGCTCGAATATCGTCGTTCTCTTCGCATAAGTTCTGCAGCGTAAGAACACAGAACGCCATCTCCTCCCAGGTCATCGGAATACTGCGCGACATCTTATCCGCGATCTCTGCCGTCTTACCGCGCACGAACGGAATCGCCACCGCATCTCTGATATCCTGCCCGATAAACGAGCGCATACCCTTATCGATTGCCTTTACTACCTGGTCCTGCGTGTCTTCCACTTGTTCTTCTCCTGTTCCTTTTTTGTTGCGTTGATTTGGTACAGCCTAAAAGAACTCTCCATGTTAAGGAGAGCGTCGAGATCTTCGAGTAGCCCGAGCTCCTCGTATACTTGCCGCGCTATCTCGGGGATTCCGTTGTACTCATAGAGCATCTTCGCGTTGACGAATTTACTCACCGCCTCATTGAGATCGATATCCGTCGCAAGGTCTTCTACTGGGCAACCTGAAGGCCGCCTACAATCTGGTGTTCGATTGTCCTTCCTATACAATTCGTAACAGTGTGCGCAGTGTAGGTTTGGACGGTCTACTAATCTTGAGCGGGTCCACTGCTTGAGCCGCTCGAAGTATCTTTTTTTTCCTCGGGTACGACCTTCTTGGGGCCGCCTCCGTATCCGTATGCGCTGATCAGTATCGAGACGATAGCCTCGTAGCAGTCGAGAGCCTTCAGTTGGGCGAGCGTTACTTCCTGCCCGTCTTCCTTATAGCCCTCGACCTCTACGAGTTTATCCATTACCCACTTCGCATGAGATATCAGAGGGTCAATTCCCTTACCTGACTTCTCAAGCATTGCCTGGCGCTCGAAGATATCGTTTGCCTTTGCCCTCTTGAACACGAATAGCGCGATACTCCCGTCGGGAAGTTCCACGTTGATTCTGAGATTGCCGCCTTTATCTTCGAGCTTGTACATATTTCTTTATGCCAGGTATGAGGTTGAACGGGTGTTTGTGGTCAAGGTGTACGGGTAGGTCGAGATCATCCCGGTTGGGGCTGAACTTGCTACCAGGCACTTAAATACTAGGGTAACGGTATTAACGCCTGAGCTGGAGAGGCTATATTCTGGGTCTTGAATTAGCTTCAAGCGAGGGAAGCACCGCACCTTCTTCTTATAGGTCGAGCCAGTGATTAGCGGGCCTGTGATAGTAAGCTGCGCCTTGCACTCTGTGCCGTTTACCGCTCGGTCAAACCACGTAGACTCTTCGAGCTTCGAGAGAACCACTGTAACAGTACCGGAGAACGGGGGGCTGCCAACCGGCAAGAAGTCGCCGTTTCCTGTGCTGCCCTTGATTTCTCTTGGTGCAAGCTGCTCCTTTACGAGCTCTATCGAAACAGATTGACAGGTCACTCTATGGGTGGAAGTTGTGAGAGCGCCGTCAGCCGCGAGGTTGATTAGAAGCTCGTCGCTAGGCTCAAGCACTACCCTATCACTGTCGGCGATTGTAGTCGCTGCGAGAGCTGCGTAGTTGTTAGTCGTGCCGGTGTGCAACCTGTTGTTTGCGAGAAGGTCCATCGAGATTCTGCCGTAGTCCGGTGGGTTCGAGTAGTTCGCCGCGAAGCGTGAAACGATACAGCTCGGAAACTCCATCACAGATGATGCAGCGTACTGCATTGCAGCCGTGAGATACTTCGAGTTAAACGTCGTGTTATTGATAAAGCTGTGTGTATACGCTCCAGTCGCCGCGAGGTTAAAGTTGTTAGTTCCAAAGAACACCGCCTCGGCTGCCACTCCTGCATCGTTGTAATGCTCTAGCTTCTCAACGGTGATACTCGGGGCCGTGGCTCCCTGCTGTGAGTCGTTGGCCATTATATTACCGGAGCCGATAGGGTTGGCGGTTAGCTCCTCGGGGTTGGTTGACTGTGAGAGGCTTTCGACCTCCATCTTGTCGCCGGTCGAGACTGATCCTGCAGTTCCGAACGTGCTCGCCACCTTGAGGGCGATATATGTATTTGCACCTGTTATATAAGTCATTTGAAAAAACTCCTAGTTAGATTGAGATTTCTTGAAATCCCGTGTAGATATAAACTCCGCGCCAAACTTGTTTACCGCCGAGCTTTACGAGCGAGATATTTGGTATTCCGGCCTGTGGTCGCCAGAAATCGACAGTTGATTGCCAGGTATTGCCCAGGCTTGAGCGCACGACGCCGAAGAGGGTTTCGAGATTGTCCCTTACCGCCGTCCAGTTTTCCCCCTCTGGGTCCATTTCTCTGTAATAGGACAGCTCTACCGTAAAGTTATAGGTCAGCCGATTTGTGACTTGGAACTCGTGGCTCCTGGCGATTAAGTACATCCAGAAGTTGATCTCGCCGGCGTGATATAGCCTCGAAACCTCCTTCTCTGATTCCTCCGTAACTTCGAACGGGTACGCCTTGGGAGAGATTGTTTTTATTGAGTCGTATTTGAAAACCTTATCGAGCCATTGCGCCTCTACTTCTGCGCTCGTGCTCATCTATCCACCACCCACGCACCAAGCGACGGCTTTACTGCCACGTCTGGCGCTCCATCCGTACCCGAGTCCATCGGTAGATTCACCTTGGTTAACATGCCGGTATACTTCTGCTCGAATATCTCTGCACGCATCGCAAACTTATCGTTTGACTCTACGAGCTGTGAGAGGTTGGCGAGTGCTATCGCTTTAAACGCGAGGGCCAGCCTTAGCTTGTTGAGGTCGAAGAGTTTTGACCAAACGAGCCCGCGATCTTCTAGGTCCTGTTTAAGCTCGGTTTC
>Ga0075458_10000140_pt1 | contig 22903 bp, 34 predicted proteins | sample DEB3_08_DNA_FD_77576 | JGI IMG/M metagenome (GOLD analysis project Ga0075458, IMG submission 77576) | Aqueous microbial communities from the Delaware River and Bay under freshwater to marine salinity gradient to study organic matter... | ecosystem: Environmental > Aquatic > Marine > Coastal ... | reverse complement strand
ACGCAACAGGCGTCGACGTCACCGTGCGGGTTGTGAATGGAGAGTTTTACATCACAGATCCGCGCGGTGACGAATACCGAACTGGCTTAGTCAGAAAGCAATGACCGAAGGAGGTGCAAATGTATAAGATCTTGCATTGGCTTTTTGGTTGGGAATACACCGCTTGGAGCAACTCCGCAGACGAAGGCGTTGCGCGCGTTCACGCAGACTACGCAGGCCGCATATGGTATTGGCGATACAAGCCCACCTGCGTGATTGACTTCATCGAATCAGCAGATCAAGTCGTTTGGTTGACCGGAAAGCCGCCAGAATCTCTGCTTCGCAAGCAGAACGCCACGCCGCTGAATGTGGTGAAGTGATTCCGCAATCACTTCACCGCATCGACCAGCGCTGAGTGCTTTCTGGCGCATTCGTAATACGCCTCAGAGATCTCAACGACCTTACGAAGAACGGTCGCGCCAGTTCCATCAGCGAGGGGCGTCAGGCTTGGGCACGCGCTTGTCAGGTTTGCCGGCAGGGGTGAGCGCGCCGCTGAGGGCGGCATTTGCGTCCCGCAGGCCGTCAACGTCGAAGCAGACATTGCGATAAACAGGACGGTCAATATACTTGTCCACCGTTTTTGTGATGGTCCGGTAAACCACTTTTGCTTTTGCATCTTGTTTCTCCTTTTTGTCCGAAGCCGCTGCACCTTTTTTCGCCTCTGCCGCCCGCTGTTTCTCTGCCGCGTCCTTGCACTCACGTTCCGCGGCTGCGTACCCAGCGTGGTAGATCTTATACGATACGAGACCAAAGGCGATCAGTGCTCCCAATGCAATGACCACCGCAAGCTCAATACTCCCAGCAATTTTTTTCATGACGCATCTCCGGTCAGCAATTTTTTCTCCGCAAACCACTCTTCCGAGTACTCACATCCTCGGTGCTCCTTGAAATACGGGCCACCGAGCGTATAGTGAACGAGAGCCACGTCTTTTCTCGGGGCGTCGTATCCAACGAGGTGATTCCACTCCGAAGGCAGCTCGCCTATCAGCTCTTCATCCTCGAGCCATTTGAACTGATGCAGCGTCAGGCCGTCAGCGGTGTCAATCACCCAAGGACTAAGATTGAAGCACTTGGCGTTGTTGAACAGCATGACACTCGACCAATTCTTTTTCGCATACATCGTCTGCGGCTCGCCCAAGAACTTCGTGGTCTCCTTCGGAACGTGGTTGTGTTTGACCACCATCACGGCTTTCTTCTCGTCCCGAAGTCGCCACAATTCCTTGAAGTCCCGCAGGGCCAACATATCGCAGTCGATAAACAGGGACCAGCCCGCGAAGTCGCTCAACCACGGAACCAAAAATCTCGAGAAGGAAAAATCGGTCGACTGCAACGGGTGCCGCTCCCGCGTCAAGACGGACGACAGTTGCGGGAGTGCAAGCGGCGTGATTGATACAGGGACGGACGTCAACCTCTGTATGCTGTGCGACAACACCCAGAACGCCTCCGCTTCCCGCGGATCGTAGCCAATAAAAACCCGTATCATTTTTTCTCCCGCAGGAGTTTCAGTTCGCCGTTGACTTCATTCAACGTCTCCCGCTGCTTCTTCAACATTGCGGAATCAACAGGGGTGAAGGATCTGGGCATTGCCTGTTGCTTGACCTCGAGTTTCATGACCTCGGTCTCTAGCGTTTGTTTCTGTTGGGTCAGGATTCGCACCTCGACCCCACGCTGATACCTTGTAAAGTCCTCCGCGTGAACAAACTCAAACCACGCCCACAGGAACATTCCGACAAAACCCGCGGCGAGGGACAATGGGACTTTCTGTTCGAGCAATTCCTTAGGAATGGGCATTTTGTTTTCTCCTTGCTTCATCGCGCTGATCCTTATACATCTCGGCCAGAACGGCGACTCGTTTTGCTTCCTCGCCCGCCAACGCAACGCGGGTCTCGGAGCTCTTCTCGTATAACTCCCTCTCGTTCTGTCTGCTGATACCGATCTCGAAGAAAAGCTTTTTGACAAACCAACCAATGACCGCCATGCAGATGGCGAACGCACCGCCTCCAACGGCCAACAGAACTTTGAGAACGGCATCATCCATGATCTACCCTCCCGCTGAGTTTGTGGGTGTTTGAGGAGGGGTCGGAGCGGGCGGCGAGTTCTGTTGATTTTTTGCCGCGTTGATTTTTTGGAAAATACTGACCGCTTGAGACCCGACGAAGATGAGAGCGTAAAAAGTAGCGTATTCGGTGCTCAACCTGTCTTTTGAGACCTGGAACATAAAACCCCAAGTCATGGTTATGAGAGCAACGTATTGCCCCTGCCGTTGCAACGAAGGGAACTCGGTTCCTTTGTCGCGCAGGAACATGAAGATGGCCGGCTTCGTCAACGCAACGAGAATCAGAATGACGAAGACAACGGTCATCAAACCGAACACCTCTTGCTCGTTGGGGAATCGGAGGCTCGGGAAAAACCCGCTCCACGCGATGATCGGAGGGGCAAGAGGCGGGATTGGTGTCATACCTGATACCTCCCTGAATTGTTTATTCCGAACGCGGACATCCTCGGGTTGACGGCCGAGGACATGTGCACCCAGCTGTCGAACTCGATGATTAGCTCATCGAACTGGATGTCACTCTCCCTGATCGCCTCAAACACCTCACGCGGAGGGCCGAACATGCGAGCGTTGAAGTCGGTTGCTGTTCCCTTCGGATGGGATTTTGCAGCGAGGTAGGTTTTCCAACTCTGCTCATTGACCCCGCCTCCCGCGCTAATCGCCCACCTCTCATACGACTGTCCGCAGATCACCCGCTCGAGGGCTGGGGAGCGATACCAGGAACTAATCGTTATAGGCACATTCACGTCTTCGCGCATGACGTTGTTCCGCTCAGCAAACTTTTGGTTTAGCATCTCACGGACAAGCTCCATTGTTTCGGCGTGTCTCGTTATCTCGGGGAACAGGGTTTCGGGCGGGATGTTGTCGATCCCGTTCCTTGTTGCCGTCTCCGATGCGACGACCTCCGCCCACCGAAAATTCCTGGAAATCTTTTTCTGAAGATCAATCATCGTTCTCTCCTCTTCTCATGCTCCCGCTCGTTGAATATTCTTTCCATGTTGTTCAGGATCCTGCTTCTTTCATTTGCCGCTGTCTCTATTGCGGTTAACAGACGGTTTCTTTCAGCGTCATTTTTGGCCGACGATATTTGCAGCGAGACAATGTCTTTCTGAACATCGTGCAAGGTCTCGAGCTTCTCATTGGCTATCCAACTGAGAATGCCGATTGCTGCGGCGCAAAGGAACAGGGCGACTCGGGCAACCCTGATCCAACCCTTCATGTCCCCATCAACACCCGAAGCCACTTCCAACGCCTTCGTGCCCAGCTCAACGGACTTGAGCGCTGACAGGCCGACCTGTTCTAACGTCTTCTCGAGCTCTGGGATCGTCTTCATTAGAAGGCGGTGCTCCTTGATGATCTCGCGCAGGCGGGTCCTGTCGATACTGCACTCGTTTTCTTCTTGTTGTTGAACCACGGCACGCTCCTTTCGTTGTTCACTCAGTTGACTTAATAAAAAGGTAAGCAATAGCAACCGAAAGCTTCCCGAGATAGTCGCGGGCTGAAGGCAGGTCGGTTACCTGCGAGTTCGCATAGGCAATTATCTGCGCCGGTGTCGATGTCTTGATCGCATCGACAAGGGGCGACGCCTCGACCGCCTGCTTCAACATCTCGGTCCTATCTACCCGTGCCTGTTCTTGAGCTGGGAGTGGATCAGGGGGCGGTTTTAGCTCGATTTCACGGGAAATATACACGGCAGTGTCTCCCAGCCTGACGCTCGCAGGAACGTGGGCGGGGCGGTGGGTGGCTTTGTCGTATGCGGGAGTCTCATCAATAACAGGGTAGAAGCCGAGAGCTCGTTGCGCGTCCGCGTCGAGATTGGGAACTCCGGTGACACCACCGTAATTGAATGGCAAGCGCCCCATGAACATCACCACACCACCGTTCTTCACGTATGCAAACATCGTCTATCCTTTTTGCAGGGGTATGGTCGGGATCAACCCCGCCTGCGCTGCCGCTATCGCAAGAGTTTGGTTGTTGGCCTTGACCATCTCATTGCGGAAACTCTCAATCGCATTTCCCGTTGCCCGTTGTTGCTGACTGTTCTCAATTATCAACATCGGCAGCCAAGCCAACGAACAGGCCCAGTGGTCAACTTCCTTCTCGCTCTGCGGATCCTTTCCGCGCACAAGAATCCAGAGCGGGCACTTGTGACAAACCTTCTCTGTAGGTTTTTGGTGCAAGGGACAAACCAAACCATCGTCGGCTACGGGTTTTGAGGCCATTACTTTACCTTTTCTTTAGAGAAAATATTTTCAAACACCGTGCCGTCAGCAACGGCTTCTATTTCATGCCACTTATTAGCGGGCAAATCAAACGCACCATCAGACGGGGTTATTCTTCGCTCTACCGACTCTTTCCTGATGACACACGCCCCTGCGTGGCAAATAGTAGCGTGCGCGAAAGGGTGTTCGTGCCGGGACAAACCCTCCCCGGCGGACGCGTGAAAAACGTGGTGCATAACCCCGTCGTAGGAAAAAATATGTTTGGGTGCAATCGTTTTCATCAGAGGGGCGTAACTGCTTCTTCCGGATTGTCTATAGCCCTCAGTTCAGCTACGCGCAGTTCTCTTTTTTCTAGGGCGTTTCTGAGGTACGCCGGTTGTTCAGTAATTTGTGTATTAACAATGCGGCCATCTTTGCCGATCCGTTCTTCCTCTCCGTAAGTGCCAAACCACTGGAGCGCGTGAAAATCAGCAGGTAGAGTCAAGTTAGACACTCCCAAAACTGCAACCCCATCCACATACACAGCGGAATCCTCAGCTATAACTGTTATGCGCGACACCAACTGCTCGTCAATAGTTTTTTCTGTCATGGTTAGTCCTTTGTAGCAATAATTACGTCAACATACTGAACAGCAAGGTTGATTGCCGTTCCGGTGAAACTGTGGTTGTGCGAACCGCCAGCTCCTTCGGTCTGCGTTGCTCTTGGTACGCCATTGCCGTCGTTCCTTGTGTATCCAGCCGCTATATAATCCGTATTGCAACCGCCGCCTGTTGAAAAGGGTTCACCTGTTAGCGTGTCCACCTGATTGTGGGCGTGTGACGGAATTTGAGAAGTGGTCAGCGTCGTGTTGCCAACGGTGCCGGCAACCGACTGCGACGCGAACGCCGTCGTGAACGCAACAGAGCCGCCAGACGACGCTGTTCCACTGACGACCCGCAATGCTTTGTTATTGTGGGTCGTGTCTTTTGTCCATCCGGTGGGCGCTGATGTTTGTTGGAACAACATCTTGGTGCCAGATGCGATTGCCGCACCGACCGCTGTTGTGACAAACGCCGTGGTCGCGAGGCGGGTGCTGTTATTGCCCGCCGTCTGGGTCGGGGCAGTTGGATTGCCTGTGAGAGCCGGTGACGCAAGGGGCGCATAGCTTGCCAGCTCTGTCTGCACATAGGCAGTCGTTGCGATCTTCGTCGTATTGTCCGCTGCCGCAGGCGTCGGTGCAGTGGGAGTGCCGGAGAACGCGGGGGAGGCCAGCTTCGCGTAGAGCGCCGCCGCCGAGCCTCCAAGCGTGGTTACGTTTATGTCGTATGCGCTGGATAGATTAGCCCACGAGACTCCACCGAAGATCTCCCACTTATTGCTCGCGCTGTTCCAGCGTATGAAGCCGGTCTCGGGGTTTGTGACCGTAACAGCAGCAGGGTCCAAACCTTTTGCAAGGTCTGTGTCCCGTCCTTTGATATAGGTCAGGAAGTCAGCGTATGCGCTGGTGAGTGTAGGTAAACTCCAATCCATAATTTTCTCCTAGAAACCGTCTGCTGCCCAGCGGACATCCCGCGTCACTCGGGATCCTGCTGTGTTAAATACCAACACTTGAAAGTCAGTCGGATTTGGCGCATCTGTGAAAGACAAGACAGCAAACACAGCGTCCGTGCTCTCAGGGGTCAACGTAATGCTCTCAATATCAATAAACGCTTTATTGAATGTAACGGTCGTCCCGCCCGAGTCCCCGCTGTTCGCGGTGACAACCCCTGAGTCATAAAGCTTCTTGGTGTCCAGACGTATGTTCAAAGTGTCTATCTGCACGAGCTCGGTCAGGTCGGCCGGTGAAGATGCGCCACTGAAATCCAATTCTATTTGCACGTATCGGAAAGCGGTAGCGTATGTTTGCCACGAACCCACCCGCTCGTTCCACTCGTCCCCAGTTGGCGATGCCTCGGCTTTCCACCGGATGATTGGCGTGATGTTCATCTGGGTGTCAACGTCGGTCTTGCCCAATGTTATCGTGATGAGCGTTGCGGGTATCGTTGTCCCGTAGTCAATTGTCTCGATGTAGGACCCAGTCAACTCATTTGGTTGTATGAATATCGGATACCCAGCGTTGATTTGGTCCTGCGGTGTCGACCAACTGTTGTTGATGAAGTGGTCCTGATAAGTTTCTGTTGCATTTACATTGAACAACAACGTCCCATCCGCCTTGGTGACGCCATTATTGAGAGTGCCGTCAAGCGCCGAGTCGAAGTCACTATAGAGCACATAATCGGGAGGAGCGCTCACGGTCACCGATACGCTTCCAGGAGTTCCGTAATTGCCTGCGGTGTCTACACCAACAACCCAATACCGAAACACGCCTGCAACAGACTCAAAAAATACAGAAAACTGCGCGTCCACAATTCCGGTTATTTCTGCAGACTCAAACGTCTCTCCGACCCTTACTTCATAATGCGAAATCGGAAGTGAAGCTTCGCCGCTGGTCCAGCTCAGCAGCACATTATTGTCTATCGATTGGGCAGAAACAACAGGCGCATTCGGAGCTGTGACGACAAGCTCAACAGAGGTTGGCGTTCCAGTCGCGCCGCTGGCATCAACAGGCGCAACCCACCAAGTCCTAGATTCGCTCCAATCTATCGCGCGAACGAATTGAGTCAAATCAGAGAAGCTGACAAATTCACTGCCGTCTGGAGATCCTTCCCATTCTTGCCCAAAACGAATTTCGTAACGCTCTGTGTTGTAGCTTCCACTGCTCGGTGCGCTCCAAGAGAGCGCCATATTCCGTCCAACAATTGCCGCGGCAAGGCTGCTGACTGCGCCAGGAGCGACCGGAGACACGGTGACGCTCTCGTTTGCGGAAGACTCGTTGCCTGATGTATCAACTGCCTTCAGCAAGAATGTTTTTTCTTCAGAGAAAGCCGCCAGCCGATACCAAGTCGCTTTGACTCTAGCGACCAGCAATGAAGTCTCCCAAACCGAGCCTTCTCGCAACTCATAGTAATCAATGTCCTTGTCTGCGACTGCAGGCCAAGAAAGAACAACGCCATTCGCTTCAAACGCCGAAGTCATGTCAGAAACGTTGCTAGGAACAGCCTCTTTCCCAACGACTGTTATTCCATCGAGATAAGTCCATTCTCCAGCATTCTCGAACATCGTAACCGCGCGCACGCGCACGTCATAAGACTCTCCGGCAACAACCACAGACAAAAACGAAACCGGATTCGCAGCGGCCAGAACGTCCGGCGCATCAGCCCACTCCATCGGACTTTGACTTGACTTGGCATACTGCACCTCGTAATAAGAAGCAAACGAGCTTTGCACAGCGGTCCAATTCAGCCTGATCCTCGGAGTTTGAGTTCCATCTTCGTGCGTCAAGAGCCAAGCACCGCCAGTCTGCGATTGCAATCCGCTCACAGTCAACCCGCCAAACAAAGACGGCAAGTTGGTGTTCGGCGCTATCGAAACGTAATTTTCTTCTGCAGTGCTCCAATCATAAATCTCCGCGGCAGTCTCTCGCAGCGAAGCTTCTACCAGCATCGCTCCATCTTCGTCGGCGGTGAATCCGAGCCCGATGACTTGGAACGGCTTATTCACCCATCCAAATTTTTCGTTGGAAAGATAAACTGTCCTCGACGGCACCAGCCGCAAAGCCGAAAGACGGAGCTTGCCTGTGACGGTCAAGCCTTGCCGTGTGCGCAACAACTCGATCTTCGCGAGGCGTTGCGCCTGATACCCACTCATCACGAATGGCGTCAAATCAACGTCTCGCCATATCTCCTCGCCGCCGTCCTCAGCCAAGTAAGTCGCAGAGACAACCGGAGGAAAGTCCACTGGTTGCCATGCGCTGGACGGATCGGTGAACAGCCCTTTGACGCGATTAGCGTTGTCTCTCTTCGACACATTCGTTTGAATTCGAATCGGCCCTGCGAAATCATCTTCGTTCAGCGAAACGGTCGGCACGTCGTAAGCGCCAGCATATATCATCCACTGCCCGTCAACGTTGACCAAGCTTCCGGCCATCGCTCCAAGCAAACGCTGAATAATCGCAGACGGCTTCTCGTTGGTTGAATAAGTTCCATCAACCCTGTAGCGCGGCTCGTCGTAATAAGTAAGTGTGTGCGTTCCGCTGCCGCCGTCGCTTATGGTTATTGCAATGCCTTTTTGAGCGTCTTGCGCCGTCGCTGCCAAGGCAAACAAATTGCTCGGTGACGCGATTGCGTAATAAGTCACGCCTGCAGAAAGTCCAGTCGGAAGCGCACCTGACGAATCGACCCTGACTCCATCGCCAGTCAGCAACAGCTTCTCGCCGCTGGCGAGAGCCAGCTTGCCGTCGCTGATTGTGAATGTGGCTTCGTCTCCAGTGTCGCGCAAAACCCGCTCATCACAGACATTTGCTGCGGCAATCAGCGCAGCTTCATTTATCTCTGTGTCATAGTCTAGCGCCAAGCCGGAATTTATGTTTGCGAGATAATACGCAAGAACCAGCGCTGGATTGTTGCTCCATCCGGTGTAAGCAGGAGACTCTCTCGGATCCAATATCTCGGCATTGCCTTTGCTCACGACAGTGATGTTCGGAACGCCTGTCGGATAAAGATCAACGTTGTGCTTCAGACGCAAATGGATCTTTGCTCTGCCGCGCTGGAGATGCGCGTCAGTCCACTTTCCAGAAGACTCCGCAACAAGGCTCGGGAACGGCTGCGCTGCACCCTCATCCCCTAAGCTCGTCTCCATGTTTGCATAGCCTGCGTATTTTCCGACTGCTGCGCCGCCAGAGAAAACAACCAGATCGTCGTTGAAATATATGTCGTCAATTGATTCGAGCGTGTGCCCTGCCAGCGTGATCACCAAGTGCAGGTAATCATTATCAGAGGAAACCTCGAAAAACGTTATTGCGCCGCCATGCCTGCATCGACCGATTATAAATTGATGGGAATTGATTGCTTGCCGAACGGTAATCAATCTACCTTCAGCTTGGAACGAAGCTCCGCCAGAAGGTTTTTTTGCAAGCGATTTTGTGATCGCGCCCATCACAACAGATGTGATGAGCGAAACCACGAAATACGTGATTATCTGCTCAAGCGTTATAGCGGCAAGTGCTGCAGCGACTGGAGGCATCAGCCGACCCTCCAGCAGATCTGACAATCAACGGTTCGCAAAAAACGAATGCCGCTGGTCGTCAACAAAGCTGATTGCTCTCCGAGCGATATTCCAAGCGCAGGCCACTTTGGATCCTCCGGATAAGCCACAACGTCGCCTCTACGCGCGAATTTCACAGAGCTAGAAATGCATTGGAAAAACTTCTCTGCGCCTGCTATGAATGTCGCTTTTCGATCCGGAGAGCGGACGTCTGCGTAACGAGAAATCAAACGCCAAGCCTCTTCTGGACTCGAATACCGGCCTTTCCATTCACTCCAACGATCAACCCCAGTCAACGCTTGAATCGATCCGCATGCAAATGAAAAGCAATCATTCTCGCCCCAAACAAACGGGCGAGCGCGAGAAGCGTCAACGAATTTAAACAACCTAGCTTCCCAACCATCGACTCTAAGCAAGCTAGTCTCCATATGCAGAATCCTCTCCAACGTCAGAAGAATTCCCGGGATTAGCAACCCGAGACGATCCAGCGCCTGGACCGCCCCATATCAATTGCGCGTCTTGCAAAATTGGAACGAACTCGAATCCGAGATCTCCAGGCCACTCGAACGCTTGATCCTCTTGCGTGTATCGCCGATCACGGGTGCGCTCCAAATCAACCAACCTATCCTCGTATTGCGCAGAGATGGTGCAGGTCTCGCCAGAGTCTTCTATCACGCTCAAATCAAATCGACCTGCGCGAACTTGATGAGGGTCTGCAACAAGCGCGCCCTCTGCAGAATCGAAAAGACCGAGGTATATCTTGACAGGATAGCCGATCCTCGTAGACTGCAGCGCAAGAGAAACTAGATCACTTGGCATTCCAGAGAGCAAAACGGTGAACCCTATCGCACGAGTCTCTGCGCTCTCGTCCAGCTTCGAGAATCCGAGCAGGTTGCCGCCGCCAGTCCAGATCCTTCCGCCCCACTCGATTGGTCCTACGCCAGTCCAAAGACGCAACCAATAATCGCTTGGAGAATCGTCTGCAACATAGAACAGCCCTTCGACAAACAGCGCAGGAAAAACTTTCCCTGCCTGAATGGCGGCAAGATTTTCGGCAGAGAATCCGCGTTGCGTCATCAGATAGCCTCAACGCAATCGAATCGCAATCCATAGAACCGCGCCAAGCCGATGCTCCAGTTCTGCTCGTTGCTCGAAAGTCTCCAACGACCAACCGCATTGCTGAGAATCAAAGGTTCGTCCGCAGAATAATCCTGCCGCAGTGCAGGCCATATCTCGACCGTTCCGCTGCCTTGAGGCGAGGCAGGCGCTTGCGTGCCGTTCACAAGCACTTTGTGCAGCCTTGCTGTCGCGCCAGAACCGAATTGAATCCAGTCTCCGGCCTTCCACGTCAACCCTTCAACGCCGTAGACCTCTAGCGTTCGCGCGCGAGCAGAATGAGCGCCGAACAATTTTGGAGCGCCGCCGCCCCAAGTTCCGCGCGGCTCTGGATTGGCAGGATCTCCCATTAAGAATGTGCCTTCCATGCCGTTGAGCGAAAGCAGGAATGCAATCCACGGCTCCGCCTCAGAACGATCCATCGTTGGCAACTCAACCGACGCCATCATCATCTGGCCTTGATTGACGTATATCTGTTCAGAAAAAGAGAACGGAGAGCGCGCATTGCCAACAGAAGACTTTGCGCCGAAAGTCACCCCGCTGATATCAGCGCCATCGGTTGGAAGTGAAATTGGATAATCCATCGATCAAGCTCCCATCGCTTGCGCAAGAGGTCCACCGCGTCTGCGTGTGTCAACAACCGCTGCCACAGCGCGCTGTTCGATGGAGCCGTTGATCCTGCGAATCATGTCTTCAAGGCGAGCCAATCCTGCCGTGTCTGCGCCACGAGCATCGATGTAGTAGGTTCCACCGCCAGAGCTTTGCCCTGGAGTCGAAACCGTAACCAGCTCGCCTGGAGTTGCTTTGAACAGAACGTTCTGAGAATCTATCCCGCCGACGCCTCCGACGGTGAATTGCCCTCCATCGGCCATGCCCAGAATCGAAGCCATGCTGTTCGGCCCTGCGTCGCCAAGCGCTCCATCAAGTCCGCCAGCATTGACGTCGCCAATCGCAGGCGCTCCGAACAACGCGCCGACGCCCCACTGAACAACGCTTCCAAGCAAGCCTCCAAACAATCCGCCTCCGCCTCCGCCGCTGCCTGCTGCGTTCTGCAGCTTGAACATATTCGAAACTGCTTCGGCAAGAGGTTCTGTCACCAACTTTCTGAATGCGAGGCGAGCCAAGTCTTGAGCCAATCCGCCCATGACATCGCGCAAGCTCTTGCCATTCACCACTGCATCTTCAAGCGCAGAATTGAAAACGAAGCCGTATTCACGCGCGGCGTCTGTTGCCTTTTTCTCTGCGTCGTCCAGTTCCTTTTTTGTCTTGGTAATTCTGTTGCCGTGCTCATCCCACATGTAAACTAGATCGTCAGCGGCTTGCTGTGCCTCTTCCGCCGCGGTGACGTATTCTTGATTCAAAACTTTGGCGATTATTCTCTCAGCTTCCTCAACTTTCTTGAGGCTTTCTTCCCACTCCTTCATCGTCATGGTCACGCGATTGCCTTGCGCATCCCATGTGTAGATCAAATCATCAGAGGCTTTCATCGCCTCCTCTGCCGCCTGAACATAAGCCTCGGTCGAATACTTCGCGATGGCGTCAGCAGCCTTCTTCGCCTCCTCTTGGGCTTTCTTTATCGCGGCTTCGTCTGGAAGGCCAGGAGCTTTTTTCTTCGGATTGATTGAGTCCGTCGGCATGCCTGTGTCGCCGACATAACCGGAGTCACTCAGCTCTTGATTGCGCCTGTAAATCTCGAACTTGCGGCGTTGCTCATCAGCTTCGATCTGTTTTTGATATGCAGCAACAGCTCCTTGTCGCTTGCCAGGAGTTGCGGTGTTGATTTTCTCGATGGCTTGACGAGCGCGCTCGATGCGGCCGGTGAGCTCGTCAATGTTTTCCTGCGGGGTCTTGAATGGATTCGTTGTTCCGAATCTCGCAAGCGCTTGCCAGAACCCGCCAGCGACGCGAATGCCTTCGTTGAATTCATCGACCAACTTGTTGAGCTTATCGACGACCGCAGGAAAAATGTCCAGCGCCAATCCTCGCGCTTGGCGCGCCAACAACGTCAACGAATCATTGAAGCGCTCTGATTTTTTTGCAAGATCTGTCGTGATCAAGCCGTATTTCTCGGCTTCCTCCCGATTGCGCTTGAACCCCTCTGCGCCGCCATTGAGCAATGGGATCAGCTCTGCGCCAGACTTTCCGAATATGCGCATCGCTATCGCTGTCTTGCCAGCGCCATCCTCCATGCCAGCAAACTTTTCGGCAACCTCTTCGAGCAGCATTTCGGTCGGCTTGAGTTTGCCATGCGCATCAACAACGGATATTCCGAGCGCTTGGAATGCCAGCCGTGCATCCCCTGTGTTTGCGGCTGTGTCCACAGCGTTCTTGGAAAGGAACCGCAGGCCTGCGCTAAGTTGCTCAACATTGACGCCAGACAAATTCGCATAATGCTGAAGCGCATCCAGCGATTCAACAGAAATTCCTAGCTTTTGCGAAGACTTGGCGAGGGAGTCTGCTGTGTCGAGCAGATCCTTGGTGAGCTTTGCCGTCGCGGCAGAAGCGATTCCAACAGCAACGCCAATTGCTGTTGCGGCGCTTGCCGCGCTCCTTTGAACCTTCGCCCATTCGCGCTCAGAAACATGCGCAGCACGCCCCATGTCTGACGTGAACTGCGCAATGTCAGCATGAAGTTTGATTACAAGATCGCCAAGGCCAGCCATGACTTATCTTCCTGTGTTCAAAAGAGCTGCGCGAGCTTTGCGTGAGAGGAGGACGTCCTCAGATTCCATCGAAGGAGGCTTGAACAACAAAAAGTCGCTGATGGTGAATGGATCAGGCTTCTTCTTGGTGTCCCGATTGATGTTGGCCATCAATGCGGTGAGTTGAGCGACAGAAGCGTCTGCGCGTTCATCGCCTATCGGCTGAACCCGATCGTATGCAGCCCAAAGCATAAATTCCTGAGCAGTCATCCGTTGCCTCAACTCATCAAGCGTCATGCCCAACCGCAGAGCCAGCTTTAGCGAAAACATTATCTCCGGTTGGGTTACGATTTTTTTGCGATGTCCTCCTGAGATTGCTTGGTCAGGCGATTCATCTCGAGAATTGCAGAAGCAATTGCTTCGACAGTTCTGAAGCTCATGGCCTGAATTTTCGAAACGTCATCGGCAGAGAAAAGCTGTTTGCCTTCATCGTCGATTGCGCAAATCGAAACAAGCCAAGCGCCTGTGGTCTCACGCTCCTCGAATGGACGCGAAATGAACTGCATCCACTCCCCTGCCGTCATCTGGCGAATACGAACGCTGCCGCCGATGTCTGGGAGCTCGACTGTCGTCGACTTCGGCGGAGCGTTCAGCAAAGCATCACGAGTGAGTGCGTTCATGCGTTACGCCCAGCTGACAGAGCCGTCGATCTCGACCGTCACCGCAGCCTTCAGCACGTTGTCGACTCCACCCGAGATCACGACGCCGAGAACGTAACCTGTGAATGTCGCAATCGAAGGCGTGGTGTCGGCAAGCGTGACGCGAAATTCGCTGGCGAGACGCGACGCGCGCTGAGACCTGAGCAACTGATGCGCTGCATCGTCGGGATCCCAGTTGAGCGTAAATGTGAACTGGCCTTCGTCAGCCAGACCCATTTTCTTTTCACGCGCGGTCGACTGAAGATTGGAAACGTCGATCACGCTCGCTTGTCCGCCAGGGCCGTTGAAGTCCGTGACATTCGGAACTTCAGAATACGCCAGCGGACTGACGACTTGCGAGATCTCGATCTTGGTGCCTTGTGCTTCTACAGCTTTAACCATAGCGGCTCTCCTTCAATTAAGAATGATACCAACAAGAAAAATCCAACGATGAACGATGGACCTTCGATTCGCTTTCATAAAAATCCTGATCCGACAAACAGACAGAGCGGAATGTGCTTGCCGTGGCCTGCATCCTGCTCCTTATCAACTCAGAGAGCGCTCGCGCTTGATCGTAAGACCGAGACCAAACATCAATTTGCACCCTGACATTAACCATTCCGCCGTCTCCGCCAGCAAGGTTTGTTTGCGGCGTGCCGATCACACGCTCATAAGTGACGGCAGGATAAATTCCTTCTTGAAGAACTGGCGTTATCCTGCTGCCGACCGCGGCAACCAACGAGCTCTCAGCCGCGAGATGCGCCTTGAGATCGGCTTCGAAAGTCATCGCACGACCCTCGTGTTCAACTTCTTTGCTTCGACTTCAAGTCTGGCTTTGATGGCGTCCTTTATAACGTTTGCCGCGGCAAACTTTTTGGTTTCAAAAGCAGGCCGGAGAAAAGGTCTGGCTCGCATCTTGCTGGTTCCGAACTCCAAGAACCGCCAGTAAAATGGATCGTCCGGATTTGCAGCCCCATTTTTTCCAGTCGCTTTTTTGAAAGCCAGGATGGCCTTGCTGCTGAGTTGCCGCACGCCAACCATGACAGACGCCGTGTGTTCGTAAGCGCGGATCACTCTCGCGCGTATGTTCCTGCGCAGCGTTCCTGCCCTGCGCCTGCCTTTGAGCGCGGTCGAATCCATCGGGTTCAATACAGGCGCACGCTTTTTCGCTTCGTTCGCGATGTCTCTCGCGCCCTTCATCAACGCTGCATTCAGCACGCGCTGAGTCATCTTCTGCGGAAGCGCTTTCAGCGCGACTTGCAATTCGCGCAAGCCTTGCACCTCTATCTTTGTGGAGTTAGCCATTGGTTAACCCCTCCGTGCAAAGCAACTTGATGTAGCGATTCTTTTCGCCGTAATTCAGGATGGCCTTGATGTCGAAAATTCTCGAGCCGAATCGAACGCGCATGTCGTGCGTGATTCCGGCTTGATGGCGAAAATCGATCTTGTGCGACACCTCAGACAAATGAGCTTGCGCCAAGAACGGCTCTCGGCCAGAAACTGGACTCACACTCGCCATCGCAGAAAGGAATGTCGCCCAAGAGAAATCAGGCTCGCCACTGGCTGATTGCGGCGGGCTGGACGGCAACTTGTGCTCGACCACGATGCGATGGCGAAGCGTTCCAGAGCGCATCAAAAAAGCCTCTCAGCCGCGATAAGCGGATCCAGCAAGCCGTCAACGTAGTCGTGCGGCAAAGTTGCGATCGATATCCCGATTGCAAACTGCTCCCGCTGCTCAAAAAGCGTGGCAACACGAGTCTGCATCCAGAGCTTCAATGCGTCAGGGATGTTTGCTTGAGCTGCTGCCTCATCCAGAGGAGATGCCTCTGCAGCGTCATAACCTGCGATATAGGTCACTTGGATGGCGTTCGGTGCCGAGCAAGCCGAAGGCCAAACAGCACCGCCAACCGGAGCAACCACAAGCGAGAGATCTCCGCCGTGCACCTCATAAAGAGCCGGATCAAGCGTTTGAAGGTCGCCGCTGGTGTCGCGATACTTCACGCTTTGAACGCTGGCCATCGGAGGGAATGGAAGCTGAATGGGTCGGCCGCAAGGCCAACCGTCAAACTCCGCTCGCAACGTGCGTTGAATGAATGCCCTGCGAGTGAGGTTTTCCGCGTGCATCCTTGCCGCGGCAATCAGCATGGAGAGCTTTATGGTGTGCTCTGTGTCGTCCGCCTCTACCCCGACCCAAGACCGCGCGTCCGCAAGAGAAACAGGCTCGAACGCTGGCGCATCAACGACGACGATGTTTGGCTTCATGGCGTCAATCCCAACTCAAGATGAAATCACCGGCCATCACACGGCGCGTTCTCGCACCCCAAGATTCCAACAGCGCAACGGCTGCATTTGGCGCGTCGCCGTAAGCGCTGTCGTTGCCTTTCTGCTCGACAATCACCAGCGGTCGATTCAACTTGAAAAATGTTTCGCCGCCAGCAACAACTGCACGTTCGAATCCCTCGACATCGATCTTCACAAAATCAATGTCGTGCAGATCGAACGCGTCCAGCCGGAGCATCTTGATGCCTTTGACGACGCGCTGCGCGTCAGGATTCGGAACATGCCGAGTGCCAGGGTGGCGCTTGCCGATTGCGATGTGAGCGTTGCCTGTCGTTTCCAGCGGTATCTCGATGTCAACAACGCCTTCAGCTTCCCCAAGCGCAACCGGATACAACGCATAGTGCTTGCCGGCAAGGTTTCTTTCGAAGAGCTCGCGATGCTCAGGAACAGGCTCGACTGCGTGCAGAAAATCGAACTCGTTCACCAGCCACATCGACCACAGCCCGACATGCGCTCCGATGTCCAGCACGCCGCGACGACGATTCTTCGGCAACAACTCCAAGCATGCATCGAGCTTGTGCTTCTGATATGTGGCTTTGCCGTCGATGACTTGCCTGCGCTTGCCGCGCATCATGTCCGCGAGATGCAACTCTGTCGAAGGCAACCAAACCCCATCCACCAGAACGCCAACGTCCTTAGTCATTCAAAAATCTCCTTCCCTGTTCGAATACGAATTCTGGCGTAATCGAGCTCATGATTTTGGCGCAATGGTCGCAAGGCACGCGCAGCCCACAAGCATCTTTGCCAGAAACGCCAATGTTTTTGTGCAGCGAATAGCCAGTCAATTCGATCGGGGTAAATCCGCCAAAAATGACAACGGCTGGCAATCCAACCGCAGCCGCGGCATGATGCAATCCGCCTTCTGGCAGGAACGCGCCTTTGGCGAACTTTAACGCAGCCGCGGCGTGGCGGAAGCTTGGCGAGGCCACAAATTCGACCTCGGGGATGGGCCGAGCTCCGGACTCGCCAAGCTGAGCCAGCCTGTGGCCATCCTTGGCCAGCAACGAGGCCAATTTGCGCCAGCGCTCCTGCCCCCACTGCTTGTTGGGCGAAGCGTTCTGCTTGATGTTTGGCTCAATCACAATCTTGCCTGTAACTTTCGCTCCGAACGCAAGCTCCTCATCAGTGAACTGAATTGTCGCTGAATTTGGCCGATAAGAAAAGTTGTAAAACCACTGCCTGTCCGTGTGGCGCACGTGGTAAGGGCGACAACTCGACCCATTCACGATTGAAGCAAAATCGCCGGTTTCCTCCGGCATAGCGATTGCGGGATTGCCTTCCCAAAGCGCATGCCAGCGCGGACGGCCATTCTTGTCGAGGATCTTGACGCGCTTTCCGGCCTTGCGGAACAACGCCTCGGCATCCCCTGCCGCCATCAATTCGTCACCCATTCCCATGCAGAAATTTTCCCTCTTTAAATTCCTCAAGCGTCCACTGGCAATTCACCAATCCAGCGGCCCAATCCTCCCTGTTCTCCGGATAGAATGGAGACTCCAAAAGCCGCAGATCATTCAGCGCAAGAGGAGAGGCTGCGCAGCCCTCCAATGCGAAAACTGGAATGCCGCGGCGCAGCGCTTCGCAACCAGCAGAGGATGAATGCACAACAACAGCCCAAGCGTCATTCAACGCTTCAGCGAAAATTGTTGCGGCGCGGATTTTATCCCTAACCCAAGGCATAATGACCAAGCTTCTGTCTGTGTTCTTGCGAATCAACTTCATCACGCTCGTTGTCCAAATTTCACTTTGCTGTTTTGCGACCAATCTCATATATTCGTCACTTTGAACGACAAGGAGAACGTTCTTGCCTGTCTTCTTCCAAGGTTGAATTTCTATGCCGCTGGACTTCAACCTTTGGAAATTCGGTTGCTGCAACAGAGAGCATTGCAAAGCGCCAAGCGTCACCCTGAAGTGCGTTCCTCTTTGTCCGTCAAAATATGCATTGTCTATATACCTGAACGACTTCGCCTTCTCCCGAGAAGTGTAAAGCGGAATCGTTCCAGAGGACAGGCCGTAAAACGCAATGTCCTTGCCGCGGACGTCGAGTCCGCTAGCTTCGACAAGCTGCCCGCCGCAGCCGATCGCGAATGCAGACGCGATCCTTCTGGACTTTGCCTTGTTACGATCGTAGCAGACTAACAAACGCTTCCCCGCTTTCTATTTCGTCAACGCGCCATTGCGCCCATGCCATGTAATGAAGAGCTTGCGTTCGATCTGGCGGCATTTCTGAACCGCCGTCTATCGAGGTGAATGCTGCCGTCCTGCAAATCCAAAATGGAGCCAGCGCAACGACAGGAATCCCAGAAACGAGCGCATGCACTCCAGCGCCAGAAGACCATATCACAACAGCGGCTGCGCCTGCAAGATCTTCTGCGAGAGGAACCTTCGGTGCGAAATTTCCAGGATGAGCGCGAACCCTTACAGGCAACCCCATCGGATTCAATTTCAATCGCGCGACTGTGTCTTCAGTCCAATCGATCGGCATCATTCTGCCTTGAACGCCAAACGAGCGATTTGGACAAACGAGGATGTAATCTCCAGTGTTGCGATAAGGCTTCGGGTTTACACAAAGCGCTTTGAATCTATCCCAAGGACCGACACGCCAGCGACCTCCGCCGTTGTGCCAACCTTCGGCCAGCGCATAGTAGTGGTGTGGTTGTGGGCCATTCGGATGAACATCGAACTTCGGAGAGCTGCCGCCGATCCCGAGGTATCCGTTCTCGGCAACAAGCACCCTGCCGCCTGCAGCTTCGACTCGCGTAGCGAGCGCGTGATCTTCCCCATATCGGTTCCAGATCAGCAGCAAAGTTTGCTCGTCGAAACGATCAGGCCTTCCATTCATCGCCACATGGCCTGCCTTGCGCAACCCAGAAAGAAATGCCTCTCTGCGATACCAAGGATTGCTTCTAATCAGGCAGTATGCTTTCAAGCGCCTCTCTCCTGAATGCCTTCAGCGTTGTTTGCCTTGAGCAATTGATGACTTCAATTCCTAACCTTTCCAAAGGCTCAACCAGCGAGAAAAAGTTAGAAGCCCAGCCAGAATAATGAGCTGCTGATGTATTTTTAATCGGATGGCCGTTGTGCGAATGAGATCTGTTTTTGTGGAAGCCAAGATCGTATCCCAACAACAGAATTTTTTTGGCTCCAGCAAGGCAAGCCAAGTTAATTGCTTGATACCCAGAATTGCTTCCGGTGAACAGCGCGTCTTTGCTTTCTGAAAGCCCAAGATGCCCGCCATTCTTTAACATGAATACTTCTGGGTCGCCCACAAGCATGCCTGTATTAGCGATGGTGCACTTTTGTCCTGCGAACGCGCCAAATGCAGCGCGCTGTTCTTCGGCGGTAAATTCCATCCAATCCCATTTTTTTGCAACGCCGTTATGATGCCACTCCCACCACCTGCAGTCTGCAAAATACACAACGTCTGCCCAAGGAGCGACCAAATACATATCATTCACGACAATGGCTTTTATGCCGTGGCTCTTTACCCTGTGCAAGTCTTCCTCTGTTGTCGATGGGCCGCTGGCGATGCATGCAACAGTTTCTCCATCCCAATCTTTCGAGACCCAAGAAAATCGATCAAGAGGCCAACCGAGCGACTTTCGCAATGGGCCTGATTCTGCCGACTCAAATGCATTGCCAAAATACTCGCACAAGCCTAACTTCACAAGCTGTTCTGCGCCGTCTCTTGAAACCCAAACGACATCTCCGGCAATTCGATTTGGCTCTGTCCAAACAGAGCATTGAATTGCCTTTACTACGCGAAGTTGAACTTTATCAGTCATCGCAAAATGAGAGGACGCCGAAGCGCCCTCTCAAAGCATCGCAAAAAATAAACGACGCTCAGCCAGCCGTGTTGCCGTAAACGAAGGCGGAGGCGCGATAGATCGTCAGCGCCAGACGCTCTTCGGCGAGGATCGCGACCATGTTGCGAATGAAGTGGTCGTTGACGTTCTCGCTGATACGCACCGTTGCGTCTTCGCGATCCCAGATTTGTGCGCCAAGGTTGAACGCACCACACAGGAACTTGCCCTGCGTTTGGGTTTGCGAAGCCACGACCGGCTTGGACCAGACACGCGGTTGCACCATCGACTGAGGGTCGCTGAACAGGTAACGACCTTGCGTGTCCTTCAGCAGCATTGCGCTGAACCAGTCGGTCGGGTGAAGGACATACGCGCTCGCCTCATAGTTCGAGAGCGAAACCTGGAGCATCGCTTTGAGGAGCGTGTCCAGGATGGTGTCGCCGGTGGAGCCGCGGTTGTAGGCTGCGGCGGAGCTGTTCAGGCCGGTGAGCTGGCCTGCAGTGCCGTTTGCGGTCAACAGATTTTGCTCCTCGACCAGCTTCAGGCCGTAGAGCAGGCGACCGCTGATGTGACCTTGCAGCATCGACGCGTCTGACAGCACTTGCCGCGAAGCCGGAACCCAGTGCGCCAGCGTGATCACCGGAGAGTTTGCCAGGTCGAAGGAAAGCGCGGATTCGGCTTTCGGTTGACCCTCGGTCTCGGCAGGCGAGCTGCCGCTTCCTTGGGGAGCCGCGGAGTTGGTGAACGCCGTCTCGCGCGCGAACTCGATCAGGTTGCTGGTCGTGACCGCTTGCGGGATCAGATCGCGGATGAACAAGCGCTGCTCTGCGGGCGAGATCACGCCTTCCAGCCGTTGGGAGGGAACCAGCGGTTGGTTCTGGCCTGTGGCGTTCAGGATCGCGGCCTTGCTGTGGAACGACTTGACCTCCACCGGATCCATCCGACCTTGCTTTTGTGCCGCCTTGTATTCGACGGATTCGGTGATGATCTCGACGACGGACTTCACCTTCTCGGGATCACCTTGCGGGCCGCGTGCAGCGAGTTTCTGTTCAGCTTCGACCAGACGGTCGCGCAAGCCTTTGAAGTCGCCAGCCAGAACTTCGCCTTTCTTGCCCAGCTCGGCCAGCGCATCATTGGTCTTGCCATGCAAGGTGCCTTCTTTGCGCACTTCTTCGAGCGCATTGTCGGCGGTGTCCTGGACTTTCTTCAGGTTCTCCTGCATGGCGGCGAACGCCTTCTCCAGAGCGATGTTCAGCTCGGACATTTCTTTGGCATTGAATTGCATGTTTGCTTCTCCTGTGTTGACGATTAAGATTGGAAACGCTTGAGGATATCGAGCGTTTGCTGCGTTGCTTCTCCAACCGTGTCGTCAGCGTCTCGCTGAGTCAAGGTCTTCCAGATCGCGCCAGCGTGCAGCTTCGCTTGCGTCCGCGAAAGACCTGCGGCATCTCGCAACAGGTCTTCCAGTTCTCTTACACTTTTCACGCGCTCGATCTCTTTCACTGTTGAGACCTGCGCCATTTGATTCATCGGGAATGCGGTTGTGCTCACCTCCCACAACTTCAATCCCTTCAACAATCGAATGCCATCTTCGCGAATCTCTTCGCCATTGGGTAGGATGTCGTAACCGATAGAGAGGCCTTCGATGATGCCGGACTTCATCAGCGCGTGAATTTCTCGCGCCTTTCCGACAGCAAGCTCCAGTTGGCCTTTGATGAGCAAGCCGACAGGCGTGTCCTCGACTTTTCCTTTGCCGATAGGCTGGCGCGTGTCGTGATTGGCAAGAATGCGAATGGAGCCGTCCTTGGTTTTGTTGAACTCCTTGAAAGCGCCTTGAACAACAATGTCGCCTCCAAGATCGACATTGTTATACATCGACGCGATGCCTTCGAAGCTGCCGGTTTCGGAAAGCTCCTTGACTTCGAACGGGCATCCCATTTGAGAAATTGGTTTCATTATTCAGTCTCCTTGTTTGGTGAATTTCGGTCCATAAGGCTTGCTGTAAGTTGGTCTCAACAATGCAGAAGGATTCTTTGAAGCGCGATGTTCGCGTTGTCTGCGTTCAAAAATAAGCCTGTCAATCGCCATCTCAAGCTTTTCCAGCGCCGAATCAAGCTTGTCAAAAATCGAATTATTTGGCGTCGTCATGCCTAATCATCCTCCTCAATCTCGGACAAGGCAATCGCAGCGAGAAGAATCATGGCATTCCGATTGCGAATGGAGACGTCTGAAACGTGCCAATGCTTGGTAAAATCCGACAGCCGAATTGCATCTTCAGCATGATAAACAGGCAACTCAATTCTCGGAACGTCAATGCGCTCCAACGACAAGCGAGCTCGCTCAAGTCGTTCTTGAACAAATTGCGCTGAGCTGTAATCTGAAAGCGCGAAAATTTCAACAGAAAATGGCGCAACATATTCGCGAGAAGGTTTGGTCGGAAGCGGTATTGGTTGCGCTCGCGACCTTTGAATTCCTCCGCCCGAACTCGGCCGTGGCTGAACGCTCGAAAGATCAAAAGCAAATGCGCTCTGGCTAAAACCAGAGGCAGAAAATGCTGTTTTAGAAAAAGAAGCGCTCATGCGCCTCTCCAAAGATCGCCAGCTTGACCTGTGCCGGCAACGTCCGCGTCGTTCATTGACTTGGTGTTGGAGTCGACCTGTCCTGCCTTGCTGAAAGTAAGTTGTGCAACCTTCGTGGATATCGCTGTTAACTTCGCGTCTTGCCCAGAGTCAAGGCCAGAGCCGCCAGCCACAACGCGGACTTCTACCTTGTCGACCGCATAGTCAATGTCAACGTTAGCTGCTACAGCGCTTCGATCGAAGCACTGAATTCCGTCCGCGCCGTCATCCGAGAATGTATCCCGCACCACGCG
>Ga0075458_10000139_pt1 | contig 22905 bp, 23 predicted proteins | sample DEB3_08_DNA_FD_77576 | JGI IMG/M metagenome (GOLD analysis project Ga0075458, IMG submission 77576) | Aqueous microbial communities from the Delaware River and Bay under freshwater to marine salinity gradient to study organic matter... | ecosystem: Environmental > Aquatic > Marine > Coastal ... | reverse complement strand
CACGATCTGCACCACCAGCGCCTCGAACCCAATGATGCGCATCAGGTCGCTGGCAAAGAACGCAGGCTTCATCGACGGCTTTCCTGCCATAGGGTATTCGCGACGCTTCTCTTCCGGCGGGAACAGATCAGTCATGTCCATACCCACCGCACCCAAAACCGATTCGGTTTGGCACCCTGCAAAGCAATGCAGCAAAATGCGCCCATCGTCAGCCTCACGGATCGCGAGGGATGGCCCTTTGTCGTCATGCGCCGGGCAACGAGCAGTCCACGAGCCATTGCGGCCCTTGACCTTCTCCAACTTCTGCAGCAGGTTCTCAACAGGGGTCATTGATGCCTCGCCAAGGGGTCAAATCGGGCCGTGGTGACGTTTTTATGGGTGGGGTAAGGGGTCATATCACCCTCCGGCCAGAAAACGCCTCAGAGGCCCCGTTTTCATCTTCCCAGCGGCGTTGGTTGATGTAGGTCATCGGCGCTGGCTCGAATCCGCCAAGCCACTGCTCAGATGCCTTCAGGGCTTTGACATTGGCGATGATGATGTCGGCCACGCCGTCGAGGTTGTGCTTCTCCCACTTCGCAAGCACAGCGGCGCGACCAACTTTGCGTTTGGACGTTGGCCATGTCGACCAAAACTCATCGAACCGCGACACAGTCGGTGCAACCGACGATATGGTATTTGTATTTCTATTTCTGTTTCTGTTAGGGTTTGTGTTCGGTTTCGTTTCGGTTATCGATTCGGTTTTCTTCGGCCTGCCGCCTCGCTTTCCGAGCTGTCGGTTGTTTTCGACTTGATGCTGATATTTGGCAATTTCGACATCACAACGACTATTGCGATACCCGTTTTCGGTATGTTCAAAAAACTCCCTCAAAACCGATTCGGTTATGTCCAGATCGAGCCTGATTTTGCGGGCAACCAATTCGGTATCGAGTGGGATTGGCTGCTCGCTCATGTAGTACAGGTCGAGCAGGCGGCGGTAAGCCAGATCCTCAGCATCGCTGAGGTGCAGCGTGTGGGTGATGTAGTCACCGAGGTGGAATTTGTACCAAATCACCGCAGGTCTCCAAAGATGTCGGGTCGCAATGTCTTGCGCTTCACCTGACCCTTTGTGTAGCGCTCGATGGCCAAGCACAGCTCTGGACTGGGTAGCTGTCGGCCACTTACGATCAGGCTCATCCAAGTCTTGCTGATGCCCAATTTTTGGGCCATCGCAAGCTTCGCGCCTCGTGGCTTCGTCTCAAAGAATTCGATCAATGTCATGTGGTCACTCTCCTGTGGTTGGTTTAAGCCGATCATACACTGAAAATTTTTTCACGCAAGGGGGTTGTATGTTGAGCTTAAACCAGCTACACTCGGCCGAACCCACAGCGAAGGAGAGCGAAGTGAACCAACGACCAGTGCCATATACCACCAGCACCGGGCTGAAGATCGGCTGCATGTACCAGCCCAAGCCCAAGCTGACCGTCAGCCGCGACATGGAAGACCTGCAGACGGCCTTGTTGGCCAAGCCGCACCGCAAGCCCAGCTTGTGGATGCGCCTGCGCAGCGCTTGGTTGCGCCGCTGGAGGGTTGAACTGTGAACGACAGCGCCGAATATCACCAGCTCATGCTGGAACGAATGCAGCAGCTTGAGGAGGCCTTAGAACGGGCCGAGGCAGGCACTGCTACCGCAGACGACTGGAACATCATCCGCTACGAGTGCGGGGTGCCCAGACGTCAATTTGTAACCTTGGAAAGTGTTTCAATCACTAGGAGCGAAGAATGAGTTTGATAGCGAAAGACAGCGGCGAAGGCAGCTTCACCCCAGTCCCACCCGGCATGCACCTCGCACGGTGCTACCGCATCGTTGACCTCGGCACCCAAAAGTCCGAGTACCAAGGGCAGATCAAGTACCTGCAAAAGGTCATGATCCAGTTCGAAGTTCACGGCGAGGACGACAAAGGCAAGGCGCTCGTGACCAACAAGGGCGAGCCCATGTCCATCTCGAAGAACTACACCCTCAGCCTTGCTGAGAAGGCCACCCTGCGCAAGGACCTTCAGGCTTGGCGCGGCCGCGACTTCACGCCAGAGGAGCTGCGCGGCTTCGAGCTGAAGAACATCCTCGGCGCGTGGGCCATGATCTCTGTGGCCAAGTCGATTGGCAACAACGGCAAGGAGTACACCAACATCATGTCGGTGAACCCGGTGCCTGCTGCCATCAAGAAGGCTGGCATGCCAGAGGCCCACAACAAGCCTGCGATGTTTGCCATCGAGAACCCTGACATGGAGCTGTTCGACACCTTCAGCAACGGCCTGAAGGACAAGATCAAGGCGTCGCCGGAATGGCAGGCCCGCGAGGGTGAGGAGTACGCACGGGGCGAGCAGCAGTCCGGTGCGGATCGTCAGGCACGTCAGGGCTCCGGCTTTGACGACATGGATGATGACATCCCTTTTAATTAGAACGGATCTATAATGGTCGAACACCAAGCACAAGGAGTTCGACATGATCCGTTCGGTAAAAGAGTGTTTTAAGTGCAAGACCGTCAAGCCATTAACTGAGTTTTACAAACACAAGATGATGGCTGACGGTCACCTCAACAAATGCAAAGAATGCACAAAGAAAGACGCAGGTGAACATCGTGCAGCAAACATTGAAAAAATCCGGGAATATGACCGGGGCCGCGCAAACAGGCCTGATCGCAGGGCAGCAGCATCTGCAATCAGCCGAGCTTGGAGAGATGAGGATCGACGCAGAAGCCAGTGCCATTCTCAGGTCGCTAGAGCAATTAACAAGGGCACTCTCGTTAGAAGCCCCTGTGAAAGATGCGGCGATCCAAAGAGCGTTGCTCACCACGACGACTATGACAAGCCTCTTGACGTTACTTGGCTCTGCCAGCCCTGCCACAAGCAGAGGCACAAAGAGTTGAATGGCGGCCAACCGTGGACATCCTGACCGAGAAGGGTCAGGTGTCCCTCAGCGACGAGCAGTACGCCGCCCGTTGGGTGGAAAAAAAGTTTGCGCTGAGGTACATCCAGACCCCCAAGAATTCACCAGCACTCGTGGACGCGATCATCGCCAACAAGACTTCTTCGGAGATCTTGGCGGTGGTCGAGACCAAGTGCCGCTACGACATCGCGAGTCTGGAGCAGTTCCAGACCAACTACAAAAACGAGTGGCTGGTGACTTGGTCGAAGGTCCACAACGCGATCAATATCGCGACATCTATGGGCGTCCCCTGTGTCGGCTTCTTGTACCTCGTCAAGCCCAAGGTCCTGCTGATGCAGCGGATCTCGGAGCCGGACGGCAAGCTGGTCACAGAGGTGCGCCTATCAACCACATCGACGCAGGCGACGACCAACGGCGGGAGAGCGCTGAGGACCAACGCCTTTATCGACATGAAGGACGCAGCAATACACCAAGTGAGGTAATCATGAATCAACTGGCAACCCAACCTTCGCAAATCCACGAGCAGGCTCTAAAGCGTGCCATTGCAATCCTTGAGGGCCTGAAAGTGCCCTATGCGGTCATAGACGCGTTTGGAGTCAAGCGTGGCACCCTAGACGTCAAGGAGCCCATTACGCGCACTGGAGGGCGCAAATACCCCCACGGCGAGCGCTCTGAGTACATCCGCCCCTTCCTCGCTGGAGTCAAGGTCGGAGACGTGGTCAACATCCCGTTCGGCAAGTACGAAGGCGTCGAGGTCCAGTCATCGGCCACGTCGTCGTCCCACCGCCTTTGGGGGGCCGGATCTGTCACCACCACCATCAACCGCGAGAAGCAGCACGTCGAGCTGTTGCGGGTTCTTTGAGGAGAAAACTATGGCTGAATTATTCCCTTGGATCGTCGCCGTTTGGGTGATCGGCGCGTGGTTCACGCACGTCGTCACCTGCATCAAAACAGCCTCGTGGATCTTCCTGCTGGCTGGCGCGGTGTTCTTCCCCGTTGGGTGCGTGCATGGCACCGGCATTTGGTTTGGGTGGTTCTGATGCAGTTCCGCAAAAAGCCCGTGGTCATTGAGGCCACGCAGTGGTTCAAGGATGGCGATCACCCCGCCGTCAGGATGACCAACGGGGGCAAAGACCCCATCATCCAGACGCTGGAGGGGCCGCACTTTGTCACCCCCGGCGACTGGATCATCACCGGCGTGAAGGGCGAGCACTACCCGTGCAAGCCCGACATCTTTGAGGCCACCTACGAGCCCGTCGAGGTGGCGTTTGAACACAAAAGCTACCCGTAAGGAGACACATGGAAGACTTTGAAGAGCTGCCCAAGATGGCTGGATGGCATGAGGCCAAGCTGACTGTGCCCGAGGGCCAGTTGCAGATTGCGGACCTCAAGCCCAACTACAACATCACGTTCCATCGCAACGGACAGTACACGCCAGAATCAGAGGTCGGTCGGCTTGACTTCAACGGCCCCGAGCTGAAATTCACAGGCGACGCCGAAGAGAGCGCCAAGGTCTTCATTGACTGGATCGCGCACGCATTCAAGGGCCGACTCGAAGAGGAGCGGGAGGTGGGTGCGGCACCGGAGCGGGAGGCAAAAAACGCGGCCTACAAAGAGCGCAACCAGTTGGTGGCGCTGCTGTCAACTTGCTTCCCATCTGGCAAAGCAAAAACCGCGATTGAAGGCTGGGACGAGGCATGGCACGGATGCGTCTACATTGACTTCCCGTGGGGGCAGGCATCTTGGCACTACCACGACGACGACGCGTGGATGTTCGAGCATCTTGCCCCGTACACAAAGCCTTGGAACGGCCACACCACTGAAGAAAAATACGCCGCAATTCACCAAGCGGTCAAAACAAGGAAAACCACATGAGCATCACAGCAAAAGAACCACGCGCCAGCGAATCGAACCACTGGTACACCCGTGACGGCGTGCCGCGCTACACGGTGATCGGCAAGAACGGCAAGGAGCGAGCCACCACGCTGCGCGACGCTCGCACCGAAAACCTCGTGCCAAGCGTCACCACGGTCCTCAACGTGGCAGCCAAGCCTGCGCTCACCCAGTGGCTGCAAAAGCAGGTCCTGCTGGCTGCGCTCACGCTGCCCCGCCGCACTGACGAACCCGAGGACGAGTGGATCGCTCGGATCATGGACGACAGCAAGGAGCAAGGCCGCGCTGCTGCAGATGCTGGTACAGACATCCACGCCTCGATCCAATCCTTCTATGAGGGCGTGCCTACCTCGCGCCACGAGGAGCACGTCAAGGGCTGCGTGGAGGCCATCCGCGAGCACTTCGGCAATCAGGCTTGGATCGCCGAGCGGGCCTTTGCGCACGAGATCGGCTTCGGCGGCAAGTGTGACCTGCACGCCGTCAACATCGTCGTGGACGTCAAAACCAAAGACTTCAGCGACCCGGCCAAGGTCGATGCGTATGACGAGCACCTGATGCAGCTCTCAGCCTACCGCGTGGGCTTGGGCATGCCCGGCGCTCGATGTGCCAACGTCTTTGTGTCGCGCTCTGTGCCCGGCCTTGTTAAGGTGGTCGAGTGGTCGCAGGACGATCTGAATCGCGGCTGGCAGATGTTCTGCTCGCTTCTAAAATTCTGGCAACTCAAAAACCAACACCAATGATGGAAAACATCGTCGCATTCAAAACGTCCGACGGCACGCTCTTTGAGACCAAGGAGCAGGCCGAGCGCCACGAACTATTCCTGTCGAAGGAGTCTCACATCGAAGACTTCCTCGACAGCTCGTACAACTCGTACACCGGCCACGCTCATCGAGCCATGGCACGCACCACCGTCGTCAACTGGGAACTCTGGAAATCTAAGAATGAAATCGCACCTAAATGAAGAGCTGATCAAGCAAGTGTTTTTCTACTGCGACGAGAAGCGCCGCGATGCGCTGATCGCCGACGAGGTGGACATCGTGCAATTCGCTGAAAAGCTGGAGGCCGTCATCGCGCCGATGATTCGCCTTGAAGAGCACCAGCGCTGCGTGACCATCGTGGGGCACATGAACCCCGAGGTGGCCAAGGGCCTGAACACTCAGCGCCCCTAGAAAAAGGCCCCCTTGGAGTTTTTCCAAGGGGGGAAGAATGCCGTGGGCAACTGGTAAGTCACGGCAATCCGAGCGGGAGAGCGCTCGAATTCATCACGGGGCAGGAGGCACCTGCTCCGGCTTTTTATCGCCCCACCACCCCTTCTCGCGGGTGTACTCAAGCGCAGGAGCTGCGGCGCTCAGGCCAATACCAAGCGGCATGGTGGGCGGGAACATCGACAGCGCACCACCAACCAATCCCATGCCCTTGAGGCCCATCTTGGTGTAGTCGCGCTGGTCCTGTGGCTTGTCGTACTCGTGGGCCATCTCAGCCACATCAAGACCGGCAGACAACCCGGCAAGGGGCGGCAGCACATACTTGCCTGCGGTCTTCAGCCCGGTCGCCACCGGCCCCATCATGTCGCGGAACATCGTGGTGACCTGCTGCAGGCCCGAAGGACCCACCGGGGTCGTTGGTATCGGCGTGGTCTTTGGAAGCTGCTGCAGGCCGCCGGGGACGCCCTTGGGCACCTCGGGGCTGGGTGGCACGTCGGGCTTGTAGGTGAAGGACTGGCGCGGGCCAGATCCGACGCTTTGCTGAGGCGTCATGAGGCCGCCATAGCGCGGATTTTCGGTGAAGCCACCACCCATCTGCTGGATGCGGTTCAGGCCCTCTTGGCGCTTGCTTAGAAGATCCCAGACCTCGCCGGTTTCCTTGCCGGTGCCCAAAGCTCGGCCAGCTTCGATTTCCGGCAGGCCGTACACGCGGCCATAGTTGTAGGTGGCGCTTCCCGGTCCAGTAGCCTTGGGATAGGTGCCCGGCGTGCCAAGCTGTGTCGGGCCGCCCGGGGGCTGCACGCGCACCACGCTCTGCGGAGGACCGCCCGGGGCACCCGGAGCGCCAGCAGGCGCAACGCCTGCAGCACGCTGGGCCGCAATGCGAGCACGCTCCTCGGCTGCGGCTCGATTGGCCGCCGCGCTGGTTCGCGCTGCAGAGACGCCCTGAGCGCCCGTAGAAACAACGCCAACGCCCGTGCCAAGGGCACCACCAAGAAAGCGCTCACCGGGGCTTGCGCCGGAGGTGTCAACCGTTGGAGGCGGAGCTGGTGGAGCTGGCGCGGTGACCATGTCCCCTTCGCGGGTTGCCTCTTCGGGAGGTTTGACCGCAGTGGGCTCGAACGGGACTTGCTTGTCCGCAGGAATGGCCGCCTGTGCGCCGGTCAGGCTCTTGAGGTATTCGGACTGCGGGACGCCGTAGTACGACCCATACTTGCCGTTGGCAAGGCCGCGAGTGAACGCACCAGCGTCGGGGCCGGTGTTCAGCGCGTTGGGGAAGTTGCGCTTGATCTGGTCGGCGTAGTACATGCCAAAGACCTCGGGGTCCTCGAACTTGACGTACTTGTCGACGGAACCGGTCTTGTTGTCTTTGGCCTCGTGGCCGTGGCCACTGAAGTCCTTGATGCCGCCCACGTTGTAGTGCTTTTTGGCCATCTCAGACTGGCCCCAGCGGCTCTCCAGACCCCACTGACCCAGCAACACGTTGGGGTCGACGTTGATCTGCTTGCTGACCTGCTGCGCAACCGGACCGTAGGTCTCAACAAATTGCTCGATGTTTTTGTTGGCCATCTCACTCCCCCGGTTTCTTGCGACGAATCACGCCAGTTTTGGGGTCGCGAATGAACCCCTCGCTGGGCTGCGTTGAAGCCGCAGGCTTGGTCGGCTGCACAAGAATCTTCGAGCCTGATGCAAGCTCTGCCAGATCCTCGTTGTACTTGTCGCGCATCTCTTCGTAGATCTTTGAGTCCAAGAACTCGTCGGCCGTCATCTTCGAATCCTTGAATGCCTTGGCTACGCGACGATCAAACTGTGCTCGACGAGTGAGCAGGTCGGCCTTCGTGCGAATCGACTCAGGCGTGTCTTGCGCGTTGATGCCAGCGTTGGCCAACAGCCTTTGCTCATTGTCCGACACTGCGCCCTTCATGTACTTCTGTGCCTGCAACTGCATCATTGCGGTGTAGGTCAAGAAGGTGCGGTACTTCGCCTGATCGGCGGGGTTTAGGCCAGCGTTGCGCATGACGTCCTCGATGGCTTTGGTGCCCACCGTGAAGCCGGGGATGCCAATGCCCTCTTTGACCAGCGTTGCAATGCCAGACGACAACTTGTCGTTGTTGAGAATGCCAAACATTTTGCTGGCGTTCGGGTCTGCAGCAAACTTGCGGAAGATGTTGGCCGTCGTAATGGTCTCGTCGGCTTCCCTCTTGCGCTGGTTGAAGTCTTTGCGACTTGCCACCTCTTCTTCCACATCGGCCTTTTGCAGCGCCTCTTTCTTTTTGGACTCCAGCTCCAGTTCGCCCTGCGACTTGAGACGAGCAGGCTCGGCGGGCTTCCCTTCCCCGGGCTTGCCTTCGCCCTCGGGCTTGCGACGCTCCGGTCCTTTGACAACGCGCTCGGCGAGGTCGTGGTACTTCGGGTCGTTGTTGGCCGCGTACAGGCTGAGTTGAGCCGCCGTGCGTGCGTCGACCTTGTAGGTGCCGGGGTAGCCGTAGAGCTGAATCTCCTCGGTCTTGCCGGTGGGGTATTGATAGTACTTGCCGGTGGCCAGATCCAGCACGCCACCCTCTTTGTCGCGGTAGCGTTTCTGTTCGATCTCCTGACCTTCCTTGATCAGGTCGCCGGGTGATTTGCTCTTGTCGAAGCGGTTCAGCCGGATGTAGTCCCGGGCCGTCATGAAGTTGGGGTTGGCCGGGGCAACTTGGATGCCCTCCACGCCCTCAAAACCGGCAGGACGGTCCGAAGCCACCGGAGCGGCACCGGTTGCAGCCTGCGGAGCGATCTGGCGCACCTGCGTCAAAGCACCGGCGGCCGGGGCGGCCGGAGCAGCCGGAGCGGCTGGCAGCGCACCGGGAGCGCCAGCGAGGGGCCGCTCAGGGCCACGAGGACCGCCCGGGGGCAGGTCCGAAACGGTGCCGGTGGGCGGCGTAATGGGCGGAGCGACGGCTTCACCGGCTGGTTTGGAGGCGGCTGCAGTCAAAGGCCCCGCAGGAGGGGTGGAAACGGGCTCAGGAGCCGCCGTAGCGGCCGACAGGCCACCAGCCCTTGGGCCAGCCAAAGCGCCCGCCTGTGGGCCCGCCATGGGGCCTTCGCCAAGGTATCGGGCCAGCTCGGCGTCGCGAGCCTTCAGGCGCTGCAGCTCCAGACCCTGACCTGCGGCGGCCAGCCGTTGCTGCAAAAGCTCTTGGTTGCGCTTGTCCTCAGCCTCTTGAGCTGCACCGACGTTTTTGGCGACGTTCGACAACGACTCACCAAAACCGCCGGTTTGCGTCGGGGCAAGAAACCCTTGGGCCATGGCCAAAAGGGTGGGATCGAACATCCGCTTGCGGTTGTCAAGCGACTCCGTAAGCGCCGCCAGAGCCTCTTGGTAGCGTCGATTTGCCTCAATACTGGCAGGGTCATCCCCCGCCAAATACTGGGCCGATGGGGTTTTGGCTTCGGCCATGTTGTTCTCCTTTTAAGGGCCCATCCAATCGCCAAGCGAGTTTGAATAATCAATTTCAGCTTGGGTTCTTTGATCGCCACCAAGCAGCGAGCTAAGGTCAACTTTGCTTGGGTCAAAAAAGTTGGAGGCCTTGTTGCCAAGCCAATCAAACAGCTTAGAACCGGCGGTGCCTTCTTTTGTTGCGCCGAGCATGGACAGCACGCCCAAAATGTTTGAAAGGTCTGACGTCTGGTACGACCCGGCCTTGGGGCCCACGAACGTAGAAACCTGACTTTGAGGCACGGTGTATCCGCGCATCAGCCCCGAGGCGGTGATTGCGGTCTTCAAGGGCGCATCGAGCAGGCTCTGCTGATAGGCCTGACGCTCCGCGCCTGCCTTGGTCAAAGCGCCAGCCCCGGTCAGGGCCTCATTCTGCTCGATGTCGGCCAGCTTGCCCTGCGTCTGAGCGGTTTGGTTCAGCAGCGAGGCCTCATCCAAAGCGCCCTTGAGGGCTTGGCTATAGCCCTGAGACAGAGCACCGTACTGTTGGCCTGTCAAACCGGCTTGAATGTCCGCCAAGGACTGCCCAAGGGCCCCGGCATAGCGCTGGCTGCCCAGCCCGCCGGTGCCGACAAACCCGGCCTTCATGGTAGGCAGCAGGTTGCGCTGCACGTTTTGCTGGGACAGGCGAGCCATCTCGTCCACCACGTTGGTGGTGTACGGGTTCATCAGGGCCTGAATCCGTTCCGGCGTGATGCCTTGCGCGGCCTGAGCTGCAGTTGCCTGCGCGGCGGAAATTTGGTCTTGACCGGCCGTTGCGGCAGCAGGCAAGCTGCTGTACCCCATGACTTGCAGCGGGTCGTAACCCGCCACAGTCTGCGTCGGAGAACGAGTCATGGCCGCCTGCCCGGCTTGCGACAAGCCCGACAGGTAATCCTTGTAATAGTCCGGTGCCTGATCGGTGCGCGTCTCGGTCGTTTTGATGTCTGGCAGCGGTGCGCCTTGAGTGAATGCCATGTTTATCTCCTAACCTTTCGGGTTTTCTTTAGGTAATCCAGCGGGGATTTTTTCGCGGGTGGCGGTAAATCCTGCGGCTTGGCCGACCGGTGATACGCCCGAATGGAGTGCATCATGTCGTAGAGTTTATCGCTTCCGGCCTTTGTGGAACCATTTCCAAGGGCCGCAACGACGTCCGCCGGGAACACAAATTCGCCGTCAGCCAGCATGGCCGGGATGTCGTCAGACTGGCCATCGCCCGGACCCGTCACCGCATCACCACGGCGGAAGTCCACCCGGGCCTTGCCGGAGTGCTCGACGATGTTCAAGCCGCCACCAGCGTAGCGACCGTAGCGGGTCTGGCCGCCACCGGCCATCAGCGGCGTGGCCAAACCACCGGCCTTGGAATACAGCATCTGCGTGCCCGGGTTCGTGCCGAGCATGTCTTCAATTTCACTTGATGTGCCGTAGCTGAAGTAGTCAGACCCGCCTTGCGAGCCCTGTGGGGAGTTGAGATCGGAACTCACTGGGGCCGCCTGTTGAAGTTGTTGCATGGTCTGTGGCTCATTTTGTTGTTGTGGCTTGGCTGCATAGTTTTCCTCCTTCACCATCTTTTCAAACGGCGACAGCACGCTTTCGAACTTTGCCTCACCAGTAGTTTTGAGGCCGATGTCTTTGAAGCCGGGGGTTGAGCTGTCAACCAACCCAGCACCAGCAATTGGAGCGACGAGCTGCATAGCAGAGCCCAGTGAAGACTGAACCCTTGCTTTTTCTTCTGCGGCCTTCTTGGCGGCAGCAACAGCCTCTTGCTCTTTCTTGATCTCATCAATACCGCCACCAAGCTCCTTGAGGGCGGTCTGGGTTGCGGTTTGATAGTCCTGACCCTGCTTCATTAACTCGTCGACGCGAGTGTTGAAGATCTTTTGGGTCTCGCCAATGTCGGCCTTCAGTTCGGTTCTGACGTTGGTGATCTGCTCGGTCGTTGCCTTGGTCGCGTCATTGATTGCCTGCGTCAGGTCCTTGCCCTGCTGCACTTGGTTTTCAATGATCGTCTTTTGGGTGTCCGTCAATGTGTCGAACTTGCCCTTAACGTCATCAGACAAATTATTGAACTGAGTGTTGAAGTCTTTCCTGACATCAGCAATCTGTTGCGTAGTTTGAGTGGCGACGTTGTTGATTGCGGTCGTGAGATCTTTTCCTTGCTGCAGTTGGTTCGCAACAATGTCCTTCTGCCCTTGCGTCAACGTGTCGAACTTGCTCTTGACGTCGTCAGAAACGCCAGCCAAGGCAGTGTTCAAAGCCTCATTGGTCACCAAGTTTTTGGTGGCGTCTGTGACGGCCTTCGTGACATCCGCAGCAGTAACGCCGGGGTTGTTTGTCATGTAGGTCGTGATGGCCGAAGTAACGTCAGCAGCAGTCAGGTTCGGGTTCGCGTCCAGCGCGGCTTTGATCTGCGCAGCAACATCCTCTTTGGTGATGCCAGCGGGGAACTGAATGCCAGCAATTGCCGCATCAATATCCGCTTTGGTTGCAAAGTCTTTGGTCGCCGCGCTGACTGCGGCAGTGACGTCTGCAGACGTAACGCCGGGGTGATTTTGCATGTAGGTTGCAACGGCGTTTGTCACGTCGGTGGCGTTCAGGCCCGCGTTCTTGGACATGTAGTCTTCGATTGCTGCCGTGACGTCCTCTTTTGTGATGCCCGCAGGGAATTGAATGCCCGCCAAAGCAGTCGCAATATCGGCCTTCGTCGCAAGGCCCTTGGTTGCGTTTGTCATGGCCGTGTTGACATCGTCCATCGACACGGGTGGGTTGCTCTTCATGTAGGCCGCAATCGAGTTGGCCACGTCGGTGGTAGTCAACTGCGGGTTTTGAGCGGCAAAGTTCTTGATGGCCGTAACGACGGCATCCATGCTCACGCCTGCGGGCAACTGAATGCCAGCGATTGCGTTGTTGATAGCCTGTGTGACAGCGTCCATGGTGACAGTGCTGCCTGTCCCCGCGCCCGTGCCCGTGCCCGTACCAGCTCCAGTCCCCGTACCTGTGCCAGTTCCAGCGCCTGATCCAGTCCCGGCACCTGTACCAGTTCCTGTACCAGTGCCCGCCCCGGTTCCCGTGCCAGCGCCTGAGCCAGTTCCGGTTCCCGCCCCAGTTCCAGTGCCGGTTCCTGCTCCTGTTCCTGTTCCTGTGCCGGTTCCTGTGCCTGTGCCCGTACCAGCACCGGTTCCGGTTCCGGTTCCGGCTCCAGTACCTGTACCTGTACCGGTTCCGGCCCCGGTTCCAGTCCCAGTTCCGGTCGCCGCTTTTGCCGCGTCATAGGCCGCTTTGTCGCCGTTGTACTGGGTGTAGGTAGCAAAGTCTGGGAAACCTGCAGCAACAGCCTTTTGCGTGTTGGCGGTGTCCGTCAAATACGTTGCGTAAGAAGAGGGTGTCGTGTAACCGGCGGCTGTTGCCGTCCTTTGCTCCGCAGCATTCTTCCAGCCAGCAGCTATTGCAGTCGTGTCGGCTTTGTACGCGTTTGCGTCACCGTTGTACTTGGTGTAGGTGCCGTAATCAGGGAACCCGGCAGCGGTGGCCAAATTGTTGTTGACGGAATTGTTGTAAGCAGTGACGTCGCCGTTGTACTGAGAGTACGCGGCGTAACTTGGGAAGCCCGCGCTCTTGGCCCGAGCCTCCAAATCCGTCATGCTTTGATATGACGAGCTGCCGCTCAAAACTGCAGGCGTGAAGGTTGCCTTGAAGTCGCTGGCGCTGAACGTGTAGACGTCTTCCAAAATAGTCGAGACCGACATGTTCGGATTCTTGGCAACCATGGCGTTGATGTTGCCGAGCGTGACCGCCGTTCCATCTGCTGCGCGGCCAACCACCGTGCTGTCGCCAGTAAGGTTGGATGGCAGCACCAGCTTCAGATCGCCGAGGCTCATGCCGTTATCCACGCCAGCGGCAGTCACGGAGCCCATGGTGACTTGTGCGCCGCTTCCGGTCTGACCAATCACTGCGGAAGAGTCAATCGTGTTCAGATCAACCTGTTTGGTTCCGCTCTTAAATTCGCCCAGCGTGACGTCATTACCAAAGATGTCCTTAGCCACCACAGCAGCGTCGTTGATTGCAGCGGGCCCAGCCATCGCGGTGACTGTTCCGCCGCCAATCATGCCCTCATAGAAGGCCCCTGCAGTGGCCGCAGGCAGGTCAATCTTGCCGGTCGTGATGTACTGAGTCGACACGTTTTGCGGGACGGCCTCAATGAATTCACTCAGAGCGTTTGTTGCAATCGTTGAGCCGTACTTGGCAGCGTACTCTTTGACGCCACCAGACACGCTGCTGAGGTATGCCTTGAACAGCGATTTGTCTGCAATAAACTCGGCTGGCGCGGTAACTGCGGCATGAATTGCACCATTGACCAGCGCCATCTCGCGGGCCTTGTCCTCCGGTACGCCTGCGGTTTTGAGGGCATCGTAGGCCTCTTTTCCACCAGAACCAAAAGACTCCAACCCATCGAGCGTTGCAGACACCAAAGCGGCCGTGGTGGCCACCGCAGCACCACCAGCGCCCAAAGAGAGCGCCACGGCCCCGGCAACGGCCCCAATGGCCCACGGTGGGGCCTCCTGAACAACCTCCTTGCCTACGCTGGAGATAAAGCCAAGTGGGTTGTCTTTGACGGCCTTGGCAATGATCGACACTTGGTCGAACATGTTGGAAGTTTTGCCAGCCTTTGTAATTGCGTCCTCGATGTTTTTGGACTGCGACGAAACGTCCTCACCGTCTCTGTCTTTGCCCCACTGCTCAATCGATTTGCCAAGGTTGTAAACCGTATTGCTCATGCTTGAGCCGGTCGCCAATGCCACGGCGCTCGCATAGTTCTGCATCAGCTCACCAATACCCTGAGCACCAGTGGCGGCCAGTTGACTCAAGATGCCAGTCGCTCGAATGTTGGTCGCAGTCTTGTCATCGGCAAGCTCCAGAGAGCCGCTTGTGACATTACCCATCGCATCGAACGTGCGAGTGTCAACGTAGACGTTGCCGTCCTTCTTGCCGACGTAGATGTCTTCCACGCCAGCAGGACGACCAGCAAAGAAGCCGCGACCAGCGCCAGCCACTTCGCTTGCGGGCATCATGTTGATGCGGGCCTGAGCGTTCTCAAGGTCTTTGTCAAGTCGGGCCTTTTGCTCTTCTCTATTTTCAGTCGTGTATTGACGCGTAACACCCTTCTCGTCAGTCCACTCAAACGTGCGGCCCGGTCCATAGGCAGCCCTTGCTGCAGCATAGGCTTGTCCAAACGACACCTTCTGCTCAACAGAAGCGCCGGGCGACACATAGTTGGGCGGCAAGTCCAGACCGTTGATTGCGAGATCTGTAGCCGAGTTGATCACGTTTCCAGAGCTGCGAATCTGACTGAGCTGCGCGTCCGTGGGGTCCTTGCCAACCACAGCAAAGTAAGCCTCGCGAGCCTTCTTGTTGGCCAGCGCAATCATCTCGTCGCTTGGCTTTTCGGTGTATGTTCCGCCAGCGACCTGCTTGATCTCATCCGCAGTCGGATCAAAGCCGTAATCGCGCCTGCAAATGTTTTGCACATCCGTCTCAGACAGCACGCGGCCAGCGTTTTCATTGAAGTCGACGTTTGAACCGTCGGCCGCCTTGAAGTCCATTACGTTCTGAGGAATACCCGCAGCGTTGGCAAACAATTGCTGGCCGTCTTGAATGAACTTGCCCTGAGTGGTCAGGGTCATGCCGTTATCGAGTGTCCAATTACCGTCGGCATCTTTGCCGGTGACCTTGATTGCCCCGCTGTTCAGCGCATCGATGGTGGCGTTGCGAGTGCCAACTTCGGTCAAAGCCTTGGCGTAATTTTCAGCAGAGCGGTCAGCGGCCTCTTTGGTCTTGGCCCATGCGTCATACTTGGTCTGATACTCGTCAGCAGCAGCCTTCAACTTGGCGGCCAAGTTGGTGCCGTCGGCGTTGGGCGTCCCAACGTCGTCTTGAATTTTTTTCAGATCAGCAAGCTTTGTTTCAAGCGAGGTCTTGCTGGCGACCAACCCATCCAACATGGACTTGTTGTCTTCAACCAGCTTGTTTACAGCAGAGGCGGTTGAATCGGCCTTGGTTCCAGAGTCGTTGCATATTTTGGCGGCGGCGTTTGCCTTGTCAGCAAAAGACTGCTGCGAAGGGGCGTTGTAGTCGTATTTGAGAGTTGTCGAAACAACATTACCCTCCCAGTCTGTTTGCTGAGAGTCCGCAACATAGACTCGATATGAGCCGCCCTCACCATCAGAGCGCTCTTCCCAATGACCACCAGAGCGCTTGAAGTAAACAGTGCCCTCATCGTTATAGCCGACCTCCCAACCATCCGCACGCATCTTAGCGTCGTAGTTGTCGTAGGCCCATTTGTTGTCGTCGTAGATCTGCTTGTTGGTGTTGTAGTCTTCGACGGCTTTTGTGTTCTCGGCAATGAGGCGGTCCAGCTCGTTCTTGTACGGCGTGTAGTTTTCGTCAACAACTTTCTGGAAAGCTTTTGCGTCCGCGTTGATCTCTTCACTGAGCTTGTTGCCAGACTCGACCTTCTTGTCAAAGTCAGCCTTGAGCAAGTTGTACTTGTCCTGCGCAGCCATCGCGGCCTGAGTGTCGGTCGTCAATAGGTTGTAGGCGTCCTTGGCGGCCTGCGCAATCGAGGTGCCACCCATGTTGATCATGGCGTAGCCGATGTAGTTGCCAATCGCTTGAGCAGGGTCCCCCTTGCCGGAGATGAAAGTGTTCAAGGCCGTGCTGGCAGCGCCCTTCATCAGGTTGATTGCCTGTTGGCTGAAACCCCAGTTCGGGTCCTTGTTGATCGAATCAAAGAAGCTGTCAGTGGACGAGTAAACCAAGCCGGAAGTGAAGCCAGAGGTGATGCCTTGCGTAACAGACTTTCCAGTCAGCGCTGCGTTGATGCCGCCGATCAGAGAGTTGTTCAGGGCGGCCGTCGACACCTTGGCAATCTGCACCGCTTGGTCCGGCGTCAGATTGAACTTGGTCATCATTGAATCGGTGAAGTCACCAGACCAAGCATTCGCCGTGTAGTTCTTGATGTCGGCACCGATTTGGGTGTTGGACATGAACTGCGTCGTCGCGTAAGACAACGCTGCGGACTTGGCAATATCTTCAAGGCCGCCTCCCTTGTATGCAGTGATGGCTGCCGCCGTAATGTACGGGGGGATGCCAACCATTGCGCCGCCAATTTGCAATAGCGTTGGCAGCGGGTCCTTGAGGATGTTTTTTACCGTGTTGCCGATTGAGCTGACAGCACTGGAAACGGCCTTGCCAATGCCGGAAATAACGCTTCCGACGGCCTTTACAGCGCCGGTAATCGCGTCGCCAACGCCCTCGACAAGCCCACCAATTGCGTCTACTACACCCGACATGGTCAGTCCCTTTTCTTGCCGGTGGAGACAGCAAAAACATTCTTCTCTCTATCGAAGTGCGTTTTCACGTCCGGGTTTTTCATTTTGCGAGCAGCAGCCTTGAGCAGGCGCACAATCTCGTTCGTGTGGGGGAATGCAACCAAGGTGTCAAAGCCCATAGAACGGGCCGACTCCAAAAATTGGTGCATGTTCTCTACATAGTTTTGAGCCGTGTCGCCGTTGTAGCTGCGCACAAAGCCAACGCGGCCCTCAAAGGCCGCAATCGTGAACAAAGTATTGCCTGCGCGGACGCGAAGAAGACCCTTGTTGCTGTACTCTTGAATCATCATGGAGTACAGCATCCGCTCTGCAGAGGTGTGAGCCTTTTTTGCCGCAAGCTCGACCAGTTTTTGGCTGTGCTTGTCCTCATGCGAAGCCACCACGAAAATATCCGTGGGCTTGAGCATGTGCTCTTTCGAGCTGACGGGGTGAATTCCAGTTGCGCTCATGTTGTTTGTGTCGCCGGGTTAACTGCCGCAACAAGTGCCTCGGCCCAGTCGAACCAATTGTCGTACTGGTCAGTCCTTGGAATGGCTTCGTTTGAGAAGACGTCAATTGCACCCAGCCCTTCGCCCCACTTCTTCCAATCGGTGAGGGCGTCGGGGATAGCGAGCTGCTGCGCGGCATACAGCTCGACCATGAGCGACGCCCACGACTCGAAGGTGTGGTATCGGGGGTCGTAGATGAGTGCCGGGTTAAGAGCCATAACCCCTCACGTCGCCGAAGTCGGCGTTCAGCACCACCTTACCAAGCTGGTAATTGCCACCGGCCACGTCAGACACAAACTTGAGCCTCAACTCGCGCCGTTGCTCTTTCATGTCGATCTTGCCGATGTTCGAGTCGAAGGTATACGGGCCCGTGGTGACGTCTTGGCTCTGCGCAAAGGGTCGTCCGGTGATGTACAGCTCCATCTCACCGTTGAGCAGGAAGTCAGGCTCCACGCGCTCAAGTCGAACCCACTTGTTGATGCCTTCAGGAGCGGGCTGGGACGGGCCACCCTGCAGCCAGCTCAAGTCATTGGTCTCGAAGAAGCTGCGGATGGCTCGCACGTTCTGGCCGTTGATGTCGTCGGTGCCAATCTCGTGCTGATAGATCTCGATCAGGCCCTCGGGGATCGAGAACGTCAGGGAGGCGGAGCCGGTGCCGGTGGAGGCGTCCGACATCTCGATGGCTTGGGCGTAGATGGCCGTCACGGGGATGGCAAAACCCGACCCGGTGCCGCCCAAATTGGTGTTGCTGGCGCTCAGGCTGTCCCCGACCGCATATCCGGCCCCACGGGCCGTCAAAGTCACGGTGGTCACTGCACCCCCAACCACGGAAATTGTGGCCTCTGCGCCCGATCCTGAGCCTCCCGTGAGGGGTACATTGGTGTAGACCGCATCCACATAGCCAGAACCCGGGGTGATGGAGCCCAGCGTCTTGATGTTGCTGGTTGTGATCGCCACGACTTTGGTGCCGGTCGGGATGTTCGAGCCGGAGATGACCTGACCGATGGCGGCCTGCGTGTTGTAGGTGTCGAGGTACAGGAATTCGCTGCCGCTCACCTCGTTGAAGGTGTCCGTGAAGACGGTGACGGCCTCGCTGGTTTCCCAATTTGCCGCAACGGGGTAGGCAAACACCTGCGAGAAGTACCCGGCGGAGCGGCGAGCGCCCAAGGCCTGACCGGCGTCGTACCAAGTGTTCTCGCGCACGTTGTAGATGATTGCGTCGTTGCACTCGGTGGAGTCGCCACGGGGGTAGAACCACCAGATCTCACCGTACCTCGGCACCTTGGTCGCCCAGACCTTCTGGCGCTGGTCGTAGTTCAGGTTGTCAAAGAAGTAGTTCTGGTTCATGTTGTTCGGGATTTCCTTCACCACGCCGTTGTAGAGAAGGAACCGGTCAACACCGATCCAGTAGTAGATGCCGTCGTACTCAATCGCGCACTGGGACGACATGATCGAGGACTGGCTGCTGATGATGTCGTAGCGCCAGTACTGGGGAGGGGTGCCCGTGCCGCCAATGAACGACACGCGGATCAGGCTGTCGAGGCTCCAAAACAGCCCAGAGGGCGCGTTTGAGCCGCCGCGCACGGGTAGGCCTTGGACGATCTTGCCGGTGGCCACGTTGGTCTCGTTGGCGTCCGCAGAGACCCAGTCGTTGGCGTTGCCAGCCGAGCAGTTCTTGATCAGGCCGTTGTTGCCGTACACGAACAGGTACGGGTGCAGCGACACAAGGCCGCCGGAGACCGACACGTTGTTGTTGAAGGTCGCCGTCACCGTACCGGAGGCCGTGGCGTTGTTCGAGATGGTGACCGTGGTGGTGGACACCGACACCACCGTGGTGTTTGCAGGAATACCCGTGCCGGTGATGGTTTGGCCAGCGCCGATCAACGGGTTGGCCGCAGCCAGCGTGATGGTGTTCGAGAGCGCCGTGGTGGTCACCGAGTCCGTGAACACGCCCACCTGAGACATGTTCAGGCCAGTGATGTCGCCGATCAGGACCGGCGTGTTGGTGTCGTTGTCAATCGAGGCAAGGTTCTGCCCCGGGTGCGCCACGATGGACTGCAGGCCGGTTCCGGCCACGTCGTAGAAGCCATCGAACTGCCAGAGGTTGAGGGGCGACGCGGTGAAGTTGGCCAGCGTGAAGGTTCCCACGCCAGCGCCGACGCCGTTGTTGTCGATGGTCAGGACCTGCAGGCCGTCAGAGTACCCGCTGAAGATCGAGGTGAAGGCGTTCTGCGAGTTGACCCAAATGCCGCGAGACGGGCCGCTCAGTTGGTCCGAAATCACCCGGTAGCCAAGGATCTTGCGAGGCCTGCCGCGCTGAAAACGCACCCATTGGCCGTCGCTGTAGAACTGCTTGTCGAAAGTAGTTCCGTCGCGCTGAATGCCCGGCTGCGTGTCGAGGGAGAAGACCTTCTGAGTCATTTAGAACGTCCCGCCTTGTACACCCCCAGTAAACGTGCCGGTGCCCGGGATCGTCAGGCCGGTGGCCGTCAGACCGAACAGCTTCACGCCCAAAATCGCGATACCAAACTCGCCAGAGCCGGGCCGGTAGATGCCGGTGGAGGTCTCCGAGGCGAAGTTCAGCGACGGCGCACCCACCGTGCCGTCCACCAGCGACACGTTCACCGCGCCAGCGGCAATCGTGGAGGCATTGAGCAGGTTGACCGAGTCGCACAGCAAAATCACCTGCTGACCCGCAGGGACGGTCGCCGTAGCGCCGCCTGCACCGGTCGTGAAGGTGATCTGATAGCCCGGCCCGCCGCCGTTGGTTTGGTTCGTGATGTAGTAGATCTGGACCGTCTGAGGCAGCACCACGGTCACGTTGCCGGTCAGGGTGCCGGTGTACTTCTGGATGGTGTTGGCAGCCTCAGAGGCCGACAGGGTGTAGCTTCCCGAGGTCACCGCCTTGGTGAGCTGGGTGAAATTGAACTGCGTGCTGCGGCCAAGGCCCACGGTGTAGAAGGCCGCACCGGAGCAGCAGATCACGCAAGAGTCAGCAGGCTGCAGGGCAATCGTCGATGCACCGTTGATCTGGATGCCAGCGTCAGGGGCAATCGTCAGCGTACCGGTGCCGCCGTTGCGCACCAGCATGAACCAATCGTTGCCAAGCGTGATGGCCGAAGTCAGCGCAAGGGTTCCAGAGCCGCCGGTCCAGACATAGGACGATGCGCGGTCGGACGTCAGCGCGGTGTAGTTTGATGCAAACGTACTTACATTGTGGGCCGCATTTAGTGTGCTTCCGATGGCTTTGAGGCCGTAACCGGCAAGCGTTGCAGCGTCGACGTTCGAGGTGCCAACACCAAAGGCGATCAGATCCCACGTCCCGGCCGTGTCAGCGTTGTCGGTCAGGTAGATGTACTTGGCCTCGCCCGGGGCAATCGTGACGATGGGGGCGTCGTCGTAGTCGGTGACGGTGAAGCTGTAAGAGCCGGTGTTGCGAAACAGCGCATCGATGCCCACAGAGGCTTGATTGGCCGGTGGCATGGCAATCGAGAACGCGTCCAGCGCGAACGTCATGCCGGTGGTTGAGCCTGCGGTGGTGGCCACTGCAGCGCCGCCCAGCGTGGACGACAGCGTGAAGGTCGTCGTGCCGTTGGTGGCGATGATGTAGTAGGTGTTGCCCGGCGTGATGCCGGTAGCCGTGCCGGAGTTGGTGCCGGTCACTACCACAGCTTGGCCAACGAAGAGGCTCGGGGTTGCAGAGCAGGTGCATTGGCCGTTGGTTCCGGCAACAGTGACGCCGGACAGGGTTAGGCCGCTGGAGAGCGACTCGACGTCCATGATCCGTGCTGCGGCGTTGTCGGTCGCGCTGCCGTTGATTGGCCACGACAAGGTCGAGTCCGCGACCAACGTGATGGCGCGGAAAGAAACGTCGGTCGGCTGGATGACCTGACCGGTAAATGGGCTGTTGAAACTCATGAATCCCTCACAATCGCCTGACGATCAGCCGCACGAGTGACGTTCTCAGCCTTCAGGACTTCAATGATGTGGTCGTAATTGCCCTGCCACATTGGCATGCGCTCGTCGTTCTTGAGGAACGGCATGGCTTGGAGCAGGGAGCCGTACAGCAGCGCCTGCGGGGCGTACTGGGTGAACCAGTTGGACTGATTCGAGGAATCCAAAGGCTGCACTCGCTCGTAGTACAGCACCTCGTAGGTGTAGTCTGAGTCCGGCGTGGGCCCGATCAGCCAATGCTCGTAGTCGTAGTCGCAAAAGAACTTTGGCACGTCCTCGTCTGTGGGGCTTGGCCAGTACTCGCGGATGTACTCGTAGGTTCTCAGCAGGACCGGGTAACGCCTGCCTGCAACGGTGACGTTCATCGAGACCGTCTTGCGCCAGCGGGCGGGCTTTGCAATCACCGGCTCACCCTGCACCATGGTGCTTTCAGCGACCTGCAGGTTGCCCAAGAACTTGAGGTCGGCCGCAATGACCTGCTCCGCCAGCATGATGAACTGGGGGATCTTCTCAAGTGTCGCCGTGTCAGTACGCTCCAGATAGGTCTGGATGTCATTGACCAGCGAGTCATACGTCATCACGGCAGCGACAGTCATTTTTTGGTCCTCTTCTTTATGCGCCCATGATCGCTGCCTCAGCGTCTCGTCTGGCAACCAACCCGGGCAACACGCGGCCACCCCCGCGAGTCCACAGTTTCAGTTGCTCCTTTGCCCCCTCCCAATCTTGCGCGTTGATCTTGCGCTTTAGGGTCGAAGTCTGCAATCTTCCAATACCCAGATTGTAAGAAAAGTCCACTATGGCGTTCAACTTTCCCCAATCATTTGTTGTGGTGGCCAGCGTGAGCAAAATTGGGCACTGGCGGATTACGCCCGGGGCGTAGGTATTGAGCAGCTCGTGCAAGAGCATCTGGCGGGCTGTAGGCTCGTCCACGGGGGTGTCTTCAAGGGTTACCTTGCGACCGCCGGGGTAGTAGGTCGAGCCGTAACCAATCGTGGGAATACCGGCCGGGCACAGGTACGGCTTGGAGCGAAAGCCCTCAAACCGCTTGCACAGTGCTTCGGCCAGTGTCAGGTTCATGCAAGCCCCCGTTTTGCAAGGGTGCGGTCGAGGAACCAGTAGTTCAGGGTGCCGCTGACCAGAGCCGAGAAGTCGGGACTCATCATGAGCTTGAAGACCTCGGTGGCGTCCAACCCCGAGGCGTAGCCTTGGTAGGCGTACCAGCAGTGGACGGCGGACCAGACGAACAAAATCCAGTAGGTGACCACAGGACGCACGCTGGCGCTCAAAGCGGCCACCTTGCCACCTGCGGCCTTGGCCATCTCGGTTTGTTGGTCTATGGCGGCTTTGAAGGCGTCCATGACCCCGACATCGACGGCCATGTCACGCTGGGCCCCAATCTCGGCCAGCTTTTGCTCGCCGCGCTGCTTTTCCAGCTCGCACTGGCGCTCGAACATGGCCAGCTCGTGCTTGCGCTCGTTGCCCTTGTCCAAGAACTTCAGGACCTCGGGGGCCAGACGAAAAATGCCCCCAAGGAGGGAGCCAAAAATACCGCCGCCGAGCACCTCAAGCATCATGAACCCCTTGTGGTTTGGATTTC
>Ga0075458_10000132_pt1 | contig 23294 bp, 27 predicted proteins | sample DEB3_08_DNA_FD_77576 | JGI IMG/M metagenome (GOLD analysis project Ga0075458, IMG submission 77576) | Aqueous microbial communities from the Delaware River and Bay under freshwater to marine salinity gradient to study organic matter... | ecosystem: Environmental > Aquatic > Marine > Coastal ... | reverse complement strand
CCAGGCCTGGTTGCCCAAGAATGCGGTCATCATCAACAAGCGCGCCTTTGATGCACTGGACAAACCTACCCAGGCTGCCGTACTCAAGGCTGGGGCCGAGGCAGAGGCACGCGGCTGGGAGATGAGCAGGAAGGTCAACGTTGAATCCCTCGACAAGCTCAAGGCCAATGGCATGACGATTCATCAACCCTCGGCCCAACTCAAGGCTGACCTGACCAAGGTGGGCGACACCATGCTCAAGGAATGGCTGGCCAAGGCCGGCCCTGAGGGCAAGGCCCTGGTGGACGCCTATCGCAAGTGAGGCGGTTTCTCGACGCCCTCTATGACGGTGCAGCCTGGCTGGCTGCACTGGCCATGGTTGGCGTGCTGTTGATGGTGCTGTTGTCGATTTTGGGACGACAGTTCCATTTTCATGTACCCGGCACCGATGCCTACGCTGGCTACAGCATGGCTGCCGCCGGTTTTCTGGCGCTGGCGCACACCCTCAAGCACAACGAACATATCCGGGTCACGCTGCTGATCGGGCGAATGAGCGGCCAGGCCCGACGTGGACTAGAACTTTGGTCACTGGGCTGTGCTGGCGTCCTGGCGGGGCTCTTTGCCTTTTATTCGGTGCGGCTGGCTTGGCAGTCGCACCTCTTCAACGACATCTCAACCGCCAATGACGCCACGCCATTGTGGATACCGCAGATTGGCATGGCCGTGGGCGCCCTTATTTTGCTGATTGCATTTCTTGATGAATTCGTCCTGGAGTGGCGCGGTCAACGCCGCAGCATTAGCCCTGACGAGGCCCTTCACAATGAATGACTTTGTCATTACCAGCCTGCTGGTGATCGCCCTGTTCGCCCTCTTGGGCAGTGGTGTCTGGATTGGTCTGACACTGGCCGGTGTGGCCTGGATCGGCATGGAGTTGTTTTCATCCCGGCCCGCCGGAGACGCCATGGCGGTGACCATCTGGGGATCCGCTTCGAGCTGGACGCTGACAGCGTTGCCTCTGTTTGTCTGGATGGGAGAAATCCTTTTTCGAACCAAGCTGAGCGAAAGCATGTTTCGCGGGCTGGCGCCATGGGTAGCCTGGCTGCCTGGTCGCCTACTGCATACCAACGTAATTGGTTGCACCATTTTTGCAGCGGTCTCTGGCTCGAGTGCAGCCACCTGCGCCACCATTGGAAAGATCAGCTTGCCGGAACTGCAAAAACGTGGTTACCCCGACAGCCTCAGCCTGGGATCCCTGGCTGGCGCTGGCACCCTGGGACTGCTGATCCCCCCCTCAATCATCATGATTGTCTATGGCGTCACGGCCGAGGTATCGATTGCCAAGTTGTTTATCGCCGGACTTTTGCCCGGCTTGCTACTGGCCGGATTGTTCTCGACCTATCTGGTGATCTGGTCAAAATTAAATCCTGATCAGATTCCGGCCTCCGACAAGCTCCTCTCATTTTCAGAAAAGTTGGCTGAGTCGAGGCACCTGATACCCGTCATCGTGCTGATTGGTGCTGTGCTGGGTTCGATCTATGCGGGCATTGCCACGGCCACCGAAGCTGCTGCGCTGGGGGTGGTGGGCGCACTGGTGTTGTCGTTGACTCAGGGCTCCCTCAATTGGCAAACCTTCAGGGAATCGCTGCTGGGGGCCACCCGCCTGTATTGCATGATTGCCCTAATTCTTTCGGGGGCAGCGTTCCTGACCCTAAGCATGGGCTACATCGGACTGCCCAGACACCTGGCCGAATTTATTGCCACACTGGGCCTGTCGCCACTGGCCTTGATTGTTCTGCTGATGGCCTTCTACATCCTGCTGGGTTGCTTTCTGGATGGCATCTCGATGATCGTACTCACCATGGGCGTCATATTGCCAACCATCCAGTCTGCGGGTATCGACCTGATTTGGTTTGGCATCTTTGTGGTGATTGTGGTGGAGATGGCGCAAATCACGCCCCCGGTTGGATTCAACCTGTTTGTTCTGCAAGGGATGACCGGACGTCAACTCCCCGAAATCGCCAGATATGCGATGCCGTTTTTCTTCCTGATGTGCTTGATGGTCCTGCTTCTGTGGTGGTTTCCTGCCCTGGTAACCTGGCTTCCCTCAAAAATGTAACCATGACCTCCGTGATCGCAATTTGCATAGGTGCCAGCGGCGGCGCCTTGTTGCGTTGGTGCCTGGGTTTATGGCTGTCAACGCCTGGCGCATGGCTGCCCTGGGGAACCTTGGCGGCCAATCTGATCGGCGGCTACCTGGTTGGCGTGGCTATTGCCATCTTCCAGGTGTTGCCTCAGCTGGATCCAAGCTGGCGCTTGTTGCTCATCACCGGTTTTCTCGGCGCCCTGACGACTTTCTCAAGTTTTTCCGCCGAAGTGGTAAGCATGTTGATGCAACAAAGGTATCTGACGGCACTTGCAACAGCTGGACTGCACCTGATAGGCTCCTTGGTGTTGACCGTTGCGGGGATTCAGACTGTCACCTTGCTCTTCAGGAGCGGCGTCTGAGTGATCAGGCCCAAACGGCTGAGAGGCCCAGACCGTCTGTGTATTCCTTTAGCCAGACGTCAAGGAAAGCTGCGTCAGGCAAGCACCTGGGCGGGTTCGGCCAGTAAGGATCTGATGGGTTCCAGCGCCTCGCTACCTTTGGTCCGATACAGCTGCAACACCTGCTCACAAACCCTTTGCCAGTGTGTCTTGCCCATGGTCACTGCCTGCTGCAGCGAAAGCCCCTTGTCGCCATGGAGCCAGGCTTCATAAGCGTGTGCCAGGTGAGGGAAATACAAGGGTCGCAAGCCTTCGAAATTCGAAAACCAGAAGTGGAGTGACGGACTGGCCTTTTCATCCAGCAAGGCCGGCAAGGTAACCCAGCAATCTGCCAGCAGATCGCGCACTGAACGCAATTGCAAGTCAATGCGCCGATCCGCTAGCTGCAGGCGCATTTCCTGCCAATCCGGCCCCAGTAGCTGGTCGGCCTGGGCCTCACCAAGTTCGTGCAGGATCAGCGTCTCGGCCTGGGCTTGGGCCATGGTCTGCAGGGCCAGATGAAGATTGTCTTCAAAACCATAGGCCTGCAGGGTTGCCTTGAATGCGCCTTCAGGTCGACGCAGTGTCCAGGCCTCGTACTTCTCCCACAACCAGCGCTGTAGCGACGCCTGTCGCAAAAAAATGGCTGCTCCAGACAGAGCCGCCGGAGGCGAGCTCAGACTGCGCGCAAACTCCTGGCCGCTGACATAGATGTGGCGTCCGTCCCTGAGTTCTGCCGAAATGAGTTCAGCCAGAAAAAAGCTGGCGCGCCCGGGCGCTGTGTAGCCAGCGCCGTAGATCAGTCCTTGGGGTTTCAGTGCGGTATTGATGCCAGCCACATCAAATGGCTCGTAGTCAACGTCGCCCACCTTGACGCGGCGCCAGGGCAAGGCCTCCAGTTGAGTCCAGAGTGATTCACGTTCAGATAGCCACAGGCCCAGGGCATCACGCGCTATCGACTGCAAGGGGGCAATCCCTTTTTCCCAGCGATAGAACTCACGCATCTGCAACAGGTAGATGCACAGCGTCATGTCGGCTGCATGGGCCGCATCGGCAATATGGCAGTTGGTCTGGACCGCCTCGACCAGCTCCAAATCCGGGCGTGTCTTGATTGGGCACCCTGTTAGATTTGTAGGGACGGTCGAGCTTTTCAGGTCGGTGGAGCTGGTCGCCAAGCTATTCATCGGGCTGCCCCCGTTTGGATCTGCGGCGCAGTTGCCAGGCGAGAATTTTTTGAACAATCTGATGCCAGGGCAACTCAGTCAGGCTGCCGAATCTGGCCTGGGCCGCATTGACCAGGTCATGCACATCGTTGTGCGTGGCCGCAAGGGCCTCGCGAATGCCTTCAACCCCACCACATTGCAATTTCATCAGCACCGAGTGCGTCAATGGCGCCTGCGGGTGCAAATGCAATGGGAAGGTTGCGCGTTCGAGCAGCAGCCGCTCCAGCATTTCACAGTTGAGGTGCGCGGTTGGCTGACTGCAAGACAGCCCCTCGCGCTCGGCCAGTGATTTGCGAACTGCCAGACTGCAAGTGGCATGCTGGGCCAGCAATGCCCCTTGAAACACACAAGGCAAGGCATTGACACGCCTTTGGGTCTGCCGGTATTGCGCTTCGTCCACCATGGACTGAGTCGGGCTATTCCTCTCCCGCAGGGCGTGGTTCACGCACCTGGGAGAGCAAATCCTCCGCCTGGAGCTGGTTTTCAGCAAACATTACCTTGATTTTGTCCGGGCTGTTGGCAGGCAGACCGGCTCTCAGTTGCTTGGCCTGCGCAGAAGCCTCGGCAAAAGCCTCATGGGTGGCCAACATTTCAAGAATCGAAAATGGTTTGATACGGTAGATGTAGTAGGGCACGGCTTGCCTTCAGGATCAGATATAGCGTTTGCTGGCCCGCCGACGTCCGGGCAATGACTTTTGAATGATGACGCCATTGACGGGGGACAAATCAGCCAAGGCGATATCAGGAAAGGCCGGATTGAGGGCATGCAGGTACCAACCCTCACCCCTATCGTCAGCCCTGCGCCGCAACTGGCGAAAGATCCACTCGCCCTCGGGTTTTGCCAGCACAAAAGAGCCATCACGCAGTTGACCGTCTGGCTCGATGATGATGATCTCACCCTCGTTGAATTCAGGTTCCATGCTGGTGCCCAGCACGCGCAGGGCAAAGGCATCGCCCCCGCTACAGGCGCCCGACGGGTCTGGAGCGCTCGGGGCTGACGCGTCGCCCCTAAGCGTATCGGTGTCGTGGGCATTCATACCAGTTCACCCACAGGCTCAAGCAGGACCGTGGAGACGATTTGTTGATTGGGGACACCGGCGGCGAGCAACTGTGACTCCAGGGCCTGAACAAATTTTTCAGGGCCAGCCAGATAGAAATCACACTCGATGTCAAACAAGTCGGCACGCATGGCTTGGGCCATCAGCAGCGCCCCCGAGCCCTGATCGGTGTCAGATATCAACTCGTATTCAAACTGATCCAGGGCCTCACCCCAGGCACGGCACTGATTTTCCAGAAAGTGGCCACTGAGCTGGGTTGACAGCCAGAACAGGGAGATCGAAGGTGCGCTGTCCAACGCCAGTGCATGCTCGATCAAGCTCTTGATGGGCGCAAAACCAGTATCACAGGCTGCAAACACCAGCGGTCGGGGACTATCGAGCAGGACAAAGTTACCGCTCGGGCCCCAGACTGTGACCGCATCGCCAGCTTTGATGTCGCCCGAAAACAAATGTTTCGCAAAAGGATCTTTGGAATGATTTTCAATGTAGAAATGAAGATTGCGGTCATCACAAGGGCAACTCGCAACCGGATAGAGGCTATGGGCTTCATTGCCATCAGCACGCCGGTAACCCAGGGTCACAGATTGACCGGCCAGGAAGCGCAGTCGATGGCTTCGGGGTGTTTGAAGGTGGAGTCTTTGCACTCCATCTGCCAGAACGGTCACCGCACGCACGGTCGCCACAATCTGTTGCTGTGGAATGTCTTTCGGACCGCTGGCCTCAAGGAGTTCCAGCGTCAGTTCACTGCTGGCCGCAGTATGTGCACACAACAAGGTATAGCCCTGGGATTTTTCTGCTTCGGAAAGCGGGTAGTCATAGGACTGGGTCCGCACCACCTGACCTGAGATCACACGCACCTTGCACATGCCACAGGTGCCATTGCCGCAGCCATAGTTCAGCTTCAAGCCGGCCCGCAAACCTGCCTGCAGCAGCGTGTCATGGCCTTCGACACAAAACTCATTGCCGCTGGGGCGAACAGTCACCTGGGCCGTCATTACTTTAAGCATGTCATCCATCACTGATAGCAGGTCAGCCTGCTCGGTAGCCAACGCTTGGGCAAGCCCTTGCTCGAGAAAACTTTCAAGGGCCTTGATTTGTACTGGCGAGGCACCCGCGTCGAGCAATTCCTTGATGCGAGCACGCAAATCCACTACCAGCGCATGGTAACGCTGAAGGTGTCGTCTGACATCGGCCAGTTCCTGGGTCTGATCGAAAAGTCGCTGCGCCAGCACCTCCTGGCTTGGCAGCAGGCGCTCTCGCACGCGCCGTCCAAAGGCCTCGTCCTTGATCAGCTTGACCCGCTCCAACATGCCGGACTCTTCCAGCTTGACCGAGGGATAGAGCTGCAACAGCTGATCGGTCGAGATCAGGCCATCATTGAGAAGCAAGGCCCCATCACGCACCTGCTGCTGCAGCACGCCTCGTGATACGCCCACCAGCTGCGCGGCTCGCCAGAGGGTCATCAAGTGCGTCATGCCCTTACAGCTTCTCGGTTGGGCAGGCACGCCTGCGGTGTGATGCAGTCCAGAAAACGGGCCCGGTACAACAATCTGGGATGGGTGGGCTCATCGATAAAGGCGGTACGGTCATGCAGCACATTGTTGCTCACCAGACCCATGCCCGGCTCGAGGGTCAGATGAAAAACCCAAGGCGGTCTGGCTGCCAGAGTTGCTGCCATAAAGTCCACCGCATCGCGGGTAGTCGGGTCATCCTTCCAGACAATGCTTCGGGTGCGGGCGGTGTAGCGCAACTGCAGGCCGCCATCAGAACGCCGGCAAAAGACGGGGCCACTCTGTGCGGGCCGCGCCACGCCGTCCTGATCAACACGCTCGGGAATGGTCATGGCATCGCTTGCCCAGAGCGCCTGCGCCCAGGCCGGGTTGGCGTCACGCACCGCAATGTAGAGCATGTCCGGGTCGGCCACGCCCGTTTGCCCACCCTCCTTGGCGGCGCGCACGCAATGCAGGATCATGCCCTCGATTCGCCTTGCCTGGGGGTGGTAGTACCCATCGGTATGCCATTTGATGGCCCGGTCTGTGTAGGGGATGAAATCACTGCGTGTCCCCCGTTGTTCTGCAGAGCTTGAGACTTCCGGGGTCTCGGGATGGTTGTGTGGCTGCGACAGGGTTGCTCTGGATACCGCAATGGGTGATATGCCGTCTTCATCGGCCAGCCAGTTGGCATCCAGGCGGTGCAGGCCCAGCTGGGCCCCGATCAGACGGGCAATGCGCTTGTCCTCCTCCAGGATCGGGCTGCGGTAAATCGCCATATTGCTGTGGGTGCAGCGCTGCAGCAAAGCAGTCTGTTCCGTCGCACTGAGTGATCTCGGATCAGACACCGTCACGATCAGATCCTCGACCGAACGAGGCTGGGACGCCAGCTTGGCCTGTCGCCAGCGCGCATAGGCCACGGGCTGATCAGGATCGAATGGATCGTCAACCATCTCAGTCACCGGTCTGCGCGCCCCGCCGCTTGGTTCTCGGTTCGCTCGAATGGATACCCTGAAATCCCCGCTTGACCATTTCCAGGGCTTCGGGAACCTCATAAGCCATCACCTGGTCCTTGACCCAATGCCGGTCCTTGTCCGGCAGGACCGACTCCAATCGGCTGCCAAAGTAGCGCACAAAAGCAAAGTCAGGTCCCTCTGGACTGTGGCCAAAATCAGCATAGCCATCGGCCAGCTCATTGCACTGGTCGATGAATTGATCGCGCCAGCGCTGCTCGCCAGGGGCTGGTTCTCCCAACCATTCCTGTTCACTCTCCTCCAGGATTTCTGCCAACCGGACAATCAGCGCCGGCGTGAATTCAGCACGCTGCTCACCTGTGAGGTTGTCGTAGGCCATGCGGTCCACCACTTGGGCCAGGAATGCCAGCGCCTCGCGCATGAAGGCAAAGTAAGACGGCCCAACATCAATGTCAAACTTGGCCTCGCGCATCTGCTTGACCATGTTCTGCGTGACCCGCCAGACGATAAAAGCCATGGCACTGGCATTTTCGCGAGGCGTCTTGGGCCGTTCGGCCTTGAACCACTGATTTTTGATACGGATGGCCATCTTGCGTCCCAAGGCTTCAGCTGACGAACTTGCGGCGTATCCCGATTGAGCTCATGAAATCAGAACTCAATGATCAGTACCCACCTTTGCCCAGAGGCTGTGGCAGGCCGGCCACCTTGGACGATTGACGGTTGGGTTGCATCGGAAAAAGCTCATAGAGACGCTTTTTCCAATCAATACTGTCATCGTTTTCTGTCAGCATGGACACCATATTGCGGAAATTAGGTGTATGCCCATCTTCCTGGTAGCGCTCTCGCATGAATTTGACCACCGACCAATGATCGTCGGTCAATGTGAGACCCTCAGCCTCGGCGATCACTTTGACAACTTCCTCGCCAAAGTTGGGCTCGAGCAAAAAACCATCATTGTCAGTTTCCAATTCCACGCCTTCGACCATGTAACTCATGCTTGATGACTCCTTAAGAAAAAAAATCAATCCCCTACCGCAGCTGTCGTCTTATGCGGCACAAAGATACCGCAACCCAGCAGACGAAGTTCACCCAGCCCCAGCTCCTGCAAGCGCAAGGAATCAGTGTTGGACAGGTTATGCACCATCAGGCTGAAAGTCGTCGTTGATCCGGCCCTGGTTTGACAGGCCCCTCGGCGACCACAAATCCAGGGGGCCCGGATGCCCAGTTCGCTCAGGGCGCCTGAGACCATATCAACAAAATCGGTCTCCTCGGAGTTTCTCGCCGCCACTGCATAGGCATAGAGTGCGGCATGGGGGAAAAGTTCGCGCACATGCGGCTCCCCTAGAAAAATCTCCCTACCCGCCAATCTGAGGGTTCGGCCCGCCAGCCCCCTGGCCCCTTCAAGCCGCACCAGGGGAACACGCAGCACCAGGCGCGAGCGACCGGAAAGCAAAAACTGATCGCCGCTGCCGTGGGCCAGTTTGATGGGGTGAACACCTGCGGCCGGCTCGTCCGACAACCAAGGCAATTCATCGGTCAGGGCATCCCGCAGCAGTTGCGGGTAATCCGCAGGCAGATTGCGCCCTCGTAGGGGGAAGATCAGGTCCACCATGCCGTTCAAGGCTGCATTGTCCTTATTCACCGCCATTCCTATCGTTATTCCCACCAGGGTTTGGAGCGGATCCAGCGCCAGTTTGCGTGATCTGCAACTGAGCCCAAGCCGTCAGTGCTTGTCCCCAGCTCAAAGCTGTAGCCGGATCAATGTCAAAAATCGTGAAACGGCTTTTTTCCCGAATCCGGGTTCGCAGAAAACTCATGCCGCCCGCCTCGAAATCCAGCTGCTGCAACTCAATTTCCTGTCCCCCAATAGGGACTTTGAGTTTGTGGATCGGTGTTATCTGGGTCATGTCTCGATCATGTTTTGGGCTGAAACCGGTCACAGGCCAGCAATCCGGCCCCCCTCAAGGGCTAATTGGCGCAATTCCCTGCTTGACAGTCTATAACCGGCAAGAGGGGTCGGGCATAACCCATTTGGATAGCCATCAATACTCAACTAGGATGATGGCAAATATTGATTACAAACGTCTACCATCGGGTTCAAGACTGTTATTATGAATTGTCTGTTGCGCAGTGGATTGAAAGATTCAACGCTTGACAGGAATTCAGCTGGCCGAATTGTTTAAGGAGATGCAAGATGGCTAAGAAGATGCATGACACCCCGATGCTCGATCAACTCGAGAGCGGACCTTGGCCCAGTTTTGTGACGGGTCTGAAACGTCTTGCCAAAGACAAGGACTACATGGTTGACGTCCTGGGCCAGCTTGAGACCTCCTACAAGACACGCAAAGGCTACTGGAAAGGCGGCACGGTCGGTGTGTTTGGCTACGGCGGCGGGGTTATTCCACGCTTCACCGAACTCAAGGATGCTGAGGGCAAGCCTCAATTCCCAGACGCTGCTGAATTTCACACCCTGCGTGTGCAGCCGCCTCCGGGCATGCACTACAACACCGACGTCCTGCGCAAGATGTGTGACATCTGGGAAAAGCATGGTTCGGGTCTGATCGCCTTTCACGGACAGTCCGGCGACATCATGTTCCAGGGCGCCAAAACCGACAAGGTCCAGGACGCTTTTGACGAAATCAACGAGCTTGGATTCGATCTGGGTGGTGCTGGTCCCGCGGTTCGCACCTCGATGAGTTGCGTGGGTGCGGCCCGTTGCGAGCAATCCTGCTTCGATGAGGCCAGAGCCCACCGCCAGGTGCTCAACACCTTCACGGACGACATCCACCGCCCTGCCCTGCCCTACAAATTCAAGTTCAAGTTTTCTGGTTGCTCCAATGACTGCATGAACTCGATCCAGCGCGCCGACATGGCTGTCATTGGCACCTGGCGTGACAACATGCGCACCGATGAGGGGTTGGCCAGAAAGTGGTTTGAAAAGCACGGCATGAACGAGCTGGTCAACGATGTGATCAACCGTTGCCCAACCAAGACCATCATGCTCAAGGAAGTCAAGGATGTTGCCAAAGGCGACAACATTTCCAGCGTGAAGATCAACGACACCCAGTGTCTAGAGATCGACAACAGCAACTGCGTGCGCTGCATGCACTGCATCAACGTCATGACGGGCGCCTTGTCCCACGGCACTGATACTGGCGCCACCATCTTGGTGGGCGGCAAGCGCACCCTCAAAATTGGCGACCTGATGGGAACCGTTGTGGTGCCCTTCATGCCCCTGAAAACCGACGACGACTACAAGGAGCTGGTGTCCCTAGCCCAGCGAGTCATCGATTTCTTTGCTGAAAACGCCCTGGAGCATGAGCGCACCGGTGAAATGATCGAACGTATCGGTTTGGTCAACTTCCTGGAGGGGGTTGAGCTCGAAATTGATCCCAACATGGTGGCCACGCCCAGAACCAATCCTTATGTGCGTACCGACGGCTGGGAAGAAGACGCCGCCAAGTACATGGCCCGCAAGAAGGCTGCCGCTTGAAGACACTGCGACCAGTTATTTCTCAAATCTAGCGAACAACGGGAATACAACAGATGGCTCAAATGCGTACCCCAATCGAGAGCGGCGTGCCCGACAACAAGCAGTACATGCACCCCACGCTGCTCAAGAACTATGGCAACTGGCGCTACCATGATCGGCCCCGTCCGGGCGTACTGCACCATGTTTCCCACAACGGTGACGAGGTCTGGTCAGTCCGCGCGGGCACACAGCGTCAGATGGATGTCTACACCATCCGCAAGCTGTGTGACATTGCCGACACCTATGCCGAAGGGCATGTGCGTTTCACCATCCGCTCCAACATCGAGTTCATGGTTTCCGACCCGAACAAGGTGGCTCCGCTGATCAATGCCCTTGAGGAAAGCGGTTTCCCGGTCGGCGGGACCGGCAACTCTGTGTCCATGATTGCCCATACCCAGGGCTGGTTGCATTGCGATATTCCGGGTACCGACGCCTCGGGTGCCGTCAAGGCCTTGATGGACGATCTCTACGAGGAATTCAAGCGCGAGGAAATGCCCAACCGTGTGCACCTCTCCACCAGTTGCTGCGAGATCAATTGCGGCGGCCAGGCCGACATTGCTATCATCGTCCAGCACACCAAGCCCCCGGTGATCAACCATGATCTGGTGGCCAATGCCTGTGAGCGTCCCGCCGTGGTGGCACGCTGCCCGGTTGCCGCGATCCGTCCGGCACTGGTCAATGGAAAGCCCTCGCTGGAGGTTGATGAGAAGAAATGTATTTGCTGCGGCGCCTGCTACCCACCGTGCCCGCCCATGCAGATCAATGATCCGGAGCACTCCAAGTTGGCTATCTGGGTAGGGGGCAAGAACTCCAATGCGCGTGGCAAGCCCACGTTCATGAAGATGGTGGCGTCTGGCCTGCCCAACAACCCGCCGCGCTGGCCTGAGGTGTCGGCGATGGTAAGAAAAATTCTTAACACCTACAAGGAAGATGCCCGCCCCTGGGAACGCATTTCCGACTGGGTTGAGCGGATCGGCTGGCCCCGCTTCTTTGAAAAATGCGACCTGCCCTTCACTAAATACCTGATCGACGACTGGCGTGGTTCCCGCTCCAACCTGAACGCCTCCACCCATATTCGCTTCTGACCAGCGCCTAATTCTTTTTAGTATGAAATTCGGGATTCTTGTTAGCGAAGGGCCCTACACCCATCAGGCTTCGGACAGTGCCTACCAATTCGTGATGGCGGCCCTGGCCAAAGGCCACGAGGTGCAACGGGTGTTCTTCTACCATGACGGGGTGAACAACGCCACGCGTCTGACTGAACCACCTCAGGATGACCGGCATATTGTCAACCGCTGGTCGGAACTGGCTGCCAACCACAAGGTTGATCTTGTGGTGTGCGTGGCGGCGGCCTTGCGCCGAGGCATCAAGGAAGAGGTGCTTGCCCCGGGATTCAGGATTTCCGGCCTGGGTCAGCTGGTTGATTCCGGCATCAAGTGTGACCGTCTGATGACCTTTGGAGACTGACGCAATGAAAAAATTCATGTTCGTCAACCGCAAGGCTCCCTACGGCACTATCTATGCTCTTGAAAGCCTGGAAGTTGTGCTGATTACCGCCACTTTTGATCAGGACGTCAGCCTGGTATTCATGGACGATGGCGTCTATGAGCTGGTCAAGGGCCAGCAGACCAAGGAAATCGGTCTGAAAAACTTCTCGCCCACCTACCGCGCACTGGAAGGCTACGATGTCGAGAAGCTCTATGTCGATCAGGATTCCCTGACGCAACGTGGCTTGACAGAAAAAGATCTGCTGGTTCCGGTTGAGGTGCTGAACAACACGCAAATGGCTGAGTTGATGGCACAGCAGGACGTGGTTCTGAGTTTCTGAAGGACAACATTGATGCTGCATATTGTCAATAAATCTCCGACCCAGACCCGCTCCCTGGATAGCTGCCTGCGAATGGCCCTGGCGGGTCAGGCCGTATTGCTCATTGAAGATGGCGTCTATGCGGCCACAACGGGTACCGCCATCGAGTCCCAGGTGAGTGACGCGGCAAAACGGCTGAAGCTGTTTGCGCTGAAACCCGATATCGAGGCACGCGGCTTGGCATCACGCGTGCTTGAGGGTATTACGCTGGTGGACTATGGCGGCTTTGTCGACCTGGTCGCAGAGCACGGCACGCCCAACTCCTGGCTGTAAGGGCATAGATCGCAGAAAAGCGAGAATCCGTAAAATTTTCATTCTTTATTTAGTTAACGCCACACTCTGAGGAGATTTAAATGAGCATCGAAGTCAACGGCCAGACCTATGAAACCGACGAAGAGGGTTACCTGATCAATCTGGCTGACTGGAACAAGGATATTGCCGAACATATCGCGGTAGAGGAAAAAGTCGACTTGACCGACAACCACTGGGAGGTCATCAACTTCCTGCGCGACTACTACAACGAGTATCAAATTGCTCCCGCTGTTCGCGTTCTGACCAAAGCCATCGGCAAACAGTTTGGAGAAGAAAAAGGCAACAGCAAGTATTTGTACGAGTTGTTTCCTTACGGCCCGGCCAAGCAGGCGTGCAAGATCGCCGGTTTACCCAAGCCAACCGGCTGCGTTTAACAGATTGCGGGTTGCTGACGCCACAACAGAGCCAAATGTGCTGACTCCCTGCTGGTTCATGGCGACGGGCAGGGGGTAGCGGCTTGAACACCACCTCACCCCCCGCCAGCACGCGGTAGCGCCCGAACCAACGAGATGAGTGCCCTTTCACTTTTCTACGCTGCGCTGTTTTATTTCGCCACTGCGGTGCTGGTGATCGGTCTGGGAATCAAAATCCGTCAGTATTCACGTGTACCGGCCCCCCTGAAGATCGCCTTGACGCCGGCCCCTATCACCCCGGCGGGTGTGCCTTGGCGACTGGCCCGCGAGGTGGTCTTTTTCGAAAGCCTGTTTCGCGCCAGTAAATGGACCTGGCTGTTCGGCTGGATGTTCCACGCCGCCCTTGTGGCGGTCCTGCTGCGCCACCTGCGCTATTTTCAGGAACCGGTCTGGAGCGTGGTCTCGCTCAGTCAGTCCCTGGGAGCCTATGCCGGCTTTGCCATGGTGGTAGGCCTCGCCGGATTATGGGCAAGGCGCTTCATAGTTGATCGGGTTCGCTATATCTCTACCCCGTCGGACCACCTGATGCTCGCCCTGCTCATTGCTATCGGCCTGTCCGGTCTGACCATGCGTTTTGTCCTGCACACTGACATCATCGCGGTTAAGGTTTTCATGCTGGGGCTGATGCGCCTGTCGGTGCAACCCCTGCCCGCCGATCCCCTGCTCTTGCTGCACCTGTCGCTGGTGGCGCTGCTCATGATCATTTTCCCGATCAGCAAACTCCTGCACGCCCCGGGCCTGTTTTTCAGCCCGACCCGCAACATGAGCGACAACCCTCGTGAATCTCGCCATATTGCCAGTTGGGCGGCCCCACTCGAGAAATAACCCCATTAGGAATCCTGACCCACCATGGCAACCGCTTCATTCGAAACGCCCCGCCTCAAGGAGTACCCCGTCATTCCTCTGGTGAAGGCCGGTGCCACCTCTCACCTCAAACCCTTTGTCGCAAACGAAACCATCCAGAAAAACCTGGGATTTCCGGGTGAATTGGTTGAGGGCTGGCAGGAGAAGGCGATTGCAAAAATGGGCGAGCTTTTAGGCAAGTACCGCTCGCTTCAGGTGTACATGGATGCCTGCGTTCATTGCGGCGCCTGTTCCGACAAATGTCACTACTTCCTGGGCACCCAGGATCCTAAAAACATGCCGGTTGCGCGCCAGGACCTCTTGCGCAAGGTTTATCGCCGCTATTTCACTTTTGCCGGCAAATATTTCCCCTGGCTGGTCGGCGCTGCCGATCTCACCCGCGAGGTTCTTGATGAGTGGTACAGCTACTATCACCAGTGCTCGGAGTGTCGTCGCTGTTCTGTGTTCTGCCCTTACGGGATAGATACCGCTGAGGTCACCATGGCGGCCCGCGAGATCATGGATTCGGTGGGCATGGGCATGAAGTATTCCAATGAGATCATTGGCAAAGTCCACCGCATCGGCAACAACCTGGGCATTCCTGAGCCCGCCTTGGAAGACACCCTGCTCGGCCTGGAAGAAGATGTCAAGGACGACACTGGGGTTGACGTCAAGTTTCCCCTCAACGTCAAGGGAGCCGAGGTACTGCTGGTCACTCCCAGCGCCGACTTTTTCTCCGAGCCGCATGTGGACAGCCTGATTGGTTACGCCAAGGTGTTTCACGCTGCTGGCATCAGCTGGACCCTGAGCTCCTATGCCTCAGAAGCGGCCAATTTCGGCCTGTTTATCGGCAGCTATGAGCAAATGCGCAAAGTAGCCCTGCGTATCCGTGAGGCGGCGCTGGAATTGGGCGTCAAGCGCATCGTGGTCGGCGAATGCGGGCATGCCTGGCGGGTCGCCTACAACTTCTGGAACACCCTGGCGGGCATTGGTGCTGGGGCCAATGACCCGTTTGCCATTCAGCTGCAGCAGCAACTCGACCAGCGCTACAAGCAGCCCATGCACATCTGTGAATTCACCCACGATCTGATCCAGCGCGGCGTATTGCAGTTTGACAAGGAAAAGAACGATGACCGGATCATCACTTTTCATGACTCCTGCAACGTAGCGCGCGCCTCTCGCATGGGGGACGAAGCCGGTGGCCAGTTCACCATTCCGCGCGACATCATCAAGGCAGTGGCCAATAATTTTCACGACATGGCGCCAGAAACCATCTGCGACAGCACCTTCTGCTGCGGTGGCGGCGGCGGCCTGCTGACCGATGACCTGCTGGAAATTCGTGTCAAGGGCGCTTTGCCCCGCATGGAAGCGCTCAATCAGGTGGTTCAGGAACATCAGGTCAATTTCATGGCCTGCATCTGCGCCATTTGCAAGGCCCAATTCACCAAGGTACTTCCGCAATATGGATTTGACATGGGCATGGTCGGTGGTGTGCACCAGCTTGTCAGCAAGGCAATCCGGCTTGGTAACAAATCACCCGATTGAAAACCCAGCCAACTCGTAACGATTTAAGGAGACGAACGATGTCAGCCAACCCAGAGTCCATCAGCGTCAAACCCCTCACCTTTCGGCGTTACAAGGACGGAGACCACAAGCCGCGCCCCTGGCAACAGCAAATTTTCAATGCCGACCACTCCCACAAATGTCCCACCTATATCCAGAGCACGCCGCCCTGCCAGGGCTCATGCCCTTCGGGTGAAGATATCCGCGGCTATCTGAACATTGTGCGCGGGGTCGAGAAACCACCGGCCGGCGTCAAATGGCAGGAGTATGCGTTTCGTCGCATAACCGAGGCCAATCCATTTCCCTCAGTCATGGGTCGGGTCTGCCCCGCCCCCTGTGAATCGGGATGTAACCGCAATCAGGTGGAAGATTTTGTCGGGATCAACTCGGTCGAGCATTTCATCGGTGAATACGCTATTGCCAACAATCTGGCCTATACCCGACCCGAACGGCAAAGCGGCAAGAAGGTGGCTGTCATCGGTGGCGGCCCGGCTGGCCTGTCTGCGGCTTATCAGCTGGCTCTCAAGGGCCACGCCGTTACCGTCTTTGACGAGCGCGCTGAACTGGGCGGCATGATGCGCTACGGCATTCCTGGCTTCAGGACCCCGCGCACCATTCTGGATGCGGAAATCCAGCGTATCCTGGATTTGGGGGTCGTTGCCCGTACCAGCACCCGCATCGGCACTGACATCTCCATGGAGCAGATCAACCAGGACTTCGATGCCGTGTTCCTGGGCATGGGCGCCCAATCGGGACGCCCCCTACCGGTTGAGGGTTCGGATGCGCCCAATGTGGTCACCGCGACCTCCTTCCTCAAAGCCTTCAATGACGGCCGGTTGCGCCATGTCGGCAAGCGGGTGGTGGTGGTCGGAGGTGGTGACACCTCCATCGACGTGGCCACTGTGGCACGCCGTCTGGGTCATATTGACAAGGTCAACCCTGGCGACCGTCCAGAGATGGCGATTCTTGGCCATGTGGCTCATGATGTGGCGACTGTATCTGTCAAACAGGGCGCTGATGTGACCCTGACCTCCATCTTTGCAGTGGAGAAAATGCAGGCCTCCAAACACGAGGTGGAGCATGCCCTGTCCGAAGGTATCGCTATCCGTGGCGGCTACGCGCCGGTCTGCGTGGTCCGGGGCGACGATGGCCGGGCCATTGCATTGCGGGTGATTCGATGCGAGGCCAAGGTTGCCGGCGGCAAGCTTGAAATCAAGAACATCGAGGGCACCGAGGAAGACCTGCCAGCTGATCTGATTGTCTCGGCCATTGGCCAGGCTGTTGATTTCACCGGCCTGGAGATGTTCAACAATGGCAAGGGGGCCGTTCCAGCTGATAAGAACTACCAGGTTCAGGGCCATGCGGGTGTGTTTGCCGGCGGCGACATCATTCGCCCCCACCTGCTCACCACCGCGATCGGCCATGGCGCCATCGCTGCCGAAGGGATCGATCGCTTTCTGGCCGGTGAGACGCAGGACAAGCGACCCAAGATTGATGTCCACACCTTCGACCTGACGCGCAAGATGATCGAGAAGGGTCTGAGCTTCAGCGAGTCGCATGAGCCGATCCGGGGCACTGACTCCAGCAACGTGGCCATCCACAACTATGACAACCGCTCTGACCGCTACGTGATCTCCCACAAGGAGCTTTTCCTCGGCCACTTCCCCTTTACGCCGCGCAACAAGCGAACGGTGGTCAACCTCACTGCCGAGGAAGCACTGGGCAATTTCGAGGAGCGACTGCAGGCCTTGGTGGAAGAAAAGGCGCAAGCTGAAGCCAAGCGCTGCATGAGTTGCGGCCAATGCTTCGAATGTGACAACTGTGTGGTGTATTGCCCGCAGACTGCTGTGTTCAAGGTCAAGAAGGCGCAGTCAACGACCGGTCGCTATGTCGATACCGATTACAACAAGTGCATCGGCTGCCATATTTGCCATGATGTCTGCCCTACCGGCTACATCCAGATGGGCTTGGGCGAGTAAGCGATATGAGCTTGGCGCGACTGTTCTGCCATGCGGCTCTGCTGCTGGTACTGGCCCTAAGCGCCACGGCGCAGGCCAGTGAGAGCGGCGTTGCGCAAGCCACGACGGGTCGTGTGGCCAAACCCATCATCGAACCCGCCCGGGGCGATAAATGTGTGGAGCCGGCCCAGGACATGCGACGCAACCATATGGAGTACCTGAAACACCAGCGGGATGACACCATGCGGGGTGGCATTCGCGGCGCCAAATACAGCCTGAAGACCTGTATTGAATGTCATGCCAGCCAGACCACCAACAGCGTGACTGCCGCTCCAACCAACTTTTGCATCAGCTGCCACAGTTTTGCCGCAGTCAAGGTCGATTGCTTTGAGTGTCACGCCACCCAACCTGCCTCCAAAAGCGTGTCCTTCATGCCCTTGGGGCATCCCACCCAAGCCCATGGTGTTCTCAGCAATCTCAGGCGCCAGTTCCAGAACCTGGCACCTCTCAAGCCATGAAACCGGAATCACCCACTCCCTGCGCCTGTGGCAAAAACGCCTGTGACGAAACCCGTCCGCAGCCCGAACAGAATTCCAGGCGTAATTTTTTAGGCATTGCAGCGGCAGGCATGGCCGGCATCATGTTGGCGCCCGGAGTTCGGCTGATCGAGATTGCCCAGGCCGCAACCCCAGCCGCCGCCGGGGCCAGCCCCAAGGTCCGCTGGGGCATGTTGATTGACAGCAGCAAATGCACCCCTGGCTGCAACGCCTGCGTCGTAGGCTGTCAGACGGAAAACGGACTACCCACCCAACCCGGCCCTACCGACACGCAATACATTCGCAAGATCGACATCAAGGAAGTGCGGACCGGCAAGACCGCTTCGCTGCCCATGATGTGTCAGCACTGTGCCGAGCCGCCCTGCGTTGATGTCTGCCCCACCGGGGCTTCCTTCAAGCGCGCCGACGGCATTGTGCTGGTGGACAAGCACACCTGCATCGGTTGCCGCTATTGCATGATGGCCTGCCCCTACAAGGCCAGGTCATTCGTGCATGAACCCCTGACCCATCAAAAACCGGATGTACCGCGTGGCGTCGGCACGGTTGAAAGTTGCACAATGTGCGTGCACCGGGTGGACCGCGGTGAACAACCCGCCTGCATGGTGGCTTGTGCGGCAGCTGGCTACAACGCCATCGTATTTGGCGACCTGAACGATCCTGCCAGCGAAATATCCAAACGGGTTGCCCAGTTCAGCACCAAGCAGATCCGGGAAGATCTGAAATTGAACACGGGTGTCCGTTATCAGGGGCTCTGAGGCATGCGGCTTGCATTACGACAACTGGAAGGCCGCAGTGCCGGCTACTACCTGCTGCTGGCTGCGCTGATCGCGCTGACTGCGCTGGGCCTGGGTGCCGCCTGGGCCATGGAACACCACGGCCACATCATCACCGGCATGAACAACCAGATTGTCTGGGGCCTGCCGCATGTGTTTGCGGTTTTCTTGGTGGTGGCGGCTTCAGGCGCGCTGAATATTGCTTCCATGTCTTCGGTATTTGGCAAGACAAGCTACAAGCCACTGGCCCCCCTCTCCGGCCTGCTGGCCATTGCCTTGCTGCTGGGTGGATTGGCCGTGCTGATGCTCGATCTGGGTCGGGCTGACCGCCTGATCGTAGCCATGACGCACTACAACTTCAAGTCGATTTTTGCCTGGAATGTAATCCTCTACTCAGGCTTCATGGGACTGGTGGTGGCATACCTCTGGACCATGATGGAAGCTCGCATGAACAAGTTCTCCGGGCAGGCTGGTCTGGCCGCCTTCATCTGGAGACTTTTGCTCACCACCGGCACCGGATCGATCTTTGGCTTTCTGGTGGGGCGACAGGCCTTTGGCTCTGCATTGCTCGGCCCCATGTTCATTGTTTTTTCACTGTCCTACGGCCTGGCTGTCTTCATGCTGATCCTGTTTGCCATCAGCAAAGGCAGCCAGCGTGCCCTGGATCCCGCCATGCAAGACCGGCTGGCTCGGTTGCTGGCAATTTTTGTGTCATCCGCTGCCTACTTTGTGCTGGTCTATCACCTGACCAACCTGTACTTTGCCAAGCAACACGGTCTTGAGCGCTTTGTGCTGATTGATGGTGGCATCTATACCAACCTGTTCTGGCTGGGGCAGATCGGCCTGGGCAGTGTGTTGCCGCTTGTGTTGCTGCTGAACCCCAGCAGCCGTCAATCTCGCACTGCCCTTGTCATCGCGGCACTACTGGTCATCGCGGGCGGCATGGCCCAGATGTATGTCACCATCATCGGAAGCCAGGCCTACCCGATCGAAATTTTCCCTGACTATCAAGTCAGCAGCAGCTTTGGCGATGGTGTGGTTGCCCCCTACACGCCCCGGCTGCCGGAGTTGCTGCTGGGCTTGGGTGGCTTTGCCATGGTCGGCGTGATCGTGCTGCTGGCGCTGAAATGGTTGGCCTTCATTCCACAGCGACTCGACAGTTTTCCCTCTGACCAGCTCAAGCACCCAGCCACTCAATCAAATACGTAGGCCCATGAACCGCCTGCTTGTATCGGCTGCTCACAAGTCTTCTGGCAAGACCACCATGACCCTGGGGCTTTGCGCTGCGCTGAGCAGCACCGGTTGCCAGGTGCAGCCCTTCAAGAAGGGGCCGGACTTTATCGATCCGATGTGGCTAGGTATGGCCAGCGGCAGGCCCTGCTACAACCTTGACCCTTACCTGATGACGGAAGAACAGATTGTTCAACTGTTTTACCGGCATGCCACGGCTGCCGACATCGCCCTAGTGGAAGGGAATAAGGGGCTCTATGACGGCTTGACCCTGGACGGCAGCAGCAGCAACGCCGCCCTGGCGCACCTGCTGAAGCTCCCAGTTCTGCTTGTCATTGACGCGCGCGGTATGACCCGTGGCATTGCCCCACTGATCCTTGGGTATCAGGCTTTTGACCGTGGGCTCCAAATCGGTGGCGTCATCCTCAACCGCGTGGGTGGCAGCCGTCATGAATCAAAGCTCCGTGCCGTGATCGAGCATTACACCGACGTGCCAGTGCTCGGCGCGGTGGGAGAAGAAGACGCCTTGGCCATGCCAGAGCGCCACCTGGGCCTGATGCCCAGCAATGAACATGAGCATGCACAAGAGCAGGTTCAGCGCATCGGCCAACGTATCGCGGCTCAAGTGGACCTCCAGCGAATCAAAGATCTCGCCGCTACCGCACCCCCGCTAAAGATGCCTGCTGTACCGGTCAAGGCCGATGGATCCCGTGCCAAGCCAGAGGTTCGAATCGGTCTGGCCCGCGACAAGGCTTTCGGTTTCTACTACCCGGATGACCTGCAGGCCCTGGAACGTGCGGGGGCGCAGCTGATTCCCTTTGACACGCTGAACGATCAGCGCCTTCCAGACGTAGATGGACTTTTTATCGGTGGTGGTTTTCCCGAGCTCTTTCTTGACGCGCTGCACGCCAACGCCTCCCTGCGTCGTGAAATTGCCCAAGCCATAGAGGCCGGCCTGCCGGTCTATGCCGAATGCGCCGGACTGATGTACCTGGCCAGAACCCTGAGCTGGAAGGGCCGATGTGCCAACATGGTGGGTGTCATCCCCGGCGATGTCGAATTGCACGACAAGCCGGTCGGTCGCGGCTATGTCCATTTGAGCGCAAGCAACCGCATGCCTTGGCCTGGGTTGCGCGGAAAAAAAGTGCGCTGCCACGAGTTTCATTATTCCGAAATTACCGGACTGCCAGCCGATACGCCCACGGCCTGGCAGGTAACACGCGGTCATGGTATCGATGGCTTGCGCGATGGCATCGTTCACCGCAATGTTCTGGCCAGCTATGCCCACCTGCGCAGCCTGGACGCAGACGGCTGGGCGCCCGCATTTGTCGACTTTGTTCGAGATTGCAAATATTCAGTGACAAGTGCGGGGCAGGAGCGACTTGGCAGCGTGGTGTCATGACTCTTTGCAGCAGCCTTCTTGACACTGGGCCATCAGCAATGCCCCATGTCCCATTCATCATCTGTGATAACTTTGCAGAATCCTCAGGAGCGAAACCATGTTTTCATTAAGTCCCAACGCAGCCCAGCAAATTAACAAGGCGGCCCATGACTCAGGCGCCAGCGATCTTGCGCTGAGGGTAGCTGCCCGGCGGCTGCCGGATGGATCAATCGACTACGGCATGGGATTTGACGAGACTGCTGAAGGCGATATGCAGTTGCTGCTTGAAGACATACCGGTCGTCATAGCGCCGCAACACGCCGATCTGCTGGAAGATACGATGCTTGATTTTGTTGAGCTCGAACCAGGCCAGTTCAATTTCATTTTCGTCAATCAGCAGTCTGCCTTCACCACGGGTGGCGGGTGCAGCACCGGTGGCTGTGGCAGCGGCGGTTGTGGCAGCGGATCATGCTCCAGCGGGACCACCCACTAAGCTTTGAATTCATGAGCGCCTCCCAATTGAATCCGTCTGTTGCTGGCCGGGTATTTCTGGTCGGAGCCGGTCCGGGTGATCCGGAGTTGCTGACGCTGCGCGCTCTGCGCCTGTTGCAGCAGGCCGATGCAGTGGTTTACGACAATCTTATTTCCCAAGGGGTGCTTGATTTCGCACCTGAAAGCGCGCAACGGATCTATGCCGGCAAACGTCGCAACGAACACACCATGCGGCAGGAACAGATCAATGCCTTATTGGTCAAGTTGGCGCGCGAAGGCAAACGGGTCGTCAGACTCAAGGGTGGCGACCCTTTCATTTTTGGACGCGGGGGCGAAGAGATGCAGGAACTCGCCGCCCAGGGTATTGATTTTGAGGTCGTGCCCGGCGTAACGGCTGCTTGCGGGGTGGCCAGCTTTTCCGGCATTCCGCTGACTCATCGCGATTATGCGCAGGTCGCCTTGTTCGTCACCGGCCATCTCAAGGATGGCAGTTGCGCTGAGCTGGACTGGCAGGCGCTGGTTCGGCCCAGCCAGACGGTGGTCATTTACATGGGTCTCAATGCCCTGCCCGATATCTGCCAACAGCTTATCGCTCATGGGGCGCCACCCAGCCGGCCCATTGCGTTGGTGCAACATGGCACGCTGTCAACCCAGCGGGTACTGACTGGCACCTTGCAGGACTTGCCGGCCAAGGCCCGATCCTCGGGCTTCACCTCGCCCAGCCTGATCATCGTTGGCGATGTTGTCAAGTTGCATGGGACGCTGGCATGGTTTGACCCTGAGCAGGTGCAGGGCAATTCGCTCAACCCCAGCGCTAAAGCCAAGACCGCCTTACCTTCGCAATGCCTGAGCTGATGGGGCTGCCTCGCCGAGAACCAAAGCGGTAGCCTTCCTAACGGAGTGTGGAAGTATGTTGATCGCGCAAAGGATTCAGTTTGATGGTGCCTTCCGCTGTATTGCGATGTTCGAACGCAAAAACAGCCGCCTCGACCCGTGAATTCAGATCGAGCTTGGCCATGATGTGTCTGACATGAAGCTTTACGGTGTTGTGGCTGATATCAAGCACATTGGCAATCGCCTTGTTGCTCTTGCCCTGGGCCACCAACTCGAGCACTTCACGTTCGCG
>Ga0075458_10000131_pt1 | contig 23295 bp, 35 predicted proteins | sample DEB3_08_DNA_FD_77576 | JGI IMG/M metagenome (GOLD analysis project Ga0075458, IMG submission 77576) | Aqueous microbial communities from the Delaware River and Bay under freshwater to marine salinity gradient to study organic matter... | ecosystem: Environmental > Aquatic > Marine > Coastal ... | reverse complement strand
TCAACAATCGATGGCGCGAATGGCACTCGATGGGGATTGCTTAATGCTGTGACCGAATACATCGATCACAACAAGGGACACAATGTCGATAGCCGAATGAACAATGCTTGGTTCGGCAATGGCAATCGCATGAAGTCAGAAGCTGAGAGCATATTGATAGCTTGATTGATACAAGGGTAATCACTTAGAAAATAATTTAATCTAGGTGATTTATCCTTGTAACTTGGCTTATAATTGCACCATGCCCCGAACTTCTCGGGGTCTAACTAAGTACCTTAAAGGGGATTAAAAATGAAAATCGAAACAGCAATCAAACAATTGAACAAAGACGCACAGTTCCTTGGCATTGGACTTTTGGAACTCTTGCAGTTCATTAAAGAAAACCCAATGGCTCAGACGCAAGAGACACTGACAGCGTATCGCGTCTTCATGGGCGATGCTCGTAAATTGTTCGCTTAATTAAGGAGTAAATCATGAAAGAAAAAACAATCGACTTTTTGTGCTTTATCGGATGCGTAATTGTGTTCGGTGGCATCGGTGTAATGTTGGCATGGAGGGGCTGATCATGGCGTTCTTACTACCATTCACCACACGACAAGTCTGCAAAGCGATGGCAGATAGCATGGTCAAGTATGACAACGCACCAGACAAAGATGACTTCTGTAACCCAGATGTTCCGCTTGTTGTCAGACTGAAGAACAAACGATACGGCGTTCTCAGTTATGGAGGCGACCCAGATGAAGAAGGTCTTGTACTTGAACTAACGGAGTTGAAATGAATATTCCATTATTCCCAAATCAGAACGCCAATCAATCCATGCAAGGAATTACTTTGCGAGATTACTTTGCGGCTCAAGCGATGACCGCTGTAATCATTAACTCAGATAGGCAATCTACCAATGTTGAAGAAGTTGATCTTTGGATTGGTAGCTATGCGTATATCGTTGCCAATGCCATGATGAAAGCGAGAGAACGATGAACACACGATTCCTAACCCATGTGCGAAGAATCTTCGCGACCTATGATGCGCCGCCAGAGACCATCCGGTCTTATCAGCGACAGTGGGTCAAATCAGTAAGGCGACTTGGCGACAAGTGGCTAGTGGCAAAACAAATTGAAAGACTCCAATCATGAAACAAATCGCGACAGCTTTAGTAAATGCACAAAAGGCTTTTGGTCCTGCACTCAAAAGCTCTACAAACCCGCATTTCCGATCTAAGTATGCAGACCTTGCCGCTTGCGTTGAAGCCGTTATGGACGGATTGAATGCCAATGGAATCGCTTTGGTTCAGCAACTAAGCGAATGCAATGATGGCGTGATTGTGGAAACAATCTTCCTGCACGAATCAGGCGAGATGTTCAACTGCGGCAAGTTGCATATCCCTGCGGTGAAGCATGACGCGCAAGGGTACGGAAGCGCGCTTACTTATGCTCGCCGTTATAGCCTCATGTCTGCCTGTGGCATCGCGCCAGAAGATGACGATGGCAACGCCGCATCCAAAAAGAAAGAGGAAAGAATAGAGAGGATTTCACAGAAGATTGAAAATCCTATCGATGAGAACCGCATGACTGACTTGCTGATTGCTATCGCTAGTTGCGAGACTGAAGATGAGTTGCGCAAGGCTTTCGCAGAGGCTTACAAAGAGTCAGCCGGACACAAAGAATGGAACACCAAAGTGATCAACAAAAAGAACGAAGTAAAAGCGTTACTGGATGCGAAGCAATGAACATCAAAAGATTCAGAGCATCGAGCCTAGCCGACATCATGACCGACCCGAAAGGCAAGGGAGAGATTCTGTCGGTTGGTGCTAAGACAGCGATCACCAAGATGGCAAAAGAATTTGTTTACGGGTATGACGAGTTCATCACAAACAAATATATGGAAAAAGGTAATCGCGTTGAGAACGATTCGATCGACTTGCTGAATGTTGTCCTTGGAACTAACTACTCCAAGAATGAGGAACGCAAGAACAATGATTGGCTGACTGGTGAATGTGACATTGTTGGCGACAACAGAATCATCGATATCAAATCCAGTTGGAGTCTTGCGACATTCCCTGTCCTGCCATCACTGGGTGAGGAGACACGCTACGAATGGCAAGGTCGCGCTTACATGATGCTTTGGGATATCCCAGAGTTCAGCATCGCTTACTGCCTTGTTGATACGCCGCAAGACCTTATCGGTTATGAAGATCGCAAACTGCATGAAGTCTCACACATCACACCAGAGTTGCGCGTGACACTTGTTCACTACAAACGCGATAAGGAACTCGAGGACAAAATCAAATTCAAAGTTGATGCGGCTCGAGAGTATTACGACAGAGTGATCTACGACATTACAGATCAACACCAATTTTTTAACTTAACGAAAGAAGCAAATGTCTAAGACTGTGTATGAAGTTTCCGTGATCAACGGAAAGTATGTGAACAAAGATGGTGAGCAGAAGAATCGCTATCAACGAATTGGCTCTATCATTGAAACCAAGAATGGTCCAATGCTGAAGCTAGACAGTTCGCCATTGATCGATGGTGGATGGAATGGGTGGGCTTATCTGAACGCTCCTAAACCGAAGGAGGCAAATCCTCAAGGCTTGCCACAATTGGAAGATGACGATATCCCATTTTGAGTATTGATTAACGAGGGGAAAACGGACAGCAATGTCGGACGAACGCCAGTACCATCACCTTACTGGAGAAGCAAATGTACTATCGCAAATTATTTGACAAGATGTTTCCAGAGTTTCCAAGAGTAAGAGCGAATGACCCAGTGACTTCTTACGAAGCCGCTGATTCAATCAAAGACATGGCAAAGCAACATCACGACATAATCTTGGAGTGCTTGATTATTCATGGTGCGCTAGGCAAGGATGGCATCGCGTTGCATACGAAACTCGATAGCAATCAAGTTGCAAGGCGACTTAGTGAATTGGCGAAGCGAGACTTGATTGAGTTGACTGGCAACACAGTGAAGTCGAACACTGGTAGGAATGAGCGAGAGTGGAAAGCTAAACAAGCAACGCAAAAAGACTTCATCGGTGTCGGTGAAATCTATATGCCGATCTAATGCGAGCCAGTAAGAATGTGCATCGCTTCTTCGATGTGCTTCTTGCGATCTTCTAAACCAATAGTCCCGCCATTGATCTTTTTTGTCATGGTCAGAATGTCATTGTTATCAGCGTATTGATTCAAGCGATGTGTCTGCCAGAACCATCCGGCTGTGAGGCTCGCATACTTCGGTGTCCGTACCATATCAGGGTTGCGAACGAAGTCCTCACCTAATGCCTTACCTGCGTGGAAGAAGTTAGCCGCGCCAGTCAACTGAAGATAGCCAGAGCCTCGGTACAAAAATCCATCCCCTGATGCCTCATCCCTGTTGCCCATCCGATTGCCATAAATACGATTGGCGATCTTGACTGGCTGACGCTCATACTGTGCCGCACTCTCAGGCGTGAAACCCCAAGCGCGTTTCGCTGTCAATGGAAAGAGCTTCAATAAAGTCGCCGCACGATAGTTCAGATTTTCCTCAAGGACTCGGAAGTTGTTGCACTCATGACCGCACTGTCCAATCCATGCGGCTTGTTGCTGTGGCGTAAGAATTCCAAAACGCTCGAATGTTTCGTTGAATGGGTCAGCCAACGATGGGTCAATCTTGAGTTGGCGTAATTGGTCAGGACTTACCATTGAGAAGATTCCTCACTTCGTTATAAGCATCGATGCAAGCATTGAGTTGCAATGTATTCCTGTCGCCCTGCGCGACTATTTCTGCGATTGCGGCGAGTGTTTCTCGCTCGGCATTAGAAGCTGTGTCAATCGCTCCGTCAGGTTTGCTTCCTGTTTCTTTGCTATCTGTGGTGGCAATGGCGGGACTTGAGGCGGCTTGCTGACAACTTGGGGTTGGGATGCGCACCCTGCCAGAACGGATAGCGCGATCAAGGGCAGACTGTTTTTGCGTAAGGACATTGTTTGCCTCCTGTAATTTAGTTGCGTTGGTGTTCAATTGTTCACCGAGCTTCTGCTCAGTCGCCCTTGCTTCTTCATTCTTTTTTGCAATGGCAATCTTCATGTCGTTGTCGCGTTCAATCCATCCGAAGTGATGCCCGACTTGGTATGTGCCGAACAAGGAAATAAGAACGCCAACGATAAGCCACGGCAATGGAATTGGAAACATTAGTCTGCCTCGTTTCTAGCTTGCGCAATTGTCTCGCGTTCGGCATCTGGCTCAAGATGCTCGGGCGGGGTATCTGGTGGCGGCGGCGGTGTCCAAGACTCATCCAGTTGCGGATTCACAAAGACCGGCATTGCACCGAATGGCTGACTTGGCAAACCTCCGTAAGCCGAAGGCGGGTTATAGGGTTGGTTGAAGCCAGAATTGTAAGGTTGGTTATAACCGCCTCCATGCCCTTGATATGGCGGACACATAGGTTGGGATGGTGGCGTTGGTTTAAATGCGTTGGTGGCTGTGGAAACCGCCCTCTTGCCCACAATGCCGCCGATGCCGCCAACGATCAGCAACACAATGTCATTGAGCATCTTGGTATAGGCTTGGTCAATTGGAGCCATGCTCTTGATTGGCTGTGTCACGAAGGTCACAGAATACAGAAGCGCAAATACAATGCCGAAAAGAATCACTGTGATCATGATCACCACAAAACCCCAGACACGAACCTCAATCTCGTCAGTTGTTAGGTTTGGCTTCTGATTGCTGTTCATTGACTTTCTTCTCCAAGATTGGGGCGACTAAGTATTCAGGACATTGTTGCGTAAACAAGCACTTTGGCTTCTGGCACTCAGGCAATATGAAGTTATCTGGGTTCTGGCATGGATAGCGGTAAACATCCTTGCACCCAGACAGCAACAAGATCAGCAATAAATATTTCATGCCATTACATCCACTTGATTAACTTTGACCCAGTGAGATTTTATCTCTTGCACCTTCTGCTGTTGATCAGCTTGGCGATTGAGCTTGGCTAGCTGTTCCATGTTCTGCTGATGTATAACTCTCTGAGCTTCCCAAAGCATCCGAGCATTTTCCTGATATGCGCTGATTCTCATTTCCCTAGACCCACCTTCCCTAGCAACAGATTGACCAATCTGTCTGCCAAATCATCAGGCAAAAACTTTAGAAATCCAAGAAACCATAGAGCAACAAGACCATAGACAATGATCTTTAGTGCTAGATCAAATGTCTTTTGATACTCGTTCATCTTCCGCAACGCTTCGTAGTTTGGCAGAAGTCCATCATCTCATTGATGCCAACAAAGACTAAGAACAAAACTAATGCACATCCCGCAATGATCATTGCAAGCTCATTCATCTCTTGTTCTTTTTCTTTAGCCTTCTTATCTGCCGCTTTCAATGCCGCCATCTCTTTAGCATCATCTCTATCCATCTCTGCCTGACGCGCCTTGATCTTGTTCCACACATCGATCTTGCCTGTCTGCATGAATAGCATTTTCAGTTCTTCCTCGAATGCGCGAGCTTGCTCGAGTGCCATCTCGATCTGGAGTGCTGTCCCCATGTTCGAGCCTTTCTTATCGCGCTTGGCTTGAAGCATCGCTTTAGTGGCGGTACTTTTGGCATCAAACATCTTTCCGATCATTGGCGCGAGTGAGCCTAGATCGTTGGCGACCTTGCTCGCCTTCTTTACCATTGAGATCGCAGACTGTATTCCTGCTAGTGCAGTTACTGGATCAATCATTTCCTTCTCTCCCACTTGAGACAGACTACTTTGCGATTAAATACATCGCCAGTCCAAGTCCATTTGACACAACGATATTCTACGGAGACAAAAAAAAAGATCGTGATAAATGTCACGACCAGTACCAAATAAAAATTGAGATGCACCAAAGAATAGTGCTTAGTAGAAGGACTGCCGCGAGGATAGCGACAGCCCAGTCTTTCATTTTTCTTGCTCGTCAGCTTTCGCTGATGCTTGCGCAATCTTCAAGTGTTGATGCTTGAAGTAGATGTTAACCAATAAGCCGCACAATGCAATGACAACGCCACTGATTGCCGCAAACTCGTTTGCCGTTAAGCCGAATATAACTGCCGCACCAGACCCTGCGTATGTCGCGGCTGATGCGGCTTTAGTTGTTACTGCTTCAGTTGTCATTGTTGAGAATCCTCAATCCATGACAAAGTATCTTCATTCCATCTATATTTCTTCCCATCATTAGGCATTGCTATTGGCGATGTCCAATGACAAGTTTCCTCATCCAACATCCAAGATGGAAAAGGCTTCGGTGAAATGAAAGCATTTCGTGTCGCATCGTATGTGAAACCTTGTGCCGCAAAATGCTTTCTGAAACTTCTGTTGTAACTTGTTTGCTTCCAAGTTCCGCCAAATAATTTATTGCAAAATGCAGAGCCAATTTCTTCTTGTTCAACACCATCGGCATTACTTGTATCTTTATTATCTACAACAATAACACGCAAGACTTTTCCGTCTATTCCGATTTCTGCGAAATGTGCCATATCTATCCTTAGAATGAAATTGAACCACTAGAAGTAAATTTGTAATAGTAGAAACCACCATTGATTACTTCGGTGACTGTTCCTGTTGTTGCATATGCCTGCGCACTACATTTTAAAATGACAATTCCTGAACCTCCATTTCCTGCGGGGACAGATGTTTGATCAAATGTTCCACCACCACCGCCGCCAGTGTTTGCAGTTGCGTCTGAGTACCCAGAAGTTTGATGTCCACTATCCATAGCTCTGCCGCCACCACCAAGTCCACCTTCTCGTTGCGAACCATCAGGACCAGCACCACTACCACCACCGCATATATATCGAGTTCCTGATACATTTTGTCCTGCTGATACTACACCTAGTAATGTGCTGTAAGTTGATATACCAACACCGCCATTACCACCCGAACTTCCTGCCTGACCAACAGCACCCGCGCCTCCCCCTGCACCATATTGACCTGCACCGCCTGCAAAACCTTGTCCAGTAGTTCCTGCACCTGCTGATGTATTGTCAGGACCACCGCCACCACCAGAGCCACCAGAGCTAGCGGCATAACCACCACCCGCTCTACCAGAGCCTCTACCACCACCGATAGCAGTTGTCATCGTATGGAATGTGGTATTGCTACCATTGGCTCCTTGTGTCCCTGTTGTACCATTACCAATAGAGCCTGCTCCTCCTGCACCTACTGCAACAGTATAGTTAACTCCAGAAGATAGAGCTAATGATGTTGCATATACATAACCACCCGCGCCACCCGCGCCACCACGCTCAGCCGCACCTCCGCCTCCTCCTGCAATGATGAGAGCATCCGCTGTAACACTTACTGTTGGTCGAGGCCAATTACCACCTTGTTTTGCTTTTTTTACTTCGTCAAGATTCCAAACACCACTTGCCGATGTATCACTTGGAAATTGTGCCATTAGGAAATCTCCTCATAAGAACAAATAGCCTCAAGATCACCAGATGCGCTAGCGGTCAATCTTAAAGAATCACCTTCTTCTAAATAAAAAGATTTTGAAATTACATCAAGAACTGCATCAGCGGGAACTACAACTGTATGAGCTAGTCGATATGCTGTTGCACTACGATATAAATCAATAGTGATATCCGCGTTGTTTGTTCCATCAATATTTGAAACATATAGCGCATTTACTTTCACAACTTTTCCACTTGAACCAGAGTTTGTGACAATGGCTGTTGCAGAAGTACCAACGGCTTGAACTGCTGTCTTGCCTGTGATTGTTGCTACATTGACGATATTAGGTGCTGTCATGATTTAACCTCCGAAAACGATTGCCATTGCGATGGCTTTGCCTGTTGATGCCACGCCAACTAATGTGTTGTTCGCGGATGAAATTGTTTTATTGGTTAGAGTCTGAGAGCCATTCAATGTGACATCACCAGTTCCTGCGGCTTGCGCCCAATTAGTTGTATCTGAACTAGGGTCTGTTGTTCCGCCACCAGTAGATTTTCTGCGATAAGATAGATATGTGGTAGGCGACCAAACAACTGCGCCTTGTGTGTATGTCGTTCCACTTATCCACTTTGTAACATTTGCCGCCGCTGTTGCCGCCGCCGCCGCTGTTTCAGCTTCTACTACTGCGGCTTCAGCTAATGCAACTTCTGCCGCCGCATCTAAAACACTCTGCGCCGCATCCGCCGCATCTGCATTTACATCAACTGCTAGTGCATTTGCCTCAGTAGCGAAATCAGGCAATGCGCCTAGAAATGCATCTGCGCGTGTTGCGAAGTTTGTTGGGTCATCCCTACTGGGTGGCGTTGGTAATGGAGTAATTGCCATTTTAAAATTTTCCTTTTAGATCAAACCTTCAACTTCAAGCCTGCACCAACTCTTTGTTGGATATGCAATATCAATGCTGAAATCACGATAGAAACCATAGACCACCAGAGGCGCGTAATCTGTCAACTCTGAACCAATAAACACGCTAGGCACAGCGCGAATGTCGGCAAGGATTCGCTGAACACCATTGATCTGATTATTGGCAACCAAGAACTGACCAGACATTCTCTTAGAAAATGCTCTGCGTGTGAACGTTGTTACGCCTGTATCTGGGTCTGTGTCCTTGCGGCTGTAATCAATGATGCCAACAGTAGCTCCTTGCTCTGTTCCTTCTGAACCCAGAACATAAGATGTTCCAATAATCATCTCTCCAATGGCGACTGCACCGCCACCTGATAATGTCATTGTTATCTGACTTAATGCGTAAGGAGGTAAGTCAGTCAGAACTACCTCACCAAGTTGAACGAATGGTTCAAAGAAATACATATACCAGTCTGTAATGATTGTTCCATCAAGACCTACTGTGCGTGTGTAGACTGGTGGACTTGCGCCATCATCTCGTACTGTGATTGTGACACTTGAACCTGTCAATCCAATCAGCGCAACACTATTCACAATTCCGCAAGCTACTGTAACTGTCAGAGGTGATGTCGCTTTTGTTGTCTCTGTGCTGATCTGACCATCAAACATGGCATGAGTATTATCAGGACCAACTAACGACCAGAATGTTGAACCAACAACGCTCGGTATATTATTCAGATTTGAATTAACTAGGCTGATGTAATAGTGTGTTTGGTAATCAACGATTGCATCTTTGGAATATGTTGTTGCAGAACTCCAAGCGGAATAAGCCTCAACTGCATTGCTCGATAGAAGCATTGTGCTTGCATCGAAAGTGACTGGCTTAATTACTTTCATACTGTCACCGTATCTAAAGGTTGATCTGCATCTGTCTTGACTGTAAGACCGCGCACATCCCAATTATCTTGCAACTTGGCAATCTTGCTAGTGTTAACTGCGGTTGATCTTGCCTCATAACGAAGCAAAGAAACTTCCTCACGCAATGCACGAATCTCACCCGCTACTTCACCGCCAATAATATTAGCTGATTGATTTGCGTTATAGACTTGACCACTTGAGTTCAGGTCAATTAATTCAGGACCACGCTCACCAACAAGAGCCATACCGCCATTATATTGACCACCACTTGCAAGGGTCTGTGTAACCGCTACTGTTTTGGAAGCATTTGCGTTTGTAACCGCATTGAGTGCATTTATGGCAGTTGCCGCACTTGCATTTGCAGAATCAATTGCACTATTTGCAGAAGCTATTGCATCATTAGCAAGACTGACAGCACTTGATGTTGCTGATGCAATATTATCTAATCCATTAGCCATGATAGTAGAAAGACTTGAAACACTTATATTCAAATCACCAAGCAGAGTTTCCATGCTTGTCAAAGTGATTTGTGCAAGTTCCTCCGCTGAAGCTACGCGACTTTGATAATCTGCATCAGACTCAAACATCTTTTGTAGTATCTTAACTTGAGGAGCGGCTTCAATCAATTCAACTAATGACTTAGATTGCTCCTCCATGATTGGAGTAAGCTCTGCAAAAGTCGATGCAACATCAAGCAATGCAACAAATTGTTCTTGACCAGTTCTAGTGTTTACATCAAGACTTTCAAGTAATGATCTGAAGTCTGCTCTTGTTTCTAATGCCGCAATTTGTGCGGCTGTAAATCCGGCTTCTGTAAGAGCTTGAACAACACCTTTAGCTGTGATACCCGCTTGCTCTTCTTTTGAATAGAAGTTAGCAACAAAGCCTTGAGTCTTTTTAACAAGCTCATCCAATCCACCCGCAAGCTCAATGATTCCTTGTCTTGCTTGAATGGATGCAGTTGCAAATGTTGTGAACGCTCCACCAAATTCATTCAGATAGATAGATACCTCTTGAATGATTGCAAGTCGTTCTAATGTCTGAGCGAATGTCTCACCCGCTAATTGCAAAGGCTCAAGGATAGCCGCATACTGAGCAACTAATCCTTCTTGGAAAGCAACTAACGCATCTGCAATTTTTTGATTGATTTCTTCCTCAGTCAATCCTTGGAAACTCAATTTGATTGATTGCGTGAATGTATCAATAGCTTTTGCGGGAAGTCCTAAAGCATTTGCATAGAATTTAGTTTGTTTAGTAATCAATTCAATTGAACTATCAAACATTACTTCAATATCATTTGACAATGCTTCTTTGATTGTCTTGTTTGATCTAAACCATCCACCTTTTAGGAATTTATATGTCTGACCTTCAATACCTTCTGCGGTACTGAGTGTTCCCTCAATACCAATATCAGTTTGTTTTCTACCAAAAGCCCTGTTAACTGTTCCTGCGATAGCTCCACCGATAGCCGCACCAATAGGACCGCCAAGAACCATACCGATTGCAGTTCCTGCATTGATAGTTCCGTTACCAGTTCCACCGCTTAATGAATAACCATTACCGATAGCTCTGCCACCATATACGCCTACTGCCGCCCCTGCCGCATATCCTGCAACAGTACCCGCGCCCATTCCTGCGGCTTGCGCGTAAGAACCATTTGCGGCAAGCATTTGTGTAGCTTCTACTCCACCACCGAAAGTTCCATACATAGCATTTTTAAATCCGACAGCAAGGTACTCACCGAATGTTGACATAGATAATGCCATGCCTGACATAGCGGTTGACGCACCGCCACCACCGCCACCACCAGTTGCGGCATTAGCAACATTCATCCCCATCATTTGCATCATGACAGCCGAAGTGCCAGTAGCAATAGGCTGAATAATTGGTTGCAGGATAAGTGTCTTGAACATATTGACCAAGGCATCTTTAAGATTTTTTCCAAAGTCTTTGCCTGATTCAAAGCCCCTCATCAAAGCATCTGTCAATGTACCTTGAATAGAATCGCTTGTTTTCTTCCAAGCATCAGCAGATTCTTTAGCGGCTTTAGCACCAATTCCTTCTTCTCTTGCAGTCGCTAAATCACGCAATGCTTGAGCTTGATCGCGATATGTCTTGGCAACATCTGGATTGATTTCTTCCATGATAGTTGCGAGACGATCTGCGGAGATTGCTTGATCGCGTAATTTTTCAATCGCTAATTGTGCTACTGCATCAGCACCCAATAACATTTCTGCATTGGATTCTTTTTGCTTTTCAATTTCATCTTGAATAGATTTATTCTTTTTGATCAATGCGTCATAAACTGCAAGATTGGATTTTGCAGAATCATCAAGAATATCTTTCTCTAGCTTCGCAAGGGCGATCGTATCTTCTGTCGCTTTCAAGCCTTTCAGTTTTGCGAATAAATTATCTTGCTGTGCTTTGGTCAGCTTCAGAGTACCCGCTTCAATCTCAGTCGTGTATTTGATTTCTAGCTTTTGTGATTCAGTTAATTTCTCAGAAGCATTCACTTCCAATTTATTTGTAGCGACTTTATCATCAATGCTAGTGATAAGTTTCAGATACGCTTCTTCTTGCTTCTTCAACTCGTCAGTTTGTTTCTTTGTAGCATCGCTTACATACGGAGCTTGCTTCCTAGTAGCCGCTGTAATGGCGGTCATTGTAGAAACTGCTGTGCTTCCGTTTGCGTTCCATGCTTTGTTAACTTCATCCAATGCAGATGTCCAGTTTGACTTCATGCGACCAGACCACTCTGTGCCTAGCTTCATCGCACCTTGAATGTCGCCACTCATCACAGAATAGATTTGTCGACCCGCTGTGTATAGCGTATCAACCATTGTCTCGACAGCTTCGTAAACGAGAACGACTGTGATGTACAAGCCTTTAAGTCCAAGCGACAAGCCTTCAGCAATGCGCTTCAGACGATCGCCTTCTGTCATGCTTGCGAAAAATTGATCTGCAAGACCTTCAAGAGTTGGCAACAAGTCAGCCGCGACTTGCATAGCAATGCCTTTGAATCCCTGACCCATCAAATCCAATGTGTCATTGAACTTCTCAGCGCGAGCCGCTGTCTCATCGGTCAATGTAAGACCTAGCTTGCGAGCCATCTCGTCAAACTGATCTAGGCTGTCTGCTCCTGCGTTCAGCAATGGAATAAGCTCTGCACCCGCTTTGCCGAACAACTGGACAGCCAATGCGGTCTTGCTTGCACCATCTTCGTATGATGCAAATTTGTCAGCGACTTCGCCCAAGACTTGGCGTGTGGACTTGAGTGTGCCATCAGCATTTCGTGTGTTGATGTTCATGGCAACAAGCGCATCATTGCCGTTCGCAATCGCGACAGATAATTTGCTCATGCTTGTTTGCAATGCGCCGCCCTCAATACCCGCCTGTCTAAAGGCGAGTTGAAGCCCTGCAACATCTTTGACAGCGACACCGATCTTCTGCGCCATCTTGTTTGTTTCGTCAGCCGCATCGATCGCGCTACGAATCCACCCTGAGAAAGCGGCAACAGATAAGCCGACACCGATTGCACCCAATGCAGTAGCCGCCATGCTTGCGGATTTCTGGATTGATTGCATCGCACCCGCAACAGTATTCTTGGCTTTCTCCATATCTTGTTGGAGTCGAACAATGTTCGCCGCCATCTCGATTGTTAGTTGCCCGACTGTTGTTGCCATGACTTACCTTCTTGCCTGTATGAACGCTTTAAATGCGTTGCCAACTTTCTTGCTCACAATGCTTCTGTCAAACTCATTTACTGGGTCACCAAATGGAGGCTCGCACTCTGGCTTCTCGCTCTCTTTGGCTTGCATCAAATACGCTTGAGACATCTGCTTGATCGCCCTGTATTCCCATGCTTCAAGGTCAACGCCTGTGCAGTGTTGCCATGAAATAATTTCTTTCGCTGACAATGGTACTGGACCCATCGCGCCCATCTCTACCATGCCTAAATCTTGCCAGTAGGTTATCACATATTCTGCATCACCAACATCAGGCATCAATGGCTTGCCGCCGTTTTTTTGTATCTTCTCAGCGCGCGTTAACTCAGCTTGCTTCTCGCCTGATGCAACCGATTTCTCTTGCTTGGCAACTGGGATTGATCTGAACCAAGCCAGTTGCCTCGCATACAGAGTCAGGTCTTCGATGATGCCGGAGTAAAATTTGCCCAGTCACCGACAGCTTTGTTTACTTGCTCAGTAATGAAGCCGATTGCAGAATCCAAATAAGCGGCTTTAAACATTTCAACGCCTGTGTAGTCTTTGTAACCAAAGCCATTGAAGCTGACTGTGCAAGCCGACAAGAACTCAGCATCAAGCTCGCGCTGTTCGCCTTCTTTCATCTTCTTGCCACCCTTCTTGACATACTCAAGAATTGCGCGATTGCGGATGCTTTGCGCTTTCTGGAATGCCTTAGAGCCTGGACCATAGACTGTGATACTGAGCTGATTTCCATTGGCATCGAGCAGTGCATCACCATCAACTGTTTCCAATTCGATGATTGCGGTTTCTTTAACGGCTAGTTGTGAAATATCAAACATTTTAGTAATCCTTTCGCGGGGAGAGTTATTGCCCTTGCTCAAGTCAGCCGCACCCCGCGAAGGATGCGAACTGACCCGAGTAGGTGCGCGTGTTGCCATTTACGGCAATTCTTAGGCGGCGAGAGATTCAACGATACCAACACCGGCGGCATTGGTTGTGATCTCCAATGTAGCTGTGGCAGTAGTGATTGAATCAACAGAGCCAACGCCAACCTTCCAAGACATAACCTTGGAACGGAAGAAGTAGCGGTCGCCGTTCTGTGTTGTCACCATGAACGAATAGTCATTGTCAGAAAGGCTTGCGGCTTTCATAACGATTTGACCTGCGTCATCGGTGTCCAAGCCCAAAGACAAAGACATAGTGCCTTCGTTGAATGAGCCTTTGAATTTCTGTGTGCCACGCGAGCCGACTGGCATATGCGTGACCAAAGCAAACTCACGACCAAACTCGCCCAAGTCGGTGATTTCACCAACCAGAGCGGGAACGGGTGATGCTGTGAACAGAGTGTTATAGCCGGAGCTATCGTAGGTAGCGGGTGCAGATGCAGTGACTCGGAGTGTCGTCCCTGCGGATGTGCGGACTGTCATGGTCTTTCCTCTCAGTTTAAAAAAAGCCCACAGGGATGCGGGCAGAATTTTCAAGCAATTGCCTGAAACTTGTTTGCGCCTTACTCATAGTAAGACACCAAATAATCAGCGGGTTGTGTCCAAGTACCAGTGTCTAAATCTTTTTCGGGTGGTCCGAATAAATCTAGGCGACTACTGATAACTGTCTTACCGGCATATGTCTGTTGCAATTTAAAGTCCATCGCTAATCGAACTTGGTCATGAATTGATTTTACTTCTGCCATCGTCTTAGCAATAGGATTGATCTGCACTCTAGCACGCGCCATCTGGCGTTCTACGCTGTAATGCAAGTGTGGCAAGGGTACTGCATCAATCACAGTGTAAACAAGCGCAGGAAAGGCTGTATTCTGCGGCAACTGTGACATTGCTTTGCGTGTGCTTACCAACGCCGTGATTCCGGAAGTGTTAAGCATTGCGGCGATTATGAGTTCTGGATTCATGTGTTCTTAATAATCTCTCGTCCGATGCGCATACGAATGTAAGCCGCCGTTTGATCGATCACCTCGTTTGTTCCACCATCAAATGCACGACGCATAAAGCCAGTCGGTCTTACGCCTTCATGAACAATGCTAGGCGCAAATACATTTCCAAACTTTAAGGCTTTGCCTTTCTTTGGTTTGATCTCGTATGGTGCGCCAACTGTCTTACCATTGCCCTCATAGAATGAGGCAGTACCGAACTCTACAAATTTTGCATACCATGCGTCACCGCCACCGGCGACAACAGAAGCTGTTACTCTGCCGCGCCTTACGCTTGCCTTGACCTTGATACTTTTCTTGAGCTTACCAGTCTTGCCAACTGGGGCGGCGGCTCTTGCACGATCACGATAGACATTAGCCCCTGCGCGTAGAGCACCGCGCATGATATTGGATTCAATTTTTGCGGGTAACTCGTCTAACATTTTTTGCAAATCTGCCAGACCGCTAATACTAATTGATTGATCACTGGCCATCGAGACTTCCCTCTGTGCAATCAAAAATAATCAGCTTATCTTCTTCATCTACATTCATTGAGGAAGTGATATTAAAAACTCGCGTACCAAAAAGAATACGCCAAGCATCAGCTTCAATTGATGGCAAAAATAATTCAGAGAATCTCACAGTGACTTGATGTGTCAATTGCGATTCAACAACCATCGCATTCGCTCGCATTTTTTCTGTGCCGCGCATTGGCTTGACTTCTGCCCATACTGTGCCGATGTTTGTCCAAGAGTTAATCTCTTGTCCATAGGCATCGAGCGTAGAGCTTCTACGCTGAACAGTAATGCGTTGTTGAAGTCGAGAGATTCTCATTACGCGCCCATGTTAATGCGATGAGGTGTCATCAAATGAATCATGCCGTATGGGATTGTTGTCACCAAGTTACCGACATTGATTGCTTCACGATTCTCATAAAGCTCGCCGATGTATAACAACATCGCTTGTTTCAACGCGACTGGCATTGGGTAATCATTAGGACTCAATCCGTCTGTAAACCCTGCCGCGAATCGCACGATCACTGCATTAGGAACTTGCTTTGTATGAGGCCAGATTGTTGTCGGGAAAATCTTTGAAGGCTTGCTATACGAATCAAAAATATATGAACCCGCACTCAGTGTTTGTGTCGCGCCGTTCGTGTCTGTGTATGTGATGCTAGTGATTGAATTGATTGGGTATGTTCCCAACTCAATTGCATCAACTGGGAATTCATCTAATGCCAATGCGTATGTAGTTTGAGCAACTGTCAATTCAGTGTAGGCTTCTACTGCCTCACGCGCTGTCTTGATTAAGTTTGTCACCAGTGCATCATCTGGGTGTGAAGGTGGTGAGCCTACTGCATCAAGACGCAAATGCAATCGAGCTGTTGCCAATGTAATTGGCTCAGTCGTTACTTCTGCTGTACGTTTAATCTTCCGAGCTAATTGCGTCATTTATTTTTCCCTCTGGCTTATAAACCAAAGCGTCATCACCAATCCACGATTTCAAAATTTTACCGCCAACATCCTTAGTTCCACGGAAATTTTTTGCGTGTCCAATACCAATGCCGTGTCGACCTTCAATTCCCTTGATACCCAATACTCGTTCGCCACTGAACAAATGATTGTTGCTGTGTGCTTGCCAAAGTATATGATCAATGAATTGAATTGTGTCTCTGCATACAGACTTAAATGTTTCCAATGCTTGACCGCGAATAGCTGTCGAGCAAAGACTGCTATGCAAAGTGTTATCCATTTTTTTATAAGACTTCTGAGGCAAGTTGTAATAGCGCGAATTAGCTTCGCCAATTAACTCAGCTTTCTCAAACTTCTTATCAATTGTCTCTAACCAGTCTGCCGCATACCAATCGTCATCCTCGATAAAGACAACGCGCTCGTCACCACTGATTACTTCCATACCGGCGCGAAGATTACGCGCTTGCGTATTCATACCCGCTTGCCAGTAAGGAGTAGGACGGATAACTTCTAATGTCCAATTGTCTTTGCTGAATGTGATTTGCTGTGCAACTTCGCCATCATCAACAATTACCCATCGCACCTTACCGCGATAAGTCTGACGAGCCATCCACATTTCGCAGATCGCCCACGCCTTTGGTCTTGCACCAGTCGCAGTCAGTAAGGTCAACATACTTTAATTGCTTCCTCGAGCGACATACGCTCAAAGCAAGTCAGAGCCGTTTCCCTGCTTGCATTTATAACTCTTACTCCCTCGGCTTGCAGATCAATTGCAAGTTGCGGAAACTTAGCTTGCCACATCTTGAATGGCTGTTGATTTGTTAGTCCTTCGCCATGCTGACCAAACCAATGAGCCTCACCTTTAGGAGATGCAGAACAATCTAATCCTAGCAGAACAATTGTCTTTGCACCCCAAAGGTATGCCAGATTGATCGCCTGATAACCACTGTTACCGCCTTGATGTATTAAGCCATCAACGCCTAATCCCGCTTTGTTTACAGAGCCGATGCGATTGATCTTGAACCTTTCGGACGCCCTCTCATCTTGCGTCCAACATTCGCCTTTGTAGTCTGCTCTAACTCTGTCAATGTGGACTCGCCACCATTGTTCATCACAGGCATAGAGACAGTCTGCGAATGGCGCGCGGCGATAGCTGTCATTGACAGCAATGGTCGCCCATCCTTGGTCTCCAACGATCTTGCAATCTTCCTCGGTGAGACTTGGTCCGCTTGCAACAATACAGGCGACACGCCCTGCCCAACGACCGGCGGTACGATCGATGCGCTTCTTGGTGCGGTCGCCACTCGAGGGTTTATGATTTGAACCAAGCCAATTGATTCCAGATCGTCAGCAACAACTGACGGAACTTTTAATCTCATCTTCTTACTCACGCTACCAATGCGTGAATCATCAAAGTGAGACAAGGCAATAATTTCAACTAATTCCATCGCGGGGTTATTTCGGTTTTAGTTTAAAAAAAGCCCCCATGCCGTTAAGCACAGGGGCAGTCACTTTACAGTGAACCGCTAATGAAAGCGGCGGGACGGTAAACAGTCAGAGCCAAACGCTCTTCTGCCAACAATGTCGCCATGTTCTTCTTGAAGTTGTCGCCATCTTCAAAAGAGATTTGCACTGCGGCATCCATACGATCCCAGATTTGCGCGCCCATTGTGAACGCACCGACCAAGAATGTACCGGCGGCGATGCTGTTGGTAGCAACAACATTCTTACCCCAGACGCGAGGAGCCAAAGCATTGACAGGACCCATGTCGCCACCAAAGATGTACTCGCCGTAAGTAGTCTTAGCCAACTCGATTTCTTCCCAGTCAGCGGGGTTGATCACGATTGTGTCGGCTTGGTACTCAGACAACTGGGCTTGAGTAATAGCTTTACGCAATGTGTCCAATGCTGTGTCGCCAGTGACATGACGATTGAAGGCAGTGTAGTTGCCTGATGCCAAGATACCGGCGATGTTGCCGCTTGTACCCGCACCATTCAACAACTGATCTTCTTCTTCCAATTTCAGACCATAAGTCAAACGACCGTTAACATAAGACTGCAACTGGGGAGCGTCATCCAAGACTTGACGAGAGACAGGAATGAAGTGAGCCAATGTCACCACAGGGGCGTTAGCCAATGTAAATGTAATTGCTGACTCAGGCTTAGTCACGTTCTCGCGAGCAGGGCTTGAATACTGAGCACCGGCGTTGTTGGTGAACACATTTTCCTTGGTGTACTGAACCAAGTTAGAAGATGTACGACCAGAAGGCAAGATGTCACGGATTGTCAACACGCGGTTCGGTGCAGTGTTGATTCCTGGGACTCGCATATCCTGAACCAATGGCTGATTCTGACCAGTCGCGTTAACGATAGCAGTCTTGATTTCCATGCGAGCAAACTTGCTCTTGCCTTGAGCCATCTGCAAGAATGCATCAGACTTGACGAATTGTTCGCCAATAGATTCAGCTTGCTTCTGACCTTCTTTGTGTGAGTCAGACAATTTGCGCTCGAGTTCCAAGCACTTCTCTGTCAACTCAGCGGCTTTAGAACTCAACTTCTCCATTGCGGATTTTGTTTCAATTTCCACAGATTTAGAAGCGGCGATCTCGCCATTAGCTTTTTCCATCCATGTTTTCAATTCACGGGTAGTAGTCAGCAATGTGCCTTGTGTTTCTGCAAGGGCTTTGATTTCTGTAATGTCAGACATGGTATTTCCTTTTAAAGAGTCCGAGATGATTTAAGATTCTCAGCGATCATTCGCTGAAGTTCACTTGGCAATTGCAATTCCTCGGACTCACTCCGAGTAAACAAACGCTTCGCACGACTTGCCGTTGCCGTAGCGAGCGACTTCGAGAAACCTCCTGCCTCACGCAAGAAGTCCTCAAAATCCTTGATGCTTTCAATCTGATCAAGCGAAGTCTTAACGCTAGTTAAGTCAACGCGAGCCATATCGTCAGCGGGGAAAGTTACGACTGATACTTCTGATAAGTCGCTAATATTTTTGATCACGCGAACTGTCTGTCCGTTGATCTCAGAAAATTCAATGTCGCTTTGCTTCAGCATATAACCAATGCTCAAGCCATCGATTGTTTCATGTTGCATGGCGGCTTTGACAATGGCGGCTTCTGGATTGCCATTGGTCAACTCGCCCTCGATGTACAAACCCTTTTCATCCTCATACATCTTAGTCCACTTGCCGATTGGCACATCCCAAGATTTATGATTGACAAACATCTTAGGCATACGAGCCGAACCACTCATCACGGCATCAATGACGGATTTATAAGCACCCGCCATGATTGTGTCGTTGTAGCTGTCAATGCCACCAAAGGTTGAAGCATAGCCACCAAACTTGCCGCTTGATGCGTCTGCAAATTTGAGGCTAACGCTATTTAATGAAAGTTGCTTTCTTGCAATCATCTTACTCTCCGAGTCTTGTATCTTAGCCCATTCACGATCTGCCCAAGTCTTACCGGCATCACCTCCCCACAATGCCCAAGCGATGCGACCATTACTGGGATAACCTTCTTCACCCTGACGGAAACCTTCGGCTTGTTTATCAACTTCATGTCGTGCGAAGTATGACACCATGCGACCAATTGTCTCGTCAGATAAATCTACTTTGTTGCTAATGTCTCGCGCCCTAGCGATGCCAACTTCTGTACCGCCGCGACCAAACTCACTGCGCCAGTCAAGACCGCGCTGTGCTTCACGCGCCATCGCATCATTGGGGATTGGCATTGCTTTGTCCTAGTTGATCGACTGGGGCTAAGTTAACTTGGGCTGTCAGCAAGTCGCCGCCTTCCATCTTTGGAAGATTCTCAAGCTGTCGCCATTCGTTGCGAGTGTATAGTCCATTCTGAACTCCTTTAGCACCGGCATCCAAACGATCAGCAAGTGATCCACGCAAGATAGCATCAAGAGAAAACTCTACTGTGTAAATTTCACGCTGTCCTGCCGACAATACTCTACGCTCTAAGCATTGCTCAAGTGACTCAAGCATTGGGCGCAATCTGAATTTGTAGAAGCCTTCGATCAATTGACCAATGCCAGTACCCCAAGTTGTTGTCTTGTTTGTGTCGTTGATCATCACAGAGGAGATGCCAAACCAACGAGCAATATCCTCAACTGAGAACTTGCGAGTATCAAGCAACTGCAAATCTGCCGGTGTCAAACTCAGCGGCTCAAACTTTGCACCCGCCTCGAGTACCAACAAGTCATCATCAGAACCTTCTGTTAGACCTTTGTAATTGTTGCGGATAGCGGTGCGCTGATCTGCTGTCAACAACTTGTCGATCATAAAGACGCCAGGTCGTTTGCCGGACTTCTTATAAACATCGGCTGTATGATTCTGCGCCGAGATAGCAACGCCAACGCTTGAACGCATATAGTCCAAACGCGACATACCAACAATGCCATTGCCCTTATCACGCCAATGCAGAATTGACTTCTCGTCATAGACTGCGACCTGACCTTCATATTGATATTTATAAATGACCGACTTATCAACCTGAACATCTACCTCAACTTGATCAGATGCCAGAGGCCACATCTCAATAACTTCACCAGCATCATTGCGAACCAATCTTGCATAAGCATTGCCGCGCAGTAGATAGTTCATCACCATGAATTGCCAGAACTCCATTGGAGTGTGGCGGCGATTAGGCGATGTATGAAGCAGTGTCCACAGTTGCGTGTCACGCGCTAGGGTCTTGTGACCCTCCATGCTTGCATCTTTCTTGTAAACAAAAAGAGGCAGTGACGCTATGTTGTCTGTCAGTAATTCAATCGATGCCCATACTGCGGACACTTGCAACGCACCATCAATGCCATAGTCTTTGTTGCTGTCATAGACTCGCGTGAATGGTTCGCCTAACTGGACGCCATCTTGTTGACCGGTAGAGCCAACATTGCCGAACCATCGGCGTAGGGATTGATAAAGTGTTGCCATTGGATTAGTGTTTCATTACAAGAGGTGCATCTAAGAATCCGTCAAGATCGCCTTCAGTTTGTTTTGACATACCGGCAACACCGATAGCCATTGCCAATGCGACCGCACCATCGATGCGCCCAGTCGCTTTAGCTTTGTTCAACTTCCTATTTCCCGCCGCATCCTTCTCGACACGCGCATTCGCCATACACATCGTCAGCACTGGATTACCACCATGAGCCAACTGCTCGTTAAGTAATGCAGTCTCCAAGGAATCAATTGCAGGAGCCATGTCTTTGAAGCCTTGTCCAAATGGGACTAAGGGTAACACAAACCCAAGCTCATCAATCTCTTTCTTCAGCAAGTCGAATCGCCATCTGTCGAATCCGACAGCCACCACATTACAGTCAGCCAATACTTCCATCATCTCTTGCGCCACGACTTCATAGTCAATTGACGCGCCTAAGATAGTGCGGATATATCCTTGGCTTTCCCAAATGTCATAAGGCGCGCGATCTTTTCTCGACCTATCTGCCAGTCCTTTTTCTGGTGTCCAGAATATTGACTTGGTGTGCCAACGATCACGCCATGCAATCATAACCATCGCGGTCAAGTCATTCTTGCCGGATAGGTCAAGCCCTACATAAACAGGCTCTTCATAAAAAACCGACTCGTCAGGCTCAGAACTATTGAGAATCCAAACGCCTCTGCTTACGAATGGGGCAACCATCTCAACTCGCTGATTCAACACTAGGTTGCGAAAAGTCGGTTCAAAGCTCGGCATCCGCTTTGCTCTAGCGGCTTGCTCAATTACATCTTCTAAACTTCTGAAGTGACCAAGCGCGGGATTAGCCGCTTGCCATGCCACCTCATCTTCTAGGTCGCAATCCTTCTCTGCCTCATACAGATGGCAGACAATATTTTTATCTTCGCTTGTCTTTGCATCATCTAACCAGACGCTAAACAAGTCAGCATCATTCGGTGCTTGGGTACTGATTGCCAATAACAACGGATTGTCGTGAGCACCCTGACTGGTTGTGATGGCATCAACAAAATCGCTCTGCGGTCCACGGACTTGCCCAAGCTCGTCCAAGATCGCAAGCACCGGAGACAAACCATGCGCCGTTTTTCCCTCGGCACTGATAGCTCGGTACTCAGTATTCAACGGAATGCCTACGAGCTTCTTTGAGCTTGGCACTTCCCTAATGATTGTTCGCAGCTCTGGCGACAAGTTGACTATTTTTGATGCAAGGTCATAGACGATTGCCGCTTGCTCTCGGCTCATCGCGCCACTGATAAGTTGGCTGTTGCGCTTGGCTTCAGGTCCGACAAGGTGAGCCAGTAGCAAGCAAGCGATCAAAGCTGTCTTACCATTCTTGCGCCCGATGCTCAGATACCCACGGCGTGTGCCATGCGGGTTGTCATAAACATCGAGAATAAATTTCTTTTGAAAGTCATCAAGTACCAATTGCTTGCCGACATCCTTGCCACTTGGGACATGGCAATACTTCTCAATGAAGGCGACTACCCTTGCGCCGCGAGTAATTTGTTTTGTCATCGTGCAATCAGATCATCAAAGGAGTTGAACTGCTTAGAGAACTTAGTCTGCTCTGTCCCTTGACCATTCAATGTGCGCGGGTCTTGCGCTGTCTGGTTAAGGCTCAGGCTTCTAATGATGGCAAGTTGTTGCCGCTGAAGCGAGTCAACAATGCTGATAAGCGGGTTAGGTATCGGTGTGCCGCGATCATTCTTAACAATGATGCCGGTGCGATCGAGAGATTGCTGATGTTTTCGAATGTCTGCCTCGAGCCTGACCGCTTTTGCGACCAGTAGCAAATCAAAATCTCGCCACCCCTCGCGTGCGCGTGCGCGCGTGAACTGTCCCCAGATTATAATCTCGTCATCGTTACGCAAGACAACTCCCTCGGGCAAAGGGATTTTTTCAGACAATTCGCCGACAAGCTGAACTACTTTTTCAACACTGTTCAAGCCCTGAAGTTGGTTTTTTGCCACAGTTCAAGCCTTTTTTCCGGAAGTTTTTTTTAACGTGGT
>Ga0075458_10000128_pt1 | contig 23624 bp, 40 predicted proteins | sample DEB3_08_DNA_FD_77576 | JGI IMG/M metagenome (GOLD analysis project Ga0075458, IMG submission 77576) | Aqueous microbial communities from the Delaware River and Bay under freshwater to marine salinity gradient to study organic matter... | ecosystem: Environmental > Aquatic > Marine > Coastal ... | reverse complement strand
GGCCACTGATCTTTTACGAAAGGGAATGAGCATTGTAGATTTACAACATGCATTTGGCTGGAGTAATATGCAAACAGCCACAGTGTACTTGGCCCCCCTTCAAGAAGAAAGAATAAAGGCACTGTTTGATCTATGAACACCGCAGTTTTAATACTTGTTTTTTTAATCTCTGCTATTTGGACTTTATATAGCATAGATAAATTTATGGAGGAAGTTGAAAATGAAGATCGAAGAAAAGATGCGGAACGCCTTAGAAGCAACAAGCCCGACATTAGTGGGCGACGTCCTTCTAGTTTCGAGGATAAAGCTCCCTGAGCCTAAGAGCGAAGGCGGCCTAGTACTTGCATCGAGCTCTATCACTGGCCATAAACAACTTACCGGCTTTGACGCCAATAAACCTATATTCCTAAAAGTGCTTGCTGTAGGCAAGGGATTCTACGACGACGTATCCGGAAAAGATGTTCCCCTAGATGTTAAGGTTGGGAATATAATTGAAGTAGGGGCTAACAGCGTTGTGTTTTTTAGCTCCTTTGGAAATATTGTTGATAATGCAGAATCTGGCACCGGAGTGGGTATCACCCGGGAAGCTGAAGTGAGGATTAAGTTTTCAAGCCAGGAAGAGTTTGAGAAGTTTTTAGGATTTTTCTAATGGGTTGCGGTTGGTCATCCATATTTAAAAAATATCGACGTGATGAAGACGGCGATGGAGTGGCTGGATATAGTGTATCTCCTGACGACACACGCTGGACTTTTATGGATGGCAGGTATTTTCCCTGGGATGATGACGATGAGGTCACTAAAAAGCTTGATGTAAATGAGCTGTGGAAGGAATGGGAAAAGGAGCGAGCCACTCGAGATTGTTGCTGTGGAGCTGCGGCCACAAAAGACTGGAATTGCCATAGCCACTATTGTCCAGCCTATAGGCCATACAAATGAAAAAGCTCCCAGAATTAAAAACATGGCTTAGATGGCAGCTAAGGAAGATTAGTTTACGATGGCCAGCAAGAAGCCAGGCTATGGCTAGAGCCAGAGTGGAGTGGGGAGTGTATAAGTGTGAAGGATGTAAATCCACCACACGAGCTAAAGATGTTCAGGCAGACCACATAGTTCCTGTAGTGGGGAGCGAGGGCTTTACTAATTGGGATGATTTCATCACCCGTTTATTTTGCTCAGCAGATAACTACCAGATCTTATGTAAAACTTGTCATCAGATAAAAACACAAGCGGAACAACAAGGAAGAAAAAATGAGTCCAGTAATGTTAAAGTCAAACCTAAGGGAAGTGATGTCACTAAGAAAAAAGCAATCAAAAGGAAAAAAATCCGCCGCTAAGGGCTGGAAAAAGGTAGGATGTAATGCCTCTAAAAAAGGGAAAAAGTAAAAAAACAATCTCAGCAAATATTGCCAAACTTATTCGAGAAGGCTATGAAACTAAGCAAGCTATAGCCATTGCTTATGATAAAGCAGGTAAAAGCCGCAAGAAGAAAAAATGAAATGGTGGCTATTATTAGTATTAACGGGATGCTCATTAAAAGCATCTAACACTACTATTTTTCTTAAAGAAAGAAACACTCGAATTTATAATCTTTCTGGAGAAGAATGCCTGGTGAGTGGATATTATCTCACTAATCTGTGGGATAATCAATACCGTCTTGTTACTGTGTTTGAAAACTGTGATGTAAGGCATGAACGAATATTAGATGAGGTGGAATTAAAGCAATGGAAAAAAACGACCTCACAGAAGTGATTACGATGTCTAAATGGGCACCAAATATTGAAGCAGCCTACCAGCTTCTTAGAGAAGGCAGAATGGTGTTGCTATTCTCAGAGGACCCAACTGACATATATTACGTCCTTAAAGAGACAGACACGTTACGAGCCATATCCTCTCGTTTAAAAGAATACCCTTTATATTTACAAGTGAATAATAATATTATAGGAAAATTAATGCTATGTCAGACAAGCTATTAATAAAGCATAAAAACATGCGTACTGTAGCTTTTTGGCCTATTTCTCGTGAGGCTGTAGACGAGGGAATTCGTCTAAAGGGGTATTGGTGGTGTAACCAGATTAGGGATCTGTTAGACACCCTGGGCCCTGATAGTATCACTATAAAGCGTCAAAATCTTGGCGATTGGTATCGTATTGACAAATCTGTCATTTCCTGATAATTTAAGATAATGGAAGACTTAGCACGTTTAATGCTCACTGCAATGAAACGAGCAGATAAACAATTGGTGAGATTATCTATTTATGGGGACAGTGAAACCATTGACTCTATGTATCAGCTTAGGGCAATGATAGCATTGGCGGAGGAAGAGATTGAAAAAGCTAAAAGAAATTAATTTCGAAGAGCTAGAAACGATATATCCTCGGGCTATATATGAACATATGTATCCTGACGAATATCATCAGAAACAATTCCCATACGAATTTTGGCTTCAGATTAATTGGCCACAGATTAAAGAATATTACGGATATTAGGAGGAAATATGTTGTATAGATTATCATCAGTAGATGCACTGCAAGTAACAAGTTGTGAGAGCATTATTGTAAAAGATAGTGCTGCAGGAGACACCTTGATTATTAAGGTTGGTAATGAAGCTGCAGTCATTGCTATCAGAGATATCCTGGCTTATATCCGAATGGAAGAACTTAAGAAATCATCTCCAAAGGTGACAATTAATGAACCTGAATCAACTCCAACTGGCGCTTAGCCTTCATAATATACGTCGCTTTCAGACGCATAGAATGGTGCAAAGCAAAAGTGTTGCTGAACATAGTTTTCGAGTGGCAGCCCTATATGCCTATCTAGGGGGAACTGAAATTCTTGCTGCACTGCTGCATGATTCTGAAGAGGCTTTAACTGGTGATCTTCCATCCCCTATTAAGAAAAATCTTAAGGGACTTGAAATATATGAAGCAATGCGACCACAATTTCAAAGTGATGCAGAAAAAAAATTAGGAAAGCTTTGTGATAGATTGGAGCTTGTTCTTGATTTACGAGAGCAACTAGATGATGTAGGACGCCTACCAAAAAAATTAATGGCCATATATGAAGATGAACTTGAGATGGCTCTTGACTTAGCCAAGGAAATAGGTAAACTAAAAGAGGTGAAACAGCTTTTAAAGGAGGTAGGAAAATGAAAAAATTAGCATTATGCGTGTTACTATCAGCGTGTGGAACCGAAGTGAGGGAAGTAGAAAAGGTTGTGGAAGTACCGGGCCCTGAAGTTATTGTACCTGTTCCAACACCATACACACCGGAAGTGCCCCCAGTGACGTGTCAAATATGGACAAGTTTATCCAATCCGGCTCTTAGTCAAACTGCAGGGACATCTCAATACCTCGCCCTTGTTAACTCAGTTAAGGGAGACCTTGAGATTGGATTACAAAATCTTACGTTAACCAATCAGCCAGATGACACACTACCGTTTGATGAATTTGTAGATACAGAAGCTGAAACCATTACCTCCAATTTTTCAATGAGATGTGAATTCCTATTCGAAGTGACTGTTTCTGGAAATCATGTATTTACAATTGATTCAGATGATGGATCACAATTATTTATTAATGGGGTGAGGGTTATTGATAATGGAGGAGCTCATGCAATAGTGAGTAAATCTGCCACTGTGAATCTACCAGTTGGAATTCATAGCATGAGAGTGCTTTATTATGAGGGAGCCGGCCCAAAAGCTCTTAGCGTTAAAGTTCAACGTCCCCCAGTCAGTGAGCAACTATAATGAATAAAAAAATAACAATGGATATTCGTTCGTGGGCATTTTGGCTTGGGATGTATGGAATATGGAGGCGCCGTGAAAAAGAAATCAATAATTAGAATTAATATACACAGCTCATATCTTTTAGCTGATAAATGTATGCCTAAGCAGGTAACTATATCAAAAAAGAAATTAAAGGCTGAAGTTAAAAAGGTTGCTAAAGAACTTAAAGAACACTTTAGACAAAAAGATGCTTGGGATATTAATGCATCCCCGTATGCAGATGATGCCCTACGACCATTTTTCAAAACAACAATTTCTGATTATATTTCATATCTTATTCTTGCAGAATTGGGCCCAAAAGTGTGTCTCACACTTTGTAAAAATAAGTATACAGGAAGTACATTTTGGGGATTTAGTAAGAGGAAAAAATAATATGCCCTATATTCAACAGCGTCAAAGAACCGAGCTTGCAGAGGGCAGGGAAATGGCTAATAGTGGAGAACTTAACTACACTCTCACATTAGTACTTAACAAATACATGAATTCTAAGGGTGTTTCATACAACACAATCAATGACATTTTAGGGGCACTTGAGGGCTGCAAATTAGAATTCTATCGCCGCATTGCTGAACCGTATGAAAACAATAAACTTTCTGTCAATGGGGATGTATATGAGTAATCAACAAATGCTAGATAATTATATTCGACTTGGGAAGAAGTTAAAACGTCTACCCTCCACAGCAGAACTTTTTTCTATTGGTATTACCAGGGCCATGGTTAGACACCATTTCGGAAATATGACTATGTTGAAAAAGATCGCTAACAAAAAACTAAAATTTAAGTCTAAACCTAAATCTATTACAGAATTGTTTAAAGGAATGCTTGATGAGACCATCTGAAAAAGTATTAGTTATTCCTGATCTTCAAGAACCATTTGCCCATCGAGACGCTCTAGAATTTGTACGTCAGGTAGCAAAAAAAGAAAAACCCTCTGTTGTTGTGAATATAGGAGACGAGGCGGATTTTCATGCACTATCCGATTGGGATCACGATCCTGACGGGTATAGTGCTGGAGATGAATTAAAGGAATGTATTCGCAAACTGCGTTACTGGTATGAAGAATTTCCACAAATGCTAGTGTGTACAAGTAACCACACCTCTCGTCCCTTTAGGAAAGCATTTAAGCATGGTATTCCCAGGGCATTTATTCGAGACTACCATGATTTTTTACAGGCCCCAAAAGGATGGCAATGGGCAGACGATTGGGAAATTGATGGAGTGGTGTATGAGCATGGAGAAGGATTTTCTGGACGCGATGGAGCGATTAAGGCGGCCCTTGCGAATATGCAGCCTACTGTTATTGGCCATATTCATAGTTTTGCTGGCATACAATGGAGCGCCAATAGTAAGCATCTTATATTTGGTTTTAATGTGGGTTGCCTTATTGATCGTCACCAATATGCTTTCAAATATGGGGCAAAAATGAAAGATAAACCCATTCTTGGATGTGGAATTGTGGATAGAGGAATTCCTAAGTTTATTCCAATGTTGTTAGGGAAAGACGGACGTTGGATTGGAAAGTTAAATGGCTAAATGCATGGAATGTAAAAAAGAATGTAAGGGTGTGCTGCTTACATATGATAAAGAGCATATGTATATTCCCGCGCTCTGCGAAAGCTGCTTGTTAAAGATTACAGACGAGCAGTATGACCCAGCTGAAGAGCAGGGACTGGTGTGTCCCAAATGCAAGCAGGAAGTGCCCATTTTAAGGGATAAAGAGTGTGTTGACTGTTATCTCACTCGATGCGATAATGTAATTATGCTACCTAGTGAAATAGAAGAAAAAGAGCCACCCTTAGGTTGGCTTTACACGGCCCAAAAACTTATTGTTGAACTTGAATACGAGCAAATGCGCGCTCGTAACCATAGTAAGAAGGAATGCTAATATGCTACAAAAAATTAAAGACTATGCCCTCTTCATTCTGTTAGCTCTTCTTGGCGTAGCCTACTATTTACTTGGCCGACGGGGAGAAAAGATTAGGGACTTACAGGCTGAGATTATTAAGAAGGATCTATCAAAGCAATTAGACGATGTTCAAACAAAAGTAGATGGAGATAGAGCTGCCTATGAAAACTCTTATAATGATTACATTGCTAAGCGGGACCGATACAACAAATTGTTCCGAGGAAACAACCCGCATAACGGAATGTGAGGCCACATTAAAGTCGTGTGATGAGGCAGTGGGCAGATGTGCTCAGCTAGTCACTTCTCAGCAAGAGTACATAACGCGTCAGCGTATTGCTCTGGAGAACGCAGAGAAACGAGCCAGAGAGCTTGAAGAACAAAGAGATAGTATTTGGCGAAATCCTCTTGTGTGGGGACTGGCTGGGGTGGCATTAGGTGTGGGAGCTGGGGTGTATTTGTCCAAATAATTAAGCTGGATTACCCGTCACAATAGCTAACACTTTCTCTAGCACCGATGCAATCTCAGACAACATAATCACAACATTCATATAAAGAATGAGCAGGGACTGGGCAATTCCAGCTCCTAGTTGATCAATCTTCTCTTCGATCACTGACACTCGATACAACACCATTGCGTTAAGCACAAGATTGGCTAGCGCCAGTTTATTGCAGGCAATAGCCTTAGCTATTTTCGCTACCTGGGCCTTAGCTTTTTTCCATGCTTTTTTTGCGAGCTTTTTCATTTTTTATTGTTTCCTTTATTAGTTTATGCCTAGCACGAAAATCTAGCTTAACAGCCTTATTCTCCTTAAATTTAGGATGAAATCTAAGTTTGCGCCACGCATTAAATTTTCTACTCAGCCATATAAGAAGCATAATCCCTAATATTGCTTCTGAGCTATTATTCAGGATTAAAGAATAGTTCATAATCTACCTCACTTATTGAAAAGGATGCCAAATATTGTCTCACTTCCAATGGGTAATTGGGGTTGTTCAGGCATTCAAGTGGAAGAAAGTAATTTCCATTTATTAGTGGTACAGGGTCAATAAGATGGTTATTGCTGTACATTCCAGCCACTGTTTCTGCTTGTGATAAACTTAGCACTAATCCAAATACAACCATTAGCCCTCCTCAAGTGGGATAGCAAGTTTAGATCTATATCTCACCACCGCATTATGTAATATAGAAGCTTGGGTGGCATCTAAAGATGCGCCACACGTAATAAATCCCACTGTGTAGGCAGCATAATTTGAAGGGGTTCCTGATCTATTTAAAGAACATCCAATTCCAATATTATAAGGAGGTAGTGTTCCTGTAGATGTTGAGCTTACATTTTGTGTAAGTGAGCCATCTGTATAGAATGATATTCCAGACGTGTCTCTTACAGTGAGAAATCCACGATAGCCCAACGCCTGGTTAACTACAGTGGCTGAAATAGCGTCAGTAGAAGTTTGTGTGTGCATATTACTAATAAGATTTCTATTTGTTCCATTTCGTCTTGTTTGAAGACGTAAGGTGGATGTAGTGGTGTCTACAATTCCATAAAGAGAAACGTAGGCAGTGGAAGCAGGTATCGTACTACAAAATACATAAAAGTGTCCGTCCCCACTAGTTATTTGTAGGGCTGGTTTTGTCATACGAAGATAACTAGAACTACCATTAAATGCAATCCCCCCATATGGCTCACCAGATGTAACATTAAATTGCAGATTTGGGCTATTAACTGCAGTCATCACATCGCCACTTCTAGCGCATATAGTGGCACTAGGGCCAACATTCCCAATTGGATAGATACGCTCTAGGCGCTGCCAAATCCCACTTCCTTTTAGTTCTTGATAGAGTTGTTCAAATGCAAGTGATTCCCGATAGTCATATCCGGGATTTATATTGAATCCCATGGCGTCAAGCCAGTCTCTAGACACATCCGTGAGATTTTGCTTTGGGGCAAATCTAAACTTTCGGCGGGACATCCCTCCATTATATCAGAGGGGCTTTTAGGTAGGGCGAATTTAGATCAAACCGAGCTGATTTAGCACAGTTAGCACTGTGGCAAGAGCGGCCACCACCCATCCTGCAATAGTGAAAAATCCACGAAGTTTTGTGACATCTTTATCCAGGGCTTCGAATCTACCCTCAAGGATATCCGTGCGACGAATGTGATAAGCAAGGTCTGTTTGGATTGCCTTAATATCAGATCGTGTGTCATACAATGTTTCAAGTAGTTCTTGAAATTGTTCAGGTGTCATATCACTCATCCTCAGGTAATAGATAGATATCTTCTTCAGCCATTTCCAGTTCAATAATGGCTAATGCAAGGTCCGGGTCAAATCCACGCGCCACTAGGTCATCAAAGTAGAGCTGTGCTTCCACTGTAAGATAATTCTTGTATTTGAACACGTCACTGGTCATTACTGGGCCTTGTTTAAACTGTCTTGAATGTATTGATTCATTTCATCAGTCATAACTGTTTCTTCCTGTGCTTTTAAAAATGGAGTAGTGATTACGGCATTAAACATTGCGGGATTATTTACCAGTTCTTTCATTGCTTTGGGACTTAAACTTTTCAATAATCCAAGGGTTTGACGCGAATATTGTACTGCAGGATTTTTTATATAATCAAATCCAGATTGAGCTGCAGTAAGAGGAGCTGCCGCAACTTGAGCTCCTACTCTCGCTAGTCTAGGACTAAATGCAGGAAAGGCTACCATTCCAATTGTTCTTAGTAGTGGACTATCAGCAGCAAGACCTAAAAATCCAGCAGATGCTCCAGCTGTTGCCTGAACATTTACAAGTCCAATCCGCGGCATAATGGGAAATAATCGTTTGGCTGCCTCAATATCATAGACTTTTTCAAAAGCTTCTAATGCAGTTTTATGACCTGTTTGTTCCAATAATTGATTTACTTGTCCTGCAATTGCTTTTGTTGCACCCTGTTTACCTGGCTTTGCCAAAAGATTATTTAAAAATGTTTGAGCTTTTTGCGTGACACTTTCCCCTTTAATTTTAAATCCAGATGAATTTCTTAGCATTTCTTCCACTTTATTTACTGGATCAATAAACTCTGAATATGTTTGATTAATTGCCCCGAATTTGGCTCCAATTTCTGGCACGTCATCAAACGCTGTATTCACAGAATTTTTTCCTGCAACTGCAACCCGCTTTACTAAATCTTGAATTGCAGGATCATCTGGAACATTTCTCATCATGTCATTGAAACGTTTATATATTGATTGTAGACTTTTAGCCGCAGCCTTCCCCTGTAGATTCATGGTTTCTGGGGCCATATAATCGTTTAGAAGTCCTGATAGTTTATTTTGTAAATATCCAAATTGTTCTGGGGTAAAATCTGGAATAGATTCTCCCGCCAATTCTTTGGCAATTTTTTCTTGTCGATTAAATGGACGCAATGCAACTGTCCCATCGTCTAAAACCTCTAGTACACCAAATCCGAGCTTATTTACTTCAGTTTGAAAATTACCAAACATTTGTTTTTTATCTAATTTTAAACCGGCTTTTTCTGCTTGATCCATCATGGCCACTACACCATCGTCAAACTGTTGGTCTATAGCACTACGGGCACCTCTAGCCCATGTCATCAAAGACTTTAATTGGTTCTCTGTTGCATTGTCAATCCCATCTTCCCCTGCTTCATACGCAGCTTTAATGGCAGCCGTATTTTTTGTGAATTCTCCACTCTTGTTTACAGCTCGCGCTACCATATCATCACCAGCAGCACTTGACCAACCCAGCATTTTTATGACGCTATCTTTTGTTCCACTAGGTAAGTTACCAATTTTTTTTAACCCATTCTTTAACCATCCAAGGCTAGCCTTACCACCTGCCATAATTGCAGGTGTAATTCCCTGTCCTACAGCGGCCAGGGCCCCTTCTAGGGCATTATCTAAGATCTCTCCTTCTGGAGTATTTTTATATGTACCAAAAACCTTTCCTAATGATGTATTTAGTACAGATGCAGCATAACCTCCAGTTGCTGCCCCAATAATACCCCCCTTTGTCGCGGCTGGAACAGTCAGAACTCCTCCACTAGCTAAAGTTCCTCCAGTACCTGCTAGCGCTGCTCCTGATGATGCCCCCACTCCAGTTAAAGTAGCAGAAATAATAGTACTAATATTTTCTCCAAATTCGGAGGCTAATTCCCGTGCTTTGTCCCAATTATCTCCTGTACCTAAATACTCAGGATCAACTGCGTAATAAGCACCGTTTTTTAAAACTGAAATTCTTCCATTTTTATCGTCATAAACAACTTCATCAAATTTGTTACTTAAATCTTGGATTATTCCGGGGACATTTCCAAATCCTTGTGCGGTTCTATTTATAATATCTACAGGGGATCGCTCGATCGGAGAACTGGGAGAATTAAATATTGGTTTTACTGTTATAGGATCAATTCCTTCATCCCATAACATCTGTTTATAATCAAAAGGAGCTGGAGTACCAGATCCGTCGTCAACTAAAACTTCTCCATCATCTGTTACATCAACAAGTTTTAGTCCTTCATCATTTAAAGCTGCACCTAGATCTAAAACTTCTTTTGGTTGGCCATAGGTTTTTTCTGCAAGTTCTCGCGACATTCCCTTTTCTTCTAAAAGCCCAAAAATATCGTCTTTAGTGGCCATAAAAATTCCTTATTGTTTTCTGATATAACGGCGTAATCCACCACTTGGTTGAGGAGAGGTTGGTCCCTGTTGTGTGTTTTGGGGGGCGGTATTTTGTGTGGGTTGGGTCGGTGCCATTGGCTGTTGAGGACCACCACTATTCGATTGAGAATTTGTATTGTCTTGCTCAAACATAGGGTCAATTAAATCAATTGGAACTTTACGTCTTTTTGCTTGAAGTCTTAGCGGAGCCGCTGTTCGCTCATAATTTTCCTTAAAGCTTACTTTCATATCATTTGCAAGACGTACTAGGTCGCGCCTTTGTGCATCAGTTAGCTGTTGACCTGTAAATTTCTTATCAATCCAATTTCTAGCTTGTGTAATTAAATCTCCAGCATTTCTTGCAGTTTCATATTCTGATTCTCTAACCACTGATTCTGGATCAATGGTCTTCATAAATCCGAATACAGAGGCGATATCACCAAATGCAGATGGATTTTGTTCAAATTTAGAGATGGCATCTGATCTTTGTGTCACTTCCTGTAATTTTTTATAGTCCACAGAACTGATTAGAGTTTTAAACGCATCCTGAGCAAATCTATCTTGCATATCAGTAAGCTGATTTTCTCGTCTATTTTTAGCATTCTCATCTTTCAACCCCTCAGTTACTTGGATTTTTTTCAGCCATTCATCCCATTCTGACTTTCTTTTTAGGGCCTCTGATTCAGCCTTACTTTTTTGGTATTTAACCAACGCATCCATCATTTCGGGATCACCTTGGGCTAACATAAATGCTTGAAATTCATTTTGAGGCAGTTGTTCTTTTTCTGGTTTAAATGTTTCTGCTAATCCCTTAGCTGCGCTCACGCTACCACCTAGCCCCACTAATTTAAACGTTAAGTCTTGAGCCAGATTATTTAATTCATTTCGTTTTTGTTTTGCATCGAGATCACTGCTACGGATTTGTGCCACTGTTTGATTGGCATTATCCATGACCCTGCTCATTTGCAGGCTTTGAAGTCCACTGTTAAAACTATCTAGGGCTTTTAAAAGATCATCCATTGCCATAATCTATCCTCAAAAACGAAACTGGTTTGCTATCCCAAAACCTAGTGGTTGACTAGATCCACTGTATGGGAGTGCTGCTTGTGGCTGTTGAGCTCCAATTCCAAATCCTCTAAAGGCTCCACCTAAATCCACTTTACTTGCAATATTCATTGCTCCGCCACCTAAGGCAAGAGAGTTGGCAAGGCCGCCCATAAATCCACCGCCACCCGATGAGCGTGAGTCGCTCTTAGGAGAAATTCCATATCTCCAATCTCTTTCTTGAGCTAACAGTGAAGAACCCGCACTCATAAGTCCTTTTAAGTTTTCTACGCCTTGATTATAGAGGTTAACATCTTGACCTGCAATCTCACCTAACACCCCATATCTAGAGGCAGCATACTGTGCTCTTTGACCGGGCAATCCCATTGCAATTCTTGTAGCTTCAGCTTGTTGCTCAGCAGACATAAGATCTCGCTGCTTTAAGAATCCCGTTCGCATCTTAGCAATAGCCACGGGGTCATTTGTCATTACCCCTCGTCGTCCAAGTTCTTGTTGGGCTTGTGTGTATTGATCAGCTAAATCCTGCTCTAATTGTGCTCGTCTTGCCGCAAATAGATTCTGAGCTAAGCCACCTGCCTGTGCGATGTCTTGTTGTCCCGGGAGCCCGCCTGTTTTAGAATATTCAGCCAGCATAGAGGCAAGATCCATCCCTGCGCCCTTAGCCTGATTGTAAGATGTAAGATCAGGGCCAGCTCCAATACGCTCTTTAAGTTGGCCATAGAGATTTTCCATCTCTCCGCCAGTGCGCTTTACAGTGGGGGTTTTTTGAAGAGCTTTACGTTGTTTATCTAAAACATTAATTTGATTTCGAAGAGTTTTGTCATTGCTCCAATCGGGATTATTCATCTTAATGGTTTCAATTTGATCAGTGAGATTTTGAATCCCTTGCTCATCAAATCCAACTCTCTCAGTGCCGCCGAGAAGTTGTTCCAAACTGGATTGGCTACCTAGCTGAACAGAAGATGTTTGCTTACTGCCCTTACTTCCGCCGCCTAAGCCAGCTCCGATTCCAGCCCCAATAAGACCCCCAACGCCGGGGGCAATTAGATTGCCAGCAAAGAATCCGCCAAGGGCTCCGCCCAGTGATCCTAAAAGTCCCATTATACGCTCCTTATTGGGAATAACATATTCCCCTCTAATCTTACCATATTTACACCTAAACCGTCCATTATTGTATAAGCCTCAAAATTGTTATATAAACATTTAACATAGCCGAATTATTAACAGCTGTGTCACTATCTCGATAGGCTCTAAATTGAACCGTGTCAGATGATGCTAAAGACGTAATATAAGAAAAACTAAAGCCATGGTCCTGTGTGCGACTATCAATTGTGACCGTTCCGGTATTAAGTACTAATCCCGCCCCAATAGTAAAGGTTGGACCAATTGCGGTTGTAGTGGTGCTATTGTATAACTGACCATATAAATATCCGCTCCACACACTAGAACCCACAGTTGAACTAGTTGCGCTTCGTGCCCTACCTGCCACTGTGATTAAGTAATCTCCAGTTGAGGGTGCAATGACGGATGTTACACTGGCAAACGTTGTAGTGAGAGTGGCTGATCCTGTAGCTTCGGTTGTATTACCTAATCCAGCCTGAAATAAAACCGTGGATGCCTGGCTACTTGACAGTCCAGAAATAACGTTATCGATATTAATGTTTACACTATCAAGTGTCGTAGTGTTTACAAATGTTGTAATGGGATCAACTAATGTATCTAGTTGAGCAGACGTTAGCACTGATCCATTTGAATACGTTGGGCTAATCGTTATTGTTGGCATACTAACCCGCCTTTATCCTATACAGCTGGATAAAACTATTTTGTTTTAATGTACCAGATCCAAGTGTGGTAGTACTTACAGAGCCCCGGAAACAAATGTCGGATGTTGCTGTTAATGTTAATGGATAGATATACTGAAACACACCTTTTCGTGTTGTAGACAAAAAAGAAATAATACTCGTATTTACATGTCCAGTTTGAAGTGTGCTTCCTATAAGCGTTTCTGGGATAATATAACTTGAAGATGTAATGTTATAGAGGTTCATCGTAAGCCCGTTTTGAGCAACCGATCCTGTAAATGCTGTTCTTGTAAGTTCTACTAACGCCACTGCGTTCACTAAATAGGTTCCTGCTGAGACATTTGACACCGTGTTGTAGTTTGCTAATGACGTTGTTAATGGCTGATCGCCACCTAATGTAGTAGTGACAAGTGTACCGTATCCTGCGGATGTAAGAATGGTTTCTGCCTGTGATTGAGATAAACTATCCAGTGTGGAGTCTATGTCGATATTCTCATACCCAATCTGAGTGACATTGAGGTATGTCTCAACTGCGGATTCAATATTATCTAAATCTGCTTTCGTTAAAATTTGTCCTGCGGCATAAGATTTAGGAATACTTAACGTAGTCATATTATGCCTCCACCAACTTTATCACAGTTAACGATACTGGATCTGAGGTGTCCTCTACGCTCACAACATCGCCCTGAGTAAGTGCTCGTACAAATGATACAGTACCAATACTATAATCAACAAGATCCATTGGGGAAATCGCATTCGACGTATATACATAGCTTAAAGGCAAACTATAAACGTTTACGCCATTAACTGCAATGTTCATTGTTGTCGACACTGAAGAATCTCCACTTCCTGTTGCCGCACTTTGCAGAGAACGTGTTCCTCTCAGATAAATAATATATGTACCGCTGTCTGCAATCGTAATGCTTGTAGCTCCACTACTATCCTCGGATATACTAGTTTGTCCAATTTCAGAAGAAGAAATAATGGTTTTGGCTTGTGTTGCTGAAATTGCGCTAGAAATAGCGGCTAAGTTTATATTCGTCGCATCTAGTTTTGTTACATTAAAAAATGATTCAAGGGTGAGGCGAATATTATCGAAATCAATCACCCTGGGTGCTCTACCGTCTCTATATGTCTTTGGTATGACTAATGTTGGCATATTATGTTAATATCCCACTGGTTTGAGCAGGTCCCTGCTGTTCATATTCCACTACAAAGCCCTGTAACTCAATATTTTTATCCGTAGCAGATTGTTCAATTGTAAGTTTAAAACTTCGTCCATAGCCATCTACGGATAGTATTGCAGGTTCCATTACACTTGTTGGTTGTAATATACTGCTTCCAAGGATAAAGGACGTGCCCAGCACTTCGCTACTTCCACCTGTAAGTGTAAATATTTGTTCCTCTTGGTTGTCAATCTGGAACCTAATAGTAAGATTATATCCCGATGTAGGATTAAATACAAGTCCTACCTTTTTAAATCCACAAACAACATATGGATTGTCTGAGGGGAATATAAATCCAGTGGCCACGTTAAAAAGAATAGCAGAACTTACGCCAGATTCAGACGTGTCATTTTCCGAATCGACAAGTCCCTGACCAAGTCTGTTTGTAGATGATCCCACATAAAATATCTTTTTATTAGAATTCACTACTGGTGCTAATGACTCGCAGTCGATGTTAGGTGCAAATAAATACCAGGCATTAAGCTCAATATTATACGCCCATAATGCCTTATTAATTGTACTGCTAAAGTCACTATCTGTAACTGCAAGGACGTAGCTGTTAATGTTCGGAATATATGCTGCTTGGCATAATTTTAACCGAGACTTAACAAAATTGTCATTAAATGTTTTCTGTATATCAGCGGACAAATATTTAGCTTCAAAATCACCAAAGCTTGCAGTGGCACGCATACTATGCACACCCCGCTCAGATACGAAAAACATGTCGTCTTGATCGATTAACGCAATACTGTTATGTGACACACAGCCAATACCAGAACTCACTAGCTCTACTTCAAAAAATCCAGGTGTGTAGCCCTTTATACGATATAGTTTTGTTCTTTTAGCAACAAATAAGTCCCCCTTAAATGACGGGAAGATAGCAGTGATGCCGTCTGGATCTCCATCTCCAATTCCAATATCAATGGCTCCGCTATCTCCTAAGCCATTCCAAACGGTTTCATCAAATGTTTCGCTGTAATGAAGCCGATCCTTGTTGTTTTTATCATTCATCCAAAGGCGGCCTAAATGCTGCCTTACAATAGAGCCTTCCGGGGCATTTGAAAGATTGGAATAACTTCCTGATCCACTCCACACCATTACTTTATTATCAGTGCCATCTGCGGCCCAGATAAGTTTGTTATTGAATGTCTCAAAACTTACCGATGATATGGCTGCGGTCCATTGTGTCGATGTGGATGATAAGGAGAGTGTGGTGCGAGCGCCTGTTGTGGGAATATACTGATAAACTGAAAAGTTTTCACTTACACCTACAACATATTGTGTTTTAGTTCCATTACTTGAACCAAACCAATAGTCACTGATGCCAAGTAATGAAGACGTAGAAGAAGAGGCGTCATCAAAGTCATAGTTAATGGCCGGTCGCTGTCGACGAGAGCCTCTGGTGTCAAAGATTACGTTCTTTGCTACGGTGAGCTGATTTTTTCCAATGAGTGAAGCATCGATTGAAGTATTTACACCTCCAACCCATGGCAACATTGAAAAAACTTGTGTTCTATAGCTCATAAGTTAACTTGCAAATAATGGAATTTTTCTTGTACTTCCGTTCACAGTGATGGTGAGATACTCAACCGCTGTTGTAGGGACGGTGTGAACGGTCCCTGCGGTGGCAGTTGTAGCTGTTAAACCATTTATTACGTGTTGTGCCGTGGATGATGTAGATCCAAGTGTAATCACTCCACCCGACGCAATCTGGAATTGAACAGCTGATCCCTGTCTCATTTGTAGTACGTTTGGCAGAGAGGCGTGTCCACTGGAGTATAAGAATAGATTTTTACCGCTTGTTGATCCATTTCCACCTGATGCACAGAAAAATCCTGTGTTATTACTGGAGAGATAATATTGCTCACCTGCTCCATTATAATTTTGAACAACATATCCATTTATTACGTGTGCGGCTGCGCTTCCAGTACTCCCAAGCGTGCATTCTCCACTATTATTTATAGCAAAATCTACAATACTTCCCCTTCTTAATTGAAGGATATTTGCAGATGTAGTATGGCCAGAGGAATACAATAACGTATTTCTACCATTTGTAGAAGAGGAGCCTGACGCAACAATAATACCGCTATTATCGTTTGCGTTATAAATTAAGGTGTTTTGTGCACTTGCGTTAGTAAATTGATAAGATGGACTACCTCCAGCAATAAGTCTTCCGCCAGCAACACCGGAGGGAGCATCTGCTAAATATGTTGCAGCTGTTCCTGTCCAATAGTTTTGACCAATAATAAGATTATACCCGGTCCTTGTGTTGAGAAAATTCATGGCTTGCGTCATTACTGACGTAGCGGATTTAGTTCCAGTCGTAAATACATTTCCCTCAATTAAACCAGTTTGATCATTGGAATTAGAATAAATTCCAGTGGCTCGTCCTATCGTATTCGAAAATACATCAACAATACTATTTCCGGTAATTGAAAATCCATAGTTTTGTACTGATAGATAGATGGCATTTGCGCCCGCTTCTACAATTGAGTTTCCTGCTACTGTTAGTCCACGAGTAGCGTAAAAATACATCGCACAACCAGTTGATGATGACTGATCTCCATATCTATTAACAGTGTTGCCAACCACAGTGCAAGAAAGAGCATATTCACTGCTATCAAAATCACCTGCAACTACAATTCCATACCCTGCAGCTCCAGTTGTATCTTGACTATCAAAGATATTATTTGAGACAATACAATGTCTCGGCGCATAATCTGCTGGAACATTTCCATCTGCAGCAACGACAATACCAACTTTACATGCAGTTACAACATTGTTAGAAAAAACAATATAATCTCCAGAGTGAGTGTCAAGACCTTCCCAAATAGGATTGTTATGAATAACATTATTGGACACTAAAACATTTTTCGATCTAGGAGCTGTAGTAAGATCAGATTCATTACGACTGACTGCTATTCCGTAGGCTTCTGTAGTAAGACTTCCAGGATTTATATCAATAACCTGGTTATTAGTAATCTCTCCATAAGTTCCAGACTCAATGGAAATACCGGCATAATATACAGTTTCAATTCTATTATTTGTTAATTTAAAATTCTGAACAAAGCGAAGATTAATACCTGTTTGGGGAACATTAGTGATGTAACAATTATCAACAATAATGTTCTCCAGATAATTACTACTATTCGTTCCTCGGGCTTGAATAATATTACCTGTGCTTGTTCCTGTAGAATAGTTTTGTCCATCAAACCAAAGATCACTCACTCTAACATTGCTAGTCGTAATTCTTAGCCCATATCCGTCGGCAAAAATAAGTTTGGAAGCGACACCTTCTCCAAGAATCCAAGTGCTACCTACACTAACGTCTAGATCACTATCACATTTATACGTTCCAGCAGGAAAATAAATTATTCCTCCTGAGGAGGCGGCTGCTATAGCGGTTTCAATGGTAGCGGTATCATCTGTAGTACCATTACCGGTAGCTCCATAATCTTTAACGTTATACACTGTGGCAGACTTAAGTAACGATACTTCTGATGTTCCATCGTGAAATTTTAACGAGGTTCCTGTACTATTCGTTCTCATGTCTCCAGCCACTGCTGTTGACACGCCTGATGGCACAAGTCTTACTCCATTGGTTATACCCTTGTATCCATTCGCCATATTATAATTTCCTCATCCAGTATTCAATTGTAGGTGCCGTTCCTGTATTCGTGGAAGTATATTGAAAATTAATGTTTGATCCACTTACTGCTGCAGATAATGTTACCCCAGTTGTACCTAGTAACACTCGTTGGTCATCATTAGATGCCACACTTGTTCCATCTGTAGCTATATAGAACGCACCAACTCGTACATTCCCTGTACCGCGGCTGATAACATATTCAATTTCACAACCTAAATATGTTGCCTCGTAACTAGCAATTGTTGTCGCTGATGATTGATTATTCGCCAGAGTTGTTGTTACGGCTGTTGCGGCGTTATCTAGCCAGCCAAGTTCCGAAACCGATACTACTGTACTAGCGGCCAGTTCACCGTTTGAATTAAATGTGGCTACTGTATTCGCCGTACCACTTATTGTAGTGGCTCCACTGCCTCCAGTACCAAATCCGGTTGGACCATATGCATTATTTAGTCCGTGGCGAGGTGATCGTTTTGTTGCAAGATACACCCGTGATGGCCGCAAAATCGGGGTGTCAGTACTGTCGTCTAATTTTCCCGCCATTTTAGCGAGTTTACGATCAAATAATTGTTGATTACGACTTCCCTCTTCCGGATTTCGTTCTCTTGGCCATGCGCGGGCTAATGCTCCATACACTAATACGAGACGATCCTGAATAGGAATAAGTGGCTCATCACTATCATTTTCAAGCGGAGTGACATCTCTTATATAGTCAACATGTAGCGTAATACGACTCGTAGTGATAGAGGGGTAGACAAGCATCTGTCGATATCTTGCCTCATCAAGTTCATTATTAGCTAAAGTAACAACATAAGAGGTATCACTCGTTGACGACTCTGTAACGTTAACAACAGCTGTATAAGTAATAGACGCACTGCTAACACTCGATACAACCCATTCCCCGTTATAGCTGTCCTCTCCAGCACTAATCACCTTTATTCTGTCGCCTTCTGACAAATAATTTGCCACGGAAGACGCAAATGTGAGAGTTTTTATCACGCCATCTGAAGATCTAGTGAGAGCTGCTGGCAGCCCGGAGATGGTAGAATATGGATCAGGATCAATATAATCGCCAAGTGAATAAAATTGGGGAGTACCCTCTGCCTTTGGTAGAGGATTAGAGTATTTTCTAAATTTTTGAAGTCCGCATCCTTCAAGAGGAGATGTAGATAAATCAGTGGTAACTTCTATTGTTTCTCTCACATCTGGGGGAAGATTAACTGTATCATTCCATATTTTATAATTTTGGCTTGATAAATCTGATCCGGAAAAGGGAGTTTCAAGAACTAATGTTGTACTGCTTGCGGAATGGGAGTATACACGATAGCGCTCAGACTGGCTGTCAAATGAAAACCAATATCCAGCTACTGATTTGCCAAGCGATGCTCCTAATGTAATGGTTCTACTTCCTTGAGTGGCAGATGCGGTTCCACTAAGACGTGGTTGAACTACAACGTCATTGTATCCACGAAGCCAGTCCCATTTCTCAAATGGCACTACCTCTTGTAAATACACCATATTAATATCACGTTTGATGCGATTGATTGTAGTGGTGTCGGTCGACGGTATTTTAAGCTCTTCTCTTACCGCTGCAACAATATCTGCAAATGTTTTTAATTGATATATTGCCATTACCGTCTAACCTCTTCAAAAACAAATGTCACTACCGTATTAGTAAGAGTAGTAACTCTAATCGATGTATTAAAAATAGCTGGATAAGATTCCAAATCTATTACTTGAGTTCTGCTTCCTGTATCTAAGTGAATGTGAAATTTGGTTGTTCCACCATCTGTAACTAATACTTCTCCGGCACCCCCACCATTATTAGCACATATAATGTAATATACTTTTACATTTGGAATTGCTAATTCAGGAAGCGTAGCAACCGTGGCCGTATAGGCTGTGTCTACATAATATGTATTACCTGTACGGGCGTTTGCCATAACAAACTCCTATTAATCACAAACGGATAAATACACGAGGGCTGTGGCTGATCCTGTAACTACAGCGTATATGCCATTATTATCTCGGATCTTAACATCTTCAAAAAAAGCTCCCACAGAGGAGTTACCTTGCCACAAAATATCTCCAGTGGAACTAGCATTTGATCTTAGCACAATGGACGCTCCTGTTGAACCACCAAGGAGTTTTATACCATCAATATTTTTTGCATAAGAAAATGCTGCAGATGTATCTATAAAAATAACATTTCCTGAATAAGTGTTTGCCATTATCGTCTCCCAAAATATACAACATGTATGTACTGTGTGCCAGCTGAGGCCACGACATAAAAATCACTGATATCTATTTCCTCATCATCTCCACCTACAATAGGACAACTAATAGCTACGGATTCAGCTGGAAGCAAAATAGCTCCCTTAGTAGTTGTCACATTACTATCTCCAAAATAAATTGGAGCTGTGTTTGAAGCGGGGGCAAAAATAATCATGCCGGGACTTCTTGTAGATGTAGATAATACTTGGACGGCTGAAGTTCCAACACTAGTACGCTCTAATGGGTATAGTTTTACAGCCATAAAAAAGAAAGAGAGGGCAGGGGAACAAGTCCCCCACCCAATAAAGTAATTAAACGCCGGGGCTTCCGAAAATACCATAGGGGTGTGTAACACCAATGGCTTCTCGGTATCGGCTCTTGTAATAAATACTATCGGAAGCAAATCCAACATCTGGACCTGCAGCTTTGGTTTCAATAGGACGTCGGACAACAAGTCGAAGACCTGTTTCTTCCGGCATACCAAGCATAAACCAAGCATCTGCATCGGTAAGATGAGGAGAGGAAACAACCATCAAACCTTCTTCTCGGAATGAGTTCATGTTATTAACACTTGCCACTCCATTTGAAGATTCGTAAACAGTTGCTTTCAAATCCGATCCAATAAGTTCTTTTGCAAGACGCTTATTAGAGGGGTGAACAAGCAAGATACGAGGTTTGATATTGTAAATGATTCCGCTATCACCAATAAATTGGGTTTCGAAATCTTGGAGCATTTGCTCAAGCGAAGTAGCTGACAAGTCAGCGGCTGAAGCAAGCTCATTTCGGAAAGTAAGACCAGAGGGCAGGGTGTGGCCCGTATCAAATGCGGGTCGGCCATCTGCCGTGGTGACGGAAGCAAAACCATTATTGAAAATATTCATGGCTTGAACTTCTTGGCTTTCCATTCCAGATCGAGCGAGTTTTCGAGTCATGTCTGCGATGAGATCAAATTTTCCATCGTCAACTGCTTCTTCAGAAATTGAGAATCCAAGTCCGTACTTAGAAATTGTAAGGGTTTTTGAGGCACCTTGTTTTGCTCGCTTGAAGCTATAGTCTTGACCTTCAGGAATAGAGTTGAAGAGTTCAAGATCGTGTAGCTCGGTTGCTTGCCAAATATCTCGGTCAGTAGAAACAACTTTGAAAAGTTGCTCTCGACGAGAGGGGTGCATTTCGATTTCTGCTCTGAACAATTCTTCCAATACTGGAAGCATCGTTGAGCCAAATAAATCTCCATATTGACTGCGTAGTGCGACTGGTTGCATAGATTAAACTCCTGACGATTGGCTTTGGGCCAGTTGGTGCTCGTTAATACGTACAATAGCTTTAACACCAACGCTACTTGTACTAAAACCGTCTTCGCCTTGTCGGGGTTCAACTCCAAGAATTTGGACTTGAGCCGAAATAGACGTATAAAGAGTGGTAGTGTCAATAGCTTGACGTGAAATCTTATACGTAGTGTTAGCTGCTGTAGCCACGATGTCAGCCAAGTTTCCGATATCAGTTTGTGAATCTAAACCTACTGAACTAGCAACTGCAACAAAAAGTTGATCTGGATGATCTGCAACAAGAATAGTTCCACCGTCTCCGGATGAATATCCAAGACATGCGCCGATTACTGAGTTACCAGCAGCGGCAGGTGAAACCTTTCCGGAAGCATTCAAAATGACTAGATCGCCCGGGTAGCACGCTGCGCTAGTAACATATTCGTTAGCTCGCATCAATCGGCCATAGGGGACAAATCCAATCGGATTATTTAAATTTGCCATTGTTTTCTCCTAGAAATTATTCGTTATCATCATATCCTTCATGGATAGTGGCGTTAATATTTGAATCTCGAGCAAACCTACGCATTTCATCAGCTTTTTCCTGATTAATGCCTGTGGCCCGGTCAGCTTTTTGATTTAAGTATGCTTTCTGTAATTCAGCTGCATCCTTAGTTTTAACGCCTAGAATCAAGTCTCCCCGTCTAATCACGCCCTCTGGGTCTCTTCCAAGACCAAATTCTGTCATTGATTGGGTGACATTCTTCCTTTTATATGGGGACCATCGTTTTGGATGATACCCGCCACCCTTATATACTACATCAGCACTGATCCACCTTGCGACTAAATTTTGACTATCTAGCTCATCCTGTAGATCTTTAGGGATTTGTAGTGGGTTTCCAAACACTTGGTCAGCATTAATCATAGCTGGGGCTGGCTTTTTCGAAAGTGGTTTTTTTCCGTCTTTTACGCTCATAACATTGCTCCTTATTGATATTTATTCCAATCAGTACGTTTAGCTCGCTCTTTTACTCGACTTTTTACATTATCATCCTCAATTTTAAGGCCCACAAGCTTTGCAAAAGCAATAGTGCGGGGATCAAGATCATCTTTCTTTGAGGATCGGCGACCGTCTGATCTAGTAGTTGCTGACGAAGATCCAGAGAAAGAATCATCATCTGACACTACTCGTTTTTTCACAGGTAAAATACCGAGGTCACTTGCGGCCTCTCGAACAGCTGCCTTATAGGCCACTGGGGAGGTTTTTTCCGCATCTGACATAGCATTATAGAGTTCTACTGCCCTTTTTGTAAGATCAGAAGTAGCATCATTAAGCTCAGGATAGTCATTAACAAGAGTTGCCAAGGTTGATTGAGTTTTTGCCTTGATTTCCTGATCTTTTTGATACTCAGCCATGATTTCTGCTTTTGTCTGTTCCTTAATCTTTGCAGCAGCTTTTCGTGGATCATCATACCAAAGTTTATCCATATCATCATCATCTGTTTTAACAGAGATGGGCTTAGGTTGAGTGAGTTGGGAAAGTTTTTGGAGCAGGGCCTGATTGGTTTGCGCCAATTCATTAAGCTTCGATTCATAATTACCGAGCTTACGGCTCATTTCCTGTTTTAGATTATTAATTTCGCTTTCTGATTTAGGAGCATCAGGAGCTTTTGTTTCGTCTGACATTTGTCCTCCGTAACGTGGATGTTCGAATCCTAATATTTTCTTAACACAATGTTAAGGGGCGGTGACGAGCCCATCCGTACGTCCGTCTCTCCAGACTGTCACACAACTGGCTAAAAAGCCTCTTAGGTAATGTGTCACCAAGAATTATTATATCAGGATCGCTTCTTGATACGCTCTAAAAAGAGCCGTACATCAGATATAATCTTAGCTGCGCCCTCGGCTCTAGCCTTAGCGATGAGTAGATCCCTATCAGAAGTGGCAGGAAGGGGCATCTTAAGAATGGATTCTAGTTGCTCCTGCTGCAACTGGTCAAGAAC
>Ga0075458_10000123_pt1 | contig 24176 bp, 21 predicted proteins | sample DEB3_08_DNA_FD_77576 | JGI IMG/M metagenome (GOLD analysis project Ga0075458, IMG submission 77576) | Aqueous microbial communities from the Delaware River and Bay under freshwater to marine salinity gradient to study organic matter... | ecosystem: Environmental > Aquatic > Marine > Coastal ... | reverse complement strand
TCGTGACGCTTAGGGATTCCCTGGTTGGTGTCGTGAGTCCCCAGACATCACATGGTGCACCCGCCCGACCCCGAGCAAACGGGACCGAGAACAAGGCACCAACCACATCCAGGCCGACCATTCCGATCTCCATACAGCACCAGAAATTCATTGCGCGGGAAGATGCCCCGGGACGACCCTCCATCGACATTCCTGTCGGCTCCATTCCGACCGAACCATCACAGACGGAACCCGTGTCCCACAGGCCGACCATCCGAATCTCCACCGTGTCAGTTCCGGCCGCACCAAACGAGCCGAGTCCACAGAGACCGGTCATCCCGATCAAGAAAAAGCCCTAGTTGTTGAGGCACCCGTTGTCTTTGACCTGGCCCTTGTAGACAACGAAGATTCGCACGACAATCTCGCTCCGGTTCAGACGCGAGTTTGTGTCGCCCTGCGGAATGATCTTCGCGTTCTTCAGGATCGGTGCATTTTTCACTGCGGTATCGACGAAGCGACGGGCCTCCCGGTTGGCTGCGGAGATGTCGCTGTTGGTGCCGTAGATCATGACGACACCGGGCTTGGCTTCCGTCCACCCGGACACCTTCGAGGCACTGAAGATCTCGTTTGCGGCCGCTTCGTCGAGACTTGTTCCCGAGATTGATTCAGGCACGGAGAACTCGACCTGAGCGCAGCTCAATTGGTACGTCAACGGCTGCTGAACGGTTGACCCTTTTTCGGCGGTCTTCGTGTAGTTCAGCATGAACGCTCCACCGCCGATGAACACCACCGCCAGACCGAGCAACAGGTCCGTGTACAACCATGCAGCGACGTCACTGAGGTTCTCGATTTCCTTGCGCGACTTTGGTCGCGGTCGACTTGAGGCTCTCATCTCACTACCTGCGGAGACCCTTGCGAATCGACTCGATGTCGTCCTTCAGCAACTTTGTGCCGTACTCGACCGAAGCACTGGTGCGTGCCAGTTGTTCGCCGGCTTCTTGGAGGTTGGCAACTGCCGATTCGAACACGGTTGTCAGGTTCTGGTTGACGGACGAATTCAGATTGTCGACGGACGAAACGAGCGCGTTCACGGCAGTGGCAATCATCTGCGAAGTCTGGGTTGCGAAGGTCGCAGCGCTCGAGTTGAGGGTTTCCAACTGCGGAGCAAGTGCCTCCACTCCCACGCTCGACCGTTCCAGGCGTGCCGCAACTTCTGCCATGTCGCGTGTGGTCTGGTTCAGGTCGGCAAGTGCATCCGCGAGACTCTCGGCGATGCTGTCGGGGCTCGCCTCACGCTTGCCGTGCAGACTCCGGCGGATCTTGATCCCGATGGCTGTGCGCTGAGCTTCGGCTGATCGGACAAGTTTGGCGCGGACAGAGTCCGAGCGGTTGCCCAGGTAACTGATGACGAGCGCCAGAACAATGATGATTGCAATGATGTAGAAGTCGGTCTTGCCCACTTCCGGAATGGTCCAGTGCTTCGCCAGCTTGCCGTAGCCCTTCGACCAGAAGTCGAGGAAGTTCTTCTCGACTCGGAGTGACTCGCCGTTCGCAAGTTGTTCCGAGGTTTCGCGGGGGTCCCATGCCTTGTAAGCCGTCGTGGCCTTCGAGATGGCCATCCAGGTGATTGCCACCGGCACGAACACGAGGACGTTTCTCACGACCGTGAGCCACTGAACCAGGCGAGCGACCTGGGAATCGGGCTCTCGGGGCTCGGGCAGAGTCTGGAGCGGATCAATTGACGCCCACATGCCGAGATCATTGCGCTGGGCCACCGCTTCGGACAGACCGACGATGTACGGGTCATCCTCCACCTGGTTGTCTCTTGCCCACTCCTGCAGTTCGGAGATGACCGATGCAATCGGTGGGACCACGGCAGGAACCGTTGGATCTTGGTCGTCATCGTCATCATCGTCCAGATCGGCAGCATTGAGGATCAACGGATCCAGGAGGTCGTCATCGTCGTCCTGGTCGTCGGCCGTGGAGTCGTCATCTCCGGAGTCGTCGTCGGCCGAGGAATCCACATCGGTGTCAACATCGTCAGCGGCCTGGTTGTCATCGTCATCAGCAATGACATCCACATCCACCACCTGGTCGTCGTCCGATGAAGCATCCGCTGGAGTTGCGTCTGCTTCGATGCGCGACCCGCATGTCTCGCAGAACAACGCGTCGTCTTCGTTTGTGTGCTGGTTGGGACAGAGTTTCATTGTGGTTCTCTTTCGTGTCGGCTTCTCAGTAGCGGTGAACAAAGGTTGGGCTGGCGGGTGGGAGTATCGGTGGCTGCATTGCTCGCCATGTGGCGTAGGCACCTCCACCGATTGCGAGCAGTGCGATCACCGCAAGAATCCGGTTCCGCTTGCGTCGCTTCCTGGCGCGTTCTGCTTCCTCCCGCAGACGCTCCTCTTCTTCAAGGTCGACGATGAGCGCCTGGCCCATTGCGACGTTCTTGCGGGAGATGGGGGGCGGCGGCGGTTTGGGCGTCGGTGGGATGTCGATGTCGTGTGACACCAATGCGGTTCGGGAAAGGAGAACCCCGTCCTGGGGTGTCCGGATTCCGGGTCGCAGGTCCACCCGGACCTTTCCGCCTGCAGGAAGCCGAACCTCGCGCTCCGAGGGGGTTCCCATCTTGTCCCTGACGACCATCTCGCGCGTGACGGCTCCAACGCCACTGTCAATGGAGATCTCGATTGCATTGCAGTAGAAGGAGTGCGGCCATTGGATGCGAAGAGACGCGACACCCGGCTTCGTCACGGCAGAAATCTTCGGGCGGTCCGCTTCGAACGCGGCCCTGTCGGCGATCGAAGGAATGATCGGGTGGTCGGCCAGGTGGGGCAGGCCCGACTGGACCAAGTGCATTGCGATGTCGATGAACTGTGAATCGAACGCAAGTTGCTCGAGTTCGGCTGCCGACCGGGGCGCCGGCACCATTCCCACTGTCGGCAGTGTGTCGATCACGAAGTTCGAGGTTCTCTGGAGCCGTGCAATGAGCTTGCGCTGCATCTTCAGCTCCGCGGCCTCGATCTCCTTCTCGGCCTCGACGTGGGCCTTCGCTCGTGCGAGCGTCTCCAGGTCGGCAGCGCTCGATGCCGCATTCGCCTCGCGAACGACACGACGCGCGAACCCACTGTCGAGAGCGTCGTTCCATGCCCGCCTGTTCCGGTCCGCGGACCGCGCGCGCCTGAGAACGCCAAGCAAGTCGTCCATCGATTCCTTGGTTGCTTCCGTGTAGACGCGGCTGATTGCATCGGCGACCACCTTGCGGCCGCTGCGTTCGAGAACGTCGAGTCCCACGGGGGGACGCGCGTCGTTGTCCTGCACGAGCAGCCGGAGCACTAGGAGTGCGAGCTTTGCCCTGTCGGTCTGGAGCGGGTCGAATCCGGCCTCGACCTGCCAGCCGGGTGACACGATGAAATCGGTGCGTGCTGCATCGATCGTTGTGATGGAGTCGGCATCGAGCACGAACGCCCTGCGCGGCTCTGTGAGTCGCGCGGTCATGTTCCTGGCCGAGACGTCTCGGTACACGAGACCGTATTCGTGGAGGCTGGTGATGGTGTCGCAGATTGCTATCGAGAGCTCGATTCGGTCTTGATCACTGAACTCAGGTGCATTTGACGTGATTGCTGCCTTGTTGAAGTAGTTCTTGACCGTGAGAAAACTGATCTCGAGGAGTTTCTGTGATTCCTTCCCGGCAGCCCGCAGCGTGATGAAGGCATCCGCGGGAGCCAGTGGCATGGTGTAACCGAGAATCTGTTTGTCGTCACCGAAGAGCTCGAGTGGCCACGAGAACGACTCCTTGATGTGCTGGGCTTCCGAGGGACGCGCCCATGTGTCGAGACCGGCGAGTTGCTGAAGTTGTGCGACCTTGTTCCCTATAACCGGGTCCTTGAACTGCTTGATGCACGTGATCTTCGGGTTGCGCGGATCGCGGAAGACGGTCGCAAAGCCACCGCGACCGATTTGTTCCTTGAGTGGACTCGGAAAGCCGTTCACCGTCCACCCCCTCCCGTTATTTGGACAGTTCAAGTGATGTTATTGTCCGATTTTGTGATTCCTCAAAGCGAACCGAACTCGAAATCCGCAATCAACGGTGCGATGTCAGTTTTGACTCAAAATGCCCTCGTACTCATGACGCTGCTCGGTTTCGCCGGCGGACTGGCCGGCGCAATCGTGTCCGAGGTTCTTCAGGAGTCAGGTGTCTCGATCAATTACGAGGAAGGAACGTATTCATTCGGACGCTTCTTCCCTCACAACATCCACCTCGCGACAGGCGTGTGGTTCATGCTCGCGGTGGTGTGCATTGGTGCTGCCATGAGCGTCTCGCAGGGCTTGCTCGAGAAGAACGTCGAGAAGTCGAAGTTCGCTGCACTCCGGACAATCCCGGCCGCCCTCGTCGGTGGCTTCCTGGCGGGTGTGATTGCCCAGAGCGTGTACTCGGCGTTGATAGACGTCGGGATCAACGAGATTCCCCGCTCAATCGGTTGGGGAGTGGCCGGGGGGCTCGCGGGTCTCGCAATCGGTGCCGGCTTCGGGTCGCTTGTTCGCCTGAGGAACGGGGGTATCGGTGGTTTCATCGGTGGGTTCGCCGGGGGTCTCGCCTTCAACACCATCGGGAACATTGTGGGTGGAGTCGCCTCCCGACTCATCGGAATCACTCTGATCGGGACACTGATTGGTCTTGCCATCGGCATCCTCGACTATCTCACCACCAATGCGTACCTGGAGGTGGTGACAGCTGAGGGGGTGGCCATGAGGTACCCGTTGATCGGAAAGACTCACGTCATCGGTTGCGCATCCTCGGTCTCGGTAGCGATTCTTCGAGACCCGGGGGTGAGAGAACAACATGTTCGACTCGAAGTGGCCGGAGGTCGCGTCAATTTCACGTGCCTGCCCAACATGCCACAGGTGTCCGTGAACGGCCAACCGACAAGCCAGGGTTCGTTGGGCAACGGGGACATTCTCCTGGTCGGCAATACGTCGCTTCGGTTGAACACGAAGAAAAGCCTTTCGTTCACGGGATCATCGGCCCCTCGTCAACCCGTGCAGCCCCAGGCCGGCACGCCCCAGCAAAGTGGTCCGTGGCGACCAACGGTTCCGGTCAACAATGTGCCGCAGGCACCATCGAACGCTCCCACGAGTCAGCCTTCAGCCCCCGCTGCCCCTGCACCACCCGCGCAGCGGCCGACAATCCAGATGAAGCCACCACAAAACTGATTCGACCTCGGCATGGCCGAATGCCTTCTCCCTGTCTATCTCGTCATTGACGAGTCTGAGCCGATAGAACCGACTGGCTGGGTCGATGTGATGAACAACTCGTTCCCCGAGTTTCACGCAATCATCGCTTCTGACCCTTTGGTGTCTGACACGATTCGTCTCGGTCTCGTGGCATTCTCTGAAAGTGCCGAAGAGTTGATGGCACTCAGCAATCTTGCGGATGTGGTGGCTCTCCCCGGTCTGCAAGCACGGAGAGGCCGAAAGCTTGCGCCGGTATTCGAATTGCTCGAGGAACTAATCGCGAGGGATCTCGAAAGATTCGAGCAGAACAATAAAGCCGGCCGGTCGGCTGTGTTTGTTGCACGGCCGTACGTAGTTCTAATCGTCTCAGGCGAGCCGGATGACCGGGACGCGTGGCAACCCTCTCTTGATCAACTGCTTGACAAGAGGAACAGATTTCGGCCGGATATCGTCGCCCTCGGGTTGAACGATTCATGCGAGGAATTCGTTCGGCAGGTGGGAACAATTGGGGCGTTCTTGCTGACCCCGGGCCTGACGTTGCACGACGCATTCGACGCATTGTTGGAAATTTTTAGAGGGCACTCCTGGGGCTATGTATCCGCCAATGGTTCACCCAGCATCAGTGTGGTGGCCGGTCCCGATAATTCCGATGGTGGAGTGGGAATTGCCGTTCCAGTTGTGGGGTCAGCAAAAACCGAAATAGGCTCTGCCGAAAGCACAAACCAGGGGGGTCATGTGACTACTGAATACGCAACCGGGGAAAACATCCTTCCCTTCTACATCGTCTGCGACGAGTCCGGGTCGATGGGCCCGAATGGTGGCATCGATGCCATCAACGCCGCACTTCCGGAACTCCACTCGACAATCGCATCCGACCCGTTGGTGTCCGACAAGTGCCGAATCGGTCTGATCACGTTCTCTGACTCGGCGGAAGAACTGATGTCACTCACCAACCTCGCCGATGTCGTCGCCATGCCGGGGATGCAGCCACGCGGACTCACCAACTACGGATCGGTGTTTGACCTCTTGAAGAGTGTCATCTCACGGGACATCGCGAACCTGAAGGGTCAGGGATACAAGGTGTACCGTCCCGCCGTCTTCTTCATCACGGATGGCGAGCCCACGGATGTCGCAACCTGGGAGTCCAGTTACCGCAGCCTGGTGGACAAGAACACCAACCGCCATGCGCCGAACATCATCGCCTTCGGTGTCGACGGGGCCGATGCCTCGACCATCGGCAAGGTGGGCACACTCGGTGGATTCGTCTCGACAAACGGTGTGTCCCCAGCAGATTCACTCCGCGAGATCATCGGCTCGCTCACGAACACCATCTTTGATTCGGCCAGCTCGTCGACGCCACAGCTGGTTGTGCCGGCAGCACCCGCGGGCACGACTGCAGTTCCTCTCGAAGAAGTCTGAGCTCTCAATGTTCGGTCGCGACCGAAAGGATCGGAACAAGCCGAAGTTGATTACTCCGGAGGACTTGGACCGAGAATACGAGGAGAAGAAAGAGGAGCACCGTCGCCGGGGAGAGGAGCTCGACCGGATTGCGGCGGAGAAGGAAGCTCGCCTGCGTGGAGGGCAGTCGTCCAATGCGAAAGTTGTGGACGATTCGGGATTGCTGGGACCAGACGACCAAGCTCATCAGAACGTAGTGGGATCCGACCCGGGAATACCCGGCGAACTCGGCGTGCCGGTCGCTCACCGACAGCCCGACGGTGTCATCACACATGTCACTTTGGTGGACCCTGATGCGCCGAAGGAGCTTGCCCCCTTCCCGCCACCCGCTGTCACGCCTGCTCAACACAACGACCCGGCCGTCGCACCGACATCTCCGCCGGAGCCGGACTTGGACGCACCGGTCGTCGTCCTTGAGCCACCCGTTGCGCCACCTGTCGCGCCGCCGACTTCACGACCCTCGGTTCCGCTTGCCCCCGTCACAAAGGTTGATGCCGGGCCCCAGCGTCAACACCCCGCAAGCTCGGCCACGGATTCATTGGTTGTTGCACCACTCATGGGCAACGGCTCCACGGTGGGATCCGCCGATTGGTGGGATGTTTCACCGAACCGTCGATGGTTCAAGCTCACGTCCTCCGGACTTTCGGCGGATTACCTGTGCGACGCAGGGACAATCGGCGAGACGGCAGTTGCGGCGGGGTCCATGCGCGGATGGAAACACCAGTTGAAGGGTGAACAGAACGAGGACTCCTTCTACCTCGGTGCCGCGACGGACCGTAACGGCAAGCAGTACGTCGTCGCCGTCCTGGCCGATGGTCTCAGTAGTGCGAGCCAATCCGGTTACGGGTCCCGTCGTATCACCCAGATGGTGGGTCGGGGCATCGCGTCACGAATCGAGACCGCTTCGTCCGTGGACAAATCGTGGATCGACCCCGAACTTGCTGGTGTGCTCGCCGTCGCGGCGCAGAGAATCAGCAGCTACCACACGTCCGACTACGGCGCACCCGTGGTGGAGCCGTCCGAGCTGGGTGAAAGAGATGTTCTCGTCACGCTCACTGTCGCGATAGTCGAGGCGAGTGTGTCCGAGAGCGGAACACGGCATGCGGTCGTGGGGTTCATCGGAGACAGCCCGTGTTTTGTTCTCGGTCCGGAAGGCTGGGAGAAGAAGACCGCGGTCGACCCTTCAGAGGAGATTGTCGAGAACCGCACTCGGGCCTTCCCCATCGACAAGGTGTGCAGCACCAGCGAATTCGACGTGGGTATGGACCAGGTGGTCTGTCTGTTCTCGGATGGAGTGGGCAATTTCATCGGTCACGGAGACCAGAAACTTCAGGTCGGGGAATACCTCAGAAGCCAGTGGCAAAAGCCGGTCAATCTCCTGACGTTCCTCAATCACCTCAGCTTCAACTTGAATTCGGCTGATGACGATCGCACTGCCATCGCCATCTGGCCCGCCGTGGAAATCCCGGAATGACATGGCTGCCCCCATTGACTTCAACTCGATCTCGCGTGGCCTGACCGAGATCGGTCGGGGCGGTGAAGGTCTCGTCTATCTCGTGCAGTCGATGCCCAACATGGTGTTCAAGGAGTTCAAGCAGTTCCCGGGCCACACGCCCAACAGAATCGCACTCGAGGAGATCATCAATCTGCCGACAAGGATGGATGCATCCGAACGACAGTGGATCATGGAGAGAACGACGTGGCCGTTGCAGCTCGTGACCCGCGGAGCCAACCTGTGCGGGTTCATGATGCCCGTCATCACCAATGACTTCTTCAGAATGCACGGTGCACGCATTGCCCCGAAGAAGGTGACATGCGAGTGGAACTACCTGTCCATGCGCGAGAGATTCCGCACCAACCCGAACATTCACTCCGAGATCCCGCAACTCTCGCCGGTGGACGCGCTGAAGGTGGTCGGGGATCTGGCCCGGACAATGGAGATACTCCACAAGTACGACATGGTCATCGGTGACGTGTCCGGCCGGAACCTGCTCTGGACTGACAGGCCCAATCCCCGGGTGCTCGTTATTGACGTCGACAGCTTCCATTTTGAGGGCAAGACCGGTGTCGCAAGCCCGAAGCAGTCACCCGACTGGGACGACCCTTACCTGGGCCCGAACAACAACTTCACCACCAAGGCAAGTGACAAGTACAAGCTTGCACTGGCTGCGTACCGAGGTGTGTGGGCAGCCACCACCGACCGTCCCGACCCGACAAAGGCCGCAGTGCCCTCGTGTCCCCACGGGGTTCCGGATTCCGTTCGGGATCTCGTGACTCGCGGACTCGGGCCCGTCGACAACCGCCCGGAAGCCAAGGAATGGGTCGAGGCGATCCAGACCGCAATGCGCTTCGGTGGACGACCGACAGTTGCGATCGACCAGACCGGACCGTCACAACGACCCGCGAGGCCCGTCGTGAACCGCGAGCCGACTGCGCCGGTTGCGCGCCCGGTCATCAAAATGAAACCCACCAACTAAGTTGGCGGCCGATGTTCAAGCGAGACAGGTCGCGGCCACAGATCCCGATGCACGGGTCTGGTGTTCCTCCGGTAGCTCCACCAAGTAGACCGTCCCGCCTCGCCAGCATCAGCAAGCGTCTATTCGCTCGACCGGCCGTCACTTTGCCGGTCATTCTCGTTGTGGTTCTCGTCCTTGTCGGTGTGCTCATGCCCTCAACCGGGGGTTCAGACGGCGTGATTCCCGGGACCGGCCCGAGCAGCACCGTGGAGGACACCGCCGGATCGTCGCAGTCTGCAGGATCCGGTGTGTGGAGCGAATTGATCGTGGACTCGATTGTCCAGATTGTTGTCCTTGAGGACGGACTGCCGTGTGCTTCCGGCTCGGGATCAGTCATCGGGGACAGTCTTCACGTGCTGACCAACTACCACGTTGTTGAGGATGACCCGGACTGCAAGGCAGAAGCACTGAGTGTTCGCACTGTCCGCAGTGCATCCTCACTGTCCGAGGAGACCCACACCGCAGTTGTTGCCGCCTTCGACAAGCGACGGGACATCGCGATCCTGAAGCTCACGCCGACAAGCGCAGGCTCGCCGCGGTTGGTGCCGCTCCCGCTGGTCACCAGTGACAAGATCGGCCTGGACATCGCGCTGATCGGCTTTCCCGCGATCGGCGGAGACAGCCCCACGGTGTCCAAGGGCATCATTTCCGGGTTCACCACATTCGACGGTGTCCAATGGATCAAGACCGATGCACTGCTGTCCGGGGGCAACAGTGGTGGCGCTGCTTTGGATCAATCGGGGCGTCTGCTCGGGATTCCGACGATGTACAGCGAGTCTCCCGATGGTGAGCTCATTGACTGCAGGAAGATCGCCGACACAAACGGGGACGGAACAGTTGACGATCAAGACCAGTGTGTCTCGATCGGGGGCACCATCGGGTTGATTGCCCCTGTCACTGAGGCGATTGAGGTCGCGCGTCGCGCGGGAGTCACACTTCAGGTCTCAAAATGAAACTCATGCGACGACTTGTTCGGTTGCCGGGCCATCACGTGAGCCAATTGATGGGTCTCACCCTTCTAGGGGGAGCCGTCATGTCCGCGTTCTATCGCGTGACGGGGACCCAGTGCCCCTTCCGGGCGGTGGGGCTGGCGTGCCCCGGGTGCGGTTGCGGCAGGGCCGTCGGGCGATTCGTGACAGACGGGGCCGCGGCCGCGTTCAGGGCTCAACCAACTGCCTCGCTTCTTGTGTTGGCCATTCTCGTCGCGGGGTTCTTGCCTCTGATCCCTGAACGCCATTTGGGTCGTTTGAGGGGTGGATATTTGCTCTTGTTGCCGATGGCGACAGCGTGCCTAAACTTTGCGTGGCAGCTGAGAGCAGCTGTGACCTAGTCGATTTCGGGGGGATGAAATGGCACTGTGTTCAAACTGTGGCAAGGAAATGGGGGCCGGCGTCTACTGCGGTGGATGTGGCCAGCGAACGGGCGGGGGAGCACCAACTTCGTATCCCGCACCGCAGCCGCAGTACCAGCAGCCGCAGTACCAACAGCCGCAGTACCAACAGCCGTTCGGCCAGCCTCAGTACGCACCGCAACCTTCCGCGAAGACGAACGGAATGGCCATCGCATCTCTCGTGATGTCGCTTGTCTGCTGCAACATCCTCGGAATCATTTTCGGACATGTGGCCATCTCGCAGATCAACCGGACCGGCGAAGGCGGCAGGGGCATGGCAGTCGCGGGGCTTGTCATTGGATATGCATCCCTTGTCATCGGGATCATCTGGGGTCTTGCCGTTGCGGCCGCCGGAAGTTCCGGCTATTAGTCGATGAGCACGCGATTCTGTCGGTCCTGCGGGACTGAATTCGGGCCGGAAGATGTCTTCTGTGGCGGCTGCGGCACGTCGCGCCCGAACAGTGAAGGTCAGGGAACGACACCGAACAACCCTCCGGTGGCGGAACAGCCATTCGTGGATCCGTTGCTTCCGCAAAGTGGCAGTGGCGGTTCACAGCAGTCCGGCAATCAGCCCGTGGGGTTGAACGTCGCATCGGCGACCAAGTCGCCGGATTCGATCATCGGCTTCCTCGGCTTGGCGACGGCAGCTGGAGTCGCGGGGTACTGGGCAACGTGGTTCCTCTCGGTCTTCGTCAATTGGTACGACTTCAAGTTCGCTCTGGTCGCGACCATCTCCAGGTTGGTGGCTGCCATCGCGGCTGTTGGCCTCTCTGGTCTTGTCGGGATCAACGCGCTTCGCGTGGTCCAGGGCAAGTCCCCGGAGAACCGGGTGCAATTCGTGGCGGTCTCCGCAGCCACTCTCTTTGCCGTAAATACAGCAACGGCAGTGACACTGTTCGGATTCGGAGACAACAATTTCCCCGGTGGGTTCCTCGGGATTCCCGGCCGAATCTCGGCGTTGCTCGTCTGGGCTGGAGCCGGGTGTCTGGTGGCATTTGTCGTCACGAGAAAGCTCTGGACGATGGTCTCGTCGTTGAGGCCAAAGGGGTCTTTCATCGCCATTGCCGTCGTCATCTTCTTGGTGACCCTCGGTGCCCAGTTCTCAGAGTGGGATGGCACACCGGTCGTATGGATTCTGTCGACCCTGTCGATCCTGCCCGTGCTGGCACTAATGGCTCTTCCCGGGGACTTTGGTCCCACTGCGGCAGTGGTCCTCGGTGTCGCCAGTGTCGTGAGCGCAATCGGCCGATTGGTGAGCAACATTCTGTTCTCGGTCGTCATTTCCTCGTATTTCGCCGACATAAGCGGTGCATTGGTGCACGCAGTTCGAATGGCCATCATCGTCGGTTTGCTGTTCCTGTACCTGAAACAACGCGGTGGTCTGAAGCAGAACCTTGACCGAATCAAGGCCCTCTCCAGGTCATAAACCTCTGCCGCAAGGAATCAAAAATGAATTGTTCGACATGCAACGCAGTGCTTGCCGCGCACAGCAAGTTCTGCACCAAGTGCGGTTCGGCGCAGAATGCGGCGCAACCGGCTGAGAAGTTCGAGGAGAAGCCGTCTACGGAGGGTCTCACGGAGAATGAGCCCGCACCAGGCCTCGTTGCAAGAATTCGGTCCAGCAAACCAACCCTGATTTCGCTCGGAGTTGTGTCTGCCATCCTGTTGATTGTTGCCGGAGCCGGCTTGGGTTCTGCTGGGGCGTTCGACTGGGCATTCGGTGACAAGTACTCGAAATCCGATGTCACGACGGCGTACAACCGCGGGTATTCGACAGGGGAGAGTGCCGGTTACAGCAACGGGTTCACCGAAGGAGAGACGTCGGGCAAGTCGTCGGGTTACAACGAGGGCTACAGCGCCGGCGAGTCGTCCGGAAAATCAACCGGTTACGACGAAGGGTATTCGGCCGGGCAGACGGCGGGGTACTCCTCCGGCAAGTCCGATGGTTATGACGATGGGTACACATCCGGCAAGTCCGATGGAGAGTCAACCGGATTCAGCAACGGGTGCGAGCACGTGTTCAACGAGATCTACTCAGACACGGGATATTCGGCAATCGTTGCCTGGGATTCGTACTACCGCCGCACGCGAGGGTCGATCTACTACACGTCTTCGTCTTTGTGTGACTAGACACCGTGAATGGTTCGCCTGCCACCCTGTACCCCCACCTTCTCCTGGGTGTCAGGCTCGGGGCTGACAAGAACGAGGCGACGACAGCAATGGCCCTCGCCACCCGTCGGCTGAGGAAGATGGCGGATTGCTCCATCAGTACGTCGGACTTGACCACAGCGCTGGCAAAGCTCGACGGAACCACGAGTTCGGACAAGGATCTCATGTTCCAGTGGCCCGCGGACCCGCGGACCATCCCCGTTCGTTTCAACATGAATTTCGGCGGTCGTGCATTCACCTCGGCTGCCTCCCTCATCGAGGCCTTCGAGAGTTCGGGTGCCCCGGCATTGACCGCACAGGACAGCAACTCTCTGGGTATCGCGTACCTCAGCGAGGCTTTCGATGCCGTGAACAAGTGGGAATGGCAGAACGGCATCGAGTTGGCCAAGAAAGCCCACGAGTGCAGCGCCAACGAGAGGATCCAGGACGAGGCCCTGAACGTCATTGCGGCAGCGCATCTGATGTCGGGCCGGAAGAGTCTCGCGATTGCCTCGTTGAAGAAGGCAATCGACGGGGAATGGAACGTGGGCCTTCACCAGAATCTCGCCGTTCTGACGATGATCGACAACCCGGCAGCCGCCGTGGAGAACCTGTCGTTCGTCATTGCCAGTTCGAGGAACCCGGATCAGAGAGTCAAGGCCGTTCAGGTGGCTCTTGCCGCATGGTCGGCAGCCAACAAGGACCTCGACCAGGAAGATCTCGAAGTGCCCCCGGCCCTGAGAGACGCATTGCGCGAACTCGTCGTGGGCCGGCTGAGTATCGAGCAATTCAGGACGATTGCGCGGTACCTGGCCGACAACGACGAAGCATGGGTCATCGCGAATCGGTTCAACGGTTCGATGCACGCCGGCTCACTCGAGGCGCAACTCTTGATTGCCAAGGCAGAGGACCTTGCCGAGTACTGCCGTCTTCTCGGTGTGAACTCGGGCCCCACGTCCCCGCCGTGGATTGTCGATGAGGCGAACGAGATTGCCGAACAACTGGTTCAACTTCTCCTGTCGTCCGACATGAAGAACCACATCCCGATCCTTGCAATGAAGATGGCAGACGGGGGTCTCAACAACTCTTCCCAGCGACGCATCGAGCTGAAGGGGGCGCTTGCCCTCCGCCTCGACGACGTCATAGACGAGGATGCGGAGCCTGCGGAGAAGTTCATCGTGTGGTTGGACGGGGCCAGGAGGGCCCTCCCGGTCATTGACATGCCGACCCCGGACAGGGACCGCATCTCCCGGCTCTTGGCCGCCGGTGCCGAGACGTACACGCGACTCTTGATCAGGTACCGGGCAAAGATCTATGACGAGTTCGTGGATGTCGTGAACGACATGGCGCGCACGCGGGACAGGCATGCGGCTGCCACGATCTTCAACTGGTCGGTTGACACGCTCCGGATCCTCCCGTTCTGCAGGCCCCAAGTCGCCGAGAATTCGATCGTCGAGATGATCGACGAGTTCTCCGGATTGGTGCTCGAACTGAAAAACTTCGTCCAGAAATACACCTAGGAAAAGCATGAGAAACAGACAGTCAGAAGATGCAATGCGGGAGATGGTCCGCTTGCTCGAACGAATCGAGGCGTCGCTGGTGGTCCGCGACCCGGGCAATGCCCGTTCCGTCGAGGCATTCGAAGGGCTCCGCAAGCAATTGGCGAATGCGTCCCGCGCCAGGCGCACACACGTGAGCCACTTGATCACCCTCGCCACGGACATCGAAAAGGGCGCGAACCTCGAGACCATCTCGAACCGGTTGTTTGATTTCCTGCGGGAGACCGGTGTCCGCCGCTCGGAGGACACCGATGTCCCGGGTGCCTTTCGAATCGATGGAGAGGGCCCACATGTCGAAGTTCGCGAACCGGCATGGCTCGACATTCTCGAGGACGGAACTGTCGTGGTGCTCCGAGAAGGTTCGGCTTCGAGAATCGTGGAGACAAGGGAGGCTCACGTGGAACTGAGTGTGGAAAACGAGACGTCAGGGGATTCAGAGTGACCGCGATCGGAATTGACTTCGGGACGACGAATTCCGTCGCTTCGTACTTGTCGGGCGGACAGACCCAGGTGCTGAATCTCGACACCCCGCCCATCGAGTGGGCGCCATACGGCTTCGACCAGGTGTTCCCTTCGATCATGGCGCACACTGACGCCGGCCTGGCGTTCGGCTGGGCCGCAAAGCAGGCGCGAACCGGAAGGTTCGAGGCGGTGAAGAGGCTCTTCGCGACTCAGTTGGACTACGCGATGGACGCCGCCGGAGACGCACTCGCGGTGGAAGAAGTCGCCACCATGCTCTTCGCCGAGATTCGTCAGCGAGTGGCGGGTCAAGGCATCGATGCAACGTCCGCGGTCATAACGGTGCCCGCGAACTCGAAGGGTCGCGCTCGGCACAGAACGAAGATTTGCGCCGGTATGGCCGGCTTCGAGGTGCTGGGCCTCATCAACGAACCCACCGCTGCTGCGATGGCTTATGCCCAGAAGCACCCGGAAGCTCGTCAACTTCTGGTCTTTGACTGGGGTGGAGGCACGCTTGATGTGACAGTTCTCCATGCCACGCAGGGAGTGTTCATCGAGCAGGCATCCTCGGGCCTGCCGACCATGGGGGGTCTCGATTTCGACTCCCGCCTCGCAAAACTCGTCCGTCAGCAGATGAATTCGAACGAACTGTGGAGCGAGGAGCAAAAGTCGGACTTCCGGCTCCAGATCGAACTGGCCAAGATCCGGCTCAGCAACGACACCGACACAACAGTTCGTCTGCCGAACGGTTCGTCGGTTCGGATCTCACGCGACCAGTACGAGGCGGAGATCAGGGCACTCATCGAGGAAGCGCGCACCCCAATCGAACGGGTCCTCAGCGACATCAAGGCGGGACCGGGAGCATTCGACGCCGTGGTGATGGTTGGCGGCACGTGCCGAATTCCCGCCGTCCGAAATTTCGTGAGGGACGTCCTGGGTGTCGAACCGGACCTGGACATCAACCCGATGACTGCCGTGGCCGAAGGTGCGGCCATCGCAGCCGCGATTCTCTCCGGAGCTTCGGATGACTACGACTTCTTCGTCTCCACGGAGCATGCTCTCGGGACTTTCGCCATGGATGGTCGAACAAAGAGCATGGAGTTCTCGACGATCATCCCGCGGAACCACAAGCTTCCCGCGATGGCCCAGGAGTCCTATTCACCGGTGTACGAAGAACAGGAGAACGTGCAGATCGAGGTGGTGGAAGGCGATCCCGATGTGGCAGAGCCTGACTTCACGGTCCTGAAGTCGTGGTCGGTCCCGCTGACACTCGCAAACGGCGTCAGGGTCAATTCGTTCCTGCTCCGCTACGAATGGGACGTCTCGGGCATCCTTCACGTGACAGCGGTCGACGAAGGCACGGGAGAGACATTCCTGGAAGATGACATCTCGTACGGCATTGCGGAGGACAAGAAGAAACTGGCGCAGATGTCGTCCCGCGCCCGGAAGGCGGTGGAATCCGGCAGCCTGTCCCGGGAATCGGCTGCTGTTGTCGAGGACTCCGAAGCCGCTGACATGATTGCCAAGGCCCGAACCAAGATCATTCCGTTCTTGGACGGGGATGAAGCAGAGTCTCTCCTGGAGATCGTCGGTCGACTCGAATCGAGCTCTGGCGATGATCTGGCGAACGCGAAGGTCGATGCACGTCGTGCACTGGCTGAGTATTCGTACCTTCTGTGACCGAGTTGAAGTGAGATGCGGTGAGGTGACCCCGTGAGGTTTTTCGGTTCAGTGGTGGTGGTGGGCGTTGTCACCGTTCTTGCCGGTGGGTGTTCTTCGAAGTCCGACCTCTCGTTCCTGCCCGAACGCCCGAGCACAACCACGGAGATACCCGTTGCGGTGGCACCAACGACCACAGAGTGCGGTCCGGGTTGCGGTGAGGCGCCGGTTCCGACTGTCCCTGAGACAACCCCGGCCGTGCTTCCCTACTGCGGAGAGTACGCGTACAACGATTTTCTCCCGTTGAGATACTGCCAGGAGGGCCGGGGTATTCGTTACGCCCAGGAGATTCTCGTTGGCCTGGGTTACGACATCGAAGCTGACAGTTACCTTGGCAAGGCCTCAGTCGCGGCGATTCGTGATTTCCAGTCAGTCAATGGCTTGGCAATCACTGGAATGATTGATCGACAGACATGGAGGGCACTTGACCCGACTCAGTCGAGATTCCCCGGAACTGATCTCAACGGGGATGGGCTGGTCACGCCCGACGAATTTGGAGACTGAAGTGGGGCGCCGCACCCGCGGCACCCCACTTCAACTGGCGTCTCAGGCTGACATCACCACAGCGCCGATGCGGAAACTCTCTCGGGTCGTTGCCAACGGTATTTGGCAAAATGGACACGGGCTATTCTCCTTTCATGGCAAGAATCGAACTCATGGGGACCATCCCTTCCCACCTTGGTCCCGTTGACCTCCTGAACCAGGTGGTGAACTCGGCCCGGATGCGTGGTATCGAGGTGATCCAGACGGCACCGAACCAGGCAGAGTTCCGGCGCGGATCGCAGGCTGCTCTCCGAATCAAGGGGGCGCTCTTCACAAGGCTCGATCAGTTCCCGGTCGTGGCGGTGATCCGTTGCGACCAGACACCCACCGGCTCAAACGCCGTCATCAACTCGCTTGATGAATTGATCGTCGGACTTCGGTTCGGGATGCGGGGCAAATACACGGAAGCCGTGCGGGATTTCGGCGCGTTTCTCTCGATGTTGATCGGCGAAGTCAACGCGGGGACGTCCCCGCACCGCTTCGGATAGACCACGGGGGCATCAGATGCAGAGAATCCGAATTGTTGCGGCTGTCTTGGCGGCCACATTGTTGCAAGTTCCGGCGTCACCGGTGTCTGCCGCGCCCTCGAAGGCATACGGATCGTGCATCGAACTCCGAAAGACGTACAAGAACGGTGTTGCCAACTCGAGTGCCATGGCAAAGAAGTCGAGTGCGAAGTACTCGACGTCTATCTACAAGCAGAATTCCGCTCTGGACACGAACAAGAACGGTGTCGCTTGCGACAAGGGCGATGCTGACAACCCGTTCGGAGGACATGCCCAGGAGGATTTCAAGATGCCCAATGTCCTTTGCATGACACTTCAACAAGCCCAGGATGAAATTCAGGACCATGGTGTCTTCTACTCGCGTTCCCGTGACGCCTCGGGCCGGGGGCGGAGTCAATGGATAGACAGCAATTGGATCGTGGTGGCCCAATCGCCAAAACCCGGCAAAGCCATCACCGAGGGTTCGGCATTGCTCAGTGCCGTCAAGATCGGTGAGTCAACAGGGGGCGTGTGCAAGTGACGTCACTTGCAGACCCGGTTCAGCTGCCCCAGCGGGTCTGGCCGAAGCGGTAGCCCACCGACCTGACCGTCTGGATCAGGTTCGCATGCTCCTCGCCGAGCTTGGCGCGAAGACGACGGATGTGCACGTCCACCGTTCGGGCGCCGCCGTAGTACTCGTACCCCCACACGCGTGACAGGAGCATCTCGCGGGTGAACACCTTTCCGGGGTTCTGTGCAAGGAACTTCAGCAGCTCGTACTCCATGAACGTGAGGTCGAGCGGTGCCCCGTTGAAGGTGGCCTGGTAGGTCTCGAGGTTCAGCACCAGCCCGCTGTGCTCCACCAGGTCAGCACGGGCGGTGGAGCCCGTGGAGCGCGAGAACATGTGGCGCAGGCGCGCCTCCAGCTCGCGCGGGTGGAACGGCGTCATGCAGAAGTCGTCGAACAGGTCGTCACGAAGTTCGAGATCACCGAGCTGCGCACCCGAGAGAAGCAGCATCACGGACTCGATCGGGTTGTCGCGCTTGCGCAGTGAACGCGCAAATGCCCAGCCGGACTCCGCATCCTCGTCGACGGAAATGACCGCGCCGCCCCATCCGGCCTGTGGTTCTGCCTTGTTGGCCTCGTCGGCCGAGCCGACTGCCTTCCATCGGAAGCCACCGAGATCGAGCGTGCGCGCGAGGTCCGGCGACGGCGCCGCCGGGAAGACCACGATCATGTCGAGGGGGTTCATCGCGCGTCGGTCCAGCTTCTCAGATCGACTTGAGGTACGTGTTCAGTTCGAACGGGGTCACCTGCGTCTTGTACAGGCGCCACTCGCGGTGCTTGTTGCGCAGGAACCAGTCGAAGATGTGCTCCCCGAGTGCCTCGTGCACGAGGGCGCTGCCCTCCATGATTCGGAGCGCGTCGTTGAGGGACTGCGGCAACTGCTGGACCCCCATCTTCTGCAGCGCCAGATCGTCCATCTGGAAAAGGTTCGCGTCGGCCTCGGGGGCCAGCTCGTAGCCCTCGCGCACGCCCTTCAGGCCGGCGGCGAGGATGACGCTGAACGCGAGGTAGGGGTTGGTGGCCGGGTCGGGCGAGCGGTACTCGATGCGCGTTGCGGATGCGCTGCCGCGCTTCGGCACCGGCACGCGGATGAGGCCGCTGCGGTTGTTGCGCGCCCACGTCATGTGCACGGGTGCCTCGAAACCCGGGACGAGTCGTTTGTAGCTGTTCACCGTCTGGTTGGTGATCGCGGTGATCTCGGCCGCGTGGAACAACAGGCCGGCCATGAACGACTTCGCCGTCGCGGACAGGTGGTACGGGTCGTTCTCGTCGAAGAACGCGTTGTCCTCGCCCTTGAAGAGCGAAAGGTGCAGGTGCATCCCCGAACCCTGCACGCCCTCGAGCGGCTTCGGCATGAACGTGGCATGCACGTCGTGCATGGCCGCGATCTCTTTCACGATCATGCGGAACGTCATGATGTTGTCGGCCATGGTGAGCGCATCAGAGTGGCGCAGGTCGATCTCCTGCTGGCTCGGTGCGTCCTCGTGGAACGAGTACTCCACCGGGATGCTCATTGCCTCGAGCGTGCGGATGGTCTCCTTGCGCAGTGACGAAGCTACGTCGGTGGTGGTGAGGTCGAAGAAGCTGCCCTCGTCGAGCGGCTGCGGAGTCTCACCCGGCTTCGGCGGGGCGAAGTAGAAGTACTCCATGTCGGGCGCGACGAGGAGCTCGAAGCCCTGCTTCTGCGCGGCCTTCAGGTTGCGGCGCAGGACCTGGCGCGGGTCACCGTCGAATGCGGCACCGTCGAGATCGTGGATGTCGCAGAAGATTCGTGCCTCCGCGCTCTTGCCGTCCACCCACGGAAGGATCTCGAAGGTGTTCGGGTCCGGGATCGCGAGCACGTCGGATTCCTGGACACGGCTGAATCCGTCGATGGACGAACCGTCGAACGTCATGCCGTCCTCGAGGGCGTTCTCCAGCTCGGCGGGGGAGATTGCGAACGACTTCAGGCTGCCGAGAACATCGGTGAACCACAGGCGCACCAGGCGCACGCCGCGTTCCTCGGAGGTGCGCAGGACGTATTCACGTTGCTGGTTCAGCATGTCGGGCATCTCCTCAGTCTGCCGATGGATGTCGGCGGGGACTACCGGCGCGGTTCAGCGCCTGAAAACAGTGGGGGAAACGGCAACGGGGGGCCTTTCGGCCCCCCGTTCCTTGTTCGTGTCTCTCGACGCTGCGGTCAGCCGCAGACGGTCTCGAGGATGAGGCGGGTGACCAGGTACGGGTCACAGTTTGCGTTCGGACGGCGGTCCTCTGCGTAACCCTTCTTGTCACGGGCAACCTGCCACGGGATGCGCACGGATGCGCCGCGGTTCGACACGCCGTAGGAGTACTTGTTCCACGGGGCGGTCTCGTGCTTACCGGTGAGGCGGCTCTGGATGTCGTGACCGTAGTTCTCGACGTGCTCCATGACGCGGGTGCCGAGCTTCTCGCAGGCAGCGATGACAGCGTCGTAGCTCTCGCGCATTGCCTTGGTGGAGAAGTTGGTGTGCGCGCCCGCACCGTTCCAGTCACCCTTCTCGGGCTTCGCGTCGAACGAGATGACGACGTCGAAGTCCTCGGCGACGCGGTGCAGCAGCCAGCGTGCGATGTACATGTGGTCAGAGACGGTCAGCGCATCGCCGGGTCCGATCTGGAATTCCCACTGGCCGGGCATCACCTCGGCGTTGGTGCCCGAGATGAGCAGACCGGCGTCGATGCATGCCTGGGTGTGGATCTCGATGATCTCGCGACCGACGACGCGACCCGCGCCGACGCCGCAGTAGTACGGGCCCTGGGGCTTCGGGTAACCGCCGACGGGGAAGCCGTACGGGGTGCCGTCGAGACGGAGCATGGTGTACTCCTGCTCGATGCCGTACCACATGTCCTGGTCCTTGTGCTTCGCCTGCGCAGCTGCGGTGGCGGCACGCGTGTTGGTGGGGTGCGGCTCGCCGGTGGCGGCAAGGAGCACTTCGCACATCACGAGGATGTTCTTGCCACCGCGGATCGGGTCCGGGCAGTGGAACACGGGCTTCAGGATGCAGTCCGACGAATCGCCGGTGGCCTGCTCGGTGGAGGAGCCGTCGAAGCCCCACTCATCGACCGGCATGTCTGCGATCGAACCGTTGAAGTCGGGGATGATCTTGGTCTTGGAGCGCAGCAACGGCGTCGGTGACGTTCCGTCGATCCAGATGTATTCGGCCTGAATGGGCACGGTGGCTTCCTTTACCTGTCATGGGATCGCGGGGACCCCTCTGTTGATGGGTTTCAGGATGTCAGGCGGCAGTTTCGATGCCATGTTCCGTTTGTAAACGCTGTGTGAATGGGCCTCGTTCGGCTCGCCTGACACCGGACGGCCCTCGTGCGGTGGCAATGGCGCGGACCTGTGGATAATCGCCTCGCTAGCCTGCCCCCGTGGGTTTTCACCGCGTCGGCACAGGCTTTCACCGTGGGTAACGGAGTCGGGACCATGCGCGTTGCCCTGTCTCAGTTGAACCAGCGGGTCGGTGACCTGGCCGGCAACGTGGCCAGGATCGTTGCCGACTTCGAGCGGGCCGAGGCCGCCGGGGCAGATGTCGTGGTGTTCCCGGAACTCGCCGTCGTCGGCTACCCGCCCGAGGACCTCGTTCTCAAGTCGCAGTTCGTGAAGGACAACATGAAGGCGCTCGCCGATGTCGCGGTCGCCACCGCCGGCCGCACCTGCCGCGCGTTGGTGGGCTTCGTCGAGGCCCGCGAGTCACGCCTGTACAACGCTGTCGCGCTGTGCGGGAACGGCGAGGTGCTCACGATCTACCGCAAGCAACTGCTGCCCAACTATTCGGTGTTCGACGAGCAGCGCTACTTCCGTCCGGGACCGGATGCCGTGAACGGCATCACCGCCGGCGTGATGATGATCGGCGCGACAAAGGTGGGTGTGTCGATCTGCGAGGACATCTGGTCCGCTGACGGTCCGGTGCGCGCACAGGCCAGGGCGAACGCAACGGTGATGCTGAACATCAACGGCTCGCCCTACCACGACGGAAAGCACGTCGACCGCGAGGAGATGCTGGCCACCCGCGCGAGAGAGGCACACGCGCCGATCGTCTACGTGAACCAGGTGGGGGGCCAGGACGAGCTCGTGTTCGAGGGTTCGAGCGTCGTGCTCGACGCAAAGGGCAATGTTGCGTGCCGCCTGAAGTCCTTCGAGAGCGACTTCGAAATCGTCGACATCGACACATCGGCGGGCACCGTGGCGCCGGCGCGTATCGAACCGTTCGCCTCCGACATCGACCGCATGCACACCGCACTCGTGGTGGGAACGCGCGACTACATCACGAAGAACGGGTTCACCGATGTCGTCATCGGTCTCTCCGGAGGCATCGACTCGTCGATCGTCGCCGCAATTGCGGTGGACGCCCTCGGTGCGGAACACGTGCACGGTGTCGCCATGCCGTCGCGCTACAGCAGCCAGGGATCGCTGGACGACGCCGCCGCGCTCGCCGCGAACCTCGGCATCGACCACCGTGTCATCAGCATCGAGCCCGCGTTCAGCGCGTACCTCGGGATGCTGGAACCGTCGTTCGAGGGCCGCGACCCCGACCTGACGGAGGAGAACCTGCAGAGCCGTTGCCGCGGCACCACGTTGATGGCGTTGTCGAACAAGTTCGGCTGGATGGTGCTCACCACCGGCAACAAGAGCGAGATGGCAGTCGGATACTTCACCATCTACGGGGACTCCGCCGGCGGTTACGCGGTCATCAAGGACGTGTTCAAGCTGCAGGTGTTCGCGCTGTCGCGCCGGGTGAACGAGCGTGCCGGGCGCGAGATCATTCCCGTGTCTGTCATCGAGAAGCCGCCGTCAGCCGAGCTGCGGCCCGACCAGCGCGACGACCAGAGCCTGCCGCCCTACGAGGATCTCGACCCGTTGCTGGAGATGTACGTGGACGGCGACAAGACGATTCCCGAGATCATCGCCGCCGGTTTCCCCGAGGACGTGGTGCGTCGCATCTGCCGGCTCGTCGACATCAACGAGTACAAGCGCCGTCAGTGCGCGCCCGGGGTGCGCGTGTCGGAGAAGGCATTCGGCAAGGACCGCCGCGTGCCGATCACGAACGGGTACCGCTGACCGAGTTCCTGTAGGCGGTCACCAGCAGACCTGCCGCGATCGCCATCACCGCGCCGAGAAGTGCCGGGCCGACCGGACCGACCGTGTCGTAGAGGTTGGTCGCGATACTGCTCATCACCGCACGGCCGAACGTGCCCGCACCGACCGCGGTGCCGAGCCCGACACCGCTCGCACCGGGGATGATGTTCGCCGCCACGGGCAGCAGGCACACGATGCCGAACTCGAAACCGAGGAAGAAGACCACGACCATCGGCACTGCGATGAACGAGGTGTCCCGGCCGAATGCCATCACCACGCAGGTCGCGAACATGAGGATCGTGCCGCGCCGAACTGCGTTCTCCTTGCCCCATCGGTCCACCACACGGCTGCTGCCGATGCTGCCGACCAGTTCCACGAATCCCATCGACACGACCACGGCGACGATCGCACCGCTTGAGAAACCGAAGTTGTCCTCAAACCACGGCCCGAACACGATGCCGATCGTCTGTGCGGCACCGAGCAACATGAAGAAGGCAGCGACCACCAGCCATCCGTTGCGCGGTATGCGTGCACTGACGTGCTCGCTGGCGGGCGCGTGGGCCTCGTGATGCGGGAGACGCCGCAGGATCAGCGTGCCGGTGACGGCCATCATCAACGCACCGAGTCCGAACCCGATCCTCCAGTTGGTGAGGGCTGTGACGAGACCCATCGCGGACACGCCGATGAACAGGCCGAGTGCCCAGCTCGTCTCGATGACCCCCACCACCTGTCCACGGCGCTCGTACGGGACGTGGTCGTTCACCCACACGATGAGTGCGGTGTCGAACACCACCTTTGATGCGCTGAGCACGAACATGGCAACGGTGAACACGATGATGTTCGGGGAGACCGCCGCGCCGACGACACCAACGAAAAGGGCGCTCATCCCGAACGTCATGCCGGCGAGCCTGTTCGACCTGTCGATGCGCCGTCCGATGACGGGCGAGAGGAGGCCGGCGAACTCGCCGATCATCAGTGCGATGCCGAGCTGGCCGACGGTGACGTCGAGACCGCGCGCG